>OLLV01000170.1_pt1 | contig 25415 bp, 19 predicted proteins | sample 1604641 | NCBI WGS metagenome assembly OLLV01 (sample SAMEA104055725, study PRJEB20765) | soil metagenome | biome: Arctic tundra; feature: Polygonal ground; material: soil | place: USA | collected 2011-09 | depth 0-0.5 m
AGCAATTGGAGTCGGCAAACGCATTGGAAGAGAGAGCGAGGGGAAGGGAAAGCGCAACAGACATCAGGAAAAAGCGATTCATAAGACGCATAACGAGGGGCCTCCGGGAGTGTTTTCCCTGTAATGAACCCAACGTTAAGGTTTGCTAATACGGGAGTCAACGCCAAAGGTTGTACTCTTTGCTACATAAAAGGTTGTAGTGATTGACTGTCGTTGTTGATTGACTCTCAATACTTTGGTTGGGGCTTTACGTTTGAAAATCAAAAAGAATTGGCAATTTAGCAAATGGTGAAATTCGATCCGTCATACAACTCGAAAGACAAAAAACAATTGTTAAAAGTAAAAAACTTTAGTAGCGAGGCACGCTTGCGTCGATTGACCGCGACCAGGCCTCGATGCCTCCCGCGAGCGACTGCGCCCGCTCGAAACCCTGCCCACGCAGCCACATCGCCACCGCGAGCGAGCGCTGCCCGTGGTGGCACAGCACGACGATGTGCGTGTCTGGATCGAGTTCGGCGTGCGCCCGCGAGGGAACATCTCCCATGGGCATCGGGAGCGATCCAGGCAGGCTCGCCGTCTGAAGCTCCCAGGGCTCGCGCACATCCAGCAGAACTGGCACCTCTTGCGAGCCCTCGTCAGGCAGGAGCGGTCGTATCCGGCCACATATCTGGGCACGAATCTGGGCGAAGTCTTGTACCGTAATCTCGGGGTCGGTAAACTGAATGGATGGTTCGGACATAGATCCACAATAGCTGTTGCCGGGTATTTTCGGATAGAGACAGCGTTGCCGCCTACCTCTAGCCTCATGCCTGCATCTAAAGGGGAACCGGGATTGCGCCATCACCCGGCAAGAGGCCCCGGATTGAATCGGAACGGATGGTGAGGGTGCTCGAAAAAGTATTGATCGTTGAGGATGAACCGCATGCGCGGACCGGACTGACCGAGTTAGTCGCGTCTTGGGGGTACCGTGCCGAATGCGCCGCCGATGGCGTTGAGGCATTGGAGCGTGTCTTGCAATGGGCTCCGGGCATCGTGGTCACCGACCTCAAGATGCCGCACATGGACGGCATGGAATTGCTCGACCGCCTGCGTGAGCTGCCGCAGCATGTCACCGTCATCATGCTCACCGCGCAGGGCTCCATCGAGTCGGCAGTCGAGGCCATGCGGATGGGCGCGTACGACTACATCCCCAAGCCCGTCGACCCTGTGCGCCTGCGCACCATTCTGCAAAATGCAAGCCGTCAGCGCGAGTCCGATGTGGAGCTTGAGGCCACCCGTCGCCAGTTGCGCGATACCGGCGTCCTTGGACCTCTGGTCGGATCGTCGCCGCAGATGAAGGCGATCTTCCAGATGATCGAACGCGTTGCGCCCTCGAACGTCTCGGTGCTGGTCACAGGCGAGAGCGGCACCGGCAAGGAGCTGGCCGCGCGCGCGCTGCACGACCTCAGCTCACGCCGGCTCAAGCCGTTCGTCGCCGTCAACTGCGCGGCCATCCCCGAGACCCTGATCGAGAGCGAGATCTTCGGCCACGAGAAGGGAGCCTTCACCGGAGCGCTCGAACGTCGCGCCGGATGCTTCGAACTTGCCGAAGAGGGCACGCTTCTGCTCGACGAGATCGGCGAGATGCCGGCCGCCACGCAGGCCAAGCTGCTCCGCGTGCTGGAAGACCGCAAGCTCCGCCGCCTGGGCAGCAAGGCCGAGACTTCGGTTGACGTGCGCGTCATCGCGGCGACCAACAAGGATCCGCAGAAGGCGGTGGCCAGCGGCCATCTGCGCGGCGATCTCTTCTACCGGCTCAACGTCTTCAATATCGAGATGCCTCCCCTGCGCGATCACGCCTCGGACATTCCTGCGATTGCGCAGAAGATGATCGACGACATGAATGAGCGCCACCACTGCTCCATCTCGGGCATCTCGCCGCAGTTGATGGATCGCCTTCTGGCCTACGACTGGCCGGGCAATGCGCGCGAGCTGCGCAACACCATCGAGCGCGCCACGGTACTGGCGGGCGCAGGCCTGATTGGCATCGAGCACCTGCCGGCGCACTTCGGCGAGCCCGGATATGCCACCCGCATCGCTCCCGCGCAACCGGCCGAGGCTTATGCCGCGTCTCCCGCTCAGCCGGCCCGCGATGACGCCACCTCGGTGCGTGTCCAGGTGGGCACCACGGTCGACGAAGCCGAGCGTCAGCTCATCGTGAAGACGCTCGACTCCACGCACAACAACAAGACGCGCGCCGCGGAGATCCTCGGCATCACCACCAAGACCCTGCAGAACAAGCTGAAGGAGTACGCGAGCGCCGCAGCCGCTGCCAGCGCCGCCTCGGAGAGCGTCGCGCCGGTTGCGGACACGGCCGCCGCCGCGGCGGAATAGCGATGCGCCTCCGCACCAAGCTCGTGCTCACCGCGACTGGGCTGACCTTCGCGATCGTACTCGTGCTGTCTGTGCTGTTTCTCGGCGAGCTGCTGCATCAGAGAATCGAACAGACCTCATCGAGCAACGAAGCCCAGGCCCAGGAGGTCCTGCTGGTCACGCGTCAGGCGGTGGAGACTGGCCTGACCGCGCATCCGCCCGTCGTCGACGCCCCCCTGGACGGCTCTCCTCTCGATTCCGCCGCCGATCCCGAAGCCGCTTTGCACGCGGCTGTCCTCGACGCCCTGCGTTCCAGCGAGTCGCTCTCCCAGGTGATGGATGCGATCGTCCGCTACTCGCAGCCCGTGCAGGACGTCAGCGTCACCGACGCGCACGGCTTTACCCTCGTCTCCACCGATCCCGACGCGTTGAACCAGCCCGCAACCTTCCGCACCAGCTTTGCCAGCGTGCGCGACGGCAGTCTGCTCTACCAGGTGCGCCAGGTCTTCGGAAAGCCGCGCGTGCTGGATGTCTCGGCGCCGCTCGACCGCAACCACATGCCCTTTCTCGTCGTCCACCTCGGCGTGCGCTCGACCTTCCTGCGCAATGCGTATGAGCCCTGGCTGCGCGCCGCGCTGTGGCTCGTGTTGCTTGCAGCATTTGCGTCCATGGCCGCTTCCGCGATGCTCTCGACTGTGGCTCTGCGTCCTCTGCGGACCATCGGCGAACAGTTGGAGCGTCTGACCATCACCCGCGGCGACGCGCTCTTCGAGCAGCCTGCACTTTTGCTCGAAGCCCCATCGAAGGCGGAGTCGCTGACTGATCCCATCGGCCGCGTCAACCGCACCATCGACCGCCTCGGGCGCCAGATGCGCAGCCAGGAAGAGGGTTACACCGCGCTGCAGTCCAACATGAACCAGATGCTCGACACCCTGCGCGACGGAGTGCTGCTCTTCACCGCGGATAGACGCGCAGTCATGGTCTCCGATGCGGTAGCGCACTTCATCGAGCGTGCCGAGGCCTCTGCCGACTCGCAGGGCCCTCACGTGGACGCGATGGTCGGCATGCAGCTCGAACAGATATTTCCCCCCGGGACGGCGCTGGGCGACGCAATCCTAGCCGACTTTGCGAGCGGCCGCCACGTCTCCGCCGAGACGGTAACTCTCGAAGACGGACGTCAGGTGCAGATCTCGCTGGACCGCATCGACGATGCCGGCGTCGGCAACGTGAACGGCAACGCGATCCACGAGATGGGCACCCTGCTGACGTTGCGCGACACCGCCTCCGCGCTCGAACTCGAGCAGGAGCTCGAAGTCTCGCGCCGCCTCGCTGCCATCGGCCGCCTCACCGCGAACGTCGGCCATGAAGTCAAGAATCCGATCAACGCCATGGTCGTCCATCTCGAACTCCTGCGCGCCAAACTCGCCTCCGGGACGTTCGAGCGCGCCGGCGCGCAGGGCCATGTCGAAATCCTCGCCGACGAGATGCATCGCCTCGACCGCGTCGTCCAGACGCTGGCCGACTTCTCCCGCCCCATGGACCTCGATCTGCGCGAGCACGACCTGCGCCGCGTCGTCGCCCAGGTGCTCGACCTTGCCGAAGCGGAGTTGAAATCGCATGGTGTCCAGGTCCAGTTCGATCCGCGCCCGCAGCCGGTCCCAGCGCGTGTCGATGCGGAGCTGATCCGCCAGGCCATCCTGAATCTCGCCCTGAACGCCATGCAGGCGATGCCCACCGGCGGCGTTCTGCGCGTCTCCATCCACCGCGAGCAGCGCATGGCAGTCATCGAGATCGCCGACACCGGGGTTGGCATTCCTGCTACTGTACTGCCGCGCATCTTCGACCTATACTTCACTACCAAGCCAACGGGCAGCGGAATCGGTCTGGCCATGACCTATCGCATCCTGCAACTGCACGGAGGCGCGATGGATGTTCGCTCCAACACCGATCCCGAGTCGCCGGACCGCGGAACCATCTTCACGTTGCGCCTCCCCGTCTCGGTTGCCCCGGCGAGTGAAGGCCGCAAGCCGGCGTCGCGCGTTGCCAATGGCCCGGAACCGACAAGCAACGAACCCCAGGGCCCGATTGCAACTAACATAGAGATGAGGGAGATCGTTTGATCGAGCGGCGCTATTACGCACAGGGTCTCCTCGGCACACTTGTGCGTGCGGGGCGAAGCTCCATGCTCTCCCTTTTGTTCGTCGCCGGCCTCACCGGGTGCCGCCACAAGGTGAGGTGGGTGCCGCCCCAGGGCGCAATGGTTCCCGTTGAGGTGCAGATCGTGCCCGAAGCGGACGACCTGCCCCTGATCGCCGAGGTACCGCAACCTGACCTGGAGCCTCCGATTGTCTCCGACGAATCGCCTAAAAAACCGGCGCGGAGAAGGCCCGCACCCGTCAAGGAGACTCCGCCGGTTCAGGTCGCCAGCGCCGAGCCGGCCGCTGCGTTGGCCATCGGCGAGCTCTCCTCGGGGGGCGACACCACGCCGCAGAGCCAGCAGCAGGCGAAGGACCTGATTGCCGACATTATGAAACGCCTCAAGGCGCTGCCCGGCAAGACAGCCAGCCAGCAGAAGGCTCTGGTACGCCAGGTAAGTTCCTTCCTCAAGCAGGCCCAGAAGGCGCTCGACTCAGGCGATGCCGAGGGCGCGAAGAATCTCGCCACCAAGGCCAAGCTCCTGATGGATGACGTAGAAAAGAAATAGAAAAAAAGAATAGAAGACAAGCAGCCTCGAAGGCCTGCCGTTACGCCTCAGCCCCGTGGCACTTCTTGAACTTCTTGCCGGAGCCGCACGGACAAGGATCGTTGCGCCCCACTTTTTCGCCGGCCACGCGAGGCGCATTGCCATTGCCGCTCGCGCCCGAGCCTGCCGAGCGTGCCTGTTCCAGCTCCCGCTTCTTCTTCTGCTGAAACTCCTTCTCCAGCGCGTCGATCGTCGTCGAAGGCGCGCGCGTCGGCACCGTCGGCCGCTGCGCTGCGGCTTCCCCGCCCCCAAGCTCAAGGCTCCCCTGCCGGGGCGACTGACTGGCCGGAAGCGATGCCGGAGCCTGCGTCCGCTGTGCCTGCTGCGCCTGCGCCAGCTGCAACTCTTCAGCGGTCTCGATCGGATTGCCGTCCGGCCCGATGATCTGCATCCGGAACAGGTGCCGCGCCGTGTCTTCCTGGAAGCGCAGCATCATCCCTTCGAACATCTCGAACGATTCCTTCTTGTACGCCACCAGCGGGTCCTGCTGCGCGTAGCCGCGCAATCCGATGCCTTCCTTCAGGTGGTCCATCGCCAGCAGGTGGTCTTTCCACAATCCATCGAGCACCGAGAGCATCACAATGCGCTCGTGGTAACGCATCGCCGGCGCGCCCAGAATCTGCTCCTTGATGTCGTAGCGCGCGCGGATCTTCTCGAAGATCGCCTCGCCCAACTCATGCCGGTTCAGCGCCCCCGCGTCGATCTCGCCCTCAAGCTTTGCCCCAAAGTGGTCGTATACCGCCGCATAAATCGCATCGAGCTTCCACTGCTCCGCATGCGCTTTTTCCGGAGCATGCTCATCTAGAACGTTCGAGAGAATCGTCGAAACATAATCCTCGGTGATGAGCTGCTTCTGGTCGACGCCTTCCATCAGCTGCTTGCGCAGTCCATACACCGCCTCGCGCTGCTTGTTCATCACATCGTCGTACTCAAGCACATGTTTGCGCGACTCGAAGTTCTGCGTCTCCACCGCCTTCTGCGCCGACTCGATGCGGTTGGAGATCATGCGGCTCTCGATCGGCTCGTTCTCCTGCATGCCCATCTTCTGCAGCAGAGTCCCCACCCACTCGCGCGCAAAGATGCGCATCAGGTCGTCTTCGAGCGAGAGGAAGAACCGCGACGAGCCCGGGTCGCCCTGCCGTCCCGCGCGTCCGCGAAGCTGGTTGTCCACGCGCCGCGACTCATGCCGCTCCGTGCCCAGGATATGCAGCCCGCCCGCCTCAACGACCGCGTCGTGTTCCTGCTGCGCGGTGTCGGCGTGCGATGCGATGGCCGCGTCCCACGCCTCCTGTGTCGTCTCAAACTCCTGGCTCGCGTAGTAGAACCGCACCATGCCCGGCCCTGCGTTGGGCGAGATCGCGCCTTCGGCCGCGGATACGGACCGCGCCTGCGATTTCTTCACCAGGTCCTGCCGCGCCATGAACTCCGAGTTGCCGCCCAGCAGAATATCCGTGCCGCGTCCCGCCATGTTGGTGGCGATCGTGACCATGCCCAAACGTCCGGCCTGCGCGACGATTTCGGCTTCCTTCTCGTGGAACTTCGCGTTCAGCACGACGTGGCGCACGCCCTTGCGCTTCAAAATCTCCGAGAGCAGCTCCGACTTCTCGATCGAAGTCGTGCCCACCAGCACTGGCTGCTTCACCTCGTGCAGCTTGGCAATCTCGTCGGCGACCGCAAAGTATTTTTCCTTTGAGGTGCGATAGACGACATCCGGGTTTTCCAGCCGCAGCATCTTCCGGTTCGTCGGAATCACGACAATGTCCAGCTTGTAGATATTGTCGAACTCGGCCGCCTCGGTCTCCGCCGTCCCGGTCATGCCGGAGAGCTTCTTGTACATGCGGAAGTAGTTCTGGAAGGTAATCGTCGCCAGCGTCTGGTCTTCCTTGCGGATGGCCACGCCCTCCTTCGCTTCGACCGCCTGGTGCAGCCCATCCGACCAGCGCCGCCCCGGCATCAGCCGGCCGGTGAACTCGTCGACGATGATGACCTCGCCCTCCTTCACCACGTACTCCACGTCGCGTTTGTAGAGATGGTGCGCCTTGATCGCAACCTCGACGTGGTGCTTCAGGTCCCAGTTCTCCGGGTCCGCGATATTCCCGATGCCCAGCAGCTTTTCGATCTTCTCCCAGCCCTCATCCGTCACCGTGATGGCGCGCGCCTTCTCGTCGATCACGAAGTCGCCCGACCACGTCTTCGTATCCACCGTCTCGATCAGCTCACCCAGCTCCAGCTCGGGAATGATGAGGTTCACGCGCGCGTACTTGTCGGTCGTCTGGTCGGTCGGCCCGGAGATGATCAGCGGCGTCCGCGCCTCATCGATCAGGATCGAGTCCACCTCGTCCACGATGCAGTAGTACTGGCCGCGCTGCACCATGTCCGCGAGTTCGAACTTCATGTTGTCGCGCAGGTAGTCGAACCCGAACTCGTTGTTCGTCCCATAGGTAATGTCGGAGCCATAAGCCTCGCGGCGCTGCTCGTCGGACAGATCGTGCACAATGACGCCCACGGTCAGTCCCAGAAAGCCGTAGATCTTGCCCATCCACTCCGCATCGCGCTTGGCCAGGTAGTCGTTGACCGTAACGACATGCACGCCTCGTCCGGCGAGCGCATTCAGATAGCAGGGAAGCGTCGCCACCAGCGTCTTGCCTTCGCCGGTCTTCATCTCGGAGATCTTGCCCGAGTGCAGCACCATGCCGCCGATCAGTTGCACGTCGAAGTGCCGCATCTGCACCGCGCGCACACCGGCCTCACGGACGACGGCAAATGCCTCCGGCAGGATCGCGTCGAGCGCGGCCTTCTCCGCCGCGCGAGTGCGCTCCGCGGCGTCCTCGTCCTTCGGGTCGATCTTCTCCGCGGCCACCGCCTCGGCGACCCGCTGGCGAAACTCCACCGTCTTGGCGCGCAACTGCTCGTCGGAGAGCGCCTTGATCTCCGGCTCGAGCGCATTGATCTCCGCCACCTTCGGCAGCAGGCGCTTGACGGCGCGTTCGTTACTGGTTCCAAAGACTTTTGCGAGTAATTGATTGAACAAACGGGTGTCCTTCAGAAGTTCGTGGGCGGCGATTGGCCCAAGTACAAGTTTACGCGATGTTTGCGTTATAAGACCGGCAAGCAGGCCATTCCCCGGCAAGGAAACCGCTTCCGCCAGCCCAATCGCCATTTTAAGCATCCAATTTCAGGAAACTTGTAACGCCGGACCGGCGTATATCGATATAGAGAAGCGGCAGTTGCGCGAAAATGACGCGAACAGCCATCCCCACTTGCCAGTTAAGTCGTCAGGAGGCCCCCATGAAATCATTCGCGAAAATGCTTGCAGCCGGATTGTTTATCACTGTCGGCGCAGGAGTCACGGCCACAGCGCAGGCGGTCAATGTCGATTACGACCACACCGTCAACTTCCTCAAATACAAGAGCTATAAGCTGGCCAGTCTTCACGCGACGGATGCGGGTGTCTCGTCCAGACTCGGCATTGCTCTCGACCGCAACCTCCAGGCGCGGTATCTGCACGTCGACAGCAACAATCCGGACATTCTCGTCGGCGTCGTTGAAGCCAACCAGGACAAGCAGGAATACTCGTCATTTTACGATGGGCTCAACGGGCTGGACTGGAAACGCGGATGGGGCACGGCAGGGTTCCTCGATTCGCAGGCCACGATCCAGGACATCGCGCCGGGTACTCTGGTTATCGATATGTGGGACGCCAAAACGAAGAAGCTGATCTGGCGCGGGACCATCACCGAGCCTGCTTCGGTCCTCTCGAATAAAGAGGCGGACCAGAAGATGGATAAGGCTGTCGGCGAGGTGCTCGCCAAGTTCCCGCCGAAGTTCAAGAAATAGTGAAGAATGCCTGCCGTCTTCGGGGAAGATGGCAGGCATTCGTTGGTGTGGCGCTTTACCGTGCCGCTGGCGGCGCGGGTGGGGCAGCGGCGGTTGGTGCGGCAGGCGGCGCTATGCGCGGCGGCGGTGTCACCGATGCCTGAGCCACATTGGCCTCGAGCGAAGTCAACGACGCCTTGGTCGCATCCACCACGCCAGGCGGAATCGGCAGCGGTGCCTTCAGATATTTCAGCAGCGGGCTCTTCGCGATCTCCAGCGCGATCACAACCGACTGCGCATTCAAATCCGCGCCCTCCGGGCTGGTATGCACATAGTCCTTCGGGAACCACAGCGATGCCTTGTCCTTACCCACCGACTCCATGCGAGTCGCCTCCACCGGTGCCATGTCGATGAACTGCAGATGATCATCTTGCGCGATCTTCCATAGCACCGGCCCAAAGCGCATATCCAGCGTCACATGCAGCGCGCCGGAAGCGTCCGGCCTCCAGGAGTTGTGGATCGTCATCGAAAGCATCATCGCCGTCGCGCCTTTGGCCTTGATGTCGTCGACGTACTTGCGGTTGTACCAGCCGAAGGTATGGAGCGTCTCGACCTGGCCCGACTTCGGTCCAGTCGTCTGCGCCACATCCTGCGTCGCATCGCCGTCGCCCCTCAGGTCGCCGCGAGCATTCCTGCTTCCCTGGCCTCCCAGATCGCTTCCGTCGTTCTGCCCCCACTGCAGCAGCACGAAGTCGCCGGCCTTCATCTCGGCCAGCGTGCTGTCCCAGTGGCCCTCGTCCATATAGCTGCGGCTGCTGCGCCCCGCGATCGCACGGTTCGCCACGTTGACCTTCGTCAGGTCGAAGTAGTCCCCCAGGTGTGAGCCCCAGCCCAGGTTCGGGCCATTGCTCGCCGTCGAATCGCCCACGATGAAGATCGTCGGCAACGCCGGATTCAGCGGCGCGCGCCCGGACGCCCTCGGCTGCGGCGGAGCATCCGGCACGCCGGAGGGTGTAGCCGCGGCCGGGGCCTGAGCCATCAGCGCGGCAGTGGAAGCGAAAAGAAGAGCGGTAGCGAGGCGAGGCATGAAACGGAACATAGCCATAACAATCTCCATCGTGAATTTCTAAAAATTCCGAACTATTTCGTCGGGCCGATCACCGGCGCCAGGTACTGCACCAGCGGCGAGTTCGCATTCTTCAACGCCGTCACCACCGATTGCGCGTTCATCTCCGCGCCCACCGGACTGGTATGGGTATGGTCGATCGGGAAGAGCAGCGCCACGGTCGGAATGCCGAGCATCTCGAACTTGTCCACCGCCACCGTTGCCATGTCGATCAGAGGCACCTTCTCCGACGCGGCAATCTGCATGTCGAAGTCGCGGTATCCCATGTCGCGTTCCATATGCGGCTGTCCATCCGCGCCCTTCGGCCAGATGTTCCGCACCGTCACCGTCAGAATCATGGGATTCGCGCCCTTGGAGCGGGCATCCGCGATGTACTTGCGGTTGTACCAGCCGTAGGTGTGGACGGTCTCGGTAGTCTTCCCCGCATACAGCCCGCCCCGGATAGGCGTAGTCACCGGAATATCCACCGACTCCTCGCCGACGCCTTTGCCTTCGCCCCTCGCCCTGAAGGTGGGCGTCAGCGGCCCGCCGCCATCGTTGTGTCCCCATTGCAGCAGCACGTAGTCGCCCGGCTTCAATTCCGCCATTACCTTGTCCCACGCGCCTTCGTTCATGTAGGAGCGCGCGCTTCGCCCCGCAATCGCACGGTTGGCGACATTGACCTTCGTCGTGTCGAAGTAGTGCGCGAAGTGATCGCCCCATCCCAGGTCCGCGCCGTTGCGCGCCGTGGAATCCCCAACGATAAAGATCGTCGGCAGCGCCGGGTTCAGCGCCGCGTCATGCCGCACATTGGTCTGGTCCGGGATCGGCAACGCCGGTCCGGGCGTGCCGGGAACCACCGCAGCCGGCGGTTGAGCCCATCCCGCCGTGGCGAGTGCGAAGACGAACGTCGAGACAGCCAAAGAGAGAGCGGAGGGTTTACGGATGTCGAACATGGCACAAAGCGTAGCACTGCGCGCAAATTCTTGTCATGCGGAAATCAATTCTCATTTGAAATATTTGCACCCGGCGAGGTAGGATGGTCGCCTCTTCACAATGCAGGGGGAAACCGATGCGCAAATTCCACGCCGCAGCACTCACGATTGTCACGTCTCTTATCGCCATTCCGGCTCTTGCTCAGCGACCTGTCCGCGAGCCCGCACCAACTGTCGCGCCGGGAGGCCCCGCTTGGGCCGATCCCGCAAACTGGCACGCGGCCAAGCCCTCCGTTACCGAGACCAACATCGTCTACGCCACCGTCCCCCACATCGCCAACCCCAGCGCGGAGGCTTCTGCAAACCCCGGTACCCCGAACGGGATCCGGTCCCCTCTACCCAACACAGGGCCCGCGGGCACGATGGACATGCACCTCGACGTCTACCAGGTCGCCTCCGACAAGCCCACGCCTGTCGTCATCCAGATCCACGGAGGCGGCTGGATTCGCGGCGATCGCCCCAGCGGCACAGGCAGCTTTGGCCCGTTCTTCGCCGCCGGCATGAGCGTCGTTGCCGTGCAGTATCGCAACGCCATCGACGCGCCGGCACCCGCTGCTGTCGAGGACGTGCTCTGCGCCATGTCCTGGGTCAAGAAGAACGCCAAAAAATATAACTTCGACGCCAACCGCGTCATTCCCTGGGGCGGTTCTGCCGGAGGCCACCTGGCCCTGATGGCGGGCTACGCACAGTCCCTGGCTCCGAAGGGATGCACCGACCAACCCAAGGTCGTCGCCGTCATCGACATGTACGGCGCCAGCGACGTCGCCGAATCGCTCACCTTCCACGGCAGCATGGACTTCACCCACCAGTGGATCGGCCTCGATCTCCCGCTCCCGCCAGACCCCGCGCCGGCCGCAGCAGCCGCTCCTGCTTCAGCAGTGCCCGCAGCTCCATCAACGCCCGCCAACCCCGACGGCATGCCGCGCCCACGCCGTCAGGCTCCGCGCTGGGGTGAGCCCACTCCAGCCATGCTGGACCTCGCCAAAAAAATGTCGCCGCTGACCTACATTCATCCCGGCCTGCCCCCCACCTTCATCATCAACGGCGACCACGACAGCACCTACAATCCCACGCAGTCCTACAAGCTCAAGGCCGCGCTGGACGCAGCCCACGTCCCAGTGGAAGAGGACATCGTCGCCGGCGCAGGCCATGGCAACTTCTCCCCCGCCGAAAGCCAGAAGGGCACCATCCTCTGGATGACATTCCTGCACGACCACGGCGTCTTCTAACCGCACCGAAGATCTCGCTGTTTTTTGAAAGGTCGTCACCCTGAGCGTAGCGCGCAGCGCGGAGTCGAAGGACCCCGATACATTTTCCTCTCCCCAACGGCTCGAACCTTTCTGCCGCTAAATTCCGCTTCGCCTTTACCCCCGCACCGCAGCAAACCTCAACCGTACATAATCCCCAGTCCAGTTCCCATCCGCATCGTAAAGCACCGGCTTCAACAGCGCCAGCGTCTCCGCCATCGCCCTCGCGCGATCCTCCGTCCCCAACAAATCCAGCACCCCATTGCGAAAAGTATTCAACCACCCCACCATCCCCGCGGGCAGTGGAGTAGGCCGAGGAATCAACTCAATCGACCGCACCTCAAACCCCGCGCGCTCCAGCAGCCGCCGATAGTGCGCCGGCGAAGGATAAAAACTAGCCGCCACCTCCTCCGCATCGATCTCAAACTGCGCCAGCACAGCCTGCAACGCCACCCGGATCGCCGCAATATTTCCCAACCCGCCGAACTCCGCCACAAACCGCCCACCCGGCTTCAACGCCCGATGCACACTCGCGATCACTGCCTCAGCACGCGGCATCCAGTGCAGCGCTGCATTGGAAAACACCGCATCGAACTCGCTCACAAACGGCAACGCATCGCCACTCGCCTCGCGCACGTCCAACCCACGCTCCCGAGCCGCAGCCAGCATCGCCGCCGAAGCATCCACCCCCGTCACCACAGCCCCGGCAGCGGCAATCTTCTCCGTCAGCGCCCCATCGCCGCATCCAAGATCGAGAATCGCCTCCCCCGGCTGTGCCGCCAGCAGCTCCACCACCCCACCCGCTAAATCCGCAACAAACCGCCCCGTTGCCGCATAGTTCGCCGTGTCCCAAGTCTGTCCAACGCCAGCCTGCCCGGTAAATCCCGCTGTCTTCGCTTCCGCCCGATCTTTCATATACTCAATCTTCATCCCCGCGCGCCTCGATTGCGAGCGGCATAAGCATTTCTTAGGAGCCCATCAGCGATGACGATGCCCGCAACCAATCCCCAGACCACCCCAGCCGTCGACTTCGCCCGCGCCAACCAGGCCCGCTTCGTCGACGAGCTTAAGGCCCTCCTGCGCATCCCATCCATCTCCACCGACCCGGCCCACATCTCCGACACCCGCGCCGCCGCCGAGTTTGTCGCCGCCGAACTCCGCCGCATCGGCATGGACAATGTTCGCCTCATCGAGACATCCACTCCTGAGACCATGATCGCCGCCAGCACCGGCCCCGCGCAGGTCGTGCCTCCGCGCTTTGGCCACCCTCTCGTCTACGCGGAAAAGCTCTCCGCAGCGCCTGCGGCCGATGGCAAAGCCAAACCCACCGTGCTCCTCTACGCCCACTACGACGTCCAGCCTCCCGACCCGCTCGACGAGTGGCTCTCCCCGCCCTTCGAGCCCACCGAGCGCAGCGGCAACCTCTACGCGCGCGGCGCAGTCGACGACAAGGGCCAGCTCTGGATGCAGATCAAAGCCCTCGAGGCTTTACTGTCGACAAACGGCGGCAAACTACCAGTCAACATCCGCGTCCTCATCGAAGGCGAAGAAGAGGTCGGTGGCGAAGGCATCGCCGCCTTCGTCCGCGAGCATCCCGGCCAGCTCCGCGCCGACGTGGCCCTCGTCTCCGACACAGAAATGTTCGCGCCCGATCTCCCAACGTTGTGTGTTGGCCTGCGCGGCATGATCTACACCGAGATCGAGGCTCGCGGCGCGCGCACCGACCTCCACTCCGGCATGTACGGCGGCGCCGCGCCCAACCCCTTCGTCGCCCTCGCCCAGATCATCGCGAAATTAAAAGATGAAACCGGCCGCATCCTCATCCCCCACTTCTACGACGCTGTTGTTTCACCTGATCCAGCCGAACTCAAAGCATGGAAGGCTCTCCCCTTCGACGAACAACACTACCTCGCCACCGAAGTCGGTTCCACAGAGCTAACCGGGGAGCCTGGATTTTCTGTTTTAGAACGCACCTGGGCCCGCCCCACGCTCGACGTCCACGGCATGCCCGGCGGCTTCACCGGGGCCGGCGCGAAGACCGTCATCCCCGCACGCGCGCTCGCCAAAGTCTCGATGCGCCTCGTCCCCGACATGACCCCCGCCGAGACCTTCGCGCTCTACAAATCCTTCGTCGAATCTCTCTGCCCGCGCGGCATCACTCTCGAAGTCCGCCTCATCCACTCCGGCGACCCCATCGTCGTCTCCACCGACAACCCCTACGTCCGCGCCGCCACCGAAGCCATGCACACCGTCTTCGCCACCGACACTGTCTTCGTGCGCGGCGGCGGCTCCATCCCAATCGTCGGCGACTTCATCCGCGAACTAAAAATCCCCACCATCCTCATGGGCTTCGGCCTGCCCGACGACAACCTCCACGCCCCCAACGAAAAATTCCACCTCGCCAACTTCCACCGCGGCATCGAATCCATCATCCGCTTCCTCGCCAACGTAGGCGAACCGTAGCGCCACAAAATCGGGTGCCCCATCTTCGCGACTGCTTTATCGTCGCTAAGGTGGGCATTCGCGAAGCGAACCGCTTTCTTTCCCAGGCCATTGGAGCCGCAGGATGTCGTTATTGATCCCTCTCTCCGCCTACATCCTCGCCGGCGGCAAAAGCTCCCGCATGGGCGCCGACAAAGCCCTCCTGCATCTTGCCGGCAAACCTCTGATCGCCCACGCCGTCGCCAAACTCCGCAGCATCACCCCACACGTCCACATCCTCAGCAGTAACCCAACCCTCGCCGCCTTCGCCCCGCTCGTCCCCGACCTGCACCCCAACACCGGCCCCATCGGCGGCATCGAAGCCGCACTCACCCACTCATCTTTTGACTGGAACCTCATCTATCCGGTCGACGTCCCCTTCATCCCCACCGAGTTTCTCCATTTTTGGACGAGCATAATCCTGAACAACACCTTCAACGCTCGCATTTCGAGTGCGCATATAGCCTACTTCGATATCTTCGGTGTCCCTCAACCCACCTTGTTGATGGTCCGCCGGCATGTCTTGCCGTTTTTGAGCCAGGCGATTGCCAGTGGCGACTTCAAACTTGCTCGCGTGCTTGAGTTTGCTGCGCGCGAACTAGCTTCACCGAATGCTCCTGAGAAGCATCGGCTTCCATTCATCTTGCCGATTACCGAAAGACTTATATATCGCACAGATAAGGTTTCTCGGCTCCACAGCGAACTCTGGCAGACCCTTACCGAAGCCCAGCAAGCCGCCCAGCCCCTCTGGTTCGCCAACCTCAACACCCCCGAGGACTTCGCTGAAGCCGAAGCCAACATCGACGCCCTCGACACCTAAGCAACGCACCCAGCATCCCCGGCCACAAAATAGAACAAATCCCCCGGATCGTGCATCATAGAAATAACCTCATGCCCAAGCCGGACGCGACCGACGGACTCGACCCCAAGCCCGACCCCAGGGAAGAGCAGCTCACCGACCAGAAGAAGAACCCGCTCGAGGTAAGCGATGCCGAAACCTCGATCCCGGTAGAGCCTCAACCTGCCGAGTCGCTCGAAGACCTCACGGCCGACGTCTCCCCCGAGTCCCAGGAGGCCGTCCAGGACTTCCTGGTCGAGGCCGCCCAGCAGAATGAGGCCGCCAACGACGCCGTTCCCGACCGCAAAAACAAGCCCGGCCCCTACATCGCCTTCGAGCACGTCTCCAAATCCTTCGGCGACTTCGACGTCCTCAAGGACGTCAGCTTCTCCATCCTCCCCGGCGAGACGCTCTGCATCCTCGGCCGCTCCGGCGTCGGCAAGTCCGTCTCCCTCCAGATGTTGATGGGTTTCTACAAGCCAGACAAGGGCAGGATCATGGTCGCCGGCGAGGACATCTGCGGCCTTAAAGAGCGTCAACTGCAGGAGGTCCGCCGCAAAGTCACCATGGTCTTCCAGAACGGCGCGCTCTTCGACTCCATCTCCGTGGGCGAGAACGTCGCCTTCCCCCTCCGCGAGCGCCACGACCTCGCCGAAGACCAGATCCAGCAGGTCGTCCGCGGCCTGCTCGACATGGTCGGAGTCGCCGGTATGGAGGATCTTCTCCCCTCCGACCTCTCCACCGGCATGAAGCGCTCCGTCGCCATCGCCCGCGCCCTCGCATGCCAGCCCGAGGCCGTCCTCTACGACGAGCCCACCACCATGGTCGATCCCCTCATGGGCCATCTTTTGGGCGACCTGATCGCCCGCCTGAAAACCCAACTCCACCTGACCAGCATCGTAGTTACCCACGACATGCGTTTTGCCCGAAAGCTCGCCGACAGAGTTGTCTTCCTCCACCAGGGGGAGGCACGCTTCTTCGGCACCATGGAAGAGATGGACCGAAGTGACGACCCCATCCTCAGAGAATTTCTCCAGCTCGACGAGCTTGTTCTCCCTGTCTAGGACTGCAAGACTTTGCAGTTATTTATTACTTCAAATTAAATCCAGAAGGTTTGCCATGTGTCTTTGTTCTCAGTATTGTAAAGATAGGTCCCGTACAATATATAAGTCTCACTCCATTGCTTCATTTAGGCATACGCTTTTTCTGCCGCGCAGACTTTCCGAGCAAAATTGCATCGACGGAAACTAAAGTAACTCATTGAATAGCGCCAAGGGCCTACGCGGCGTGTGGGTGTGCTTCGCACATCGTTGAAGGAGAGAGGCGTTCGCTATGGCGACACCGGATTATCTACAGCAAGTAGTCGTCTCCGGACGGAGGCGAGCCTCGACCCGCAGGACGTACACTCGCCTCGGAATCTTTCGCCGTCCATCTGTCACCAGCCTCATCTGGGCCACTCTCGATCTCATCACCACCCTCATCGCCGGGGTCTTCGCCCTGCGTTTTCGCGCCTCAGTCTTCCCCGACGCTACCCAGGCCGACGCGCTGCGCTACGTCCTCCACTCCGCTCCCCACATCCTGGCGCTCTACGTCGCGTGGTTTGCCCTCCTGCTGATCTTCTTCGCCCGCTCCTACGGCCTCTACGGCCCCATCATGGGATATAGCGGCCTGCATGAGCAGCGCATGACCGTGCAGGCCACGCTCACCGCCGGGCTTCTGCTCTGCGGCACCCTCTACCTGCGCAAGGCCATCGTCATCTCGCGCGTCGTCGTCCTCCTGCTGATCCTCTTCACCACCGTCCTGCTCTGCCTCCGCCGCGCCATCTGGCGCAGGTTCGTCTACAAGCGCTACCGCGAAGGCCTGGAGACGCGCAACGTCCTCATCGTAGGCGCCGGCCGCGTCGCCCACGCCCTGCGCAACCACCTCGAATCCCTCCGCCACCTCGGCTTCCGCTTCAAGGGCTTCGTCGCCCTCACCGAGCATGAAGCCGAATCCGGCGACGCCGACATCATCGGCGACGTGCGCAACTGCCTCTCGCTCGCCCGCTCTCTCTTCGTCGACGAGATATTCTTCTCCATCCCAGCCGATAAAAAACTCGTCATCGGCATCGTCGAGGAAGCCCGCGCCATCGGCATCGACGTCCGCGTCGTCCCCGACCTCTACGACGGCCTCGCCTGGAACGCTCCGGTCGAATACATCGGCCAGTTTCCCACTATCCCGCTGCATCGCCGCGACCTGCCCATCGGCGTCTTCCTGCTCAAGCGCGTGCTCGACATCTCGGTCTCCATCTTCGCCATGATCGTCCTCGCCCCATTCATGGCGCTGCTCTCGGCGGCCATCCGAATGGACTCCAAAGGCCCCATCTTCTATCGCGCGCAGCGCATCGGCCGCAAGGGCCGCACCTTCATCTGCTACAAGTTCCGCACCATGTGTACCGACGCCGACCAGCTCAAGGAAACCCTGATGGAGCAAAATGAGCGCGACGGGATCCTCTTCAAGATCGCCAAAGATCCCCGCATCACCCGCATCGGCCGATTCCTGCGCAAGTATTCGCTCGACGAACTGCCCCAGTTCTACAACGTCCTTCGCGGAGAGATGAGCCTCGTCGGCCCCCGTCCTCCCATGGCCGCCGAAGTCGAGCAATACGACCTCGCCCACCTCCGCCGCCTCGACGTCCTCCCCGGAATGACCGGCCTCTGGCAGGTCGAGGCCCGCCAGGACCCTTCCTTCGACAGTTACATCTCCCTCGACACCGCATATGTCGAGAACTGGTCCCTCTGGCTCGACATGAAGATCCTCGCCCGCACCGTAGGCGTAGTCTTCTCCGGCACCGGCTCCTGATCGAACTCTGAATCGTTTCTCCCGGTCCTCTGCCGCTCCAGCGAACCCCCGAAAAAGGGTGAAATATCCCTGTCCGCGGGGTGTTGGCCATCCTCGTCGAGGAGTATAGTGACGCACTATGCCGAACGACAGCAAGTACGTGAGTTCGAGCAGTAAAGACGCGCATCGGGCGATCTTCAGCGGGGAGTTTTCCCCCTGCTTTCAGCCGCTTGTCGCCCTGCGCACAGGAGAGTTGCAGGGCTTTGAGCTTCTGGCGCGGTGGAACCATCCGCAGCGCGGGCCGGTCTCGCCGGAAGAATTTATTCCAGTCGCGGAAAAAGAGGGGTGGATCGATCCCCTCCTCGACGAGATGCTGCGCGCGGGGTTCGCCGCCATCGCCCCCCTCCAGCCCTTTACGCTGGCCGTCAATATCTCTCCATTTCAGTTACGTAACCCGAATCTCCCAAAGCAGATTCGCAGCATTGCCGCAACCGGCGGCTTCTCCCCGGAGCGCCTCATCGTCGAAATTACCGAGAGCTCCCTCCTCGACCATCCGGAACAGGCGCAGGCCATCGCACAGGAACTGAAAGACATGGGCTGCAAGCTGGCGCTCGACGACTTTGGAACGGGATACTCCAGCCTCGCCCACCTCCAGGCATTGCCCTTCGACATGCTGAAGGTCGATAGAAGTTTTGTCGGCGCCATGGTCCAGCAGCGCGACTCCCGCAAGATCGTCGCCGCCCTCGTAGGCCTCGGCCAGAGCCTAGGATTGATCACCGTAGCCGAGGGCGTCGAGACCCGCGAACAGGCCGAGATGCTCCTCTGGCTGGGCTGCGAGCTGGGCCAGGGATGGCTCTACGGCAAGCCCGTCACCGCCGCGGAACTCCCGCGCATGGTCTCGGCTCACCGTCCATCGGCTGCGCGCAGTCTGCCCAAAGAGACGATGGGTCGTCTCTCCTCCACCAACCTGGACTGGCTCCCGGCGCAGCGTTTCGCTCAATTGCAGGCAGTCTATGACGGCGCTCCCGTAGGCCTCGCTTTTCTCGACTCGAATCTCACCTACAGGAACATCAATCGGACGCTCGCGGAGATGAACGGCCGCCCGATGGAGGCGCATCTCGGCAGAACGGTCGCGGAAGTCATCCCCGAGATGTTTCCCCTGGTCGAACCGCATATCCGGCGTGCTCTGGGGGGCGAGTCAATGCCCGGCGTGGAGATCACCAAGCCGCCGTCCGGCCCAAACGCGGGAAGTATCATCCTTCTCTCCTACGAGCCGGCACGCGACGAGGCCGGAGAAGTCATCGGCGTATCCGTCGCCATGATGGACATTACCCGCCTCAGGCACGCCGAGCAGGCCCGGCAGGAGAGCGAAGACAACTTCCGCCACATGATCGAGCTGCTCCCCCAGATCCCCTGGATCATCGATTCTGAAGGTCGCGCCCTCGACGTGAGCCAGCGATGGCTGGAGATTACCGGCATGACCGACGACCAGTGGAGAGGCTACGGCTGGGTGGACGCCCTCCATCCCGACGATGTCCAGCCCACCTGGGACGCAATGCATCGCGCCTTTGCGGACGGACTCCCGATCGATGTCGTCTACCGCGTGCGCCGTCCCGGCGGCGATTGGAAACGCCTGCGCTCGCGAGGCGCGGCCCGCGTCGGCGCCGATGGCAAGATCGTCTGCTGGTACGGCTGCCTGGAAGCGTTGGACGACAAGGCTTGAATGCGCCCGAAACGCGCGGCTGCAATCCCACACACCCGCATTGGAAAGCCCAGGCAGTAAACTTGTAACTGTGAAGATTGCTCTTGCCCAGATCAACCCCACCGTCGGCGACTTCGCCGGCAACACCCGCCTGATCCTCGACTTCACCGCCCGCGCCGCCGCACAGGGCGCGGAACTCGTCCTCTTTCCCGAGCTCGCCATCTGCGGCTATCCGCCCGCCGACCTCCTCGAGAAAAAATCCTTCCTCGCCCGCGCCCAACAGGCTCTCGACGAACTCGCCGCCCACACCCAAACCGGCCCAGCCATCCTCGTCGGGACGGTTCAATCTACGGATACGCCCGAAGGCAAGCACGCCCGCAACGTAGCCGCGCTCCTCTCCTCCGGCCGCATCGCCTTCCTTCAGCAGAAGATGCTCCTCCCCTTCTACGACGTCTTCGACGAGCAGCGCTACTTCGAGCCCGCAACCCAGCAATCCCTCGTCGAGCTCGACGGCCAGCCCCTCGCCATCACCATCTGCGAGGACGCATGGAACGACAAGGGCTTCTGGCCCCGCCGCCTCTACGCCATCGATCCCGTCGACGAACTCATGCGCCAGCTCAACACCCCATCGCCCGGCGACAAACCAACCCCACGCATCATCCTCAACATCTCCGCGTCCCCATACTGGCGCGGCAAGCGAGCCCTGCGCCGCGACATGCTCTCCGCCATCGCGCGCGAACACAACGCCTTCGTCGCCATGGTCAACCAGGTCGGAGGCAACGACAGCCTGATCTTTGACGGCTCCTCCCTCGTCCTCGCCCCCACCGGCGAAGTCATCGCGCAAGCCGCCTCCTTCGCTGAAGACCTCATCCTCTTCGACACCGCCACAACATCGGGTGCCCCACATCTCGCTTCTGAGATGTGGGATGGAGCGCCGCAAACTCCTCTGGAAGACCCCGACGACATCCCCGCCACCTGGGACGCCCTCGTCCTCGGCACCCGCGACTACGTCCACAAGTGCGGTTTCTCCAAAGCCCTCGTCGGCCTCTCCGGCGGCATCGACTCCGCCCTCGTCGCAGCCATCGCCGTCGAAGCCCTCGGCTCCGACAACGTCCTCGGCGTCGGCATGCCCAGCGAGTTCTCCTCCACCGGTTCCATCTCGGATGCTGAAAAACTTGCTGCCAACCTCGGCATCCGCTTCGAGCTCGTCCCCATCCAAGACGTCTTCGCCCAGTATCAGCGTACCCTCGAGCCCCTCTTCGCCGGAACCCCCTTTGGCCTCGCCGAAGAGAACCTCCAACCCCGCATCCGCGGCGCGCTCCTCATGGCGCTTTCGAACAAATTCGGCGCGCTCGTCCTCACCACCGGCAACAAATCCGAGATGTCGACCGGCTACTGCACTCTCTACGGCGACATGGTCGGCGCCCTCGCCGTCCTCGGCGACGTCATGAAGACCCGCGTCTACGCCCTCAGCCGCTACGCCAACCGCGCCGGCGAACTCATCCCCGCGAGCACCATCACCAAGCCACCCTCCGCTGAACTCCGCCCCGGCCAGATGGACACCGACTCACTCCCGCCCTACGAAGTCCTCGACCCAATTCTCGAAGCCTACGTCGAACGCTACTGCTCAGCCGAGCAGATCGTCGCTGAACAAGCGACCCCAGGCAACCACGTCGATCTCGCGCTCGTCCGCCGCGTCCTCCAACTCGTCGAGCGCAGCGAATACAAGCGCCAGCAAGCCGCCCCGGTCCTCAAAGTCACCCGCAAATCCTTCGGCGCCGGACGCCGCTTCCCCATCGCCGTCAAAGTCGAGATCTAGGAACTTGTTGAAGAACGCGCTGGCCAAGCGTTGTTGCGTGGGTTCTGTCTGATTTTCCGGACCAATTTTGCTTGAATCGACGTTTATACCGTGGTTTGGGGTTTCGGGAAGACCGTTTGGAGGGCCATTTAGGCGCACTGCTGCCGGAGCCCTTCCATTCGCCTGCGTTCGATCAGCCGGGGCAGCCGCAGCAGATTGTGAGCCGCGCAACTGAAGACGAAGATCCAGTCCACTTTAGCCAGTCCGCGCAGCTTCACCTGGCGTACCGGGCCGGTCTCCTTCAGCCATCCGAAGCTCTTTTCCACCAGCCAGCGGCAACTCAGGCTGATCCCGTAGCCTGCGTGCCGGGTCGTCCTGCCGTCCATGTTGGAGCGGCGTCCGGTGTCGTTTTTGGTGATGTGCGGAGTGACCTTCAAGACCCGCGCGGCGGTCACGAAATCCTTCGCATCGTAGGCCTTGTCGGCGCCGACGGTGATGCGCCGCGAGCGGCCCTTTTGCTTCTCCTGGAGCATCAGCAGCGCGGCCTCCCGTTCGGCGTAACCGTCCGCCTGAGTCACCATCGCAGCGGCGATCAGGCCGTTGCGGTTCTCCACCAGCGCATGGCCCAGGTAGGCCAGCTTCGACTCCGTGCCGTAGCTCTTCTTGTACAGCCGCGCGTCCGGGTCGGTGGTCGATTCGTGCGTATCGTTCTTGCGCTTCTGGCCGTGGAAGTTCGTGCCGTCGTCGTCCGATCCGTCCTTCTTGCGGAAGCTCTTGTGCGACGCCCAGGCCTGGATCAGCGTGCCGTCGACGGTGAAATGATCGTCCGACATGAACCGCCTGGCCTGCTTGTTGACGGCGGCGAAGAACTGCTGGGCCACCTCGGAGGTGAGCAACCGGTCGCGGTTCTTGGAGAACACGGCGTGGTTCCATACCGCGTCGTCCATGCCCAGGCCGACGAACCAGCGGAACAGCAGGTTGTAGTCCAGCTGCTCGACCAGTTGCCGCTCCGACCGCACCGAGTAAAACGCCTGCAACAGTAGCGCCCGCAGCACATACTCGGGCGCGATCGAAGGCCGCCCCGAGGCCGAGTAGAGCGAGTCGAACTCCCCGCTCAAAGACCGCAGAACCACATCGGTCAGCCGCCGAATCTCTCGCAAAGGGTGGTCCTGCGGAACACGCTGCTCCAACGTCACATAACTGAACATCCCACCCTGAACCCGCTCGGCTCCACGCATACTTCATAGACGAAACGACGATCAAATCAGACCAAACACTGGAACCTATTTCAACAAGTTCCTAGAGCACTTTTCCTATTACTGTGAACCGGGAAATGTACAAGAGTGCCGTTTTTCTTGGGAAAAACGACGTGTAGTTCTGAGACCTAGCGTACACCTATAGGGAAAATGCTCTAACCCAAAATTGTAGTTCTACTTGGTCTCGCAGGCGGCGACGCGCCTTAATAGGCGTTCGCGTTCGCGGCTGTTTTGAGTTAGGGCAGCGGCTTGTTCGAAGTAGTAGCGGGCTTCGGGGTGGCGTCCTAGTTTGTGGAGGAGGTCGGCGCGAACGCTGGGCAGAAGGTGGTAGCGGTCGAGGGATGGGTCAGTGGCGAGGGTTTCTACGAGGTCGAGGGCAGCCTGAGGGCCGTGGACCATGGAGACGGCTACGGCTCGGTTGAGCTCGATGACCGGGGATGGGGTCAGGTGGGCTAGTTCTGTGTAAAAGGATACGATGCGAGGCCAGTCGGTCTCTTCGGGGGTGCGAGCTCGGGCGTGGCATGCGGCTATCTCGGCCTGCAGGAGGTAGGGGCCTCGGGGTTTGCCGGTCTTGTGGGCCCGCTCGATGGCGGTGAAGCCTCGGTGAATAAGCAGAAAGTCCCAGTGAGCGCGGTTTTGTTCGAACAGGAGAATGGGTTCTCCAGTCGGGCCGATGCGGGCTCGCGTGCGAGAGGCCTGGATCTCCATAAGGGCTAAGAGGCCGTGAACCTCGGGTTCGTTGGGTGTGAGTTCGGCGAGGATACGCCCGAGGCGGAGAGCGTCTTCGCAGAGAGTGGGACGCATAAGGTCGTCCCCAGCGGTAGCAGAATAACCCTCGTTGAAGATGAGGTAGATGACTTCGAGGACCGAGGAAAGGCGGACGGCCAGCTCGGGGCCGCGGGGGACCTCGAAGGGGATGTGTTTTTCGGCGAGGGTGCGTTTGGCGCGGACGATGCGCTGGGCGATGGTGGGTTCGGGGGTGAGGAAGGCGCGCGCGATCTCGTCAGTGGTGAGGCCACCGAGGAGACGGAGGGTGAGGGCTGCGCGCGATTCGGACGGCAGGATGGGATGGCAGGCGATGAACACCAGGCGGAGGAGGTCGTCGCTGATGGTGTTGTCGAAATTGGAGTCGAGGTCGGGCACGGTCTGCTCGAGGGCTTCCAGCTCGCGGCCAAGCTCCTCGTGTTTGCGCACGGCAACGGCGTTGCGGCGGAAGAGATCGACGGCGCGGCGTTTGGCGGTGGCGGTGAGCCATGCCGCGGGGTTATCGGGGACGCCGGATTGCGGCCACTGTTCGAGGGCGGCGACAAGTGCTTCCTGGGCGAGATCTTCGGCGAGGCCGACGTCGCGGGTGAAGCGGGTGAGGCCGGCGATGACGCGTGCGGACTCGATGCGCCAGACGGCTTCGATGGTGCGATGTGTGGCGTGATGTAGATCGGTAGCGGACACTGCTACCGATCACACCAGCTTCAATTCGTGGATGCAAGAGCGGCTATCTGTTGATGGCCTGATTTGGCAGCTTAGCGCGGGCGCGAGTTTTGTGCTGAATCTCTTCTTCGGACAGGATGGAGGCGAAGTCTTCCATCTCAAAGACCTGGCGGATTTCGATCTCGGATTCGCCGCCGTGGGGGTTGGGGCAACGCTTCACCCACTCGATGGCTTCTTCGAGGCTCTTGACCTGCCAGATCCAGAAGCCGGCGATGAGCTCCTTGGTCTCGGCGAAAGGGCCGTCAACGACGGTGCGAGACTTGCCGGAGAATTTGACGCGCGCGCCCTTGGAGCTGGACTGGAGGCCATCCATGGCGAGCACGATGCCGGCCTTGATCAGCTCTTCGTTGAACTTGCCCATCTCGGCCATGAGCTTTGGATCGGGGAGGGCGCCTTCTTTCTCTGACTCTGGAGTTGCTTTGACGATGACCATGAATCGCATTTTCTTTGTCCTTTTCTTGCGTTGGGATGAATGTTGAAGTCGTGACTCAACTGTTAGAGCCCGTTTGCTCGCTCTATGGATACGTCGAAGAAGGTGTCGGAAAATCGACAAGGTGTGGCGACTATTTTTACTTTATTTATGGGCTGCAGCCAAACGCTAATTCCCATTGGCAATTGGCGCTGTCAAGCTGACGCACTTATTGAGCGTCTTCAGGAGTCTGCCCAGACAATTGGGTCCTCGGAAACGTTAGTACCCTATCAGGGCTGCCCCGCGCACGAAGCTGGACCTGCTGCGCAGATTGTCGGGGCAGTTTTGATAGGGTCGTTTGAAGG
>OLLV01000200.1_pt1 | contig 24483 bp, 14 predicted proteins | sample 1604641 | NCBI WGS metagenome assembly OLLV01 (sample SAMEA104055725, study PRJEB20765) | soil metagenome | biome: Arctic tundra; feature: Polygonal ground; material: soil | place: USA | collected 2011-09 | depth 0-0.5 m
GCTCTTGCTTCTGAGATTTGCTGTTGCTCTTGCTTCTGAGATTTGCTGTTGCTCTTGCTTCTGAGATTTGCTGTTGCTCTTGCTTCTGAGATAGGTCCGGGATTCATCCCGGACATCAAAGAGGCCACAAATTCGGGGCTTTAGCCCCTGGGACAGGCATTTCTCCCTGTGCCTCGAAATCGCACCCATCATACGGCGAAGTTTTCTGGACAGTGCCTAAGAGGCAACTGCCTCCAGCACAGCCACACCGAAGGTTCCAGCCGCTGCATACTCGACCTCCCGGCGCAATTCGCCCCACAGCTCGGAACGCATGCCCAGGAAGACCTCAACGATCCGCGGATCGAACTGGCGCCCGCTGAAGCGCTTGATCTCCTCGCGCGCCGCGGCAAACCCCATGCTCACGCGGTAGGGCCGGTCAGAGGTCATCGCGTCCAGCGTATCCGCAATTGAAAAGATGCGCGCCCCCAAAGGAATCTCTTCGCCGCGCAGACCGCGCGGATAGCCGCTGCCGTCGAAGTTCTCCTGGTGTGCATAGACAATCTCGGCGGCATCGCGCAGAAACGGAATCTTGCGCACCATCTCATACCCACGCGCGCAGTGCTCCCGCATAATCTCGATCTCCTCCGGCGTCAGCCTTCCCGGCTTCAGCAGAATGGCATCCGGCGTAGCGATCTTTCCGATGTCATGCAGAAACGCTCCGCGTGCAATCGTGCGAAGGTCGTCTGCATTGACCCCCATCTCCCGCGCCAGCGCGATCGTATACGCGGTCACCCGGCGCGAGTGGCCCTCCGTCTCCGCGTCCCGCAGGTCCAGCGCGTCGCCCATCGCCTCCAGCGTAATGTCGTAGCTCTTCTCCAGGTCAAGCATGGTGACGCGCAGCCGGCTCGTCCGCGCGGAGATGATCTGCTCCAGATTCTGCCGATACACCGCGTTCTGCTTGCGCAACTCCCCATGCTCGATCGCGCGCGCAACAACGCTGTTAAGCTGGGCCCGCCCAAATGGCTTCCGCAGGTAGTCGACCGCGCCGCGCCGGAAGGCATCGATCGCAACCTCGACATCCTGGGCAGCGGTCAGCATCACCACAGGCGTGCCGGGATGATCCTTGCCGATCTGGTCGAGCAGCTCCAGACCATCGACATCCGGCATCGCCACGTCGCAGAGAACGAGACTGCAGGAAGGGTCTTCCAGCAGGTGTTGCAGCGCCTGCTCCGCGTTCGTGGCGGCCGTTACGGTATAGCCACTTTGTTCCAGCAACTCCACCATGACCCCGCGCACCACCGCTTCGTCATCGACTACCAGAATATGTCCCTGCACAGCGCCCGCCTTTCGCCCGGTGCGGGCATCTGGTATCCCTATCGGCGAGGCAGCGGGAGGCCATCACTCAGCCACGCAGGGGGAGCTAACTTTTCTTGCCGCCCCCGCGAGCCGCACGGCGCGAAGCCGCCCAACCCTCCTTCGTAATCTGCCGCGAGCGCCCCAGCGCCAGCGCGCCGTCGGGCACAGGGTGCGTAATGCAAGACCCCGCCGCCACATACGCGCCCTCGCCCACGCTGATCGGAGCCACCAGGGTCGAGTCCGAGCCAATAAACGAGCCATCCCCGATCGTCGTCGTATGCTTGCTGACGCCGTCGTAGTTGCACGTAATCACGCCCGCCCCGATATTCACGCCCGCCCCAATCACCGCGTCGCCCAGGTAAGTCAGGTGGTTCGCCTTCGAGCCGCGCCCCAGCGTAATCTTCTTCGTCTCGCAGAAGTTCCCCACATGCGCATCCTCGCCAATCCGGCTCTCCGGACGAAGATGCGCATAAGGCCCCAGCACCGCACCGCTGCCAACCTCCGCGCCATCCAGCACGCACCCATTGCGCACTGTCACGCCATCGCCCAGCACCGAATCCTGAATCACCGAATACGAACGCACCCTGCACTCGCCTCCGATCCGCGTCCCCCCCAGCAGTTGAACATACGGTTCAATCACGGTGTCGGCACCAACCGTAACCCCGGCATCGATCACGCAAGTCTCCGGCCGGAAGATCGTGACGCCCTGCGCCATCAGCCGCTTCGCAGCCCCCATGCGCATCGCCGCATCCAGATGCATCATCTCCGCAATCGTATTCGCGCCCAGAACCTCATCCACGCTCTCGGCCTGGATCGCAACCACGCGCCGTCCATCCGCCACCAGCATCGCCGCCACATCCGTCAGATAAAACTCGCCATGCGCATTGTCGGTGGAAAGCCGGTCCAGTTTGCCGAACAGCGCCTCCGTCTCGAAGCAGTAGATGCCCGAGTTGATCTCCGGCGCGCCCAACTGCTCCGGCGTCAGCGCCTTCTGCTCCACAATCGCGCTCACCTCCGCCGAACCCGCCGCCCGCCGCAGCACGCGCCCGTAACCCGTAGGATCGGGTGGCACGGCAGTCAGAATCGTCATCGCCGCATGCTCCGCCAGATGCATCTCGCAAAGTGCCGCAAGCGTCTCCGGACGAATCAGCGGCACATCGCCCGAGAGCACCAGAAGATGCTTCGGCAGCATTCCGCCGCTCAGTTCCAACGACGCCTTAAGCACCTGCATCGCATGACCAGTGCCACGCTGTTCCGCCTGGAGCACAAAGTTCACGCCTGTATGAGCCACCGCGGCCTGCACCCGCTCGGCCTCATGCCCGATGATGCAGTAGATATTCTCCGTCGCCACCAGCGTCTTCGCCGCTGCAATGACGTGCAGCAGAAGAGCCTGCCCGCCCACCTCATGCAGTACCTTCGGCCGCTTGCTGTTGAGCCGCGTACCCTTGCCCGCGGCCATGATTGCCACTGCGAATCCCGTATCGCTCATATTCCCGCTATCTTCTCACGCCGAATCGTCTTGGCTCCATCTCGCATCGGGAGCATAATCAAGAAGAAGAGGTTCTCCCATGGCGACGAATACCCTAATTCCGGTCAGCGAATACCTCGGAAACAGTTATCGTCCCGACTGCGATTATGTCGATGGCGAGGTTCAGGAGAGGAATTTGGGCGAACAGGATCATAGCGACCTGCAAATGCAGCTTCTCAAATTGCTGGGCACGTCTGAAAGTGAATTGCATATCCTGGCGAATCCAGAGATTCGCGTTCAGGTGAAGGCGACTCGGTTCCGCGTTCCCGACGTTTGTGTTCGGCGAGCCACAGCTTTCAGCGAGCAGATCGTTCAGCACGCGCCTCTACTTTGCATTGAAATTCTTTCTCCACGCGACACTGTCTTCGGCATGCGGGAGCGAGTTCGCGATTTCCTTGATATGGGAGTGCTCCAGGTCTGGTTGCTTGACCCGGCAACACGTTCCGCAATCGTCTGCTCCGGCGCAACGATGGTGGAGCAAACGGAGGGCGAGCTTAAAATTCCAGACGCCCCCCTTGTCTTGACGCTCGCTGAAATATTCAAAGGTCTCGACCGCTACCAGAAGTAAAAGCTATTTCTTCGTTCCTCCAGGCGGAGGCGGAATCGCAATATCCAGATCCGTCACCGCTCCCAGCGTCGAAAGCTCCGGCTTGATCTGCGACTTGTTCCCCACCACCACGATCGCCAGCTTCGACACATCGATATATTTGTTCGCCACCCGCGTCACATCGGCCGCGGTCACGCGCTCGATGCCATCCTTGTACTTCTCCAGAAAATCCGGCGGATAGCCATAGAACGCCAGCACCACCTGCTCATTCAAAATCTTCTCCCGCGAATCGTACTGGAAGATAAACGAGTTCAACACCTGGTCCTTCGCGCTCCGCATTTCTTCCGCGGTCGGCGGCTTGGTCTTCAACCGCCCAATCTCGTCCAGGATCGCCTGCGTCGTCGCAACCGTGCTCACGCTCTTTGTCCCCGCCTGCGAAAGGAACACGCCGGGATGGTCGTACGACGCGCCAAAACTTCCGCTCACGCTATACGCCAGGCCCAGCTTCGTGCGCACGAACTGGAAGACGCGCGACCCAAACCCGCCCGAAAACACCTCGTTCATCACGCTCAGCGCATAGTAGTCCGGATTGCTGCGCTCCGTGCCCAGCCCGACAATCTCGATCGTCGACTGATTCACATCCTCTTTGTCGGCGAAATAAACACCAGGCTTCGGCCCGGGAAAATCCACCTTCGCCGTCTCCGTCACCGTCCCGCGCGGCATCGGCTCGAAGACCCTGCGCAGCTTCGCCTCCATCGCCGCGCTGTCGAAGTCGCCCTCCACCGCGACGATCATGCCGTTGGGAACCAGCGTGCGGTCGTGCCACGCCTTCAGGTCGTCCAACGTCACCGCATCGACGGTGGCATACTCGGCCTGACGCGCGTAGGGATTGTTGCGTCCATACACCAGCATGGCCGCCTCGCGGCCGGCGATGCTGCCCGCCTCGTCGTTCCGGCGCGCGATGCCTGTCTCCAACTGCCGCTTGGCCAGCACCAGCTTGTCCGCCTTGAACGCCGGATGCAGCAGCAGGTCGATGGCAGACCCAAACACCGAATCGAAGTCGCCCTTCAAGCTGCTCCACTCGAGCGACGTGGTGGCAATCCCGCCGCCCGTCTCAATGCTCGCCGCCTTCGCCGCAAGCTGCGCGTCCAGCACGTCGCCGCTGGCCGTAGCCGTGCCGCTGGTCCGCCACGCCTCGCCAAGCAGCGACACCAACCCAACCTTGTTCGCCGGAACATCGCGGCTCCCGCCACGGATCAAAATCGTCCCATCGATAAACGGCAGTTCGTGGTCTTCCTGCAGAAAGATCAGCATCCCATTGTTCAGCTCAATGCGCTTCGGCTGCACCGGCTTGAACGCATGCAGCGGCGGAATGGGAATCTTCTTCCACGGCTCAACCTGAACGGACGCACGCGGCGCAGCCGTCGCGGGCGGAGCAACAGGCGGCTGCGCGGCAACGCCCAGCGCGAATGCAAATACAGGCGCCACCAACCATCCAGACTTCGTCATCCTGCCTCTCAAAAAAGGGTTCATTTCGCACCCCCCGGCTGTGCCGCCGCGCCTTCTGGCGGCGCAAACTCAATTCGCGCGCTGGTGCGATTGCTCTCAGTGAAGACCTTGTTCGCCACCCGCCGAATATCGGCCTTGCTCACCTTGTCGATCTCGTCCAACTCGCGAAACAACTGCCGCCAATCCCCATAGCGCGTCTGGTACTCCGCCAGTTGATGCGCCAGCCCTTCGTTGTCCGCCAGCCCGCGCAGCAGGTCGGCGCGCGTCCGCGTCTTGAAGGTCTGCAACTCCTCGTCGGTCACATCCGTAGTCTTCAGCTTGTCGATCTCCTTATGGATTCCCTCGCGAATCTCATCCGGCGTATGCCCCGGCAAGGGCACTCCATAGAACGCAAACAGACCGGGATACTTCTCCCCCGGAAACCCGCTGAATCCCTCCGCATCCGCTGCAATCTGCTGGTCGCGCACCAGGCTCTTGAAGAGCCGGCCGGTGCGGCCGTTGGAGAGGATGTCCGTGATCGCGTCGAAGACCGAGTTATCCGGATCGCGGTAGTCCGGCTTGTGATACCCCTCAAGATAAAAAGGCTGCGTCGCCTCCTTGATCGTCACCGACTTCTCCGCAAACTGCTCCGGCTCGACCGTCGTCATCGGCTCCGGCTTCGGCCCGGCAGGAATCGGCCCAAAATACTTCGTCAGAATCGGCATCGCCTCCGCCGCCTTCACATCGCCCACCACCGCAATCACGATATTCGCCGGCACATAGTATTTCTTGTGGAACGCCTCCGCCTCGGTCGCCGTCACCTGGCTGATCTCGCTCTCCCACCCCAGGCCCGAGCGCCCATACGGATGCGCCACATACGCCGTCGCCAGGAACTGCTCCACCATTGCCCCCGTCGGGCTCGAGTCGATGCTCCTGCGCCGCTCCTCCTGCACCACGTCGCGCTCCTTGTAGAACTCGCGAGCCACCGGATGCCCTATCCGCCCGCTCTCCATATACGCCCAAAGCTCCAGCCGGTTCGATGGCATGCTCCAGAAGTAGTCGGTGGAATCCTCCGCCGTCGAAGCATTCAACCCCACCGCGCCGTTCTGCTGCGCCAGTTGCGCGAACTGGTTCGGAACCACATACTTCTCCGCCGCCGCCTGCGCATCGTCAAACGCCTTCTTCAGCGAGGTCAGCTTCGCCGGGTCCTTCCCCACCATCTTGCGGAACTCAGCGTCATACGCCGCATACGCTGTCTCCACCTTGGCCAGAGCAACCTTCTCTGCCGCATAGTTCGTCGTGCCGATCTGGTCGGTCCCTTTGAATGCAATGTGCTCGAACATATGCGCCAGCCCGCTCGCGCCTTGCGGATCGTCCGCCGAGCCCGCATCCACCAGCGTGTAGAAGCTGAACACCGGAGCCTCCGGCCGCTCGCACACAATCAGCGTCAGACCATTCGGCAGCACCTTTACCGTAGTCCGCTTCTCAAAGCTGGCGAGATCCTGAGCATGCGCCGTTGCCGAAATACCAACCGCGCTTACCATCCCCACTGCCAGCGCCAGCAACGCGGCGATCGTTCGTCCTGTTCGCACCAAAAGAAACCTCCTACCCTCGATTTCAGGCTAGGCGTTAACCATACCGGATGGACGCACCAACCAGCACCGCCGAATTACCCGGTTATTTGCCGAACAGGCTTTTACGCATCTTGCCCCACAGTCCACCCGGCTGCTTTGTCTGCATCATCGCTTGCGACTCGATGTTCGCCTGCGCCCGCGCCCCCGCCCGAATTGTCGCCACCACCGCAGACATCAACTCCTGCCGCGCCCACGCATTCCGTGCGGAACCCGCATGCGGGCGTTCGCACAGCGCCGCTGCCTGCGACCACGACCCAATCTCGATCGCATCCAGCATCTGCGGATATTCCGTCAGCAGAATCGCGGACCCCAGGTCGTAGCCCATATCCAGGAGCACCATCTTCGCCTCGTCGGGCAGCTTGTCGTAGTTCGGCAGCTTCTCCTGCAGAATCGCCTCTAACTCCGCCAGCACCAGACCAAGCTGCTCATCCAGGAACTCCCGAGGCAACTCAGGCGAAGTGGCTCTCTTGTAATAGGCAGGCGGCTTGCCCGGCAGCAGCACGCTCACTCGGACAAACTCCGCGGCAATCTGGTCCATGTTCGCCGGGGCCGGCCCCACAACGAAAGGCAGCCCGCATGCCGTCGCCTCATTCGGCAGCTTCAGGCCGACGCCTACCGCCACCTCTCCAGCCGCGTCCCGGTACATCCACGGCACGCAGCCCTCAAACTTCTTCAGGTTCGCAATCGATTGTTCAAAATGGCCCACTGCAACGTGCATCTCTTCACCGTAAGTTTATTTGACGCAATGAATAGTCATTCAGTAGGCTTCAATCGGTCGAGAGTTTTCGCCCCGGTGAGCGAACCCAATGAGTCAAACCACTCTGGCACCAGAAACATTCGCCCCCCAGCCCTCCCTGTCGGCGCAAGCCAATGCGCCTTCTCGCCAGATCCGCAAGGTCGCAGTGCTCGGAGCCGGAACCATGGGCTCGCGCATCGCAGCGCACATCGCAAATGCCGGCGTCCCCGTGGTCCTCCTGGATAGGATGCTCCCCGGCACTCCCGCGGACGCCTCCCCCGCAGAAAAGAACAAACTCGCCCTGGCCGCCCTCGACGAACTCAAAAAAACCAAGCCCGCGGCATTCTTCACTCCCGAATCCGCCCGCCTCATCACCCCCGGCAACTTCGACGACAACCTCAGCCTCCTCGCCTCCTGCGACTGGATCATCGAGGCCGTCGCCGAAGACCTAGCCATCAAGCGCGCCCTCCTCGCCCGCGTCGAGCAGCATCGCCAGCCTGCCGCCGTCGTCACCACCAACACCTCCGGCCTTCCCGTCGCCAGCATCGTCGACGGCATGTCCCCCGACCTCCGCCGCCACTTCTTCGGAACCCACTTCTTCAACCCGCCGCGCTACATGCGCCTCCTCGAGATCATCGCTACCCCCGAATCCTCGCTCGCCGACCTCGCCGCCATCGCCCACTTCTGCGACCAGCGCCTCGGCAAGGCCATCGTCCACTCCCACGACACCCCCAACTTCGTCGCCAACCGCATCGGCACCTTTTCCCTCCTCAACGCCATCCACATCATGATGCGCCAAGGTCTCACCATCGAGCAGGTGGACCTCCTCACCGGCACCGCCCTTGGCTGGCCCAAGACCGGCACCTTCCGCCTCGGCGACATGATCGGCCTCGACGTCCTCGTCCACGTCGCCGCAAACTTCGCCACCCAGGCCGAGCGCATCCAGGACGAGCGCGCCGACGTCACCCTCCCGACCTTCATCGCAACCATGTTCGAACGCAAGTGGCTCGGCGACAAAACCCGCCAGGGCTTCTACAAAAAAACCGGCAAGGACGAACAAGGCCGCGACCTCCGCGAAGTCCTCGACTGGCAGACCCTCGACTACCACCCCACCGAACGCCCCAAACTCCCCGCGCTCGACATGGCCAAAAACGTCGAGCAGACCTCCGCCCGCGTCCCCCAACTCCTCCACGCCGACTCCGCAAAAGATAAAGCCGCAGCCTTCTACTGGCCGCTCCTCACCGAACTCTTCACCTACGCCGCCAACCGCCTTGCCCCATCGCCCAACCCCATCGCCGACAGCATCGTCGAAATCGACCTTGCGATGAAGACCGGCTTCAACTGGGAGCTGGGCCCCTTCGAGATCTTCGACGCCGCCGGCGTCCGCGCCACCACGGAAAAGATGCGCGCCCTCGGCCAACCCATCGCCCCCAACGTAGAAAAACTCCTCGCCGCCGCCGGCGCATCAGGGGAAGCCACCTGGTACAAAGACGACCTCACCGTCCCCTCCGGCCGCCTCTACTTCGACCCCGTCACCTCCACCTACAAGGCCGTCCCCACACCCGAAGGCACAACCACTCTCGCCACCCTCAAAAAATCCCATGGAGTCGTCCGCAAAAACGCCGGAGCCTCCGTCATCGACCTCGGCAACGGCGTCGCCGCCATCGAGCTCCACTCCAAAATGAACGCCCTCGGCGACGACATCATCTCTCTTGTCACCCAGACCCTCAAACCCACCAGCCCCCAGCTCGACGACTTCGAAGCCTTCGTCCTCACCGGCGACGGCGCCAACTTCTCCGTCGGCGCGAATCTGATGCAGTTGCTCCTCGTCATCCAGGACCAGGAGTGGGATGACCTCGACCTCATCATCCACTCCTTCCAGAACATGACGCAGCTCATCAAGCTCTGCCCGCGCCCGGTCGTCGTCGCGCCCTACGGCCTGTGTCTCGGCGGCGGAGCCGAGATCGCCCTCCACGCCGCCGCCCGCCAGCCCCACGCCGAGCTCTACATGGGCCTCGTCGAAGCCGGAGTAGGCCTCATCCCCGCCGGCGGCGGCTGCAAAGAGATGACCCTCCACGCCCTCGACGCCGCCACCTCCATCCGCCCCGAAGGTCGTGGTGAAAGCGTCGAAATCTTCGAAGCCCTCAAGCGCAACTTCGAGACCATCGCCATGGCCAAAGCCTCCACCTCCGCCGCCGAAGCCCGCGCCCTCAACTTCCTCTCGCCCTCCGACAACATCACGATGAACCGCGCCCGCCTCCTCACCGACGCCTCCACCCACGCTCGCGCCCTGGCCGACGCCGGCTACGCCGCGCCCCAGCCGCGCACCGCGATCCCCGCCCCCGGCACAAACGCCCTCGCCACCCTCAAGCTCGCCGTCTACACCATGCGCGAAGGCCACTTCATCTCCGGCCACGACGCCAAGGTCGCCAACTGGGCCGCCTACGCCCTCTGCGGAGGCAACGTCACCCCCGGCACCCTGGTCAGCGAGCAATACCTCCTCGACCTCGAACGCGAAGCCTTCCTCTCCCTCTGCGGCGAAAAGAAAACCCAGGAACGCATCGCCTTCACCCTGAAAACCGGCAAGCCACTGAGGAATTGATGACCTCTCCATCTAAAACCGCCGTCATCCTGAACGAAGTGAAGGACCACTGTATTTCGTCGTTGTTCTTGCGGTTGCATTTGCTGTTGTTCTTTTTGAAATTGTCATCCTGAGTCCAACGAAGGACTTGCTTTTGTACTTCGTCTTGCTTAAGAGCACGGCTTCAGCCGTGCCATAAACGCTAAGAGTAGGGAAGGGCTTCAGCCCCTGAGGTACGGTTTCAATGGCAATCTGCAAATTCTGCAATGGCGAGATGCACGAGGTAGACGGATGTATTGCAGAGCCGATCCTTACGATCGATGGCCCAATGCAACCAGTTCGTTACGGAAGTGAAGTGGACATAGAACACCCGTCGCATCATGGCGAGCCACGAAGGTGCGGGGATTGCGCGGCCCTGCCGAGAAATTATCATCATGTTGGCTGCGATCTTGAGGAATGTCCGCGATGCGGTGGTCAACTTTTATCTTGTGACTGTCATCAAGAGGAAGATCAGGAAGAGAAGGTCGTCCAATGAAAGAAGTCATCCTAGCCTCCGCAGTCCGCACCGCCATCGGCAAGGCCCCGCGCGGCACCCTCCGCACCACGCGCCCTGACGACCTCGCCGCCTTCGCCATCAACGGCGCGCTCTCCCGCATCCCCCAACTCGACAAATCCGAGATCGACGACGTCATCCTCGGTTGCGCCATGCCCGAGGCCGAGCAGGGAATGAACGTCGCCCGTGTCGCCAGCTTCCGCGCCGGCCTGCCCATTACCGCGTCCGGCATGACCATCAACCGCTTCTGCGCCTCCGGCCTGCAATCCATCGCCCTCGCCGCCGAGCGCATTCGAGGCGGCGGAGCCGACGCCATCGTCGCCGGCGGCGTTGAGTCCATGTCCTCGGTCCCCATGGGCGGCAACAAAATCTCCGTCAACCCCTGGCTGGTCGAAAACTACCCCGGCTCCTACCTCTCCATGGGCCTCACCGCCGAGCGCGTCGCCAAACACTACGGCATCTCCCGCGAAGACCAGGACGCGTTCTCCTTCGCCTCCCACCAGAAAGCCATCGCCGCCATCGCCGCCGGCCGCTTCGAAGACGAAATCGTACCGATAACCGTTACAAATACAACCGTCGCAACCAGTAGCAAGGGAACCGGCAAAGCAAAGTCGTCCGAAACCATCTTCAAAACCGACGAAGGCCCCCGCGCCGACACCTCCCTAGAAGCCCTGGCCAAACTAAAGCCCGTCTTTCACGCCACAGGCACCGTCACCGCCGGCAACTCCTCCCAAACCTCCGACGGAGCCGCCGCCGCCGTCCTCCTCTCCGCCGAGCGCGCCGCCCAGCTCGGCATCCCAGCCCTAGCCCGCTTCGTCGCCTTCGCCTACGCCGGCTGCGACCCCGAAGAGATGGGCATCGGCCCCATCTACGCTATCCCAAAAGTTTTAAAGATGGCCGCCCTCACCCTCGACCAGATCGACCTCTTCGAGCTCAACGAAGCCTTCGCCGCCCAGTCCCTCGCCGTCCTCAAAGTCCTCGGCATCGACCCCGCCAAAGTCAACGTAAACGGCGGCGCGATCGCCCTTGGCCATCCCCTCGGCTGCACCGGCGCAAAACTCACCGCCACCCTCCTCCGCGAGATGCCCCGCCGCAACGCGAAATACGGCATCGTCACCATGTGCGTAGGCGGCGGCATGGGCGCCGCCGGAATCTTCGAGGCGGTATGAAAACGCAAGCCCCAAACACCTGTCATCACATCCCAAACACTTGTCATTCTGAGCGCAGCGAAGAACCCCCGTTTGCCCTTGTCGTTGTCTGTTCCTGTTCTTGCCATTGCATGTTCCTGCCGTTGCATCTGCTCCTGAGATAGGTCCGGGCTTCAGCCCGGACACCTCGAACCACCACCGAACCGGGCTTTAGCCCTTGGGATATGTCCTCTTATCGCAGCCACGAGAATGATTGGATTGGAGGTGAGGCAGTCAATTGAACACAAAAATCACCAGCATTCTGTTGCGCTTCGTGTCCACGGCCAGTCTTATTTCCTCATTGCTCATTTATCTAAATTTCAAAAATGTCATCTCCGATACCGCGTTGCAGCCGCTAGATCACTTTCTAATCCCGCTAATTCTGATTTCGGCACCGATCCTCATCGTTATTTGCTTTCTTGAAATGGTCTATCGAAAGCGCATGACATCCCGCAGTTTCGCAATCGATTTATTTGCGACGGGAGTACCGCTCTCCGTGTTACTAATTTTTTGGTCTTGGTTAGGCGATCACCGTTAAGTTATTTACGAGATAAATTATTCGCATTCCGAGGTAACACCATGGCCACAATGACAACCCCACTAAAAGAAACCATCCCCGGCGGCTCCTTCCTCCTAACCGACGCCACCCCCGCCTCGTGCTTCTTCCCCGAAGACTTCACCGAAGAGCATCGCCAGATCGCCCAGACCGCTGCCGACTTCGCCACCAACGAAATCCTCCCCGCCTCCGACGCCATCGAGGCCAAAGACTTCGCCGTCACCCGCCGCCTCATCCGCGAGGCCAGCGACCTCGGTCTCACCTCCGTCGATATCCCCGAAGCCTACGGCGGCCTCGAGATGGACAAGGTCACCTCCGCCATCGTCGCCGAAAACATCGCCAAGCAGGGCAGCTTCTCTGTCGCCATCTCCGCGCACACCGGCATCGGCACCCTCCCTATCGTCTGGTACGGCACGCCCGAGCAGAAACAAAAGTATCTCCCCAAACTAGCCGCCGGCGAGTTCATTGGCGCCTACGCCCTCTCCGAATCGACCTCTGGCTCCGACGCCCTCAACGCCCGCACTCGCGCCGTCCTCTCGCCCGACGGAACCACATACACCCTCAACGGCGAAAAGATGTGGATCTCCAACGCCGGATTTGCCGACATCTTCACCGTCTTCGCCAAATGCGCCGTGCCAATCAACCCCAACGCAGGCCTAGGCGGAATCGAAGAAAAACTAACCGCCTTCCTCATCGAAAAAGGCACCCCCGGCTTCACCGTCGGCCACGAAGAACACAAGCTCGGCATCCGCGGTTCCAGCACCTGCCCCCTCATTCTCACCGACTGCGTCATCCCCGCCGCCAACCTCCTCGGCGAAGTAGGCAAGGGCCATCGCATCGCCTTCAACATCCTGAACATCGGCCGTTACAAATTAGGCGTCGCCGCAACTGGAGCAGCCAAACAGGCCCTCAACAACGGCATCCGCTACGCCAAAGATCGCAAAGCCTTCGGCAAGCCCATCGCCGACTTCGGCCTCATCCAGGAAAAACTAGCTGACTGCGCCACCGGCATCTTCGCCGGCGAAGCCCTCTGCTACCGCACCATCGGCATGATCGACGCAGCACTCGCCGGCATCTCCGCCAACGACCCCACCGAGATCCAGAAACGCATCGAGGAGTACGCCGTCGAGTGTTCCATCGTAAAAGTCTGGGCCTCCGAGATGCTCGACTCCGTCGTCGACCACGTCGTCCAGATCTTCGCCGGCTACGGCTACGTCGAGGAGTATCCCGCCGAGCGCGCCTACCGCGACTCCCGCATCAACCGCATCTTCGAAGGCACCAACGAGATCAACCGCCTCATCATCACCGGCTGGCTCATCAAGTCCGCAATGTCCGGCAAACTTGCCCTCATGCCCGCCATCAAGTCGCTCATGGACGAACTCCTCTCCGGCCCCACCCTCAAAGAAGAACGCGAAGGCCCACTCGCCGCCGAGCTCGACCTCCTCGCCAGCGCCAAAAAACTCACCCTCTTCGCCGCCGGAGCCGCCACGCAGAAATACATGCAGAAGCTCGCCGACGAACAAGAAGTAATGGCCGCGCTCGCCGATATGATCACTGAGGTCTTCACCATGGAAAGCACCATCCTCCGCGCCCAAAAAATCGCAGCCAAAAACTCCGCCGCAACTATCCCCATCTCCCTAGCCCGTCTCTACGCCGCAAAATCGATGGATATCATCGAACTTGCCGCCCGCAAAGTCATCGCCTCAGTAGCCGAAGGCGACACCCTCCGCACCCAGATGGCCATCCTCCGCCGCCTCGCCAAACACGACCCCACCGACACCATCGCTCTCCGCCGCGAGATCGCCGCCCACATCATCAAAGCAGGGAAGTACGCCATCTAGTGGAGTGCGTCGGAAATAAGGGTACGTATCGGGCTGGTCGCAACGGGCTGGCTCCTTAAAGGAGCGCAGAGAAAGTACACAGATTGTTCCGGTTCATTCTCTCTGCGCTCTCTCCGTTCCTCTGTGTTCTCTGTGATTCGCTTTTAGGAATACATATTCAACTGTGGGACGCACCACGCTAGACAGGCCGCCCCTTGGGTCTTGAACTGGTCACCGGCAATAGCCCCAATGTGGTACCTCTGCGCCCTCCAAATCCCGTGCAACCGCAACCTTTTGCCCCATTCTTGGTCTAACCTTGTAAGCTGATTGCAAAAAAAATCGTCTGATCGTTAGGGGCAGAACTCTCGCGTCGCTCATCGCTTCGGATAGCGTCCTTCCATCCTCTGAAATTCGACTCAAATCATTCGGAACACAGGACTTTTCATGCGCCGCCTCTCTCTTCCCCGCCTCTTTGAAACCCGTCTCTTTGCAATCTGCATCGTCCTCTCCAGCTTTTGCGTCTCCTCCGCCTCGGCCGCCGTCCAGAATCGCCTCTCAGCCGCCATCGCCGGCAACACCCGCGTCACCCTGCCCAATGCGGTCCACGGCAAAGTCCGCCTCGCCACTGACCTCGGCCCCGCCGCCGCAAATACGAAGCTCGAAGCCATGACGCTCCGCTTCAGCATGACCGATGCCCAGCAGGCCGCGCTCGACCAGTTGCTCCTCGACCAGCAGGACCCCGCCTCGCCCCGCTACCACCAGTGGCTCACCCCCGCCCAGTACGCTGCCCAGTTCGGCCTCTCCAGCGCCGACATCGCCAAGGTCACCGCATGGCTCACCGGCCAGGGCTTCACCATCACCCAGGTCGCCAACAGCGCCACCTTCGTCAGCTTCAACGGCACCGTGGCCCAGGCGCAGACCGCCTTTGCCACCAGCATCCACACTCTCTCCCTCCACGGCGAAACCCACTTCGCCAACATCACCGACCCCGCGCTCCCCAGCGCGCTCGCTGGGGTGGTCAGCGCCGTCACCGGCCTGCACAACTTCAAACTCAAGCCGCGTCTCCGCTCCCGCGTCGTAGACGGCATTTCTCCCAAATTCACCTCGACCAATACCGGGTTCCACTACCTCGCCCCTGGTGACTTCTACACCATCTACAACGAGACGCCTCTGCTCAACAACGCCATCAACGGCGCCGGCCAGGCCATCGCCGTCGTGGGCCAGATCGACATCAACCTTGCCGACATCGCCGCCTTCCGCTCTGCCTCGGGCCTCAGCGCCAACGTCCCCACCATCAAGACCTACGGCACGGACCCCGGCGGCGTCTGCACCGGCACCAACTGTTCGCCCAACTCCGACGACCTCGACGAGTCTTCGCTCGACGTCGAATGGGCCGGCGCAACCGCTCCCGGAGCCACGATTGTCTTCGTCAACTCCACCAATGTATTCACCTCTCTGATCGACGCGGTCGATAACAACCTCGCTCCGATCGTCAGCATCAGCTATGGAGAATGCGAGGCTGGCCTGGGCGCCAACGAACTGGTCGCGTTGAATCCCATCCTTAAAATGGCGAACTCCCTCGGCATCACCGTCGTTGCGCCCAGCGGCGATAATGGAGCCACCGACTGCGACAGCGGAGAAGTCCTCGCCACCGACGGCCTCGCCGTCGACTTCCCCGGAAGCTCGCCCTATGCCACCAGCATGGGTGGCACCATGTTCAACGACACCCTGAACTCCGGCGCCTACTGGAGCAGCACCGAAACCACGCTGCCCGCCGCTCCGCTAGTCACCGCCGCGACCAGATCCGCGCTCTCTTATATCCCTGAGACCGTATGGAACGAGGACGTAACCGGCTCGACCTTCTCCGCGGGAGGAGGCGGAGCCAGCAACTTCTTCGCCAAGCCCGCATGGCAGAAAGGGACCGGTGTCCCCAACGACGCATCCCGCGATGTCCCCGACCTTGCCCTGAACTCCGCGGCCAACCACGACGGCTATCTCTACTGCGTCCAGAGTTCCTGCGCAACCGGCTTCCGCACATCCAGCGGAAACCTCACCGTCGCCGGTGGCACCTCCTTCTCCGCCCCGTCCTTCGCCGGCATCCTCGCACTGGTCGAGCAGAAGATCGGCTCGCGCATCGGCAACGCCAACCAGACAATCTACGCACTGGCCAACAACTCCGCGTACTACAACTCGGCGTCCAGCACCGTGTTCAACGACATCACCTCAGGCAACAACCACAGCCCATGCAGCGCCGGATCTCCCAACTGCTCCGGTGCCCCCATCGGCTTCTCCGCCGCCACCGGCTACGACCTCACCACCGGATGGGGCACCATCAATGCCTACAACCTTGTCACCGATTGGAATCTTGTTACGCCATTTGGCCTGGGATCGATCGGCTCCAACCTCTCCACCACGGCCCTCTCCGTATCGTCCTCCACCGTGGTCACCGGCTCTACCGTCGCCCTGACCGCATCCGTAACCGGCACAGCGGGCCCAACTCCCACCGGCACTGTGCAGTTTCTCGTCAACAACACCGCGGTCGGCGCTCCCGTCGTCCTGACCACAAGCGGCAGCGCGACCTATACCTACGTCGCCAGTTGCTTCGCTCTGGGCGCGCAGGTCCTCGCCGCCGCTTACTCCGGCGACGCAACCTACGCCGGCTCGAAAGCTGCCGGAATCGTAGCCAACTCATCCTCCAGCGTCTCGCCCATCCAGATTCAGGTCACCAGCGGCACCTGCCCCAACTTCACCCTGTCCGCTCCCTCTCCTCCAACCGTTACCTCCGGCACACCCAGCGTCGTAGTCACTGTCGCCCCGGTGAATGGCTTCGTTGGCTCCATCGCCTTCTCCGCAACTTCGATCGTAACTGGCAGTTCAACGCCGACCTTCCTGTTCAGCACAAATCCGGTCACCATCACCTCAGCAACGACTTCCGCTACAACCACCCTGACCCTTCCCAACATCGTCGCCAGTCTGCGCTCACTCCCTGCACCCGCAAAGCCTGACGCCCGCACACCCTGGTACGCAGCCGGCTCCGGCGTGACGATCGCCTCGCTCCTGCTCTTCACTCTCCCGCGCAGACGCCGCCTCGGAGGCCTGCTCCTTGTCGCGCTCTCCATCGCCCTCGTCGGCGGTGCCACAGGATGCGGCAGCGCCAAGAATGGAACAGTCTCGGCATCATCCAACCCGTCGACCGGTGTTTATACTGTCTTCGTCACAGGCACCGGCACCACAACGACAGGTATAGTCGTCGCCAACACCGTAGTGGTCACGATCTTCGTTCAGTAGTCGTCAATGCGGAACGCTTCCTACGGCTCCGCCCGCTCCGCCTGCGCAATCTCCATCAGGTAGTCCTGCGCGCTGAAGGCTGCCCCGGCCTTCGGCGCGCGCGCGTAAGTCCCATCCGGCTGCAGCAGCCGAGCCTTCACATTGTCCTTCAGATACGACCCCAATATCTCCGTATGCAACCGTTCTGCCAGCGCCGGGTCGAGCACCGGATACATCACCTCGCACCGCTCCACCAGGTTTCGCGGCATCCAGTCCGCGCTTCCGCAGAACACCTCCGCCTCGCCGCCATTCGCAAAGCTGAAGATGCGGCTGTGTTCCAGGAACCGCCCCACAATCGACCGCACCCGGATCCGCTCGCTCAGCCCCTTCACTCCCGGCCGCAGCGAACACATCCCGCGCACAATCAAATCGATCTCCACCCCAGCCTGTGAAGCCGCATACAACGTCTCCACCGTAGCCCGGTCCAGCAGCCCATTCATCTTCGCCACAATCCTCGCCGGCCTGCCTGCCTTCGCATGCTCCGCCTCACGCGCAATCAGCTTCAGCACCCCCGCCGCCAGCGTCAGCGGCGCCACCAGCAGCGGCGCATACGACTCTGCCTCCGCATCCGCCGTCAGATACCGGAACACCGCCTGCGCCGCCTCTGTAATCTCAGGCCTAGCCGTCAGCAGGCTGATGTCGGTGTAGAACCGCGCCGTCACCGTGTTGTAGTTGCCCGTCCCCAGGTGCGCATACCGCCGCACCACGCCATCCGGGTCGCGCCGCACCATCAATGCCAGCTTGCAGTGCGTCTTCAGACCGACAATCCCGTGAAAGACCCCCACCCCCGCATCCTCCAGCTCCCGCGCCCACCGGATATTCGAAGCCTCATCGAACCGCGCCATCAGCTCGATCACCACCGTCACATCCTTCGTCTGCGCCGCCTCCGTCATCGCGGTAAACAGCGGCGAATCCGCGCTCGTCCGGTACAGCGTCTGCTTCATCGACATCACCGCCGGGTCCTCCGCGGCCAACTCGATAAAGTCCTCCACCGTCCCATACGAATCGAACGGATGATGCAGCAGAATGTCCTTCGTCCGCAGCTCATCGAACAAATTCGCCGACTTCGGCGACAGGGGATACTTCCTCCCATGGAACCCCGGATACTTCAGCTCCGGCCGCGCCACCTCACCCGGCAGTTGCATCAGCCGCGAGAGATTCACCGGCCCATCCGTGCGAAAGACCTGCCACTCCTCCAGCTCAAAGTTGACGCGCAGACGCTCCACCATCTCGTCCGTCGCCGTGCTCTCGATCTCCATCCGCACCGCATCGCCCTTGCGCCGGTTGTACAGCTCCGCGCGCACGCTCTCCAGCACAGACCGCGACTCCTCTTCCTGCAGATAAAGATTGCTGTTCCGCGTCACTCGGAACGCCGACCGCGACAGCAGTTCGTACCCGCGGAACATTCGCTCCACCTGCGACTCGATCAACTCATGCAGCAGGATGAAGTCCCTGCGGCCACTCTCAGCACACGGCAGAGGCACCAGCCGAGGCAGCGCCCTCGGCACCGTCACCACGCCCAGCACCGGCCCCGGCTTCGGCAGCGTCTTGTCCGCCGCCTTCGCCCTGCGCTTATGCCGCAGCAGAAGCCCGATGCACAGCGCCTTGTTCAGCACCCTCGGAAACGGATGCGAAGGATCGATCGTCACCGGCGTCAGCAGCGGATCGACCTCGCTCTCGTAAAAATCCAGCGCGTATTTCCGCGCAACATCGTTCAACTCGCGCCACTTCAGCACATGGATCTTCTCCGCGCGCAGCTCCGGCAGCAGCCGCTCGTTCAGGCACGCATATTGCGCATCCACAAACTCATGCAGCACCATGCTCAGCCGGTCCAGCCGCTCCTGCAGCGTCAGCCCGCCCTCATCCGGCCTCTGCGGCTCGTTGAACCCATCCTCAAGCCGCTGCAGCATACCCGCGATGCGAATCTCGAAAAACTCATCCAGGTTGCTCGCCGTAATCGCCAGAAACTTCACCCGCTCCAGCAGCGGATTGCTCGCGTCCTCCGCCTCCTCCAGCACCCGCTGGTTGAAGCGCATCCATGACTCATCCCGCCCAAAAAAAAGACTCTCGTCCACATGCGCCTCAGCCTTCTTAGCGGACGCCTTCTTCGCGGCAGCCCCACGCGCAACTGGCTTGCTTGCGCTCCTCGACTTCACGGCGGATGATTTCGTCTCAGTCATACGGGCAATATGAGACTATCGCACGAGACCACCACTCAGAAAATGACGGCGCGGTTAATCCCATCCAGCGTCGCACGAATCGAGATGCAGGCCGCACGATTGCATATCTCCGTTCTGTTCTCGCCTCTGTGTCCTGTCCTTGCCCCTGTTCTGTCGTTGCCTCTTTTGTTCCGTCCTTGCTTCTGAGATAGGTCCGGGCTTCAGCCCGGACATTAACCACGCCCAAAAACATGGGCTTTAGCCCCCGGGACATGTCTCTGAAAAACTCCGTCCGGGCAAACCCCTCTACGCTACGATGGCAGGGTATGACGCATCGCCGGGGAGCCGCAAGATGAATCGCGAATATCACCGCTGGCATTCCCCCCGTCTCGGCCGCGACATGGAACTCCTAATCTTCAGCGCAGACCACGGCCCCACCGGCCGCCCCGCCATCGCCTTCCCCACCTCCTGTGGCCGCTTCTTCGACTTCGAGGACCGCGGCATGGTCGCCGCCGTCGCCGACAAGATCGATGCCGGCGAGCTCCAACTCTTCTGCGTCGATTCCGTCGACGCCGAGAGCTGGTACAACCGCGCCGTTCGCCCCCGCCGCCGCATCGCCCGCCATATGCAGTACGAGTCCTACATCCTCGAAGAGGTCCTCCCTCTCATCCGCCACAAAAATTCCAACCCGCAACTCATCGCCCTCGGCTGCAGCTTCGGCGGATACCACGCCGCCAACATCGCCCTGCGCCATCCCGACATCTTCACCGGCTTCCTCTCCATGAGCGGCGCCTTCGATCTCACCAGCTTCCTCGGCCCTTATTACGATCAGGACGTCTACTACAACCTGCCCCTCCACTACATCCCCAACCTCACCGACCCGTGGTACCTCGACCGCTATCGCCGCAACACCTACACCCTCGCCACCGGCGTCCACGACAAGTGCTGGAACGACAATGAAGTGATGGCCCACGCGCTCCGCGAGAAGCAAATCCCATGCCGCCTCGAAGTCTGGGGCGACAACGCCGGCCACGACTGGCCCTGGTGGCAAAAGATGCTACAGAAGTATCTGTAAGAGGAAAACAAAACGATGACTCGCACTGCTTCTATTTTTGGAGACTGTTTTGTATCGAGCAAACTCGCGCTCGGCGTAATGTGTTTCGTGGCTTTTTGCACTGGATTCTCGATTCATCATACCCATCATTGGGTAACGCATTCTGTGCCTTCATATCCAAATGGCGTCGGGTTTTCGGAATGGCTCAACTTTGTAATCGCAGTATTCTGCCTTTATCTGTGCATGGAGTTCTACAAATCGTCGACATGCAAATCAGATCGACAATTCTTCGGCCTATTGATCTCGCTTTCTCTGATCGCGTTGGTTCGTCAACTCGCGATATTCCAGCCGATCCGATCAGCAATGCTTTCAATGGACCAATTGCACCCGCAAATCCTCTATTCCCTCGGCATCCTTCGCTGGATCATCGGAATAGCAATGTACATCGTAGTAATCGAGCACTCCATTCGCTCCAGGAAATTCCCAGACGTCGCACCCACAACATGAAAAAAATCGGCATCCTCTTCGGCATGGAGAACACCTTCCCCGGTGCCCTCGTCGAGCGCATCAACTCCCAGGAACTCGACGGCATCTCCGCCGAGTTCGTCCGCCTCGGAGGCGTCGAGATGGCCTCCCCTTCCGGCTACGCCGTCATCGTCGACCGCATCTCCCACGACATGCCCTTCTACCGCGCCTACCTCAAAAACGCCGTCCTCACCGGCACGCAAATCATCAACAATCCCTTCTGGTGGTCCGCCGACGACAAGTTCTTCAACTACTCCCTCGCGACCAAACTCGGCGTAGCCGTCCCCCGCACCGTCCTCCTCTCGCACAAGGAATTTCCACCAGAGATCAACGCCCAGTCCGTCCGCAACCTCGAGTACCCCCTCGACTGGGACCACATCTTCCACCACGTAAAGTTCCCCGCCTCCCTCAAACCCCACGACGGCGGCGGCTGGCGCGACGTCACCACGTCCACTCCCGCGAAGAATTCTCTGCCGCGACCCCAGCATCTCCCCGATCCGGGCTCACATCTTCCGTGGCCATCGCCGTCAGGCGTATCCTTCTGCACAAGGAGCAGCCTTCCGACTGGAGCCCCCATGAGCGACCTCATCCTCACCATCAACGGCACAAAAACCCACGTCAGCGCACCCGCCGAAGAGACTCTCCTCTCCGTCCTGCGCTACCGCCTCAACCTCACCGGCACCAAGTACGGCTGCGGCGAAGGCGAATGCGGAGCCTGCACCGTCCTGCTCGACGGCAAGTCCGCCCGGGCTTGTCAGACGGCGGTAGCCGAAGCCGCCAACGCCCGCATCACCACCATCGAAGGCCTCGAGCAGAACGGCCGCCTCAGCCCCGTCCAGCAGGCCTTCCTCGATGCCGGAGCCTTTCAGTGCGGCTTCTGCACCTCCGGCATGATCGTCCGCGCCACCGCCCTCCTCCACGACCTGCCCAACCCCTCCGAAAAAGAGATCGTCACCCGCATGAACGGCAACATCTGCCGCTGCGGCACGTATCCTCGCATCGTCGACGCGGTCCAGCGCGCCTCTCGCTCCATGGCGAAAGCAGGCCCCCGATGAACCTCCTCGAAAGCCGAATCGATCCCCTCGCCCAACTCGATCTCACCAACAAGCCGCGCCACTTCCAGCTCGACCGCCGCACCTTCCTCCAACTCTTCGGCGGCGGCCTCCTCGTCTGCCTCGCCGACCCCCACGCCTTCGCCCAGGAGTCGGGCCGCGGCTTCGGCGGCCACGACCTCCCCAAAGAAATCGGCGCATGGATCCACATCGCCCCCGACGACCGCGTCACCGTCTTCACCGGCAAGATCGAGTGCGGCCAGAACATCCGAACCTCCCTCGCCCAGCTCGTCGCCGAAGAACTCATCGTCCCCTTCGACTCCATCGCCATGGTCATGGGCGACACCGACCTCACCCCCTGGGACGCCGGAACCTTCGGCAGCCAGTCCACCCCGCAGATGGGCCCGCAGCTCCGCAAAATGGCCGCCGCCGCCCGCCAGACCCTCCTCGAAATGGCCGCCAAACAATGGAACGCCGCTGCCTCCACCCTCACCGTCGCCGCCGGAAAAATCACCAACCCCGCCACTCACCTGTCCCTCACCTACGGCCAGCTCACCCGCGGCGAAAAGCTCGTCACCACCGTCCCCAGCGACCTCCACCTCACCCTCCCCAAAGACTGGAAGATCGCCGGAACCCCCATCCCCAAGGCCAACGGCCGCGACTTCGTCACCGGCAAGCATCAGTACCCGTCCGACATCGTCCTCCCCGGAATGCTCTTCGGCAAAGTTCTTCGCCCCTCCGGCTTCAACGCCACTCTCAAATCCCTCGACACCTCCGCCGCCGAAAAAATCCCCGGCGTCCAAATCCTCCACGACGGCGACTTCATCGGCCTCACCGCCCCCGACGCATGGACCGCCCAGCAAGCCATCGCCAAAATCAACGCCAAGTGGACCGTCCCCGCCCAGCCCTCCAACAAAGACATCTTCGCCTTCTTCAAAGCCAACGCCGAACCCTCCCGCGGTAGCAACGGCCGCGCTCACGCCACCGCACCCGAAACTCCCGCAGCGACCACCCCAGCCGACATCAATCTCGCCCAGTCCTACACCGTCCAATACATCGCCCACGCCCCACTCGAAACCCGCGCCGCCGTAGCCCAGTGGGATGCCACCGGCAAGCTCACCGTCTGGACCGGAACCCAGCGCCCCTTCGGCGTTCGCGACGAACTCGCCGCAGCCTTCAAAATCCCCGCCACCCAGGTCCGCGTCATCCAGCCCGACATGGGCGCAGGCTACGGCGGCAAGCACACCGGCGAGACCGCCATCGAAGCCGCCCGCCTCGCCAAAGCCTCAGGCCACCCCGTCAAACTCATCTGGACCCGCGAAGAGGAGTTCACCTGGGCCTACTTCCGCCCCGGCGGCCTCATGGAGCTCAAAGCCGGCGTCCAGCGCGACGGAACCCTCGTCTCCTGGGAGCACCGCAACTACAACTCCGGCAACTCCGGCCTCCCCACGCCCTACGCCGTCGCCTCCCCCATCACGCAGTACCTCGCCGTCAAATCCCCTCTCCGCCAGGGCTCCTACCGCGGCCTCGCCTCCACCGCCAACCACTTCGCCCGAGAGTCCTTCATGGACGAGCTCGCCCACGCCGCCTCCATGGACCCGCTCGCCTTCCGCCTCAAAAATCTCACAGACTCGCGCCTCATCGCGGTACTCAAAGCCGCCTCCGAAAAATTCGGCTGGGCGCAATCGAAATCCACCCCCACCCGCGGCTTCGGCCTCGCCTGCGGCACCGAGAAGGGCGGCTGGGTCGCCACCTGCGCCGAGATCGCCATCGATCCCGCTACCAAAAAAGTAAAAGTCACCCGCGTCGTTCAGGCCTGGGACTCCGGCGCCGTCGTCAACCCCGACGGCCTCCGCAACCAGAACGAAGGAGCCATCGTCCAGGGCATCGGCGGAGCCCTATTCGAATCCATCCAGTTCGCCGGCGGCCGCATCCTCAACCCCCACTTCGCCGACTACCGCCTCCCCCGCTTCTCCGACAGCCCAGCCATTGAAATCCTGTTAATCGACCGCAAGGACATCGCCTCCGCCGGAGCAGGCGAGACCGGCCTCGTCGGCATCGCCCCTGCCATCGGCAACGCCATCTTCAGCGCCACCGGCGCCCGCCTCCGCGACATGCCCATGGCACCCACCGACGCCATCCCCGGCCTCACTCCATCGCCCATCCAGTCATAGCAGGGTAGCGTGGGTGTCTCAGAACCTGTCCAGAAACTTGGCAATGTGCGGCCGGTTTGCTGTTGCTCTTGCTTCTGCTGTTGCTCTTGCTTTTGCTGTTGTTGTTGTTGTTGCTGTTGCTCTTGCTTCTGCGCTTGCTGTTGCTCTTGCTTCTGCGCTTGCTGTTGCTCTTGCTTCTGCGCTTGCTGTTGCTCTTGCTTCTGCGCTTGCTGTTGCTCTTGCTTCTG
>OLLV01000258.1_pt1 | contig 23806 bp, 14 predicted proteins | sample 1604641 | NCBI WGS metagenome assembly OLLV01 (sample SAMEA104055725, study PRJEB20765) | soil metagenome | biome: Arctic tundra; feature: Polygonal ground; material: soil | place: USA | collected 2011-09 | depth 0-0.5 m
TAATTACGAGCGAAGCGGGAGTAGCTCAATGGTAGAGTAGCGGCTTCCCAAGCCGTTGGTTGCGGGTTCGATCCCCGTCTCCCGCTCCAGATTTTGAAGCAAATCCCACAACTTGCCAGACAGAAACGGCTTAATCAGAGGTTCCCTGGGCCTTGGGTCTGGATCGTATGTCGCGCGCCTTTGGCGCTGAAGGCTGTTGGCCGGTGCTGAATGACGACGAGGGTCTGCTCATTGGAGAGGACCGACCATTGGAGAGGACCGACCTGGGGTTCAGGTGGACGCTCCACGTTAAACGTAGAAGCCAGTTATTTGGAGTGGGCGAGGGTGGCGGACCAGGCCGGCACGAAGATTGGCGGGATCGGCGTGAGCGGGATTGCGGATGCAGAGTTTGAGGCAAAACAACGGGGCCGGATGCAGCCATCAAGATCGATGGTGCATCCGGCCCCGGTGTAACAGCGGTTCGGCGGAGGTTAGCGTGCGAAGCGGCGGCGGGCTGCTCCGGCGGCTCCCAACAGTCCGGTTCCAAGCAGGATGAGGCTGCTGGGCTCGGGGGTGACTCCGGTGGTGGTTACGCCCTCGGTCGTGACGTTGAAGCTCAGTCCGGATTGCACATTGTTGATATCCACGAAGAACACGGAGAGGCTGTGGGTGCCGGCAGTGATGTCAAACGGCGAAACGCAGGTGCCGGTTGAGTCGGCGTGGACGCCTCCCAGGTCGCAGACAATCTGGTTGTCGAGGTAGGCGAAGGCCATATCGTCGGCTCCGATCGAAAAGCTGATCAGTTCTGTGGTCGGCACGTCGATTGTGCCGGTCAGAGTCGCGGCCTGGAACCCGCTGGAGTCATTCGGTCCCGTGCCGTTCGGCGGAAAGAAGTCGGATGATACGTTGAACGGAAGTGCAACGGTCCCGGTTCCCGTCTTGGTTACGTCTGACGCTCCGGCAGTTCCACCGTTGTTGAGAGCGGCGCTCCAGTAGGTAATTTCGCCATCCCCCAGCACGTCGGTCGGGGCTCCCGAAGAGCTGTAGCAGTTCGTAGTGCAGCCGAATGCGTGAGTATTGAGCACGGGAAGGCCGTTGGCACCCAGTGCGTTCTGCACTTCGTTTGAGAAGTTTCCGGTCGCGAGATGGTTTGCGTCCCTGTCCCCCTCGCCGATGGTGTAGTAGGTGATGGACAGGCTGCTGGCATGGGCGACAGCGAGTGGCGCGAGAAACAGGGCAGCAGCAATGGCGTAGGTGAGGCGAAGTGAGGTTTTCAATCTACACAGCTTTCCCCCGGTTTTCCCGGGAATGGATTTATCAATACGGGGGCCCAAGGGTGCAATTCATATCGGTAGAAGCATTTCCGGGGCCATTGGGGACCTTGGGATTTGCTGGGATTTTCCATGATTTTCGCGGGGTGGTGGATCGGAGGTATGCAATTTGTTGCAGATCGATGGGCAAGTCTGTTCATCTCCTGCTGCGCGGTTTCTGGTGTTTGCCGATCATTCTTTGGGGCGGGCGAGGATTTGCGGCCGGTTTGGGTTGCCGGGTGGGACTGGTAGATTGATGGGTATGTTTCTGCCTGGACATTTTCTGTTTGCGCCTTCGCAACGCATTCACTTCATCGGGATTGGCGGGATCGGGATGAGCGGGATTGCGGAGATCCTGCTGGGGATGGGGTATGCGGTTTCGGGGTCGGACTTAAGGTCCACTGAGGTTACCGCTCGGCTGGCTGGGATGGGCGCGACTATTTATGAGGGACACGCGGCGCAGAATGCTGCGGCTAGCGATGTGGTGGTGACTAGCTCGGCGGTGAGCGCGGCGAATCCTGAGGTGGTGGAGGCGCGGGGGCGGAAGATTCCGGTGATTCAGCGGGCGGAGATGCTGGCGGAGCTGATGCGGTTGAAGTATGGGATCGCCGTGGCGGGGATGCATGGGAAGACGACGACGACCAGCATGATTGCGGCGGTGCTGGGAGCTGGCGGGGGCGAGGGGAATCTTGATCCGACGGTGGTGGTGGGTGGGAGGGTGGATGCGCTGGGGTCAAATGCGCGGCTGGGGAGTTCGCAGTACCTGGTGGCGGAGGCGGATGAGAGTGACCGCAGCTTTTTGAAGCTTTCGCCGGTGCTGGCGGTGGTGACGAATCTGGATCGCGAGCATATGGATTGCTATCGCGATATAGCGGATGTGGAGGGGGCGTTCGTCGAGTTCATGGACAAGGTGCCGTTCTATGGGGCGACTACGGCTTGTGTGGATAATGCTCTGCTGCGCGGGGTGCTGGGGCGGGTGAGGCGGCGGGTCTATACGTATGGGGAAGCGGAGGGGGCGGACTTTCGGTTGCAGATGCTGGAGCGTTCGCAAACCCATGTCTCAGAAGCGAGACCCTTCGACAAGCTCAGGGCAGGCTATGGGGCACCCGGTTCTGGGGCTGGGTACTGGCGGTTTGAGGTGAATTATCGGGGGTTGGTGCTGGGGCCTTTTACGCTGAATGTTCCCGGGCGGCATAACGTGCTGAATGCTACGGCGGCGATTGCGATTGGAGTGCAGCTGGGGGTGGCTCCGGATGGGATTGCGCGGGGGCTAGCGACGTTTCGCGGGGTGGACCGGCGATTTCAGATTAAGGGCGTGGTGCGGGGGGTGACGGTGGTGGACGATTATGGGCATCATCCGACGGAGATTCTGGCGACGCTGCGGGCAGCTCGGGATGCGGGGTATTCGAGGGTGCATGTGCTGTTCCAGCCGCACCGGTATACGCGGACGCGGGACCTGCAGCCGGAGTTTGCGCGGGCGTTTGTGGATGCGGATTCGGTGCAGGTGATGGATATCTATGCGGCGAGCGAGGAGCCGATTCCGGGGGTGGATGCGGAGGCGCTGGTGGGGGGGATTGGGCGGACGGGTACGGTGGGGAGCGTGGAGTATGCGGAGTCGATGGCGGCGGGCGTGGAGCGGCTGGTGAAGGCGGCGCGGGAGGGGGATGTGATTTTGACGCTGGGGGCGGGGAGTGTTTCGGTGGCGGCGGGGATGTTGCTGGAGAAGTTGCAGGTTGCAGGTTGTTAGTTGCAGGTTGGGAAGAACGGAGCGCATGGGTTGCTGGGTGGGTACGTGGGGGCGAAGAAAAATGTAGATGGCAGGGTGGGGAGGCGATAGGATGAGGGTGGCGGTTCTTCGCGACCCTTGCTCGGGGCTTGCGATCAGGTAACTTGTTTTCGAAAGGTGATGCGGCGGTGCTGGATGCGCCGGCGCAGAGTCGCGTGTCTGCTCGGAATACGGGGAAGGCCAAGCGCGGTGGGGCGGTGACGGAGATGCCGCTGCGGCGGGAGCCGGGTTATGGCAGCGAGTATGCCGACGACTTCGACGAGGACTTTGGGCAGGATTCGGGGCGCGGACGGAAGGCTGGGGTTCGGCTGAGTGTGAGCGCCGGGCTGATTCCGAAGAGCCGCTGGGGACGGATTGCGGCGGGGGTTGGGCTGGTGCTGCTGACTGGCGCGGGAGTTGCGGGGATGCTGGTGGTGCAGAGTTTTCTGCTGCATGATGAGCACTTCGTGGTGGAGGGTTCGTCGTCGATCCAGATTGCGGGGAATAGCCACCTGACGCGGCCTCAGTTGTTGAGCGTGTTTGGTGGGGATGTGGAGCGGAATATTTTTAAGATTCCGCTGCGCTCGCGGAGGGCGGAGCTGGAGAGCCTGCCGTGGGTGGAGCATGCGACGGTGATGCGGTTGCTGCCGAACCGGGTTCGGGTGGCCATTGTGGAACGGACGCCGGTGGCGTTTGTGCGGCAGGGCAAAGAGATTGGGCTGGTGGATGCGAACGGCGTGCTGCTGGATATGGATGGAGCGAGCGGGCGCAAGGTGCAGGAGTATTCGTTTCCGGTGCTGACGGGGATTTCGGCGAGCGATCCGCTGTCGACGCGGGCGGCGCGGATGAAGATCTATATGGAGTTTGTGGCGGCTCTGGATGCGGGTGGGGAGAATATCTCGCGCGGGCTGAGCGAGGTGGATCTGTCGAACCCGGAGGATGTGAAGGCGATTCTGCCGAGCGGCGGGAGCGCGAGCACGGATGTGCTGGTGCACTTTGGGGATGGGAAGTTTCTGGAGCGGTACCACCAGTATCAGCAGCACCTGGCGGAGTGGAGGACGCAGTATCCGCGGCTGGGGTCGGTGGATATGCGGTATGAGCGGCAGGTGGTGCTGGAGATGCAGCCGGGAGGTGCGGCTGTTCCCGCTGCTGCGGCGAGCGATGCGAAGCCGGTGGAGAAGAAGGCGGAGCCGATTGTTGCAAAGGCTGCGGCGGCGAAGCCCGTTGCAGTGAAGCCTGCGGTGGTTGTGAAGCCGGTTGCTGTGGCGAAGGCCAAGGCTCCGGTGGTGACGAGTCATCCTGTGGCTGTGGCCGCTGCGCCTGCGGCTCCGGTGCATCATTTGACGAAGGCTTTTGATGTGGGGCCAAGGGCTAAGGCGGCTGTTGCGACTCCTGTGGCGCAGGGGGCTGGGCGATGAATCCGCGTCAGGAGAATTTGATTACGGTGCTGGATGCGGGGAGCACGAAGAGCTGCGTGCTGGTGGCGGAGCTGCAGGATGGCGTGCTGAGGTATCGGGGGCATGGGATTGAGGCTTCGCGCGGGATGCGCAAGGGATTGATTGCGGAGCTGGGGCCGGCGGCGGAGGCGATCAACAAGGCGGCGCTGACGGCGGAACGGGTTGCGCGGGCGACGATTGAGACGGCGGTGGTGGGGATTGGGGGGACGCATGTGCGCGGGGTGAATTCGCGGGGCGGAATCTCGATGGGCAGCCGGATGCGGGAGATTACGCGGGAGGAAGTTCGGGCGGCGGTGGACCGGGCTCGGAGTGTGGCGTTGCCGCCGGACCGCGAGGTGCTGCACCTGCTGCCGCAGGAGTTTATTCTGGACGACCAGGCGGGGATTCACGATCCGATTGGGATGGTGGGGAACAAGCTGGAGGTGAATCTGCATCTTTCGACGTGCTCTGGCGGTGTTGCGCAGAGCGTGGTGACTTGCGCGAATCGCGCGGGGCTGGAGGTGCAGGACACGATCTTCGAGGGGATTGCGGCGGCGGAGGCGGTGCTTTCGGCGGACGAGCGCGAGCTGGGTGTTTGCGTTGTCGATATCGGGTCGAGCACGACGGAGCTGGCGGTGTTTTTTGAGGGGTCGATCGCGCATACGGCGGTGCTGCCGATCGGGGGCGACCACTTTACGAACGACCTTGCCGTGGGGCTGCATGTTTCGGTGCAGGAGGCGGAGCAGTTGAAGCAGACATACGGGCATTGCGTGGTGACTTCGGTGCCGCAGCACAATGAGATTGAGATTGGGTCGAATCTGGCGGTTGGGTCGCTGAGTGGAGAAGGCGGTCAGCCGGCGCGGCTGGTGCGGCAGCGGTTTCTGGCGGAGATTCTGGAGCCGCGGGCGCGGGAGTTGTTTACGATGTTGCGCGATAACCTGCGGCAGGGCGGGGTTTTAGAGGCTCTGGGCGCGGGCTGCGTGCTGACCGGGGGAGGGGCGATGCTGGCCGGGCTTCTGGATAATGCGGAGAGCCTGCTGCGGGTTCCGGCGCGGGTGGGTTATCCGGTGCCGCTGTCGCGGATGCCGGCGGAGCTGGCGCGGCCTGAGTTCTCGGTGGCGATTGGGATGCTGCTGTACACGCACCGGACGCAGGTTCGGCGGGCGAGCGAGGAGCAGGGTCTGCGGGCGAAGCTGAAGGCGATCTTTGCAGGAAGTTACTGAAGGCGCGGCAGGTAGTTACTGACAGGCGGGCCGGGAAGGCGCTATGCTTCACGGTATTGGCATATTGAGAGACACCGCCGAGCCTTCAACGTCCTTTACAGCGCGTTTCCTCCAGAGCTGCCGATGTGAAGCGTTTCGCTTTGCCGGTTGCGAAAGTTACAGATGGATGCAGTTCCCCGAATGGCCGGGGTTGATGCGGGGAAAGCCGGCAGGTCGTTGCGACACACCGCGGAGCAATTTCAGTCGAGCGACTTCAGTTTTTGCAGCATTGATTTTTTTTGCATAAGAACCCGAGATGCGGAGTACTGCCTTGACGAGCAAACGATTGATTTCCCCACGGGCCAAGATCATCGTGTCCTTCGCCTTGTTTGCGCCGATTGCCCTGTTCATCATGACGGGGCCCAGCCCGACTTCGGTGCTGCAACTCTTCAATGGCTCCGGGCATGCATCGTGGACGCAGCTTGGGCAGCGGCAGCTTACGTTTTCGCTAGTGGCGGACGGGCTTGCGTGGCTGATCTGCCTGGTTGCGTGCCTGATGGTGGTTCGGCTGGCGCATCATCTGCGAGACCGGGTTCCGTTTGCGCTGACCTCTTATATTCTTGGGCTGTTTGTGGTGTGCTTCGGGGTGCAGCGCATGATGGGGTATGCGTTGTGGGGTCCTCTGCGTGGGCTAGGACCGGATGTGCAGATGATTCGCGCAGCGGCTGCGGTGGTGGTGGCGATGGGAGTCGCGGTGCTGCTGCCCTACGTGAGCGCGATGATCCGCGCGGTGGTGGCGGCGAACAAGGAGCATGAGCAGTTTGTAGTGGCGGCGGAGAGCAGCCTGGATGCGTTCTATATCTTCGACTGCATCCGGGAGATCTCAGGCGACGACGTGAAGGCGATTAAGGACTTCCGTTTTGCGTATGTGAATACGAATGCGGAGAAGCGCCTGCGGAAGTCGCGCAAGGAGCTGATTGGCGAGCCTCTGAGCCGGATTATGCCGGACCATGTCACCACGGAGTTGCTGGAACGATACAAGAAGGTGGTGCAGACGGGGACGCCTCTGCTGGAAGAGTATCTGGTGGAGCGCGAGGGCATTGAGCCTTACTGGATTGCGATGCAGGTGGTGAGGCTGGGCGACGGCGTGGCGGTGACGAACCGGGATGTGACGGAGGAGCGCGCGCGGCAGCATCAGATCGTGGACCTGAATGAGTTCACGCAGTCGATGATTATGAATGCGCCTTTCTCGATTATCGCGACCGATCCTTCGGGGATGGTGACGGCGATGAATCCAGCGGCGGAGAATTTGACGTTCTACCGCAAGAGCGAGTTGATCGGGACGCACTCGATGGTGATCCTGCACGACGCGATGGAGATGAGCGCGCGTGCGGTGCAGTTGAGCAAGGACCTGAAGCAGCCGATTTCGGCGGGGTTCAACTCGCTGATCGCGAGGCCAAAGCAGGGGCAGACGGACGAGCATGAGTGGACCTACGTGCGCAAGGATGGGTCGCGCATCTGGGTGAACCTGGCGATGACGGCGCTGAAGACCGCGGGCGAGAAGATTACGGGCTACCTGGGAATTGCGTTCGACATTACGGAGCGGAAGAAGCTGACGGAGTATGTGAACCACCTAGCGCATCACGATCAACTGACGGGGCTGCCGAATCGGGTGCTGCTGGACGACCGGATGCGGCAGGCGATCCAGAGGGCGAAGCGCAACCGGCACAAGGTGGCGGTGTTCATGGTGGACATCGACCACTTCAAGCGGATCAACGATTCGCTGGGGCACTCTGCTGGCGATGCGCTGCTGGATGCGGTGGCGAAGAAGCTGTGCTCCGCGGTGCGCGGGACGGATACCGTGGCGCGCATGGGCGGCGACGAGTTTGTGATCGTGATGCCGGAGTTCCGCGACCAGAAGGATGCGGAGCGGTGCGCGGAGTCGATCATCCAGAAGGTGGGGACGCCGACGACTTTGGGCAATCGCGAGGTGAACGTAACGGTGAGCGTGGGGCTGTGCATCTTTCCCGACTGCGCGCGCGATGCGGACAGCCTGTTGAAGAATGCCGACGCCGCGATGTACGAGGCGAAGGAGAGTGGGCGGAATTCGTATCATGTGTTCAACGAGGGGATGATCGAGGCGACGGCGGACAAGCTGGAGTTCGAGCACGACCTGCGCCATGCGCTGGATAACGGCGAGTTGACGCTGCACTATCAGCCGCAGGTTTCGTGCATTACGGGCGACGTGATCGGCATGGAGGCGCTGCTGCGTTGGAACCATCCGCGGCGCGGAGCGATTGCGCCGACACAGTTTATTCCGCTGGCCGAGGCGACGGGGTTGATTGTGCCGATCGGCGAGTGGGCGATCCGGACGGCGTGCCACGAGGGCAGGGAGCTGCAGTTGAGCATGCAGCGCGACCTGGTGATCGCGGTGAATCTATCGCCCCGGCAGTTCCGGCAGAAGAACCTGGCCGTGCTGGTGGAGAAGGCGCTGCGCGAGTCTGGGCTTGCGCCGGGATGCCTGGAGATCGAGATCACGGAACAGACGCTGATGACGAACTCGGCGACGACGAACAAGACGCTGCGCGAGCTGCGCAAGCTGGGCGTGAAGATCGCGATCGACGACTTTGGGACCGGGTTCTCGAGCTTCTCGTACCTGCTGCAATATGAGGTGGACCGGCTGAAGATCGATCGCAGCTTTGTGAACCGATCGGCGGACGACCCGACGGCGGCGGCGATCGTGCGCGCGATTATTTCGATGGCGCATGGGCTGAATTTGAAGGTGGTGGCCGAGGGCGTGGAGACGAACGACCAGTTGAACTTCTTGCTGCGGCGGAGGTGCGATGAGGCGCAGGGATTCTATTTCAGCAAGCCGGTGCCGATGGAGATGGTGATTGAATCGGCGCGGTTGATTGCGATGCAGAGGAATGCGGAGCGGGTTGGGGCGATTGCTTAAAGGCAGGGACTAGGGACTAGGGAATAGGGAATAGGGACTAGGGAATAGGGAATAGGGTGCGGGCCGGCTTGCGTTAGTGGGGTGTGGTGGGGGCTTGCAGCAAGAGTAGCCATTCTTTGTCGTCGGGTTTGGTGATGGGGGTGCTTGGCCTGGCGGAGATTTCGGTGGGATCTTTTGTGGTGCCCGTGTTGGGGTCGATCCAGGTGGCTCGATAGGTGGGGTGGGGTAAGGATTTTTCGAGCGTGAGGGTGGGGCCGGTGCGGGTGTCGATGAGGATGGTGGTGGCGGCCGAATCGGCGAGAATCCAGTTGTGGGTGGGGTCGGCGACCCAGTTGTCGACGGGGTTCATTTTTGTGAGATCGCTGGCGAGATAGTCGTGGACGAACTTGTCGATGACCGTGTCCTGCGATGGGCCGTCGCGGCGGGCCCCGCGGGCGTATCCGCGGAGTGAGGATTGGGCTGCGCCGCCGGCCATGAGGATGGGGAGGGGGCTTCCGCTGCTTTCCATGGGGACGAGGGCGATGTTGGGGAACTTGTCGCGGTACTCGCGGACTTGTTTGTAGACGAGCTCTGGGGTGGTGGGGGGCGGGGTGTCCTGGTAGCCGGGAAATTTGGCTTCGATCTGCGCGCGGAAGGCCTGGTTGATGCCGGCGGGCGGAGCCCAGAGGGTGCCGTCGGAGTAGTAGGTCCAGTAGCGCATGTCGACGACGGCGATTTGTCTGGAGCGGACGGGGTCGGCGAGGATGGCGTCGGTGGTGTTCTTGCCAGTGGTGAGGGCGACGCGGATCTTGCGGTGGTGGGTCTTCTCCCACTCGGCGATGGTGTCCTGGAAGAACTGCTCGAAGGCGAGGGGCCCGGCGAACTGGTAGGCGGCGCCGAAGATGACGTTGGGCTGGTCGCCGAGTTCGTCGAGGACGTGAAGGATGTAGGCGTGGTGGAGCTTGCGGAGGACGGGGTTGTCGACGTTGAAGAACTCGTTGCCGACGTCGAGCTTCGTGCCGCCGGGGTGGTAGGGCGGAGGCTCGGGCATGCCGGTGTTGTTGATGTTGTTGGCGGTGCGCCAGGGGAAGTCGGCGTAGTGAGGGCCGATCTCGAGGACGTTGTGGTCGTTATAGAGGTCGAAGTAGACGAGGAAGCCCTGCCGGGCGGCGAGGGTGGCAAACTCGCGGTGGCGCTGGAAGTACCAGGGGTTGTAGCGGGAGACGTCGAACTTGCTGAGGCCGTCGTAGCCGACGCCCTGGCCGCTGCGGGCCCAGGGGAGCTCAAAGGAGGGGGCCCAGACGTTGCCGTCGGGCTCGTGCTCGATGAAGTGGGCATCGCGGCGGTGATCGTACCAGAGGCCGGGGTTGACCTGGATGAAGTAGGCGTTGTGCTGCTTCATGCGGGAGGCGAGTTCGGGGAGGTCTTCGGTGAGGCCGGGACCGGTCTGGCCGGGCATGAAGCGGCTGACGCTGGACTGGGTGAGCTGGAAGGCGACGGCGGGCGAGGTGCTGCCCTTCCACCAGGCTTCGCCCTGATTTTCACCCCAGATGGCGTGGCCATCTTCGACGAAGCGGCCGTTGACGATGGTGATGGGGTGGTTGGGTGGGGTGGGAGGGACGTTGTGGGCTACGGCGTCGGTGAAGGCGGGTGGGTTGCCGTCGGCGGGTGGCGATGAGGCGGCGGGGAGTTGGAGGTTGCGGGCGGCTAGCTGGGTTTTGTAGAGGGGCTGGGGATTATTGACGACGAAGTTGGGGGCTTGATCCGGGCCTTTGGCTTCGAGGGACTGCGCGGTGGAGTTCCAGATGAGGGAGTTGGCGGCGGTCCAGCCTGCACCCTGGGCGCGGGTCTGGTCGAGGATCATCTCGATCTTCGAGTTGGGGACGTGGACGTTTTCGTAGAGGACGCCGGAGGCCCAGCCTTCGAAGGGGCCGGAGGGTTCGAGAGAGTTGGTGGCTTCGTCGTCGAGGAAGACGTTGGGGCCGGAGGCGAGGAGGCCGGTGGCGAAGGCGTTCATGGCGGAGTCGGCGTGGCAGCGGGTGATGAGGGTCTGCTGGCCGTAGACGACGAAGGACTGGCGGCGGTATCCGCCGGGTTCGGAGACGGGGGACTCGCTGCGGGTGTCGGCGACGGTGATGCGGCGGGCGCGGTGGCCGACGAAGACGGCAGAGCTGACGAAGTGGCGCGCAGTGACGTTGCGGACCCAGGCGTCTTCGACGCGGTCGAGCTGGATGGCGAGCCAGGAGTGGTCCTCGTCCATGGGGTACTTGGGGTCGTGGGCGCTGTCGAGGGTGAGGTCTTCGATGCCGATGTGCTGGAGGGGTGGGTTGGATTGGACGAGCGCGAGGGTGCCGCCGCCGTATTTCTTTTCGAGCGCGGTGGTGATGGGGGCGTCGACTTCGATCTGGTTGCCATTGATGGAGGTGATGGTGCGGTCCCAGACGAGATCGTGGGAGTTGGGGGCCCAGTCGAGACGTGCGTTGGCGAAGGTGCCGGGGAGCCCGGTCATGCCGATGGATTTGATCCAGTCGGGTGTGCTGGGGCGGCGGAGGACGACGTGCTGGGCTACAGCTAAACCCGATGTATTGGCGAGGGTGAAGGTTGTGGCTCCGACGGGGGCGTCTGCGGTGATGTCGATGGGTGTGGCGATGGAGGGGTCGGCTGCGGCGCCGGCTTCGATGAGGGTGCGACGGTCGTTGCCTTCGGCGATGAGGATGGTGGAGGTGCCGGAGCCGCGGAGGACGATGCCAGAGGCGCGGATTTCGAGGTGGCCGTCGATTTTGAAGGTGCCGGGACGGAGGAGGATTGCCCCGCGGAAGCCATCGTGCTGGAGAGGGAGCGCGGCGACGTGGTCGATGGCGTTTTGGAGGAGAGGGGTGTCGTCGTGGCCGGTGGGGCGGATAGCGAGGATGGCTTTGATGGTGGGGATCGCAGCTCCGGCGGCGTAGCCTGCGGTGGAGAAGTCGATGGGGACGGGGGATTGGGCGAGGGCTGCGGTGGTGAAGGCTAGTGCGAGGAGTGCGGTGGTGAGCTTGGTCATGTTGTTCGTCCGATGTGGTTGGCAGAAAGGTATGGGCTGCTGTGGCGATGTCATTTTTTTGGCAGGTTCCTTCGGCTTCGCTCAGGACAGGCTCTTCGACTACGCGCTGTGCGCTCCGCTCAGGATGACGATTTGTTAACTAGTCCAATTCAAAACATCGGGCGTTCGTAGCGGCTTCCCGCTATTGCGGGAAGGGGGCAAACTTTTCGGTGCAGGAGGCTGGTTTGCCTTCTGAGGGTTTGCCGGTGATGGTGACGTCGGTGGCTGGGGTCGGGAGGTTGATGTTGCTGCCTCCGGGGGCGTAGGTGATGTCGGCGTAGTCGAAGGTGTAGGTGTAGGGTTTATCGGGCGCGGCGGAGTCGGTGAGGTAGACGCCGTCGAGGTTGATCTGGGCGCGGTGGTCGTGGTCGTAGCCGTCGAAGAGGATCTTGCCGCCTCCGGAGATGCGGATGTTGCGGAGGGTGACGTCGCGGAAGGTGGGTGGGGATGGGCCTTTGACGGGGCCGTTGGCGGCGTAGGCCATGGTGATGTCGATGGGGCGGAGGGAGTTGCGGATGCAGATGTCCTGGTAGACGAGGTCGTGGACGAGGCCGCCGCGGGTGCCCATGGACTTGATGCGGATGCCCGAGTCGGGGCCGTCGAGAGAGAGGTCGGTGACGAGGAGGGCGCTGACGCCGCCGTTGGTCTCCGAGCCGATGGACATGCCGTGGCCCCAGTAGAAGTGGTCGTGGCTGACGGTCATGTTGGTGACGCCGCCGGCTCCGCCCTTGATGGCGACGTTGTCGTCGCCGGTGCGGATGAAGCTGTGGGTGATGGTGATGTTTTTGGAGCCGCCGCCGGGGTCGACGCCGTCGGTGTTGCGAGCGAGACGCTGCGGCGTGTCGAGCTTAATGCCCCAGACGGTGAAGCCGTTGCCGTTGTTGTAGGTGACGTGGAAGTTGGGGGAGTTCTTGAGGGTGATGCGGTAGAGGGTGAAGTTGTCGGCGAAGGTGCAGACGATGAGGCGGAAGACCTGCTGGGAGCCTCCGGCGCGGGCGTCTTCGGCGAGATCCCACCAGGACTTGTCTTTGTTGAGCATCTTTTCGCCGCCACGGCCGTCGATTGTGCCGTCGCCCATAACGCCTGCTCCGGCAACGTGGGAGACGGTGATGAGGGGCTTGCAGCCGCGGCCTCCGCCGGTGGCGACTTTGCCACAGCTTCCTGGGGAGACTTCGAAGACGGCGGGGTCGCGCGAGGCGTAGAGGGTGACGCCCTTGTCGATGGTGAGGGTGACTCCCTCGCGGAGCTCGAGCGGGCCGCTGAGGAAGGCGTTGGATTTGCCCGCGACGCGAAGGACGACGGCTTTGCCTTTGCCGCAGGCGTCGATGGCCTTCTGGATGCGGTCGGTATCGAGCTTGGTTTCGTCGGCGGGGAGGAGGGAGTGGCCGGTGGAGGTGAGCTTGGCGTCGAGGGTGGCGCAGGCGGCGGGGAGGACGGGCTCGGTGACGGTGCGGGTGTCCTGCGCGGTGAGGGAGGCTGAGGCGAGGGTTAGGACGCCGAGTAAAAGAAGCGGATGTTTCATTGGAGGAGGCTCCTTTGGGGCGGAAGCGAGGTTGTCTGTCGGTCGGTGGTATGACCATTTGATGTTCGAGGTGCGGCACAAGGGTAAACCACTTGCGGGTTTTCGGGCGAGTCCAGAGAATTTTGTGGCGTCTTGTTTGAAGGGCAAAAGAAGAACGCAGTGCGTTAAAGTTTGCGCAAAGGACGCAGAGGAATGCAAGGGCATGAGGGATTGATCCCTTTGTGTGTTTATTTTGTGTGTTTATTTTGTGTGCTTATTTTGAGGTGCGTGTTTGTGGAGACGGAGTGGAGGCGGATTGGGCCGCAGCTTCGGCGCGTTTTACCCAGGACTCGTAGATGAAGTCGTCCTTGTGCTGCTGCCATTCGGCGTCGGGGACGGCCTGTAGCTGATCGCGCGGGATGTTGGGGACGGCGGCGTCGAGGGCGCGCATGCCGCCTTCGCCGAGTTCGCTGGAGAAGGTGGCTCCCGGTTGGGCGGTGCTGTGGGCGGCCCACTTACTGATGTGGACTTCGCCCATGGCGTTGATGGAGGCTTCGGTCCAGTTGGGGAAGTGAAGCTGTGACTGGAGCCAGAGCGCGCCCTGGCGGGTGAGGAAGTTGGGGCGATGGCCTGCGTTGGGGATCCAGGCGGTTTCGAAGAGGTTGGTTCGGGTGCCGGAGACGGCGACGGTGCGAGTGCGGAGGGCTTCGAAGAAGGCTTCGTCGGAGTGGGAGGAGACGATGAGGGGGTCGGCGGTGCCGTTGATGATGTAGGTCGCGCCGCGGTTCTGGTTGAGGGCGTAGAGGTCGGCTCCGCGGTCGGGGAGGAAGGTGAGGGTTTTGTAAGGGCCGGACTGGCACATGACTTTGGGGCTGGAGTCCCAGTAGTCGCCGGGACCGCTGAGATTGCCTCCGCCGGAGAGGATGACGGCGTGGACGCGCGGGTCGATCGCGCCGGCGATGGCGGAGTGGAAGAAGCCCATGGAGAAGCCGGCGACGGCGATGCGAGCTGGGTCGACATCCTTGCGCTGGAGTAGGTAGCTGACGGACTGGAGGATGTCGGCGATCATCTGGCCGCCCATGCGCGGCGGCATCTGCGGGCCGGGGATGAGGGTGTCGTGGGCGCGGGTTGCGGAGGCGCAGTTAATGTTGCGCTCGTCTTCGCCGACGGGGTCGTAGGTGACGACAACGGCTCCGGCTTTGGCGTAGAGGATGCCGGAGTAGTAGGCGTACCAGGAGGTCTTGTCGCCGCCGTGGCCGTTGACGATGACCATTCCGGGGAGGCGGCCGGAGGATTTGGTGGGGCGGTAGACGATGGCGGGGATGCGCATTCCGTAGAGGGTGGCGTAGGTGACGCGCTCGGCGGTGACGCCTGGGGTGGGGATGAAGGTGGAGTATTCGTGTGGGGCTGGGGCGGGGAGGGTTTCGGGGATGAAGAGGGCCTGGCGGATTTGCTTGCGCCACTGGGCGTATTGGAGTTTGGTGGCGGGTTTGGCTGGCGGTTGGGAGTGCATGGCAGGGGCGAGGAGGAGGGCGAAGAGGAAGGCCAGGAGCGCAGAGATGGCTCGCAGCGGCGAATGGCGGAGAGGCTGACTCAATGGGACCACCCTTGTGCCCGAGATGCGGGGCTTGATCCTGCTGAAGCGCAGTGGGTTCGGTTGCTCGCGCCGTCCCAAGGTAAAGCCTGTTCGGGGAATTGGTCAAACCATTGGGGGGAGATTTGAGACCTTGCGCGGGGTTGAAACGTAACTATCGTTGAGCAATCCCACGACGTACAATTCCTGTCGGCTTGAGACCGCGGCTGTGTGCGGGGCCGAAAATATTTTTGAAAGGTAATCATGACGAACGAGTTGGTTGGACGAAGGAACTTCCTGAAGACAGTGGCACAGAGCGCAATGGCCGCTCCCATGCTTGTGTCCCTTGGCGGGCTTGAAGCGTTGGCTCAGGAGGCGAAGAAGCCGACGGCCGGGGCGGTGGCTCGACATGCGGCGGCGACCTCGGAGCTGCCTCCGAAGCAGAAGGCGATGCTTAGCGTGAAGGACTATGGCGCGACGGGAGATGGTAAGACCAAAGACACGGATGCGATTCAGCAGACGATCGATCGCTGCGAGATGCTGGGCGGCGGCGAGGTGCTCGTGCCGGTGGGGGATTATCTGACGGGCGCGCTGGAGCTGCGCAGCAATGTGCTTCTGCGGATTGCGGAGGGCGCGGTGCTGAACGGATCGCCGGATGTGAAGACGGACTATCCCCTGCGGCAGGTTCGCTGGGAGGGCCACTTTATGAAGGCGTATATCGGGTTTATCTCGGCTACGGATTCGGAGAATTTCGGGATTGTGGGGCCGGGCAAGATTATCGCCACGCCTGCGATCAAGGGGCGGCTGGAGCGGCCGAGCGGGATGCGCCTGCCCCCGCTGCTGGAGTTCATCAACTGCAAGAACGTCACTGTCGAGAACGTTTACACGGAGCAGACGGGGATGTGGTCGATTCATCCGCAGTACTGCGAGAACGTTACGTTCAAGAACGTCGTGGTGAAGAGCGGAGCGGATGGGATCGATGTCGATTCGTGCAAGCATGTGACGATCGATGGATGCGACTTCGACACGACGGATGACTGCATCTCGCTGAAGTCCGGGCGCGGCATCGAGGGGTATACCATCGGGCGGCCTACCGAGGACGTACACATTTTGAACTGCACGTTCCGGGACAAGGTGTGGGCCTGCATCGGGATTGGGAGCGAGACTTCGGGCGGCATTCGCAATGTGCATGTGGATCACTGCAAGTGCCTGGGCGCGGGGACGTATGCGATCTACATCAAGAGCCGGCCTGGGCGCGGGGCGTTCATCGAAGACATCTATATGAACGATCTTGAGGTTTCGGGGGCGAAGCTGGGATTTCTGCGCTTCAATATCCTGAACAGCGGGGTTACGGATACGCCGAACCTGGTGCCCGGGGATGCCGGGATTCCGACGATCAAGAATTTCCATTTCAGCAATATCAAAGTGACGGATGTGCCGGTGCTGGTGGATGGAAGCGGGATTCATCCGAAGAAGCCGCTGGAGGGCTTCTCGCTGACCAACGTTACGGGGACTTGCGGGAACATTGCTCCCGGGGAGAAGCCGAGGGGTTTTCCGGACAAGATTCCGGCGATGATTGCGCTGGCGAACATCCATCATGCGGTTCTGAGCGGGATCAAGGTGAAGGTGACGGACTTCAAAGGCCCGTTGCTGGCGATCTCCAACGTGACCGGAACGGGGCTGACCGGTGCGGTGAAGCTTGACGCGGCCGATATGCCCAAAATTCCGGATCCGATTCTGCCGCCGGCTACTCCGTACATCCTGCACTGATCGGGATGGAGGCGAGGATGTGAAGGGGCTGTGCCGGTTTTGCCGGTGCAGCCCTTTTTTTGTCCTGTCAAGGCGGCATGTCTGTTTTTTGTCTCGTATATGGCAATTTGGGAGGGGACAGGAGTAGAGTGTGGTGGCTGGGAAACGCGTTCCATAAGGCTGGATGACCGGAGCCCCGAAGATTGGGGATTTGTGGGGTTTATTGACCCCTTTCTCCGGCGAAGGCAAGACTGCAAGCAGAGCAATGAGCATCGGCTAAGGGCAAGGTTCTGGTGGATTTGCGTTTCCGTTGTTTTGGCTCCTGCATTCTTTGTTCCGGGATGCGGGATGCTTCAAACCATCAGTATCGGCTGCCGCAATTCTTTATAAAGTCGTAGCGAGGTGTCAGCGATGAGGTGTCTTCTTCGTCCGTTCGCTCCATTTGCAGTCGTTGCGTTGCTTCTTTGCCTGGGGTGGGGCGATGCTGCTCGAGCGGCTTCCTCGGCCGACACTTCGTCCGCGGCACCGCCTGCGCAGCCTCATCAGGTGGCGGTGCGGGTTGCGATTCCGGGGCCGTTGCGTTCGTTTCTACGGATGGCCGGGATCAGCCAGGAGGTTCCTCAGGAGGATGTGCTGCGTTTGCTGGCGCGGAATGCGTATCTGCTGGGCTATGAGGAAGGCACGCAGACTGAGTTTCTGCGGCTTCTGAACCGTTATCTGCATCAGGCGCGCGAACTGCAGATTCTGGCTGGACCGACGGGCACGATTCAGGTTGCGAGTTGTCCGGATGCGGCGACTCTGCTGAAGGTGCTGGGGTACCGTTTGCGGCAGGGTTGCGAGCCGAAGGATGTGGTGCTGGAGACAGCCAACCCGACGCGCGCGTTTCTGACGGTCGATTCGGGCTTTCCTCTGTCGCGGCTGGAAGAGGCGATGCAGAAGGGGGTTCCGTTCAGCTATGCGTATCCGGTGTCGTGGGTTCCGGTGATGTTTGCGGAGAGCGACTGGATCTCGCTGGATTCGAATGCAAAGGGGAGCTACGGAAGCGTTGTGGATGTGCTGGCGAACGACCAGAGCGTGGCTCGGCTGTATTGGGCGCTGGCGAAGGAGGATGCGACGACGGCGCTTTCGCTCCAGAGTTCTCCGGGGCTGCGGAGGCTTCTGCCGCTGGCTCCGATTCTGGATTTTTATGGCAGCGAGATCTCGATTCGCTCGGGACAGGTGGCGCTGCCGGGGGCGGGGAAGGCTGAGGCTGGTTGGAAGGAACTGGTGGGTGCGAGCCCGGATGCGCCCGGAGAGTTTGTCGCTCACCTGCTGGCGAAGGACAGCGGCTGGCTGGCGGCCTACTTCGATGCGATATCGCGGGTGAGTCCAGCGCAGCAGGCGCATTTGGTGGAGGGGACGAGGCTGAAGGATTTGTACGATGCGTTTCGATCGTCCTCGCATGAGGCGCCACCGGCGCGAGGCGTGTTTCGCAAGGCGCCCGACCTGCTGATCCTGTTTACGCGGCTGGAGTGGGAGCCGAACGGGGATATGCAGATTCCGGGCGGACTGGATGCGTGGAAGCAGATTCTGAACCAGAGGACGGATCTGCAGACGGTGCGGGACTGGTCGAAACATAACCGCACCTGGGACAAGCCGGAGCAGTTGCTGGAGGCGATGGCGGCCTTCTCGCGCATCGAGACGGACAGCGGGCCGCTGCAGGTTTACCTGATGTTGAGCGAGATCGATACCGGACGCGGCGCGGGACAGCGGCTCTCCGCGGAAACGGTGCGGATGCTGGCGGGCAAGTATTCGCAGTTGAGCAGCTGGTACATGGTGTTCAGCGAATTTCCCGAGTTGAACGATCAGTCGATTGCGCGGTTTGTAAATGTGACGGAGGGGATCGACAGGATTCCTAGCCAGTCGCTTCGCGGCAATGTGCTGGGAGCGTTCCAGGCCAATGTGGGTTTGTGGCAGATTCTTGCGCGGCAGGGAGAGATTCCGAGGGCGCAACTGGATGCATCGTGGGAGAAGGTGGTGGGGCCGTTTGCCAAGGTCACCTCCAACCCGCAGTTGCTGGATGCGTCGCGCGTGTCGCTTGAGGCGATGGTGGCGGCGACGGGCAGCTCGAACAGCTCGCAGGATGCGCTGATCGAGTTGTTGGCGGGGCCGCAGCAGGAGAGCATGGAGGGCCAGCAGGTCCACCTGGCGATGGCGGGGAAGATTCGTTCGGTGCTGAACGACCAGCGACTGGTATCGGTGGATACGCTGTTTGCGCTGAGCGATGGTCTGGATGCGATGGCGCATGGCAAGCCGGCGAGCCCCGGATTGCAGACGCTGGCGGGCGAGCTTCGCGACTTTGAACTGCCGCGGCAGATCTTTTCCAAGAGCGAGAAGGTGGAGTGGGCGCCGCGATCGAACAACGGGCGTCATGCGGAGTTGCAGACGCGAATCGACCTGACGGGGGTAATCAAGTCGGGTTCGCATACGCAGTTGGAGACTGCGCGGGGAGAGCTCGCGCCTCTTCTGCGGGATGCGCTGGTGGGGATGAACTATGCGTACTACGAACCGCCGGGCGCGCAGATTCTGCATATCAATCCGCTGTTTGTGCGGTCGCACGATTTTCTGGGAACGACGGTTCGGGGGGCGGAGCGGCTGTGGCAGCCTCCGATGCTGCTCGGCGCGGGCGTTTCGGCGGGCGGCGGCGGGTATCTGATGGGATCGCTGGCTGATCTTTCGTACTCGCTGGCGTCGGCGGAGCAGGATTTGATCGCGCCGGAGAATATCCAGGCGCTGATCTGGAAGGAACTGGTGCCGGAGCTGCTGGCGGATGCGTCGCTGACGCGATGGTGGAATGTGACTCCGAATGAGCTGCATGCGGTGGCGCTGTATCAAAAGTCCGGCGAGGAGCTTTTGACGGGGTCTGTGAAGGATGCGGCGTTGCGGGACAAGGTAACCGGGATTCTTGTGGACCGGATGGAGCCGCAGCGCTTTGCGCGGGTTGAGCAGGCGATGAAGCGTGCGGACGATCTGACGGAGATGCTGCCAAGGATGATGCCTGCGGATACTTTCTATCTGGGCGCGGAGTTTCACCGGCGATATCCGGGCGACGCTTCGCTTGGGAAGTCGGGCCAGCAGATGGAGGAGCTTTCGCGGCGCTTTCTGGATGAGGTGAGCTGGGACCGGCTCTCGAAGGACTTCGGGGTTCCGCATCCGACGCTGGCGCGGACATATAGCCGCGAGCTGCTGAACGTGAAGCCGTTCCCGTTCTTTGGGGGATATTCGAGCCGGCTGTTTGGGGAGTCGTGGGAGTCGGGCAATTTGTATTGGGCGCGGCTGGCGGACGAGATGGGCTACTCGCCGGTGATGCTGAACCGCCTGGTGCCCGAGATGACGCGCCGGATGACGGCGAAGATCTTTGCTACAGATCTGGAAGACTGGCCGGCGATGCTGCGCGCGATGCAGGAGACCGGCGAGGAGCTTCGGCAGGGGAAGATTACTCTGCTGCCTGTGTCGAGTGCGTCTACTTCATTACCGCGGACGGTGGGAGATGGAAATGCCCAATAGGAACTCCATGACAAAGTGGTTGTTTTTGGCGGTCCTTTTTGCGTCGGTTCTCTTTTCCGGCGCCGGCAGAGGGGCTTCGGCGCAGGAGGATAGCTCGCGCATTCGGGTGAGCGTGGTTCTGGTGCAACTGAGCGTTGCGGTGACCGACAAGAAGGGGAACTACGTCAGCGGGCTGCGGCCTGAGGATTTTGTGATTACCGAAGACAATATTTCGCAGAAGACAGCGACGTTTGAAGAAGGGAATGAAGGCCGGCGCCGCGTGGACCTTACTGCTGTTGCTGCTGCTCCTGCTGCCGCCGCGCTGCCGGGAGACGGGCCTGCCGAAGATCGCCTGCATGTCGGCGGGGCCAACATCTTCATCTTGTTCGACACCAGCAACTATATGTACCGGGGATTTGTGTTTGCCCAAGATGCGATTGCGGATTTTGTGCGGTCGCTGGAAGACGAGGGCAAGGTTGCGTTGTATTCGTATAGCCGGGATCTCTCGCGCGTCTCGGCACTGACGCCTGACCGCGCGCAGGTATTGCGCAGCGTGCGCAATACGGTGGCCGGGGACGATGCGGCGTTGTATAACAGCCTGTTGCTGACGGTGAAGGATGCTGCTCCGCTGACGGGGCGCAAGGCGATTGTGGTGTTTTCCAACGGCCCCGACAATGCGAGCCTGGTTCCACCGGAGGATGTGGCGGAGCTGGCGCAGTCGACCGGGACGATCATCTACATGATCAGCACGCAGCAGGCGGAGTCGCAGCCGATCTCTACCGCCGTGTTTGAGCGCATGAGCAAGGCGACGGGCGGGAAGGCCTACTTCTCGAAGAACTGGCAGGATGAGAAGAAGGCATTTGCGTCGATCCGCGATGACCTGTCGCATCTTTATTCGCTGAGTTACTATCCGCAGCCGAATCCCAACCGCGGATGGCGCACCATTACGGTGAAGCTGGTGGGGAAGAATCTGCAGAAGTACCATATCCGGACCAGGACGGGCTATCGGCTGATCCAGACGCAGGTTTCGGCGGGTGGATTGTCGGCTTCGGACTCGGGGCCCAGGCCGAACTAATCTCGCGGCTTAGTTTCGGCTGCGGGTTTTGGAGAGCAGGTTCAGGATCTCGATATAGAGCCAGACCAGCGTGACCATGATGCCGAATGCGCTGTACCACTCCATATATTTGGGAGCGCCATACTGGACGCCCTGCTCGATGAAGTCGAAGTCGAGCACGAGGTTGAGCGCGGCAATGGCCACGACGACCAGGCTGAATCCGATGCCGATGGGGCTGGAGCCGTTGATGGTGGTGAAGTGGATGCCGAAGAATCCCAGGACGATCTCCAGCAGATAGAAGACGGCGATGCCTCCGGTGGCGGCGATGATTCCGAGGCGGAACTTCTGCGTGACGCGGATTAGGCCGGAGCGGTAGGCGAGCAGAAGGACGAAGAGCGTGCCGAAGGTGAGGCTGACGGCCTGGATGGCGATGCCGTGGTAGCGCATCTCAAGGGTTGCGGAGAGGCCGCCGAGGACGAGGCCTTCGAGCAACGCGTAGATGGGCGCGGTGACGGGTGCCCACTGTTTTTTGAAGATGGTGACCATGGCCATGACGAAGCCGCCGAAGAGGCCGCCGAGCATCCAGGGGGCGATGACGGAGGCGTCGTGGGTAGGGAGGAAGAGGCTCCAGGTCCAGCCGGCGGTGGCGATGGCGCAGAGCAGCAGGATGCCGGTCTTGTTCACGGTTCCGTTGAGCGTCATGCGTCCTGCGGTGTCGCTCAGCATGCCGTACTGGTCGCGGAAGGTGTTGGCGCTGAGTGCCGGGTTGGATGTTTTGATGAGTGCCATTTTGTTTCTCTCCTGTTGCTTGTCCGGTGGCCCTTTGCCACATCTTTTATCCTAGGCCAGTGCGGGTTCGAACTCAACGATTCGGGCGGATGACCATCGCCGTAACGATTGGAGAATGGATCGATGCCGAAGGATTCTTTCCAGGCCGTGGGCGGAGCCCTCGCTGGTGAAGCTGCCAACGATATTGGACAGAATCTCGCCGATTTTGTGAGCAAAGTGGCGCGGGCGGAGCTGGAACGGCGCGGCAGCGCTATAACAAGGGGCGCTTTTGTCCTGGTCAGCCGATCGGCGCCTCTCGGCCGGCCCCGGCGAAATCTTTATGAGTTCCTTATGTCCTCCCTTCTAGCCTAGACGTGTACCCCAACGTTAGCTGCATTTTGCAGGGAGGATTCATGTCGACGAACTATCGCAATTTTCTGGCTCTGAGCTATGACGAACTGGAGGAGTTGAACCTGAAGGCGAAGGCGGATCGCCTGGGCCGGGTGGCCCCGGACAAGATCCGCGAGGAGCGTCTGAAGTACCTGACGGATGAGAAGCGCATCAAGGCGGTGACGGTGCTGTTCTCGGACCTCGAGGGACGGCTGCACCTGCTGGACTACGACAAGAAGTTCCTGCTGGGGAGCTACGACAACCTGACGTTCGACGGCTCGTCGATCCGGGGATTTACGGCGCAGAAGGAGAGCGACCTGCGGCTGTATATCGACTGGAGCGCGTTCTACTGGGTGCCGGCGGATGTGTTTGGGAATGGCAAGGTGCTGGTGTTCGGCTCGGTGATCGACAAGGACGGCACCCCGTATGCGGGCGATCTGCGCGGCGTGCTGCAGGCCTACTCCGACAAGATGTTCAAGGAGAAGGACTACACGATGAACGCGGCGAACGAGATTGAGGGCTTTCTTTTCGCGGGCATCGATGCGGAGGCGAAGTTCCACGAGACGGGGAAGTTCGAGTTCGTGAACACGGGCGGGTATTACCACTCGCTGCCGCTCGATCCGCTGCGCAACTTCATCGACACCTCGGCCGAGGTGCAGCGCGCGATGGGGTTCCAGAATGAGAAGGACCATCCTGAGGTTGCGCCCAGCCAGTTCGAAATTAACTACGGCTATGGCGAGGTGGTTGCGGCGGCGGACCAGATCCAGCTTTACAAGCTGCTGGCGCGGCAGGTGGCGGCGAACCTTGGATATACGGCGTGCTTCCTGCCCAAGCCGGTGGTTGGGGTGAACGGCAATGGAATGCACACCAATGTTTCGGTGACGAAGGACAAGGTGAACCTGATGTGGGACGCGAACGGCGTGGAGAAGACGTCGGCGTTCGGGTGGGAGTTTGTCGATCGCATTCTGACGCATGCGCTGGACATCTGCCTGGTCCTGAATTCGAGCGTTAATTCATATCGTCGGCTCGATCCGCACTTCGAGGCTCCGAACCAGATCAAGGCTTCGGCGACGGACCGCGGGTCGATGGTGCGGATTCCGATCGGGAACTCGAAGTCGGCGCGGGTTGAAGTCAGGTCGGTGGGGCCGGATGCGAATCCGTATCTTGCGCTGTATTCAATCTTCAAGACGGGCCTGGACGGGACGACGGCGAAGATCGAAGGGCTGCGTCAGGCGGAGCGGTATCTGCCGGATAACATCTACACCGCGATCGGGGATTTCCGCGGGGCCGAGTGGATCACTTCGATTCTGGGCGAGGATGTGAAGGGGCGCTTCGCCGATCTGAAGCAGGCGGCGGCTGACCGGGCTCCACGGCAGTTGGGGACGTTCGTGAAGGCGGCTGAGGTGCAGCACCACCATGAGGTTTATAACCAGGCTTTGTGGAATTTGTTTTAGAGCATTTTCCTCACAGGTGTAGCCTTGAGAAGCGGAGTCTGAACCATGCTCTTGCGTCTTTGGTTGTGATGGTCGGCAGCAGCTTG
>OLLV01000250.1_pt1 | contig 23495 bp, 23 predicted proteins | sample 1604641 | NCBI WGS metagenome assembly OLLV01 (sample SAMEA104055725, study PRJEB20765) | soil metagenome | biome: Arctic tundra; feature: Polygonal ground; material: soil | place: USA | collected 2011-09 | depth 0-0.5 m
CTCTTCGGCATCGTCCAGGGCGGCATGTACCCCGACCTACGCCGCGAGTCCGCCGAGCGCCTCGTCGAGATGGACTTCCCCGGCTACGCCATCGGCGGCCTCGCCGTCGGCGAACCCCGCGAAGTCACCCGCGAGATGATCGCCCGCACCTTGGAAGTCTTACCCCGCGACAGGCCCCGCTACGTCATGGGCGTCGGCTACCCCGACGAGATCGAAGAATACGCACGCATGGGCGTCGACATGATGGACTGCGTCCTCCCCACCCGCGCCGCCCGCCACGGCCTCCTCTTCCGCGCACCCGAACCCGGCGAGTCCGACAACAACGCCGCCATCCGCATGAACATCAAGCGCGTCGAATTCGCCGACGACCCCCGCCCCATCGACGAAACCTGCACCTGCATGGTCTGCCAGCGCTACACCCGCGCCTACCTCCGCCACCTCTTCGTGGCCCGCGAGCCCCTCGCCGCCACCCTCAACTCCATCCACAACGTCTCGTTCTACCTAGACACCATGCACCGCGTCCGCGCATCCCTTGCCGCCCAACCCACCCCAGAATTGTCATCCTGAGCGCAGGCGTAGCCGAAGTCGAAGGACCTGCTTGTTGTTCATTGGGTCGATAAAGCTTGAGCCTTTCAGCCCCGACGCTCTATTTTTGTTGAGACAGCATTAGAAGCTGTTTTTGTTGTGAACTGGAAACAGCTTTCCAGGCTCTCGACTGACCGCACGAATAGTTCACCTCAGCCGCATTTCGCGCTGCCGCTGGCACTTTTTCACTGGAATCAATCGAATCAAGGAAGAGCAGGTATTCGCCGCCTATATCTGGTTTCATCCCGATATCCAGATAAAAACCACCGCTGTCCCGAAACGTGAACATCCCAATACGCGATGGTGACTTGCCTTTGAAACTGGTCAATACATCAAGGTGGTAAATCGTCCATAACCCGTCTTCATCGGAGGAATGATTATCGGCGGCGATCACTTTGACCCGAACGACCCATCGTGCATCGGCAAACTCCTGTGCCTGTGTAGTCTTTGCATTCATCTTTCCGTCGTAAATACACACGGCTCGCAACGGCGATACTGCAATTGCGGTAAGGATCACGACGAGAGTTATGTTTGAGGCCCAGCGCATACGCGAAAGAGTATCAAACTCTCCTGGCGTGATGATTTATTTCGCCGCTTCCTCCACCATCCGCACCACCCTCGCAATCGGCAACCCCATCACATTGAAATAGCACCCATCGATCCGCGGAATCCACCGCGCAGCATACCCCTGAATCCCATAAGCCCCAGCCTTATCCATCGGCTCACTCGTCGCGCAATAAGCCTCCATCTCCGCCTCCGGAATCTCCGCAAACACCACCTCGGTCGTCTCCACCCCGCTCACCACGCCCGCACGCGTCACCGCCGCCACGCCCGTCAGCACGCGATGCGCCCTCCCCGAAAGTATCCGCAGCATCCGCATCGCATCCGCAGCATCCACAGGCTTCCCCAAAATCTCCTCGCCACCCGGAGCATCGCAAACAACACAAGTATCCGCCCCAATCACCATCAGCCCACCGGGTGCCCCACATCTCGATTCTGAGATGTGGGTTTGTCGCTCCAATACCACCCGAGCCTTCTCCTCCGCCAGCCGCAGCACACAATCCCCAGCCTCTTCCCCCCCAAGCCGCGACTCATCCACATCCGCCGCCTCCACCGAGAAAACAAACCCAGCCTGCGTCAGCAGCTCCCGTCTCCGCGGCGAAGCCGAAGCCAGTATCAGCATCTACCCATGTCCCTCAACCGACACCATCATCTTCATCGAGTGCGTCTCGCCCGCCTGCAGTGTCACCGCATTCTCTCCCACATTCGCCGTCTCCACCGCCGTCATGTGCAGCCACGCATCCGGCTCCATGTCCGCCATCGTCGCCGTAAACTCCGCCCACGGATTCCACACCACGGTCGACTTCGACCCCGCCTTCGCCGCCGTAATCGTCCGCACCCCCGCCGGATCATGCAGCAGGCAAGTCGCCGTCGTATTCAGATAAGGCCGGTCTGTCCTCCCCACAAATTTCAACGAACTCTCAGCCTGCACCTTGCGCTTGAACTCATCCACCTTGTCGATATACGTCGTCCCGCCCAGCCCATCGATCGACACCCTCCGCGCATCCGCCACCGCAAAGTACGTATGCAGAGCCTCTTCAAACACCAGCGGCGCGCCCAGCGAAGCTCCTGCATCCGCGCCATGCGCCCCCGTCCCGCCCGAGCCCGAATCGTTCGCCACCACAAGCTCCAGCGTCAGCGTCTTGCCAATGGTCATCTTGTACGCCAGCTTGAAGTGGTCGAACCCAAGCTCGCGGCTCTCGTCCGTCGGCTCCAGCGTAAAGGTCAGATGCAGATCATCCCCCGCCGTCGCCGCAAACGCCATCTCCCAAACTGTCGTCCGCGCAAACCCATGCTGCGGCCCCGTCTTCCCATCGTGCCGCTCCGAGAACCACGGAAAGATCACCGGCACGCCGCCACGAATCGGCTTGCCCGGCGTCATCGCGCTCTTCGCGCTCAGAAACAGCACAGGCCTCTGCCCCACCGGCTGCCAGTCCGTGAGGTGCGCGCCCTGCATGTACACCGTAGCCTTAGCCGTCGGCGTCGTCACCCGCGCCAGCATCATCCCCGATGCCGTCTTCTCAAACCCCAGCACGCCGGGAATCGCAAACCGCTTCTCCAACTCCGCAAAATCCGTCATCTTCACGCTCCATCCGCGTTCCAAGTCTAAGCCACGCGCCCGGCAAATAACCTCCGTGCCCCATTCATCGCAGTCTCATCGCGATGAGTGGGAACCAACTGGCGCAAGTCCCATCTAACATAGAGAACGATGCCCAAGCCGCAACTCACCGATGCTCAATTCCAACTCATCGCCCGCGCGCTCGCCGACCCGCGCCGCTACAACCTCCTGCGCAAGATCAGCGAAGCCGGCGATATCCTCGCCTGCGAAAACCTTCGCGGTTGCACCGAGGTCTCCGCCGCCACCGTCTCCCACCACATGAAGGAGCTCGAAACCGCCGGCCTCGTCGAATCCACCCGCGACGGCAAATTCGTCACCTACCGCCTCCGCCGCGACATCCTCAAGGCCTACTTAGCCCAAATGGCCAAGATCTAACCCTGGTTTCCCGTCCAGTTTTCAGAGCCAACCGCCCAGCCTTCAGCGCCAACGGTGCGGCACATACCAGCCTAGGCCCAAGGCCTAGGTAACGGAGTCCCGCGGACCAGAGAGGGCTGAAGGCCTGGCACATAAACTTGCCGGGGCCGGCCCCGTTCCACATGCACCTCATAATTCCCGAATCCTTTCGCCGCTCCGCTCCATCAATTAGACGGTTGTAAAAGTATCGAACCGATCGAGATTTCAGAAGATCAGAGGAGCACCAAAAATGAGCAAGCTCGCAAACAAAGTAGCCGTCGTCACAGGAGCCTCCAAGGGCATCGGCGCGGACATCGCCAAATCTCTCGCCGCCGAAGGCGCGTCCGTCGTCGTCAACTACGCCTCCAGCAAGGAAGGCGCGGACAAAGTCGTCGCCGCCATCACCGCCAAGGGCGGCAAAGCCATCGCCGTTCAGGGAGACGTCTCCAAGCAGGCCGACATCACCCGCCTCTTCGCCGAGACCAAAAAGGCCTTCGGCCGCCTCGATATCCTCATCAACAACGCCGGCGTTTACGCCTTCGCGCCGCTCGACCAGATCACCGAAGAGCTCTTCCACACCCAGTTCAACCTCAACGTCCTCGGCCTTCTCCTCACCACCAAAGAAGCCGCGAAGTACTTCAGCGACGAGGGCGGCAGCGTCATCAACATCAGCTCGGCAGTCACCACCCTCTATCCTCCGGGCAGCTCCACCTACACCGCCACCAAATCGTCCGTCGATGCCATCACCATCATCCTCTCCAAGGAGCTTGGCCCGAAGCAGATCCGCGTCAACGCCATCAACCCCGGCATGATCGAAACCGAAGGCGTTCACTCCGCCGGCTTCCTCGGCAGCGACTTCGAAAAAGGCATCGTTGCCCAGACCCCACTCGGTCGCATCGGCCAGCCAGACGACATCTCCCCCACCGCCGTCTACCTGGCCTCGTCCGATTCCAAGTACGTCACCGGCCAGCTCCTCAACATCTCCGGCGGCATCCGCTAACGCAGGCATGTCGTCGGCACAATGAAAAGACCGCGGCGCAAACCGCGGTCTTTTATTTGTAACGCCTTTGCCGACAATTCTATTGCGCCGATGCCAGCTTCCGCCGCCGCTCCGTCTCGTTGTACGTATACCGGATCCGGTGGATCACCGTAAGCGTAGAGAACAGCGCCAGCACCCACAGGCACGGAGCCATCACGCCCCACCGGTTGCACAGCGCGCCCAGGATCACGCACACGATGCGCTCCGGCCGCTCCATGAATCCCACCTTGCAGCTTCCGATCAGCGCCTCGGCCCGCGCCCGCGTATAGCTCACCATCACGCACGCCGTCATCACAAACGCCACCAGCCCCACATAAAACAGCCGGTTCCCGCGGGCGTAATAAACCAGCAGCCCGAAGAAGATCGCTACATCCGAGTAGCGGTCCATCACCGAATCGAAGAACGCCCCAAACACCGACACCTGGTTCGTCTTCCGCGCCACCCGCCCGTCCACCATGTCGAAGACGCCCGCGCCGATAATAATCAGCCCGGCATACAGAAACATCCGGTTCGCGTTATAAGCCCGTGCAAACCCGAAAAAGCACGCCGCAATAATGTTGATCACCAAGCCGAGGAACGTCAGCACGTTCGGCGAGATCTTCGTCAGCGCCAGACCGTTCACGATCTTCTGCAGCAGCCAGCCGCTGCCTTTTCCGAATGCGCGTGTCCAGGTCATCTTCCGCTCGTTATCTTCCAATCACACGCTGTATATGCCCCATTCATCGCGCGCTTTGCAATGAGTGGGAGGAGCGCCGGCCCATGCTGGATGGCACGCCGCATCACTCAGCCGCCACCTTCTCCTCCACCACATCGTGGATCGTCGTCAGCTTCAGCACCTCAAGATCGCGCTTGCCGTTCGGTGTCACCACAGTTGCCGTATCGCCCACCTTCTTGCCCAGGAGCGCCCGCCCGATCGGCGAAGTCGTCGAGATCAACCCCTTCGTCACGTCGGACTCTTCGCTGGTCACCAGCTTGTAGCTGATCTCCTCGTCCTTGCTCGAATCGAACACCACCACGGTCGCGCCAAATCCGGCCCTGTCCCGCGGAATGTTGGTCAGGTTCACCATCGCCAGCTCGCCCATCCGCTTCTTCAACTGGCCCAGGCGCGCATTCACGAACACCTGGCGCTGCTTCGCCATGTGGTACTCGGCGTTCTCGCTCAAATCCCCCAGAGCCACAGCCTTCTTGATCTCCGCCGGAAGTTCCGTCGTAAGCTCATGCTCCAGCAACCTGATCTCTTCTTCCAACCGCTTCTTAATATCTTCCATGGGCCTTCCGGAAAGTCCGTTCCCGCGCGCCACAACTCACTCAGGCTGCGCAACAGAATGCGAAACTACATTATACGTCCCCACCGCCAACCCGGCCCTGATCCCGTCGCGCTGTCATTAGGCCATAGACCCCCAAATCGTCCTCACTCCGCCCGCAACCTCTCATTCGCCCGCGCATCCAGGAAAGCCTGTAGGATCAGCACCGCCGCCACCTGGTCGATGATTCCCTTGCGCTCTCGCCCCCCGGCATGCCCGCCCGCATCCAGATGCCGGTGCGCCTCAGTCGTCGTCAGCCGCTCATCCCACAGATGCACGGTCACCCCGAACTCCACCCGCAGCGCCTCCGCAAACGCCTGCGCCTTCGCTGCCTGCGGACTCTGATCGCCCGACATATACAGCGGATTCCCCACCACCGCCTCCACCGCATCTTGCTTCCGAAACACCCGCGCAATGGCCTTCATATCCGCCCGGTGATTCGTCCGGTGCAGCGTAAACAGTGGCTGCGCCGTAAACCCCAGCGGGTCCGACACCGCAACCCCGATCCGCCGGTCGCCCACATCGAACCCAACCACCCGCCGCACCTGATCCATCAGCCGAGTGTACCGCCATAAACCCGGGTGCCCCATCTTCGCGACGTCTTCATCGTCGCTAAGGTGGGCATTCGCGCGAAGGCGCGAACCGTTTTCATTCTCAACCCGCAAGTAAACTGAAGTGGTCACAAACACTCCACCAACCGGCCCAACAGCCGAGAAAGGAGAAACCCGAATGAAGTTCCTAACCACCCTCCTCATCCTCGCCCTCCTCGCCGCAGCCGTCACCGGATTTCTCCTGTACGCCCCCATCGGCCCGCCCCCAGGCACCTCCGACAACGAAGCCATCTACGTCGACATCGCCCCCGGAACCGCAACCCCCGCCATCGCCGCACAACTCGAGCAGGCTGGAGCCATTCACAGCCGCTACGCCTTCGACCTCCTCCGTCTCATCAAACGCGGCAAGCTCATCGCCGGCGAGTACCGCTTCAACCACCCCGCCCCCGCCACCGAGGTCTATGCCCGCATGGTCCGCGGCGACGTCTACACCCTCACCCTCACCCTCCCCGAGGGCTACAACATCTTCGACATCGCCGCCGCCGTCCAATCCGCGGGCCTCGGCCCCGCCGACGCCTTCCTCAACGCCGAGCGCACCCAGACCGCCCTCATCGCCGACCTCAGCCCCAACGCCCCATCCCTCGAAGGCTACCTCTTCCCCGACACCTACAAATTCTCCCGCCACGCCACCCCACACCAGATGCTAGCCGCCATGGTGCGCCGCTTTCGCCAGGCAGCCGTCCAGGTGGGTCTCATGGACAAGGAGGATATGGGCGGACTCTCGCGCTTGCAGGTCGTCAATCTCCCCGAGACCGTCACCCTCGCCTCCCTCATTGAAAAAGAGGTGAGCCAGAACTCCGAACGCCCCCTCGTTGCCGGAGTCTTCGTCAACCGCCTCGCCCAGAACATCCCGCTCGCCACCGACCCCAGCGTCATCTACGCCGCCCTCCTCGACAATCGCTACCGCGGCACAATCTACGCCTCCGACCTGCAAAACCCCTCCCCCTACAACACCTATCGCCACCCTGGCCTGCCTCCCGGGCCCATCGCCAACCCCGGCATCGCGGCCCTCAAAGCCGCGCTGAACCCAGCCCACACCGACTTCCTTTACTTCGTCGCCGACGCCCAGGGACACAGTCGCTTCGCCGCCAACCTCAAAGAGCACGCCGACCAGGTCCAGCAATATCGCAAAGCCACAGGCCAATCCACCACCCCACCAAAGAAGGCTGAGAAGCCGAAAAAGACCCCTCGGAGGCCGATTCGAAAACCCTAGCCCTTTATTCCCAGTCCCTTACCTCGCCCCCAGAAAATAATTCGAAGCTGTAGGGACCACGCGGACGTCTAAATCCCTAACCGTGCCACGCTTCACGTAGCCGAGGACGATATACTTGCAGCTTGTGGTAAACAGGATTCGACAAAAGTTTGGGGCCCGGCTTCTCCCCCTCACAGCACTCACGTTGGGCTTGCTGCCGACCACCGGCTGCCTCTCCCATACCCACGCTGTCGAGAAACATCGCCTCCCGGACATTATCCTTTCGACGCCCTTCGACCAGCTCCTCAAGGAGGTCGACGATCACTACAACGCCATCCAGTCCATGCAGGCCAACGTTGAGATCGCCACAACCACCGGCGGCAACCTGAAGGGTCAGGTCACGGAAAACATTGCCTTCAGCGGTTACGTCATCATCGGAAAACCCGAAAATATCCGGGTCATTCTCCTGGTCCCCCTGCTCCGCAGCTCGGCGCTCGACATGGTATCCGACGGCAAGACCTTCAAGATGTACATCCAACCGAAGGACTGCGCGATCGTCGGTTCGGACCAGGTCATCAACAGCTCCCAGAAGGGACTCTACAGCCTTCGACCGGATGTCATCCTAGACTCCTTGATGATTCGCGGCCTCTCCGACGATCAGGTCGTCTCCCTCACTCAGGACATCCGCGTCGTCGAGAACCCCAAGAAGAAGCACGATCTCATCGAAGAGCCCGACTACGATCTCGAATTTCTCTCCCGCCCCGAGGGCCATACCGCCAAAGCCCTCCGCGTCCTGCACATCAGCCGCGCAAACCTCCTGCCCTACCGGCAGGACATCTACAACGCCGACGGCAAGGTCGCCACCCAGGCCTTCTACAGCGACTATCAGAAGTTCGGCGACATCAACTTCCCCACCAAGATCGTGATCCAGCGCCCGCTCGACGAGCTGAGCCTCACCATCACCTTGACGAAGAAGACGACGTTCAACGAGAAACTCGCCGCCGATGAATTCAACCTCGAAATCCCCGACACCACCGCCCACATCACCAACATGGACGCGCCTGGCAGTGTCGCTACAAACCCGTGCGCCGCGAGTGCTCCGCAATCGCCGCGTTGATCTCCAGCGCCAGCCCCAGCGCCGCCCGACCATCTTCCACCGTGACCACCGGCTCGCTTCGCAACCGCACCGCCTCCAGGAACGCCGCAATCTCCAGCCGTAGCGGCTCACCCGCCTCCACGGGAACCTTGCGCAGCGACAAGCCCGCCGAAGGATGCGCTCCAGCCGCGGCCATCGCACTCGCCATCGCCGCCAACTGCTCCTGACTCATCCCCGCCGCCGCCGTCACGTCGATCATCAACAAATCCTGCCGCGCAAAGTCCAGCGACAAATATTGATGCGGCTGAAAGAACCGCATCTTCCGCACCAGCTCCGTGCTCACCCGGCTCGCCGTAAAGTTCGCGATGCACCCGTTCTCGAACTCCAGCCGCACATTCGCAATGTCCACCTTGCGCGACAGCACCGGCAGCCCCACCGCCCGCACCTCGCGCACCGGCGACTTCACCAGGCTCATCACGATATCCAGATCGTGGATCATCAGATCCAGCACCACATCCACATCCAGCGAGCGCGGCGTAAACACGCTCAGCCGATGCACCTCGAAGAACATAGGCTTGTTCAATAACCCACGCGCCGCGGCCACCGCGGGATTGAACCGCTCCAGATGCCCCACCTGCACCACGCGCCCCGCCCCCCGCGCCAACCGCACAATCTCCTCGGCCTCGGCATCGCTCGCCGCCAACGGCTTCTCGATCAGCAGGTCGATCCCGCAAGCCAGCAGCGTCCGCGCCGTCGCCGCATGATGCACCGTCGGCACGCACACACTCGCCGCATCGATCCGCCGCAGCCTCGCCCGCGCATCCGCCATGCAGTCTTCAATCGTCGCAAAGCCCGCGATCCCATACGCCGCAGCAGCCGCATCGCGCGCGCCCGCATCCGGATCGATCACCGCGGCCAGTTCCACCGCCGCGCCTGCCTGCTCCAGCTCCCGATACACCCGCAGATGGTTCCGCCCGAACGCCCCCGCGCCCACCACCGCAACTCGAAGCGGCGTAGCGCCCTCCGCCGGACCAGCCACTACTGCGCTTCGACTGCCTTCCGGCAGCGCGAGTACAACTCCAGCAGTTGCGTCACCTGGTCCTCCGGCTTGGCAGAACTCGCCACGCCAAACCCCGTCGCCCCTGTCCCCTTCGTCCCCACATTCGCCTGCGCCGCGACAAACTTCAGCAGGTCCAGCGCAATGTCTTCCGTGCGGCGAGCCGCATTGTTCTCCATAATCGAAAACCCCTCCAGTACCAACCCGATGCTAACGCAAATCCCCCGCGAGTTGGTAATTCACCGCAACTGCAATCGACGGCATGCACTTCCAACTGGCAACCTGCAACCGTCTTTATCTCTCCCGCACCCCACACAAAATCTCATACGGAACCGTTCCCGCCAGCCGCGCATGGTCCTCAGCGGTCACGCCATCCCCCAGCACCACCACCTCATCCCCCGCCGCGACACTCTCGATCCCAGTCACATCCACCACCGTCAGGTTCATCGAAACCCGTCCCAGAATCGCCGCAGGCTTCTCTAACCCGTCCCGCCCACGCACCATTACCCATCCGCCGCTCTTCTCATTGGTCGAAGAAAGCTCCCGCCGCAACCCATCCGCGTACCCCACCGGAAGCAGCGCCACGCTCATCGCAGCCGCCGCGGTAAACATCGCGCCATACCCAACCGTCTCGCCCACCGCCAACTCCCGCACCGCCAGCACCCGCGTCTTCCACTGCATCACCGGCTGCAACTCTGCCCGCACATGACTCGAACCCCTACCCTCGATCGGCAGACAATACCCATACATCGCAATCCCACTCCGCACCATCGCCCGCGCGCCCACACTCTTCGCCAATCCCACCAGCCACGGCGAGTCCTGCGCGGGATTATCGACCGTCGAAGAATTCCCTGCATGAACCCACGCCGGCCTCAGCCCCTTCGCCCGCACCTGCGCCACCGCTGCCTCGAATCGCCGCTCCTGCCTCTGCGTCAGCTCCGAACCCGCCACCTCCGACTCGCAGAAGTGCGTAAACACCCCATCCAGCACCAGCCCTGCGCCAGCAATCTCCGCGAGCAATGCATCGAACTCCACACCAACCGAAACTCCCTGCCGCCCCATGCAGGTGTCGATCTCCACATGCACCCGCATCCCCGCGCTGCCACTCAGCCACCCAACATGCTCCGCGGTCCACACCACCGGAGTCAGCGCATACTCCCGCAGCATCGCGACATCCTCCGGCAGAAACCCACACATCACCAGAATCTCCGGCGCCTGCTCGCCACGAAACCCAGCCGCATCGAGCGCCCGCCGCACCCGCATCCCTTCACCCGCACACGTCACGCCCAGCCACCGCGCACCGGCCCGCGCCAGCATGGCAGAGCACACCCCCGCCCCATGCCCATACGCATTGGCCTTCACCACCGCGAGCACTGTCGTCTCCGCGCCAGCCGCCTCGGCAAACGCGCGGAAGTTCCCCGCCAGCCGCTCCTCCGACACCTCCACCCAGATCTTCACCGCGTCAGTAACCACCCGAATCGCCACCGCCGGCAAAGTTCTCAAAGCGCGTATAGTCCGCGATATACGCCAGCTTCACGCTGCCCGTCGGCCCATTCCTCTGCTTCGCCACAATGATCTCCGCTTGCCCTTTCACATCCTCATTCTCGCGGTCGTAATACTCCTCGCGATGAATAAACGCCACCACGTCCGCATCCTGCTCGATCGATCCCGACTCGCGCAGATCGCTCAGCAGCGGCTTCTTGTCCCCCGCGCGCTGCTCCGAGCCACGCGAAAGCTGCGACAGCGCCACCACCGGCACGCGCATCTCCTTCGCCAGCGCCTTCAGCCCGCGGGAGATAGAACTCACCTCCTGCGTCCGGTTCTCGAACCCTTTCTTCCCCGTCGTGTTCGACCCCGTCATCAGTTGCAGGTAGTCGATCACAATCAGATCCAGCCGGCCTTCCTGCTGCTTCAGCCTTCGGGCCTTCGCGCGCATCTCCGCCAGCGTAATCCCCGGCGTATCGTCGATGAACATCTTCGAGTCCATCAGCCGCTCCAGCGCGCTCAGCAGCTTGCCCTTGTCTTCCTTGGGCAGAAATCCCGTCTGGATCTTGCGCGAGTTCACCAGCGCCTCGCTCGCCAGCAAGCGCCGCAGCAAACTCTCCTTCGACATCTCCAGCGAGAACACCGCGACGACCTTGCCATCATGCACCGCCGCATTCTGCGCGATGTTGATCGCCCACGCCGTCTTCCCCATGCTTGGCCGCGCCGCAATGATAATCAGCTCGCTCTCCTGCAAGCCGGACGTCATCCGGTCGAACTCCGTGTAGTGTGTCGCGAGCCCCGTAATCTCGCGCCCCTGCTCATACAGCTTGTCGATCGACCCAAAGCTCGACGCAACGATCTCGCCAATCCCCGCCAGCCCGCGCTGAATCGCCGAGTCGGCGACATCCGCCAGCAGCGCCTCCACATCGCCAAGCACCGTAATCGCATCTTCGCTCTGGTCGCCCGCGCGAATCGCACCATCGTGGAAGATCCCCATCAGCTGCCGCAGCAGGCTCTTGTCCTTCACAATCCGGACGTAGCTCTCGATGTTGAAGTTCCGCGGAATTCCCTCGCTCAGGAACGCCAGATACGCCGGGCCACCAATCGAGTCCAGCTCCCGCCGCCGCGACAGTTCTTCCCGAACCGTCGTGAAATCGACGCCATGGCCCTTGCCCAGCAGATCGATGATCGCGCGATACACCCGCTGGTGCGAGTCCAGAGAAAAATCCTCCGCCGTCAGCTTCGCCGTAGCATCGCTGATCGCCACGCCATCCAGCAGCATTGCGCCGAGGATCGCCACCTCGGTATGCACGGACGACGGCAGACCATCCTGAGAACTCAACTGCGCCAACGAAGCCATAAATGAATTATCCTCCGTCTACGCCCTGCGTAAATCGGCGCGAAACCGTTGGAAACCCGGTACCCGCTTCTCCGGCGTTTGCACACACATCACGCTTTTTGCACAGACTTCACGCGTGCAGCCCTAAATTCATAGAAGTCAGCTACTAAGCTTGAAAGTACGTCTCGACACCTACGCACTTCCCGGAGAGTAACGATGGCATCCACCAAATACCTCGACCTCCCGCCCGCCGCCTCCCGCGACAAAGCCTCCTTCGAAGTCCTCCGCGTCTGGATCGCCGAGCAGGGCCAGCATGTCAGCATCCGCTCCGGCGCATGGGAGGACCCCTTCGCGTGGGGCATCGTCCTCGCCGACCTCGCCCGCCACATCGCCCTGGCCCACCAGATCCAGCACCCCGAAACCGACGTCGACGCCTTCGTCGAGCGCCTCCTCGAAGGCTTCCACGCCGAAATAGAAAACCCCACCGACGAACCCGAAGGCGAAGTCACCCAGTAGCGCCGCCTCTACTTGTTGTATGGATATTCACTGATCCAGTGGAAGCCTCGGTTCGTAAGCGGAAATGATCCCTGTTGCATCCCATAGCTGTTCATAGAACCTGAATAGCCGCCCCAAATGTCTCCGCAGAGAACGGACAAGACCACAACCACTTGGAGGACGATAGCAGTCTTGCGCAGCCATCTGCGCGTAAACGCTGGCACCCATACACCCTTTGGCTCTGCCGGTTGATGAAGAACGAAGAAACGCCACAGAGCAGGCCAATACGGAATCGTTAGGAAAATCGACATCAGCAAAAGATGCAGGGAGAACAGTTTTACCGGAACGTCATAGCAAAAATTCAAAAGAACAATGTTGAGCGTCACCCCAACTGATATCAGTGATCCAAGCAGCGTGGTTGGGCGAAACAGTAACAGCAATCCCGCCGCCGCCTCAACCAGACCGGTGAACGAGGTGTATGCAGCCGAAGCGCCCATGAACGTCCACAACAATCCCATTGGGGACGATGCGCCATAGGTCTCCATCAATCTGGCCGGTCCAGGCGATGGGAACTGCAAAGGAAAGACCTTGGCGAACCCATACCCCAGCATCGTAAAAGCAAGGGAAAAGCGCACGATGAGGCGAAGCCACGCATAAAGAACCTGATATTCTTTGCGCCGCCGATCAAGCACCGTCCATAAGCACGTTCCTGACAGTGCTATAAAAGCATTTACTAAAATCTGTACGTAATTGAGAAACGTATCGCCGCTCCCGGTAACGTGGGGCAGCGTATCTGGCCCATCCAACTGAAACACGTGAACGGCGACGGAGTGCAACACCCACATCCAGGGTGTCTGCACAATCTGCTGAATGAAGTTTCCGATCCACGGCAGACTGCCAAAGATGCTGGCCTCCCCCGAACCCGGAAGGCAATAAAGAAGCAGGTACAGGAACGAAAACCGAAAGATGACCTTCGCAGGAGCACTCCACGGCGAGATCGCCGCCGGAGGCTCCAGGGAGGTTGAGGAAACAAAGTCCGGCAACTCTGAAGTTTGACTCTGCAAGAGACTCCTTGATGCGCGCTACGCGATTACTTCCCCCGCAAAAACCCCTTCGTATCCATCCACTCCACAAACACCTCCGGCCACTCTGCCACCGCCCCATGTGCGCCCAGCCGGATCCCGAACCCATGCCCCACTCCCGCATACTCATGCAACTCCGCCGAAACTCCTGCCTTCCGCCACGCCACAAATAGCTCCGGAAGCTGCTGCGCGATATTCTCGCGATCGTCCGCGCCGCACAGCATAAACGCCGGAGGCACATCCTTTGTCACCTTCGCAATAATCTCCGGCGTCAGCCCACCCGGATACATCAGCGCCACAAACGCCACCTTATCGCTCTGATGATCGATAACATCGCCGCCCGCGCCCATCGAGCTCGGCCGCTCCGCCGTCTTCACCGCCAGTTCGCCGCCGGCTGAGAATCCCATCACCCCTACACGCTCCGGATCCACACCCCACTCCGCCGCCCGCGACTTCACCAGCCGGATCGCGCGCTGCACGTCCGCAAGCTCGTCCTTGTCCACCGTGTACGTCGAACCCTTCGCCTTCGCCAGCCGGTACTTCAGCACAAACGCCGCCACGCCATGCCCGCTCAGATACTTCGCCACGTCGTACCCCTCATGATCAATCGACAGCAGCGAGTGCCCGCCGCCCGGCGCAATAATCACCGCCGCCACCGGGCTCTTTGAGCCCCGGACCAGATACGGCGTAACCGAAGGATTATTGATGTTGGTCACCGCATGTTCGCCGTCGGCGTTCTGCAGCGTCACCAGCTCCGGCGCCGTCTTCCCCTCCGACCCGGAAGCCCCGCCCGCCCACAGCGGCACCTCTGCCCGCATCTTTACCGGCGCAGGCACCGCCGGAGCGGCGGCCTGTTGCGCCACTCCACTCGCCGTCAGCCCTACCGCCAGAACCACCCCGCACACCACACGAATCCCGCTACACAAAGTCACGCGCATCGCTCACCTCGCTACGCCCGCAACTATACCGCGACACCCCGCGGCCCGTCACTCACCGCTGCCTCATTTCGCGTGATACTCCTGAAACAGCTCCGGAAACTGTGCCTTCAGCGCCGCCACCTTCGGAACATCGCACACCTGGATATACGGATTGTCGGGGTTCTTCTCCGCATAGTCCTGGTGATAGTCCTCGCCGTTATAGAAAGCTTTCAGCGGGCTCGCCACCGTCACAATCTTCTTCGGAAACGCCTTCGCCGCATCCAGTTGCGCGATGTAGGCCTTCGCAATCTTCTCCTGTTCAGGCGTCGTGTAGAAGATCTCCGACCGGTAGCTCGTCCCCACATCCGGCCCTTGCCGGTTCAACTCGGTCGGGTCATGCACCACGGAGAAGAACACCCGCAGCAGCGTCCCATAGCTGATTCGCGTCGGATCGAACACCACCTTCACCGATTCCGCATGTCCCGTCGTCTCGCTCGAAACCGCGCTGTAGTTCGCCGTCTCCTTCGTGCCGCCCGAGTAGCCTGCCGTCGTCGCCGTCACGCCCTTGATCCGCTCAAACGTAGTCTGCACACCCCAGAAACACCCGCCCGCAAACACGGCGGTCTCGCTATGCCCCGTCCCTTTGGGCTCATCCAGCAACGGCGCCGGTAACTTCTGCGTTCTCACCTGTCCAAACACCATCGTCCTCCTTACACCCATCGCCACAACCAGCACCACGGCAACCCCAAGAACCGCAGCCCCTACCTTCGACATCGTCATACAGAACTCCCGCACTCACTGATTAGACGCCGCCCGCAGCCCATCGGATTGGCAAACTCACTTTGGCAGACTCACTGCTCGTCGCTCTCCCCCATCATGCCCGTGTAGTCGTAGCCCGACCGCGTCTGGATCTTCCATGACTTGTCCCGCCCCTTCAGTTCAATCTTCCGGAAGCCGGGCCCCGCCTCGCTCTTCGCCGGCGAATAGGACAAGACATACTGCAGCCGCATCTCTTCCGCGATCTCCGTGAAGATCTTCTCCAGCGGGTCCCGGATCGACACCACAAACATGTGCCCGCCTGTCTCCGACGACAGCTTCTCCAGCACCGCCTTCCCGCTCATCTTCTTTCCTTCAACCTGCGTCGTAACCTGCTCCTGCGAATACAGGATCGAGTAGATCACCGTATTCGAGCGCTGCGCTGCGTCGATCGTCGAAGCCAGCGTCTCCGAACTCCCCCGGTCGACGCCATCCGTCAGGATCACCAGCGCGTTCCGCCCTTCCACATCCGCCATCCCGCGCGAGCAAGTCAGGAAAAGCGCATCGTAAAACAGCGTTCCCGATGGAGGACGGCTCAGATAATCCGCCGCATCCACCGGAGGAGGCTCCGGCCGCGGAGGATGCGAGTCCTCCAGATGCTCCAGCCCCGCTCTCAACTCGGCCTTCGACGCAGTCGGCTTCTGCAGCATCGCAATCGCGTCATCGAACCGCACCAGGAACGCGGTGTCGCCTGGGCGCGTAAGCAGCGTATCGAAAAACGCATTGCTCGCGGTCCGCTCCTTCTTGATCAGCTCTTTCTGGCTTCCGCTCGTATCCACCATCAGTCCAAGCGTCAGCGGCCGGTCCCGATCCACTGTCAGATAGCGAATCCTCTGCGGCCGCCCATCCTCAGTCAGCGTGAAGTCGTCCTTGGTCAGGTCCTGCAGCAGCTTGCCCTTGTTGTCGCGTACCGTCACCGGCACCGTCACCACCTGCGCGCTCACGCTCAGCGTAAAGGTATCCCCACCATTATTCGTCGTCGCGGTCTGCGCGAGACCACACCCAGGCAGCACCGCAAATCCCAGCGTCAGGCAAATCGTCCGTCGCAAACCGTGCCTCGTCGTCATCCGTTCACCGCAACATTTCCTTCAAAACGCCTCTTCCCCTGAATCTCCAGATAGCAGTTCACCAGGCTCACCGCTGCCGGGGTCACCCCTTGAATCCTACTAGCCTGCCCCAGCGTTCGAGGCCGCACCCGCCCCAGTGTCTGCACCATCTCGCGGCTCAGCCCGGAGCACGCCGCATAGTCGAACCACGCCGGAATCACCCGTCCCTCCGCACGCTTCAGCTTGTCCATCGACTTCCTCTGCTGCTCCAGGTACCCGGCGAACTTGATCTCCGTCTCCACCGTCTTCATCTCATTCCGCACCCACGCCGGCAGCCGCATGCCCGCCACGGAATCGGGTGCCCCATCTTCGCGCGGTTTCATCGCGCTAAGGTGGGAATCGTGCGAAGCACGACCGCCTTTCATCGCCCCAACCCACACCGCCGGTTCTACCTTCCCCTCCATCAACCCCACCAACATCGGCCAAAGCGCATCCACCGTAACCTCCGGCCGCTTCAACATCTGCGCATAAGTCTGCACCCGCAGCCCGCTCAAATCCCCCGTCAACTTCTCCTTCAACTCAACCGGCAACGCATCCACATCCACTCGCGTCGTCTCCAGCAACTCCTGAAACGCCGCCGCCCGCACCATCTTCGCCTCATACGCAGCCCAGGCCGCATCGTCGATCAGCCCCAGCCGCCGCCCATGCGGAGTGAGCCTACGATCCGCGTTATCGATCCGCAGATGCAGCCGGAACTCCGCCCGCGAAGTGAACATCCGGTAAGGCTCATTGGTCCCCTTCGAGATCAAATCGTCGATCAGAATCCCCGTATACCCCTCGGTCCGATCCAGCGTAAATCCCTCTTCTCCGCGAACCGAGAGCGCCGCATTGATCCCCGCCATCAACCCCTGGCAAGCCGCCTCCTCATACCCGCTCGTCCCATTGATCTGCCCCGCCAGAAACAGCCCCGCAATCGACTTCACCCCCAACGTCCGGTCCAGCTCCGTCGGATCGATCGCGTCGTACTCAATCGCATACCCTGGCCTTAGCATCTCCGCATTCTCCAAGCCTGGAATCGAATGCACCATCGCCGCCTGCACCTCCATCGGCAGACTCGTGCTCATGCCGTTGACGTAGACCTCGTGCGTATTCAGTCCCTCCGGCTCCAGAAAAAACTGGTGCTGCGTCTTCTCCGGAAACCGCACAATCTTGTCCTCGATCGACGGACAATACCGCGGCCCAATCGCCTCGATCTGCCCCGTATACATCGGCGACCGATGCACATTCTCCCGAATCAGCTTCAGCGTCTCCGGCGTAGTCGTCGCAATATAACAACTAACCTGTCGCAACGGCGGCACCCAAGCCCCGCCCGCAGAACCCGCCAAGGAATTGGGTGCCCCATCTTCGCGCGGCTTCATCGCGCTAAGGTGGGCATCGTGCGAAGCACGACCGCTCCCGCCAACGCCAACCGACCGAAAACTAAACGGCGTCGGATCCGAATCTCCCGGCTGCTCCTCAAACCTCGTCCAATCGATCGTCCGCCCATCCAGCCGCGGAGGAGTCCCCGTCTTCAACCGGCACTCCCGCAACCCAAGCCTCTTCAGCGATTCGCCCAACAAAACCGAAGCCGGCTCCCCACTCCGCCCCGCCGCATACTGCTGCTCCCCACAATGAATCAGCCCATTCAAAAAAGTCCCGGTAGTAACCACAGTGGCCTTCGCATGAATGACCCGCCCATCCCGCAACCGCACCCCGCGCACTACACGAGCAGCCACTGAGGTGGGTGCCCCATGTCTCGCTTCTGAGACATGGGTTCCGGCCACGCCAAAAACCTCTGGCCCAGCCACCTCCTCCACCACCAAGTCCACAACCTCAGCCTGCTTAATGAAAAGCCCCTTCTGCCCCTCCAGCACCTCCCGCATCTTCACCCGGTAAAGCGCCTTGTCGCACTGCGCCCTCGGGCTCCAAACCGCAGGCCCCCGGCTCGTATTCAGCAGCCGGAACTGAATCCCGCAGGCATCCGCAACCTCGCCCATCACGCCACCCAGCGCATCCACCTCGCGCACCAGGTGCCCCTTGGCAATGCCGCCGATCGCCGGGTTGCAACTCATCTGCGCGATCAGATCCAGATTCAGCGTAAACAGCGCCGTGCGCAGCCCCATGCGCGCCGCCGCCATCGCGGCCTCACACCCGGCATGCCCGGCCCCTACCACGACTACATCGAACTGTTCTGTAAAGGCCATCCCTTCCATTCTAAAGTGATCGCGCAATCCCGACTTGCTGCAAATCGAGCTTTTACGTAATACTCGTGCATTCGCCTCTTCTCATCCAGAGCAATCCGAGGAACCCATGCCCACCCCACTCCAGCTCGGCGCCTCCGGCGACAGCGTCACAGCCCTTCAACAAGCCCTTGCCACTGCGGGCTTCAACCCCGGCGCCATCGACGGCAGCTTCGGCCCCGGCACCCGGGCCGCCGTCCTCGCCTTCCAGCGCAGCGAGCAGCTCGTCGCCGACGGCATCGTCGGCCCCAGCACCGCTGCCGCGCTCCACCTCGCCGAAATCCCCACCATCCCCTCCGCCGTGCCCGGAGTCACCACCGCAATCGTCGCGCGGATGTTCCCCCAGACCCCCGTCGCCAATATCGCCGCCAACCTTCCGCCCGTCCTCAACGCTCTCGTCACCGCCGACCTCGCCGACAAGGCCATGGTCCTCATGGCCCTCGGCACCATCCGCGCCGAGACCGAATCCTTTCGGCCAATCAGCGAAGGCAAATCCCAGTTCAACACCTCGCCCAGTGGGGCGCCCTTCGATCTCTACGACAACCGCAAGGACCTCGGCAACCAGGGTCCGCCCGACGGCGCGAACTTCTGCGGCCGCGGCTTCGTCCAGCTCACCGGCCGCGCCAACTACACCCACTACGCCGCCGAGATCAACCAGGACCTCGTCGGAACACCAACCCTCGCCAACGACCCCGCCATCGCCTCCCAGCTCCTCGCCCGCTTCCTCGCCGACCGCGAGAGTGCAATCCGCCAGGCTCTCGCCAACAACGATCTCGCTACCGCCCGAAAGCTCGTCAACGGCGGCTCGAACGGCCTCGACCGCTTCACCAGCGCCTTCAACATCGGCTCGGGCCTCATCGCATAACGCAACCACGGAGGAGCCATGCTCTCCAACAGCCCCATCATTGCCTTCATCCCCACCAAAGACGCAGCCCGCGCCCGCGCCTTCTACGAAGAAATACTCGGCCTCCGCTTCCTCAGCGACGACTCCTTCGCCATCGTCATGGACGCTAACGGCACCATGCTCCGCATCGTTCGAGTCGGCGACTTCATCCCCGCATCCTTCACCATCCTCGGCTGGCAGGTCACGGATATCGACATCACCGTTGCCGCGCTCGCAGCCAAAGGCGTGCAGTTCTCCCGCTACGCATTCCTCCAGCAGGCCGCAAACGGCGTCTGGGAAGCCCCCGGCGGAGCCGCCAAAGTCGCATGGTTCCTCGACCCCGATGGCAACACCCTCTCCATCTCGCAACACTGAGCATTTTTGCCTCTGAGATAGGTGCTGAGAGCTCTTGCCTCTGAGATAGGTCCGGGCTTCAGCCCGGACATTTTACCGGCCAAAGAATCGGGGCTTCAGCCCCCGGGATATGCACCCTTCCACCCAGCATCCAAATATTCCACCACCCGCATCCTGCCCATTCTAAGATAGTCGCGAGGCTCAGGGAGAAAAGCGCATGCGTCTCCGCAACACCATCCTCATCGCGATCACCCTCACCCTCCCAGCCATCGCCGGAGGCGCAGCCGCGCCTGCACCCGCCGCTGACGTCAAGGCCCCCACCCCCGCCCAGCAGGCCGCGCACCAATCCACCACCCCCACCATCCAGGTCTACTCCCGCGAGACCATCGTCGACGTCACCGTCACCGACGACCAGGGCAATCCCGTCCACGGCCTCAAGCAATCCGACTTCATCATCGAAGAAAATGACAAGCCGCAGCCCATCCGCAGCTTCAAGGAGTTCGGGGCAGAGGCCCCGCCCGCCACGCACGTCCTGCCCAGCCTTCCAACCGGCGTTTATACCAACTTCCAGACCGCCCCCACCACCGGCCCCGTCAACATCTTCCTGATCGACGCGCTCAACGCGGGCTACACCCTCGTCCACTACGAGCAGCAAGCCATCATCAAATACGTGCAGAACATGCCTCCCGGGACCCAGGTCGCCGTCTTCTGGCTCTCCGAGAGCGGCCTCCATCTCCTGCAGGGCTTCACCTCCGACCCCGGCACCCTGCGCCGCGCCGTCGATACCAACCGCACCGACATCGGCTCCAACTTCGGCAAGTGGACGCGCGACTGGTACACCATCGCCGCCCTGAAACAGATCAGCCAATACGTCGCCGGCATCAAGGGCCGCAAGAACCTCCTCTGGTTTACCCCCGGCATGCCGGTCGATCTCATCCGCGACGGAGGCTACGCGCGGATTGCCGATGCCAGCGCCTTCATTAGCCAACCCCCGGACATGAACGAAGTCCACCGCCTCATGGATGCCTACGAGCTGCTCTCCGCGGAACAGGTCGCCGTCTATCCCGTGGACGCAACAGGCCCCAATCGTTTGGGCGTCGCCAGTCTTCGCGCCCAACAGGTCGCAGACGACAGCGGCGGCATTGCCCTCTCCAACAGCAACGACATCACCGACCTCATCGCCAAAGCGATCGACCACGGCGCCCATTTCTACACCCTCTCCTACGTCCCGCCCACCAGAGAGGACGGCCACTACCATCGCATCGAGATCAAGCTCGACCGTCCCGGCCTCCATCTCGTCTACCGCAAGGGCTACAACGCGGAAAGACCTCCGGATCACACGCCGAATCCTGGCCCTCCGCTGATGAAGGCAGCCATGGAAGGCAACGCCCCAGCCGCCACGCAACTCCTCTTCGACGCGCAGATCGCAGCCGTAGCAGACCTCAACGCGATGTCCTCAAACCTGCCGGCGGCGCCGTCACCTACGCCTTCTCCCAGGACACAATCGGTTCGCAAAGCCGCTCCCCGAACCTCCGTCCGCTTCAACATCCTCTATCTCCTGCCGCAGAGCCAGATCGCCTTCGCCAACAACCCCGACGGCACCCGCACCGGATCACTCGAGTTCAACGCCGTCGCCTACAACGACACGCGCAAACGCGTCGCCCTGGTCAGCCAGACCATGAAACTCCCGCTCACGCAAGAGGAGTATGCCGAGTTCATCAAAACGCCGTTCAAGTTCGCCCAGCAACTCGATCTCCCACCCGGCCAGATCACGCTCCGCGTCGGCATCCTCGACACCGTCTCCAACAAAGTCGGCACGCTCGAAATCCCCCTCCTGGTCTCCCCTACCGCAATCCAGAAAGCCACCGCCCAGCGCATGTCGCCGCCCCCGCCCTGCCCACCGCGCTGCCCTCTCCCCACCCCCGCCCCCACAACCCGGTAGCGCAAGAAGCTGAACCTCAGCTGTGCCCCAGCAACCACAAAGCAAAGCCACTACGCCCTTACTGTCTTTTACTGCCCCTTACTGCCTTTCACTGTTCTAAGCTGCTTCACTCAAACTGCGGCAGCTTCTGGATATCCGCCCCGGCACCAGCTCCATGTCGCCGCCGGCCTTCATCCACGCCTTCAGACCACCCTCGATCACCGTCGTCTTGCAGTTCTGCTTCTCCAGCATGCGCGCCACCCGCTTGCTGGTCGTATCGCGCAGGCAGCTGCAATAGAGATAGATCTCGCACTCCGGAGCCATGAACTCCCGCAGCGCAAGAATCTCCTCCTTCAGCCGATGCGGCTCCACGCGAATCGAGTTCTTGATCCGCTGCATCCCCGGATCGTAATACCCATGGCTCCGCACATCCGCGATAATCACCAGCCGGTTTGGATCGACCTTCTTCAGCCGCTCCGACAAACTCACCGCACTCACCTTCTTCACCTTGCGATACGCCCGCGCCCGGTACAATGACAACAAATACGTCAACGCATACGCCACCACCAGCACAGCCACCACAAACAACATCGCGTGCCCTACGCGCTCCACCCACCACACCATGGCCTCGATAAACCGGCTGAAGACATACCCTGTCAGCATCCACGCGCTCACATAACTCAGCGCACCCATCGCATCCAGCCGCAGGAATCGCGCGAACCGCATGTTCAAACTCCCTGCCAGCGGCGCGGCCATGCTCGCCAGCCCCGGCACAAACTTCGCGAACAGCAGAGTCCTCGGCCCGCGCCTGTAAAAATAATCCGCCGAACGAAAAATGCAGTTCTCCGGATCCACCGACACCCGGCACATCCCCGCCAGCAGCCACCACCCCATATACCGCCCGCCGAGATAAAGCACCACATCCCCGCAAGCAGCCGCCAGCCACGCCAGAGGAAGCAACACCCAAAGATGTAGCCCCTGATGCATCGCATCATGGTGCGCCGGATTCGGAAACGCCGAAGCTCCCGCCGCCAGCAGCAGCACCGAAGCCGGCAGCGGCACCCCCGCAGCAGTCAGAAACATCCCCCCCCGCCACCACCGCATACCCGTGGTGCTCGACCACCCCAATCAGGTCCATAGCCCTCGCCTCAATTCACCGCTGTACCCATAGGATGCACGCAGCCCAGGGAGAAACAAAGCTTTCCTCCAGCTTTCCCCGGCGTCCTTTGTGCAAACATTCGCGCCCTTTGCGTTCTTCTTTTGCTTTTTAGCCCCCGCAATGCGTCAGCATCTCTCATGGGAAGATGATGCCAAGGGCCAAAGGCCCGACATATACCAGCCTAGTTGTGAATTCTCAATAGGTTGTCCATTCGATCTGACTGCGAGAAGCTGGTTCTGCGACGAATCAGATTTATCGGAGGG
>OLLV01000242.1_pt1 | contig 21770 bp, 15 predicted proteins | sample 1604641 | NCBI WGS metagenome assembly OLLV01 (sample SAMEA104055725, study PRJEB20765) | soil metagenome | biome: Arctic tundra; feature: Polygonal ground; material: soil | place: USA | collected 2011-09 | depth 0-0.5 m
CCCCACCGCCGTCCGCACCGGAATATTCTGCAGATTCGGATTCGTCGACGAGAGCCGCCCCGTCGCCGTCCCCACCTGGTTGAAAGTCGTATGGATTCTCCCCGCGCCATCCGCCAGCACCGGCAGCGCATCCAGATACGTCCCCTTCAACTTCTGCAACTGCCTGTGCTCAATCACCAGCGCCGCAATCGGAAACCGTTCCGCCAGCTCCTCCAGCACATCCTGCGCCGTCGACACCACCTTGCCCTTGCCATACTTCATCGGCTTCGGCAGGTCCATCTTGTTGAACAGCACATCGCCCAACTGCTTCGGCGAATTAATATTGAACCGATGCCCCGAGTCCGCCCCCATCGCCTCGCCGGCCATCGCATAAATCTTCTCAGCCAGATTGTCGACCTCTACCGCCAGCCGGGAGCTCATCTCCCGCAACACAGCAGGATCGATCCGCACCCCCACCTGCTCCATCTTCAGCAACACCGGAACCAGCGGCAGATCGATCGTCTCGTAAACCCTCATCAACGCAGACGGCTCTTGCAGTTGCCTGTTCTCTTGCTTGTCATCCTGTAAGGACCTGCTTTTGTTCGTCGCCGTTCCCGCATCCGCAAACAACATCTCCGCCGTCACCGCCCCACCCAGCCCCGGCTCATCCTTCAGCACGTTGTGCTCCACCGGCCCTGCCTCGCGCACCTGCGTCCCCAGCACCTCCGCCAGCCGCACAATCGCCGCCGCGGCCTCTGCCAGCCGCTTCGGATCATTTGGATTGTCTTTGCTCACCTGATGCTTCAGCGCGCGGCTCGTAGTCCGCGCCGCGATATCCGGCAGCGTATGCGACCCATGCGTCGGATTCACCAGGTAACTCAGCAGCATTACATCGTCGCGCACGCCGGCGAGCGTGACGCCATGCGGCTCGAACGCCCGCATCACCGCCTTCAGATCATGCACATCCTTCGGCAGCGAAGCATCCTCCAGCATCTCGCGCACACCCGGCAAATCCAACCCAACCTCAATCGCACGTTCCCCCGAAACCGAAAGCCCGATCCGGCAAGCTGGATCAGCCACAGTTCCAGCCACAAAACCGGGTGCCCCAGGTCTCGATTCTGAGACCTGGGTTGTAGCAGCAGAATTTTCCACCGCGGGCCCAAACAAAGACATATTCTCTGCCGCAGGAGGCTCAATCTCCCCCTCAACATCCTCTACCGCAACTTCCTCCGCAATCGCCCGAGCATCCTCAAAGATAGCCACCGCCAACCCACGCGCACCGAAATTCTGGGCCCTGATCCCTGGACCCTGATCCCTCGCCTCGCGCACCATCGCGGCCAGATCCTCCGCCGTCCCCCTCAACTCATACGCAATCGCCACAGTGTCCGCCGCCGGAGCAAGCTCCTTCAGCAGCGTCGTAAACTCCAGCTCCGAAAACAACGCTCTGCACGCAGCATTGTCCACGGCTCGAGTCCGCATCGCCTCAATCGAGTATTCGATCGGTACGCCGGTATGGATCGTCACCAACTCCTTCGACAGCAGAATATTCTCGCGATTATTTTGTAACGATTCTCGATACGTTTTCTTCTTCACCTCATCTGCCCGGTCCAGCGCCGCCTCCACCGTGCCAAACTGCTGGATCAACTCCACCGACCCCTTGTCCCCAATCCCCGGAGCGCCGGGAATATTGTCGATCGAGTCCCCACGCAGCGCCATCACATCGACCACACGCTCCGGAGGCACGCCCAGCGCCGCCTCCACGCCCGCCGGGTCGAGAATCAAATTGTCCTTCGTAGGATTCAGAATGCTCACATCCGCATTCACCAGCTGCATCATGTCCTTGTCCGAGCTCACCACATACACGTGATGCCCCAGCGCGGCCAGCTTGCAGCTCAGCGTCCCAATCACGTCGTCCGCCTCGAACCCCTCGTAGTACAAAATCGGAATCCGAAACGCCTCCAGCGCCCGCCGGATATACGGCTGCTGCTGAATCAGATCCGGCGGCGTCTCCACCCGGTTCGCCTTGTACCCGCCATACTCCACCGTCTCAAACGCCTGCGTCTTGATGTTGAACTTCTTTACGTCCTTCATCTGCGCGGCCATCTCATTGCGATGCACCGGCGCGCCCACGTCATACACCGCCGCCAGGTACTCCGGCGCAAAGTCCTTGCGCAGCTTGTTGATCATGTTGACGAACACATACGTCGCCGCCGTCGGAATCCCCGTCCGCGTCGACATCGGCCTCTGCCGCTGCATCGCGTGGTACGCCCGATAGATGAACGCCATCGAGTCCAGCAGATAAATCGGCGGCTTGGTGGTCTTCAAATCATTCCCCATAGACCAATGAGGATACCAAGCCCGAACAAACCACACACTTAAGGCGCCGTCATCCTGACCCTGAGCTTGTTGAAGGGGAAGGACCCCTGTATTTCGCTCTCGCTGTTGCCTGTTCCTAATCCGCGCTCATCCGCGCAAATCCGCGGTCGTCCTTCGTCCTAAAAATCGGCTTTGTCGGTGTAAATCGGTGTTAAGCCTTTGCACCCGCCAACCGCACCCGCAAAGCAGCCGTAGCCTCCCGATGGCAAGCCACGCAAAGCGTCCGCAAATTATCCAGATCGCACTGCCCTCCACCCTCCGCCACGGGCACAACATGGTCCGCATCCCACAGCGATCTCCGGCTCGTAATCCCCTTCATCCCATAAAACCGCAGCCCCGCCGCCCGCTCCTTCCCCCGAGCCCGTTTCAACGCCGCAAAGATCGCCACCGTATCCGCTCCACACCCCGCGCATATCCCGCGGTCCCGCCCAAACACCCGTTCCCGCACATACCCCGGATCGGTTCTCAATCTCCATTGGTCGACACAATAGTCCGAGCAAAAAGTCCGCCGCCGCTTCGCCAGAATCTCCAGATCGCACCACCGGCAAAGCGCCAGCCCATTCGGCCCCTTAGCAAGCTCCGCAGCCCGAGCTCGCCCACCCGGCATCGTCCGCGCCACCCGCCGCCTGCCAGACCTGTCGCCGCTATTTATTACCGGCGTGTCGCCGTTGCCTGCTCTTTTGCTTGTCATCATGTAAGAACCTGCTTCTGCCGTTGCCGTTGCTGTTGCTTGTTCTTTTGCTTGTCATCCTGTAAGGACCTGCTGTTGCACAACAACCCATCTCCCACCATCACCAGCCCAGCATACCGGCCCACTCCACCGCCCGCAGTTGGCCAGAAAGATTCGCCCCGCCGCTACACTCTTCAATGGACGCCCACCACCGCGACCCGCTACCATAGCTACAAGGAGATTCATGCCCTCAACCGAAAGCTATCAGCTCCTGCTGGCCGCAGCCGCAGCCTGCGAAGACAAGAAGGCCGAAGACATCCGCATCCTCGCTCTCGACCCCGCCGAGAGCGGCCTCACCGACTACTTCCTCATCTGCAACGGAACCAACGACCGCCAGAACGTCGCCATCACCGACGAGATCGAGATCCGCCTCAAGCGCGAATTCGGCACCTATCCCAACTCCGTCGAAGGCCGTCGCCAGGGAGAGTGGATCCTCATGGACTACGTCGACTTCATCGTCCACGTCTTCTCCCCCGAGAAGCGCGCCTTCTACGGCCTCGAGCGCCTCCGCAAATCCGCAACTACCATCTCGATCGCCGGCCTCAACGCCGAACTCAAAGCCGCCATCGCCTCCACCCGCGCGAAGAAGACCCCGGCAAAGAAGTCGGCAACCAAGCCGCCGGCGAAAGTTGCAGCAACCAAGCCCACCCCCACGAAGCCCGCTCCAGCGAAGCCCGCTCCAGCGAAACCCAAACCAAAAGCGCCCAAAAAGACCGCCGCGAAAAAATCTCCCGCTCGCAAGGCCCCTGCAAAACGCTCCCGCTAAGAACCTGTCCAGAAACTTGGCAGTGTGTGCCGGTATTGCTGTTGCTTTCGCTTCTGCTGTTGCTTCTGAGATAGGTCCGGGATTCATCCCGGACATCAAAGCGACCGCAAATTCGGGGCTTTAGCCCCTGGGACAGCATTTCTCCCTGTGCCTCGAACATCGCATCCATCATAGGGCGAAGTTTCAGGACAGCTTCTGAGAGGAATCGGCCCCAACAAAAAAGGCCGCTCGATGAGAGCGGCCTTTTCATCCTGCGCCTTCGTTAGAAGTCGTATCGCAGACTGAGCTGCGTAGTCCGAGGATTCATCGTGAACTGAGACACTCCAAAGGTCTGCGGATTGGCGACATCGCTGCTCGGGTTCCCGAACTGCGGATGGTTCAGCGCATTGAAGAACGCAACCTGCGCCGTCAGGTGCTGCGCCTCCGTCACATACACCCGCTTCGAAACAGCCACGTCCGCATTCCAGTAACCCGGCCCATAGAACGCGTTGCGGCTCATCGGCGGGTTGCACCACAGGCCCATGTTCACCGTAACCGGGCAGGTATATGGCTTGAACTGCGCAATATTCAGATAGGGCGTACTGCCCGGCCGGACATTGTGGAAGATCGCGCTCTTGTAAGAGCCCGTCCCGATGTACACCGGCCGATCGCCCTGCCGTTGATCCTTGTTCGGATCGTAATTGGCGGCGCTGTCGGCAACCGAGAACGGGGAGCCGCTCTGCATGGTAATGATCGGCGAGATGCCCCAGCCGCCAAACAGCAGGCTTCTCTTCCGCCACTGTGACTCATAGTTCAGCGTAATCGACACCATATGTTTCACGTCGAAGTCCGCCGGCCCATAGTCGTAACCCGGATTCTGCGAATCCGCCGTGCCAAGCTGCCCGGTCTTTGTCGATCCCACATCGCTCACATCGTCCATCGCCTTGCCATAGCTGTAGTTCGCCAGGAACATCAGCCCGTGCGCATAAGCCTTGCGCACGCTGAACTGCAACCCGTCGTAGTTCGAGTTGAACCCATTGGTGCGGAAGTTGTCCGAGGCAAACAGCGCCGTAGGCCGCGCCGAAGTGAAGCCCGTCGGATAGCCCGCCGCGGTGCAGCGTGCCTTCTGCGAGCCCGTAACTCCACTGCAGGCAATGCGGCCGTCATAGGTGTTCGCGTCCTTCAGACCCACCAGCTTGCGGCCGAACGTGCCGATATAGTTCACCTCGGCGACATACCCCCTGGCCAATTCATACTCGACACCCAGGTTCGCCTGCTCGTAGTAAGCCGTCACCAGATTCTCGTCAACATGGCGCGGAACCGGCTTGCCGCCATAAGAAGCAAACAGGTTGTTCGCGGTAAACGGAATATTCACCAGCGCCGGTTGCTCCATCGGCCCGGCTGCGACGCCGTTCACCAGATATCCAAACCCGTTATCCGAATAATGCGGCGAGTTGAACCGGATATTTTCGTAGGCATTGTTGTACAGGCGGTCAAAGCCGACTCCGAATCCTCCACGAATGACAAACTTTCCGCGTCCAGCCGGATCGTAGGCGAAGCCCACTCGCGGAGCCAGATTGTTCAGGTCCTTCTTCCACAATGTGCTGCGGGTTGCGTTCGGAACAGTCTGGAAGTTCGCTCCCTGCATCGCGCCGACGAAGGTCGTATTCGGCAGAAACGGATTGCCATTCGCCGTGGGAAGCACGAACGCTCCAAAGAACACGTTGGAGTCGAGGCCCGCCTGGAAGTTATGCGGAGGCCCAAAGTATTCCCACCGAACTCCGAGGTTCAGCACCAGATGGTTCGTCACGCGCCAATCGTCCTGCACGTATGCCGCAAATTCGTTCGCGCGATAGCCGCGGTACGGGTTTGGCGCCAGACCATTCGTCGTATCGACCGAAGCGTATGCCTGCGCAATCGACCCATAGGGGCCTCCCCCTATGGCAGTTGGAATCGCGCGGTCCGCCTGGTCGTCGAAGGTCTCGTCCGTCAATAGCGATTCCGTGTCCCAGGGATAGATCCTTCCATTCGTGTCGGTGGCAAAGCTCGAGCCATTCCGCGTGCGCATATACCGGAAGCCCATCTTCAGGCTGTGCTTGCCCGCATCCTTGGTCAGGGAGTCTTCATACAGAAACTCGTTATCCGTGAAGAGCTGCGGGAAGGTGGCGCCTGCGCCAAACCCCGCCGCAAGCCCGTCGAGCGTCACGATCTGCGGAACGCCCGCCGCATTGGGAACGCTCCGGTTCGCCACATGCCGCGTATAGCCAAGCCGGAAGAGGTTCTGCAGGCTCGAAGAAAAGGTGCGCGTCCAGCTTCCGGTAAACAGCTGTGCATCGCCCACGCGATCCTGGTCCGGTCCAAAGAGCGTGCCCCCGCCGCCAAACCCGATCGTGTTGTCGACCAGGTCGGCCAGGTAGGTAAAGCTCAGTTGGTCCTTGTTCGTCAGCCTGTGGTCGATCTTCATCGTTCCGCGGTTTTGATTGACCGGCGCGCTCTGCGTCTCTCCCACCGTCGCGAAAAGCGGAACCGGATACGTAATGCCAAAGCAGTTGGGAGCAGGGCAGGTATAAAGACCCTGAGCGGCGCCCGTGGCATTCAGCGTCTTGCCCAGAGGAAACGCCTTCGGCTCCGCCGCCATCAGGCTCTTGAAAATGGGCCCCAGCGTATGCGAACTGCTGAAGGCGCCGGGGCATGGTTTGCCATTGGCCACCATGCAAAGTCCGTTGGCGTTCGTCTCCTGGAAGGTCTCAAACGCTCCAGTGTTCACAAAATCCAGAAAGGCCTGTGTTGTCCCGGTGCCGACAACCGGTGTTCCCGTGCGCACACGCTGGAACTCAACCGACGCGAAGAAAAATGTTCGGTCGCGATAGACAGGGCCGCCCAGCGATCCCCCAAATTGGTTGCGGATCAGGTTGTCATGCAGCCCCGCGTAGTTCGAGAACCAGTGCTCCGCCGCCAGTGCCTGGATGCGGTTGTACTCGAACAGCGAACCGTGAAACTTCTGCGCGCCGCTCTTCAGAACCGTGTCCGTCGCAAACCCGCCCGCGCGTCCATACTCTGCCGTGGGGTTGTGCGTAATGACGCGATACTCCTGGATCGCATCCGGCGAAATCGTCGTCACCGCTCCGGCCGTGCCATACGTAACGCCCGCGCCTGCCTGGTCCTGGTCGTTGTTGTCCATCCCCTCCACCAGGAAGTTTCCTGCGCCCGAGCGCGCTCCATCCACCGCCGCGCTCCGGTTCGTCACCTGCCCGCTGGCCGCGCCCGCAACCAGGTAAATGAACTGGTTCTGCGTGCGTGTCTCCAGAGGTGAATCCCGAAAGATCGTATTGTCGATCAACTGCGAGATCGACGAGGTCTCCGACTGCACCTGCTCCACGCTCGCCGCCGAAACCTCCACCGTCTGGCTCTCCGAGCCCACGGCAAGAGTTACATTCTGCGTCAGAGTCGTCCCCACGCTCGTGCTTAACCCCGTCACCTTCGCGGTCGTAAACTTCGGCGCCGACACCGTGATCTCATATCCGCTGCCCACCGGCAGCGCGGTAAACAGATAGTGCCCGGCTCCATTGGTCATCGCGGTCCGGCTCTCGCCATTGTCGCCCGTCAGCGTCACCGTCGCATTCGGCATCACCGCCTGCGTCGCATCCGTCACTGTACCTGACAATCCTCCAAACCCAGCCTGGGCAAAAGCCGCGCCCGCTGAAAGGATGAGGAATAAGGCCACACTGAGAGAACGCTTCATAGATTGAAATCTCCTAAAAAATTCTGCAAAACCAGCCCGTGGGAAGACGGGTTACCAACATGCAAATCAAACCCAAACTTCAGTTACCTCTATAACCTTGCCCAGCAATCCGCGCGCCAAACGCAGGTAAACGCTAACGTGCAATAGATGAATCATTTCGACGCAATTGTGCCTTCCAATCCAACCTACTCCAATGTCGCCAAAATTCCTCTACAACTTACCGACTAGGAATCCGCTTAATCATATTTCGGGGAATCCCACCCATCTAACCCTTCCGCGTTACTCTCATAAAACCAACGTGAAACTCTTCCTCACCTCCATCTCCTCCGCCCGGGCCCGACCCAAGTCCACCCCCGCCGAGACCCTCGCAGCCGACTACCTCGCCCGAGCCTCCCACTACATCTCCTGCACCTCGCAAGTTCACGACTCCGAGGCCGCCCTCTTCACCTGGCTCGATCGCCAATCCGCCCGCACCGCTCCAGTCCTCATCCTCCTGGACAGCCGAGGCAAACAACTCTCCTCCGAGGACTTCGCCGCGCACCTCGGCCGCCTTCGCGACTCCGGCACGCAGAGCCTCGTCCTCGCCATTGGCCCCGCCGACGGATGGTCCGCCGCAGCCCGCGCCCGAGCCGGCCATCTCTTCTCTTTCGGCGCAATCACCCTTCCCCATGAGCTAGCCCGCGTCGTCCTCGCCGAACAGCTCTACCGCGCCCTCACCATCCTCGCCGGCCATCCCTACCACTCCGGCCACTGAACGCCTGCGATACCGGCATCGTTCAAAACCGATGTTACCCTTCATAAACAGGCGCCTACTCCTCCGGAACAGATGACAACCCCGCATAGCTCTGAAACCGCTCACGAGAGGATGAAGGACCTCGCCACTCCAGCTTCGCGGGGAAACGCTGCTCTCTGTGCGTTGGCCTTGGGACTCGCCATCGTCATCTCCTATCCCATCGCGCCAGTGCCCTTCGGCGACGACTTCTCCTACACCCAAACCGCGCTCGACTTCGCCCGCACCGGCCACATCCTCTACAACGGCTGGGCTACGGCCATGCTGGGATGGCAGGTCCTTTGGGGCGCGCTCTTCATCAAACTCTTCGGCTTCTCCTTCACCGTCGTCAGAATGTCGACGTGGCCTGTCGCCATGGCTTCGGTCTATCTCTTCCATCAGATCCTCGTCCGTTTCGGAATCAGTGCGCGCAACGCAGTCCTCGGATCTCTCGCCTTCGGACTGTCCCCCCTCTTCTTCCTGATCGCCACCACCTATCTCACAGACATTCCCGGCACGTTCGTGCTTGTGCTGTGCATGTACATGTGTCAGCGCGCCGTCGTGGCCCCAAACCGCCGCTCCGCTCTGCTCTGGCTTGTGTTCGCAGGTGTCGTCAACATCATCGGCGGCACGGTGCGCCAGACCTCATGGTTTGGCGTGCTGGTCATGGTCCCATCCACCGCATGGCTGCTCCGCCGTCAGCGCGGCATGCTGCTCGCTGGGGCGGTAACAGGCCTGGGAGGAGCGATCTGTATCTTCCTCTGCATGCACTGGGCGAACCACCAGCCCTTCTTCGTCCCCGAGTTGATGTGGGTCACACCGAAGTACATCTATCCGCTCTCGGTCGTCGGCAAGTATGGCAAGGCCCTGCTGTGCCTCTTGTTCGTGTTGATCCCCATCCTTGCCAGTTCGTTCTCCTATGCTCGCCGGTTGAGCCCGATCGCACTGATTCGGACTACCGCCCTTCTCGCAGTCTCGGCAGGAGGCGTCCTGCTGCACAGCCGTGGAGGATGGCTTGAAAAATCCCTGGCGCCCTGGCTGATTCCGTTCATCCAGGTGCAATGCGACAACCTCCCTCCATGGATTCGCATTGTCTTTTCCCTTCTGACTCCAGCCGCCGCATGGCTCTTCGCGGAGCTTCTCCTGCAAGGCAGCAAAGACTCCGCGAACCGTTCCCTCACCGTCTCTCCTCACTGGAAAGCTGCCCTCTGGATCGGCGGCCCTGTCTCCCTTGCATATCTCATTGTGCTCTTCCCCCGAGCTGCGACAACCATCATCCAGGATCGATATCTCCTTGGTATCCTGCCCGCCGCCTTAGTCCTTGTGCTTCTCGTCTTCGAGTTCTGGATCGCGCCGCAACTTTCGAACCTCTCCATCGCCTTCATTGCGCTCTTTGCCCTCTTCACCGTCGCATCCTCTCACGATCTGTACGCCGCCCTTCGTGCGGCCCATGCAGCGACCGAGGAGCTGCTCGTCGATGGCGTCCCGAGAACCGCCATCATCGAGGGATTCGCTCCCGACCTCTGGAATCAGCTCGAAGCAGGTGGATACATCAACAGCGGAAACATGGTCTCGGCCTCAACAAAATACAACCCGCATGTCGTTCCGTGGGATGCCGCCCCGGAATGCATGGACCAGATCGGCGTCATGCTCCACGATTACGAGCCCACCCTCCATCCGAAGTACATCGTCCGAAGTGGCCTGGATCCCTGCTTTGCCCCAACCAGGTATCCCACCGTCAACTACTCTGCCTGGCTTCCACCGTTTCATCGCACCTTCACGCCAGTCCGCATCCTTCCCGCCTCAAAATGACCTCCGCATCGTCCAAGCCCATCTCTGAAGCAGCAGGGCATTTAGAGTAGAAGCATGGCAAAAGTAGTCGTCATCGGAGCAGGAGCCATGGGCCTTGCCGCCGCCTATCGCGCCGCAAAAAATGGCCACGAAGTCGACCTCCTCGAAGCCGCCCCGGAACCCGGAGGCATGGCTGGCCACTTCGACTTCGAAGGCCTCTCCCTCGAGCGCTTCTACCACTTCATCTGCAAGACCGACCAACCCACCTTCGACCTCATGCAGGAGCTCGGCATCGCGGACAAGCTCCGCTGGCGCTCCACCACCATGGGCTTCTTCAGCGATAACCACCTCTACCCCTGGGGCGACCCCATCGCCCTCCTCCGCTTTCCATTCCCCGGCCCCTTCGGATTCGTTGACAAACTCCGCTATGGCCTCTTCGCCTTCCTCTGCGTCCGCCGCAACTCCTGGCCTGCCATCGAGCACGAATCCGCACGCGACTGGATCGTTCGCTGGTGCGGCACGAACGTCTACAACCGCTTCTGGAAGCCCCTCTTCGACCACAAGTTCTACGAGTACGCCGACAACATCTCCGCCGCCTGGATCTGGACCCGCATCCGCCGCATCGGCCGCTCCCGCAAGAGCATCTTCCAGGAAGAGCTCGGCTACATGGAGGGCGGCACCATCACCCTCGTCAACGCGCTCATCGACGCCATCCAAGCCCACGGCGGCCGCATCCACCTGGGCCAGCCCGCCCAGCAGATCACCTCTGAAAATGGCCGCGTCACCGGAGTCCAGACCGCAGCCCGTGGCGAAACGCCAGCCCACTTCTACCCCGCCGACGCCGTCCTCTGCACCACCCCCACCCCACTCGTCTCCGCCCTCGTCCCCGACCTTCCGGCCGATTGGAAGCAGCGCTACGACTCCATCCACAACATCGGCGTCATCTGCGTCATCTTCAAGCTCACCCGCTCCGTCACCCCGCACTTCTGGGTCAACGTCTCCGAGCCCGACATCGAAATCCCCGGCGTCATCGAGTTCTCCAACCTCCGCCCCTTAGGCAGTCAGGCTGTCGCCACTCCCGGAAGCCCAGCCAACACTGTCGTCTACGTCCCCTACTACATGCCCACCACGCACCCCAAATTCTCCTGGCCTGATGCCAGCCTCATCGACGAAGCCTTCGCCTGCCTCCAGCGCCTCAACCCCGCCCTCACCCGCGCCGACATCGTCGCCACCAAAGTAGCTCGCCTCCGCTACGGCCAGCCCATCTGCGAACCCGGCTTCGCGTCAAAGATCCCACCCATCCAAACCCCCATCGCCGGCCTCCAGATCGCCGACACCTGCTACTACTACCCCGAAGACCGAGGCATAGCCGAATCCGTCCGCCTAGGTTCCGGCATGGCTGAAGCCCTCGGCAGTCTGTCACAATAGCCTCAGCGCAATGCCCATCGATCTTCTGAACTTCGTCCGTAAGTGGAACGCCAGCTCACTCACCGAGCGCTCCGCCGCGTCGCAGCACTTCCGCGATCTATGCGAAGTCCTCGAAGTGCCGCACCCCACGCAGACCGACGAAATAGGCGCCAACTACACCTACGAGAAGCGCGTCGCCAAAGCCGGCACCGGAGAAGAGGGCTTTGCCGATGTCTGGAAACGGGGATTCTTCGCATGGGAATACAAATCCAAAGGCGGCGACCTCAAGAAAGCCTACAAGCAGCTCAACGAGTATCACGAAGCCCTCGACAACCCGCCCCTCCTCGTCGTCTGCGACTTCGTCCGCTTCGAAGTCCACACCAAGTTCGAAAATCTTCCCACTCGCGTCTACGCCTTCAATCTTGACGACCTCCTCGTCCCCCGCGACACCGCCACCTGCGCGATCCCGCCCCTCGAAGTTCTCCGCCACGTCTTCGCGGACTTCAACCAGCTCCGCCCCGGCGTCGCCGCCATCCGTGTCACGAAAGCCGCGGCATCCGACTTCCTCCGCCTCGCCCAGCGTCTGGAACTCGAACGCGCCGCCGCTCCCGAACGCCCATCCAAAGAAGAGATCGCGCACTTCCTCATGCGCCTCGTCTTCTGCCTCTTCGCGGACTCCGTCGGCCTGCTTCCCAACCAGACCTTTCGTCGCATGGTCTTGAACAACCGCCACTCTCCGATCAGCTTCAATCGAATGCTGCCCCAACTCTTCCAGGCCATGAGCGAAGAGCACAGCTTCTTCGGCCCCGATAACATCCCCTACTTCAACGGCGGCCTCTTCTCCGACAACCGAACCATCCTGCTCGACCACGCCGACCTCGGCGTCCTCAACTCAGCCTGCCAGCACGACTGGTCCCACATCGAACCCGTCATCTTCGGCACCCTCTTCGAGCGCTCCCTCGACGAAGCCAAGCGTTCCATGATCGGCGCGCACTACACCTCCGCCGAAGACATCCTCCTGCTCATCGAGCCCGTCGTCGTCGAACCCCTCAAGCGCCGTTGGGAGGTCGTCAAACAATCCGTCCTCGCCGCCCTCGAAGAAGAAGCCGTAGGCCCACCTTCAAATATTGCCCCATCTTCAAATAAATCCGTCATCCTGAGCGAAGGCGCTTCAGCGCCAAAGCCGAAGGACCCCCGTATTTCGCCTTTGCCTGTTCCTGCCGTCATCCTGAGCGAAGGCGCTTTAGCGCCGGAGTCGAAGGACCTGCCGGGACCCAAACCCGCCACCGCCGCCCGTACCGTTCTGCCACCAAACCTCGCCCCAAAAAACCGCCCCACCCAACCCAGCCTCAAGCTCAACCGCCCAGCCCTCACCCTCCTCCAGGCCTGGGCCGTCGAACTAACCCACGTCCGCATCCTCGACCCCGCCTGCGGCTCCGGAAACTTCCTCTACATCGCCCTCAAGCGCCTGCTCGACCTCTGGCACGAGGCCCGCGTCTTCGGCCTCGCCCACGGCCTCACCCTCGCGCTCGATCCCATCCCCCACCCCGGCCAGCTCTTCGGCATCGAGATCGACTTCTACGCCCACGAAATCGCCAGCATCGTCGTCTGGATCGGCTTCCTCCAATGGAAACACGATCACGGCGTCAAAGACGACAAAGAACCACTCTTAAAAGTCCTCACCAACATCGAACACGCCGACGCCATCCTCCGCTACGACGCCGATGAAAAGTCCTACGAGCCCACTTGGCCTGAAGCGGATTACATCGTGGGCAATCCCCCGTTTCTCGGAGGCAAGTCTCTGCGCCGCGAGCTTGGGGATGTGTACGTCGATGACCTATTCATGCTCTACAAGAGCCGGGTGAAGGCGGAGTCCGACCTGGTCGTCTATTGGTTCGAAAAGGCTAGAGCGGGAATCGAACACGGCAATGCAAAGCGCGCCGGCCTCTTGGCCACGCAGTCAATCCGCCAAGGGGCAAATCGCAACGTTCTCGATCGCATCAAGGAAACAGGAAATATTTTTTTTGCATGGAGCGATCGAAGTTGGAACCTAGACGGAGCAGCCGTCCGAATCTCGATGGTTGGGTTCGATGCAGGAGACGAGGAAAACAAATTCTTGGACGGTAACGCAGCCGACGAGATTCACTCAAACCTGAGCGTGGGCATAAACCTAACGAACATCGGGAGGCTGAGGGAGAACGATGATCTGGCGTTTCAGGGACCTGTTAAGGTAGGCAAGTTCGAACTGGAGGATCCCGTAGCTCGCAAGATGCTCCGCATGCCCAACGTCAATGGGAGATCCAACTCAGATGTGCTAAAGCCCTGGTTCAACGGGGGCGACATCACCGACCGTCCCTCTAATCGCTGGATCATCGACTTCGGAAAGACAAGCGAAAACGACGCAGCCCTGTACGAAGCACCATTCGAATATTTGAAAGAGATGGTTAGGCCCATACGAATAAGGAATAGAGATAGGCAACGTCGAGAAAACTGGTGGCAACTAGGGCGCAGTGGCGGGAACCTCAAGGAGGCCTCAACCAACCTGACCCGAATAATCGTCACATCCCGGGTCTCTAAGCACCGATTCTTCATTTGGGCGCCGCCGAATTCAGTTCCGGACACGAGAGTAGTCGCTATCGCCCGTGACGACGATTCTCTAATGGGGATTCTGCACTCCACCACGCATCAAGCATGGTTCGAATTTACATCTTCGCGCCACGGCGTCGGAAACGATCCGACATACAACCCCTCAGTTTGCTTCGACACCTTCCCGTTCCCCTGGCCCCCCGGCACCGAACCCACCGAAGCCGAATCCCCCATCGTCCGCGCCATCGCCGAAGCGGCCCGCGAACTGGTCCGCCTCCGCGACGCATGGCTCAACCCGCCCAACGCCTCCGAATCCGAACTCAAGCGCCGCACCCTCACCAAGCTCTACAACGAGCGCCCAACCTGGCTCGACCACGCCCACCGCACCCTCGACCAAGCCGTCTTCAGCGCCTACGGCTGGCCCTTGGAGGTTAATGGACAAGCCCTCACCACCCAACAAATCCTCGCCAACCTCCTCGCCCTCAACCACAAGCGGGCCGCTGCCCAACAGCCCAAAAACACCGCCCGCAAGGAAACGAAGTCCGCAAAGCCCAAGCCTGCTTCCGCGCCCAGCGCATAAGCCGCGAGCCCCAAAAAGTCCCCATTCAAAAAGCGCACGTAAGCTGCCAAACCGCGCTCACCCCACCCTCCGATCTAAACCCAAGTCCGAGCTTAACCACCATCCCCACTGGACTTTGCCCACAAAAAGTACGGGAGGGGAGGGGGAGCAAACCGCCATCTGCTATCTTTCCCCCACCATGAAAATCACCCGCCGAGCCGCCCTCAAGACCACCACCCTAGCCGCCGCCACCCTAGCCCTCCGCGGCTCGCGCCTCTTCTCCCAATCCTCCACACAAGTCGACGCCCACATCGAAATCCTCCCCGCCGAGCCCATCGCCACCATCTCTCCCGAGATCTACTCCCACTTCATCGAGCAGCTCGGCGGCGTAGTCTACGACGGCGTGTGGGTCGGCCCCGATTCCAAGATCCCCAACGTCAACGGCATCCGCAAGTCCTTCATCGACACCATGCGCGCCGTCCAGGCCCCCGTCCTCCGCTGGCCCGGCGGCTGCTTCGCCGACTCCTACGACTGGCGCGACGGGATAGGCCCCAGGCGCCCCGCACGCGCCGGCTTCTGGTCCCAGCAGGACTCCAACCAGTACGGCCTGCACGAGTTCATGCACACCTGCCGCGCCATCGGCTGCAAACCCTACCTCGCCGCCGACGTCCGCTCGCTCCCCGCCCGCGACTTCTACCAGGAGATCGAATACTGCAACGCCCCAGCGGGCAACGTCCCTTCAAACTCCGCCGCGCCATCCTTCCCCAACGCCCTCGCCGCGCAGCGCGCCGCCAACGGAGACCCCGAACCCTTCAACGTTGACCTATGGGGTGTAGGCAACGAGTCCTGGGGCTGCGGCGGCAACATGACCCCCGAAGAGTATGCCGCCGAGTTCCGCAAATTCACCGCATGGACTCCCAGCTACTCGCGCACCCCTCTCCGCTTCGTCGCAGTCGGCCCCAACGGCGACGACGTTGACTGGACTCGCCGTCTCTTCAAATCCCTCTACGCCAACTCCGAGCGCCGCCATCTCTGGGGCCTCTCCGTCCACTACTACACCTCCGGCAGCCCCACAAAGTTCGCCGACGGCGACGCCCTCAAATTCACTCCCGACGAGCACTACGACCTCCTGACCCGCGGCAGCATCATGGAGCGCGTCATCACTGACCACTGGTCCACCATGGCCCAGACCGCCGAACCCGGCCAGCCCCAAGTCAAGCTAGTCGTCGACGAGTGGGGCGCCTGGTACGGGAAGGGAACTCAGCTTGCGCCCGAGTACAACCTCTCGCAGCAATCCACCATGCGCGACGCACTTCTCACCGGCATCACCCTCGACATCTTCCAGCGCCACTGCGACAAAGTTGCAGTGGCAGCGGTAGCCCAATCCATCAACTGCATCCACTCCCTCATGCTCGCGCAGGGCGACAAGTTCACCGTCACCCCCACCTTCCACGTCTTCCAGATGTACCTTCCGCACCGCGGCGGGCAAGCCGTCCGCGCCGAGTTCTCCACGGCGGCCATTCCCAACCCCATGGCCAACCAACCCATCCCCGCCGGCGGCAACAGCTACACCGGCTCGCTCGAAGCGGTCAAAACTCTCGCCGGCCTAAGCGGCTCCGCGTCCATCTCGCCCACCAATCCAAAGTTGATGACCCTGACGGTCGTGAACCCGCATCTCGACAAGCCCCTCACCACCGAGATCGCCATCGCCGGCGCCACCATCTCCAGCTACACCGGCACCGTCCTCGCCGAGCAGGACATCCACGCCCACAACGACTTCGCCCACCCCGACGCCGTCAAGCCTCGCCCCGCCACTACTGCCGCAATCACCGCCGGCCGCGCAATCCACACCTTCCCGCCCGCAAGCGTAACCACCCTCCAACTCACCCTCGCGTAGCGCCAAAATCCGGGTGCCCCATCTTCGGCGCAGCTTTATCGCGCCTAAGGTGGGCATTCGCGCGAGGCGCGAACCGCTTTCACCCCACCGCGATCCCCAACTTCCCCGCAACCCTCCACGCCGTAGCCAGCCGCGCCTCCGCCATCTCCCGATACTCCGCCCGCACCGCGCCCAGCACCTCCGCCGGCGCGCGCTCCGGAGTCCCGCTATCGAACGGCGGCTCCGGCGCATACTCAATCCCTAGTTGAATCGCCTGCGCCGCCGCGTCTCCGCGAAACATCGCCGCAATCGTCAACGCTCCATCGATCCCCGCCGTCACTCCCGCCGCGCTGATCAGCTTTCCATCCACCACCACGCGCGCCTTGGTCGGGATCGCCCCAAAATACTGCAGCAGTTCGAACGCAGCCCAATGCGTCGTCGCCCGCTTTCCGCGCAGAATCCCCGCCGCCCCACACAACAGCGCTCCCGTACACACCGAATACACATAGCCGCCCGACTCCGCCTGCCTCCGGATGAACGAGAGCACCGCCTCATCCTCCATCAGCGCCTCCTGCCCAAACCCGCCCGGCACCACCAGCAGATCCAGCGCAGGAGCCTCCGCGATCGTCATCTCCGGCGTCAGGATCAGCCCCTTCATGTCGCGAAACGGGGCCTTCTCCTTCGCAATCACATACACCGTCGCATCCGGAATCCGCGACAGCACCTCGAACGGCCCGGTAAAGTCGATCTGGTCCTGCCGCGGAAAGATAAAACAGCCAATCTGCAGGTGCGCCATAAAAATATTTTATGGCAAAGCCTCAATCACCGCCTCTACATCCAGATGCCGCGTACTCCCCGGAACATCCACCGACCCCAGCATCAGCGGCTTGCCCAGCGTCAGGAGGGAGGTGCCTTCCAGCGTGGCATGACGCACCACCGGCTGGTGAAGATCCCCTGTCCCGGGACTGTCTGCCACAGCCGTCTGATCCACCTTCGATTTCAACAGAGCGCCCGCAGCATCGGAGGTGAGGGTGGCTTCAAAATCAATTCCCACATCCATATAGGTAAATTGCGTCTGCACCCCAGGGCCAGCCGACCCCGTCGCAATCGGCACCCGGCTCCCTTGCTTCAGCGTTACGCTGTGCCCATCGGCCACAATCATGGCAAAGTGCTGCGGCGTTCCCACCCGCTTGCCGTTATCCATCTCTGTAATCGTATAAGTCAGGCGAAAGCTCTTCTTTGGACGGTCTAGTTCATTGATTAACTTCTGCACCAAAGTCTCCGCCTCCGCCGGGCCACGCAACACAATGGCATTTTGGCTGGGAAGCAAATAAAGCTTTACATCAGGCGGCAGAATGTTCCGAAGCGCAGTCAGGATCTCGTTCGCATCGTTCGGCGGGCCAATGTTTTTCAAATAGAACGTCTTTACCGGCAACGCCGATTCCGTGGGCCGGTCCAGATCGTTGACGATCCGCTGCGCCAACGCAAGCTCCTCCGTAGTGCCGCTCACAAAGATCGCGTTCTGGCGCTCAACAGGCACCACCAGGGCCGAACTGGGCAGCAGGCTGCGCAATGCGAAGCGGATCGATTCAATGTCGTATGCGCTGTTAACATTTTTGATGTAGAAGGTCTGTGTCGGCTGCAGAGGCCCGTCCGGCCTGGGAATCGCAACCTCCGGCGTCTTCGCAGGCGCTGCGGCGGCAGCCGAAGTCGCCTTCGGTGCACTGCTCGTCGCCTGCGCCCACACCCCGCCCCAGCTCATCCCCGCAACCAACACCACTCCCAGGACTCCATCCACAACTCGCATCATCCCTCTCTCTCGTCCTTCGCCACGCAAATTCATCGGTCTTCTCCTGAAGCTGTTTCTATAGAACTTTCAGCCGCATTCGGCTCAGCGACACTCGGTTCGCCGCCTCGCGTCGCCAGACCAGGCCCGCCCACAACCGTCGCAGCAGTCTGCGCCCTGGCATCAGGCGCAACCGGCTTGATCGACGGAGGCTCCGCAAAAAATCTCTGAAACTGCGCCGCCTCCTCCGCCTCCTGCCTCTCCCGTACCTCCGGATTCAGCATCGCCAACTCCTTGGGATCGCTCGCGCGCACCACGCGCACCAACGCCTGCTCCTGCGCAGTCAACGGAGGCGCCACAAAAGGCCGCGACGGCGTCATACGTTCAACCCGCATCATCTCGCCCCGCCAAACCCCACCCCGCCCGGCCCCCGCGCCTCCGGCAACGTGCCTCGCACTTCCATCCGCGCAAGGCTCACGCCGGTCCTCACGCGCCGCCACACTCCGTACGCCACCCACCCTAGCTGAAGGAGCAACGACCCGCACCACACCTTCCGCGCCACGGCCTCGCACAAGATGCCCAGCCAGCATCACTACCCCCACAACCAGCATCGCCGCCGCAAACCCAGCCAAAGCCCCGCGCCACCAGACCCCAGACCCAAACTCCACAACCCTCGCCGCCCCACGCCGCTCCAGGCCCTCGGCAACACGCGCCTCCAGACCCTCCGGAACCTCCGCCCGCCCCAGCGCCGCCAGCACCTTATCAATATCCCGCTCAGCACTCATCTCAAACCTCCCTCTCCCAGCCGCTCGCCGAGTCTCTGCTTAAGCCGCGTCCTCGCCCGAAACAGCAGCGACCGCACACTCGATTCACTCCGCCCCACAACTGCACCAATCTCCGCCGTGCTCAACTCCTCCATCGCACTCAGCAGCAGCACCTCGCGCTCCCGCTCAGGCAGCTTCTCCATCGCGGCCAGCACCTTACTCATCCGCCCCGCCTCAGCCAGCGCCAGATCGGCGGCCATCTCTCCCGCCATCAACCCCGCCGCGAACGCCTCATCCATCTGCTCCGGCCTCACCCTCCGCCGCCGGTCCAACGCCAGGTTCCAGGCAATCTTCACCAGCCACGGCCGAACCTCGACCACCCCACTCAACTTCCCCTTCTGCTGCAGCACCCGCACAAAGCAGTCCTGCACCACATCCTCGGCCTCCGCCGAATTCCGCAGAACCGAAAACGCCACACGATACAGCAGCCCGGAGTAGTCGCGGACCAGCCCAGCCACATCCGGCTCAGCCTCCACTCTCTCCGCCGAGAACCATCCCAAACTCTGTTCCCCGATCGCCGCCATCTGTTCCTTCTACTCCACAGACGCCCCACCCGCCCTTCCGCTCGGATTTATTTTCTGGGCGGTCACCCAGATTTGCCATGACACATGGCAAAATGCCATACTATTTGCCATGGAACTCTCCATCGACAAATTCGGCCGCGTCGTCCTTCCCAAAAAGATCCGTGAGCACCTCGGCGTCGGCCTCCGCCTTAAAGTCGAGGTCAAGGAAACCTCTGAGGGCATCCTCCTCAAGCCAGTCCGTCAAGAATCCAACCTGATGATGAAGGACGGCATCCTCATCCTCCGCGGTTCGGGGAAGCCTAGCAACATCGACTGGGACAGGCTGGTCGAAGACGAACGTGAAGAGCGCATCCGTAAGATCGCCAGCCTGTGAAGACTTATTTCGACACCAACGTTCTCGTGGCGGCATTTCAGCCCGACCATATCCACCACAACCTCTCGTTCGCGGCCTTCACCCAAGTTCGAAACAAGAACATCACCGGTTATATGTCCGGCCATGGCCTCGTCGAATTTTATTCAGTTCTCACCCGCACCCCATTCCCTGTTCCTGTTCCTCCCAGCGCAGTTCTCCCCCTTGTAGAACAATCCATCCTTCCCTACTTCAACATCATCGAAGTCACCACCCAAAGCCATCTAGCCGCACTCACCCGCTGCGCAACCTCCGGCTGGCGAGGCGGCCGCATCCATGACGCAGTCCACATTCAGGCCGCCATCCAGGCCGGCTGCGATGCCATCTACACCTACAACCTCGCCGAATTCCAGAACCTCGCCCCCGAATGGTCCGCCCGCATCCAAAATCCCCCACCCGCCTAGCTCCGAGCCCCACCGCCTCAAAACCCCCACTTGCCCATTACAATAGACAAGGCACTCTGAAAGCCTGGAAAGCCTATGACCTGGTTCAAGCGCGAAGACAACGAGATCGTCAACGACTCCCGCAAGACCGTCCGCACCGAAGGCCTCTGGATCAAGTGTCCCTCCTGCTCGCAAGCCATCTTCAAGCAGGATCTCCAGGCCAACCTCAACGTCTGCCCGATTCCGAAGTGTGGTCACCACTTCAAGATCGACGCCCGCGGCCGCATCGATCTGCTCCTCGAACCCGGCTACCAACTCGTAGACCTCAACCTCAAGTCCACCGACCCCCTCGACTTCACCGACCTCAAGCGCTACAAGCACCGCCTCACCGAAGCCCGCAAGAAAACCGGCCTCAACGACGCCATCATCAACGCCACCGGCCACATCGGCCCGCACCCCGTCGTCCTCTCCGTCATGGAATACGCCTTCATCGGCGGCTCCATGGGCGCGGTCGTAGGGGAAACAATCGCAAGAGCAGTCGACCGCTCGCTCGCCACACGCCACCCGCTCATCATCGTCGCGGCCTCTGGCGGAGCACGCATGATGGAAGGCATCGTCTCCCTCCTGCAGCTCGCAAAAATCTCCGCCGGCCTCGCCCGCCTCGACGACGCAAAGATCCCCTACATCTCCCTGATGACCGACCCCACCACCGGCGGCGTCACCGCCAGCTTCGCCATGCTCGGCGACCTCAACATTGCCGAACCTGGAGCCCTCATCGGCTTCGCCGGCCCCCGCGTCATCGAGCAGACCACCCGCCAGAAGCTCCCCGAAGGCTTCCAGCGCTCCGAGTTCCTCCTCGAGCACGGCTTCCTCGACGCCATCGTAGCCCGCAAAGACCTCAAGCCATACCTCGAACAGTCCCTCACCTGGATGTCCCCCGCCGCAAAGCGAACCGCAATCAGCCTCGCAAGCTGACAGCGCATAAGAACCTGTCCAGAAACTTGGCAGGTGTGTGCCGGTTTGCTCTTGCTGTTGCTGTTGCTCTTGCTCTTGCTCTTGCTGTTGCTCTTGCTGTTGCTGTTGCTCTTGCTCTTGCTCTTACTCTTGCTCTTGCTCTTGCTCTTGCTGTTGCTCTTACTCTTGCTCTTGCTCTTGCTCTTGCTCTTGCTCTTGCTCTTGCTCTTGCTCTTGCTCTTGCTGTTGCTGTTGCTGTTGCTGTTGCTGTTGCTGTTGCTGTTGCTGTTGCTGTTGCTGTTGCTGTTGCTGTTGCTGTTGCTGTTGCTG
>OLLV01000262.1_pt1 | contig 21260 bp, 10 predicted proteins | sample 1604641 | NCBI WGS metagenome assembly OLLV01 (sample SAMEA104055725, study PRJEB20765) | soil metagenome | biome: Arctic tundra; feature: Polygonal ground; material: soil | place: USA | collected 2011-09 | depth 0-0.5 m
CGCCGCCACCGCCGCCAAATCCGCCAGGCCCGCCGCCAAATCCGCCGCCGCCAGGGCCACCAGGCCCGCGGCCCGCAGCGCGCGCCGCAGCTGCAAGGGCAGCCTCAGTCTTCGGGCCGAAGCCGAAGGTACGGGAGAGGCGCAGGTTGATCGCGACGTTCGCCGGGCCGATGCAGTAGTTGACAGGAATCTGGTTGGTCCAGGCAATCGGACTCGCAGTGGAGCCTGCATTGAAGCTAGCCGCGCTCTTGCAGCTGAAAGTACCGTTGTTGCTGAAGGACGGACGATCGCTGAATCCCGTCGTAGTCAGATTCTGGACGCCTGTCGTGATGTTGTAGGGCGAACCCGACTGCGCATTGACCAGCGGGCTAGCTGAGATATGCCAGGGCAAAGGAATGCTTCCGCCCAGGTTCAGCCGGCTGCGCGCCCCAAACGATGCACGGCCGTAGTCCGTAATGGAGTGGAATGGATCGGTAATGCTGCTTATGTTGGAGTCTGCCCAGTTCGCTGAATAAGAGCCGAAGATCGAGATGCCCATTGGTGTTCGGACATTGATGCTGGTATTCAGCTGGTTCTGCCGGAAGACCCCTCCCGACTGACTCTGTGCTTGAAGGGTTGCGTTCTTCAATGGACCTGTGTCGTTCGTCACCGGGTCTGTGTATGGCAGAGTGCGCGTCAGAAACTGGTGCTCGCCGCGTGCATTCATGTAGGTGACCGACAGGCTGGTGTACTTGCCCAGTTGCTGTTCGACCGTAAACGCGGACTGAATCGTGTAGGGACTGCGAATGTGGGTCGCGTCAAGCGTTGCGGGAATAATCCTGGCGCCCAGTGGGGCTACATTCGGATTGGTGGCAGCCGGGTTGCAGCTTGGGTCGGCCCCAGTGACGGTTCCGGTCGCCCCGCTAAAGATCGGTTTGCAGCGGGGGTCTGGAGTCGTATACGTCACGTTCGAACTATTTACCCCGCCACCCGCGATCTGACCCGCGATGCTGCCCAGCGAGAATCGGTCATAGAACAGGCCAAACCCTCCACGCAACACGGTGGTGATCTTTCCGCTCTTGCGGGGGATGCCATAAGCGATCGACACGCGGGGAGCAAAGTCATGGGTACTGTTGATCACATTCTGCGCTTCCAATCGAGCCCCATAACTGACCGTCAGGTTGGGATTGATCTTCCAATCATCCTCGGCATAGAGCCCGAGATCCGTCTCGCGTGCGTGGATGGTCGAATTGAAATAATTCGTAATCCGGAACTGGTTGAGAATGCCGCACTGGTACGACGAGACATTTTCAACCGTCGGCGTGGTATTTGGATTGGGGTTGACGGTGTTCGTCGCGGCGCATGGTGTGGTGGCAGTGCTCAAGCAGTTGCTCGGCTTGTTCGTCAACGTAGGATCGGTGCATGGATCCAACAGGTATTGGTAGGTGAACGTACCCAGGCTGCCGCTAGTCGAAGAGGGCGACTCCGATGAGGTACGCAGACGCCCGCCGAGACGGATGAAGTTCTTCGCCAACTGGATCGAGGTATAGTTCTGAAACTCGATGTGGTCCTCAGGAGTGCTGCTTCCCGTGCTGCCCGCACCACCGGCACTGAAGATCCCCTGAACGCTGATCGACGGAGTCGCGCTGATCGGCGTCGAGCGGCTCGACGAATGCTGATACTCGAACCGCGTCTCGTTGATGACCTTGCTGCTGAACAACTGCGTATCGCTGATCTGGATGGAGGATTCGGAGTTATTGCTGTTGGAACCCGTCGTCAGCAGCGCGCTCTGTGTGGGGATAACGTAGCTGTTATCACCCGCCTCATACGAGAAACGTGCCGTCAGCGTATTCTTCTGACCAATCAGGGTATCGAGGCGAGGGCTGACATCCCAACGCGTCGCCGGATTCGCCAACGCGCGCGATGCCGAGGGAAAAGCGAAGCTGCCGCAGGTAGTGTTACCCGGCGCGCACAATGCCGTCGATGTCGCCGAAGTCGCGTAGAAGGCCGTTGGGTTCACAAGGTGATTGTTGTCGATCGTCCGGTGCGAGCCGGAGAAGGTAAACGACATCCCCGGGCGGATCGGCCCCGTCACGTTGCCCTGGAAAAAGATCGTGTGGTAGTCCGGCTGCGTGTTAGAGGCGCCCAGAAACGGCGTCGACGTGTTGAGTGCCTTGTCGCCAAAATTGAAGCTTCCGTTGCCATGAAACTTCTCCGTGCCCGGCTTGGTGATGATCTCAATGCGCCCGTAGCCAAGCTGGTCGTACTGCGCCGAAAAAGGATTCTGGTTGATGCGGATCGCCAGAATCGACGACTTCGGAGGCAACTGGCCGCCGGTAAAGCCGTCGATGTAGATCTGCCCTCCATTGGGACCGGCCGAGGGGCCCGCCAGTGCCGTCAGCTCATCCTGCAGCTCGTCGGGATCGTCCGAAAGCGCATCCAGCGCGGCCCCGGTGATGACCGTCGAGCTGGCATTGTTCTCCGGATCGACGCTGAGGCTCGCCGTGTCGGCCGTAACGTTGACCGTCTGCGTCGCATCCTCAATCGCCAGACTCACGTCGAGCGTCAGGTTCGCGCCGGCAGTCACCTTGACACCCTGCTTCAGGAAAACGCCAAAGCCAGGAGCCGTCGCGGTCATGACGTAGGTACCCGCAGCCAGTCCGCGTGCCGTATACGTTCCGTCTGCGCCCGAAGTCGCGATCGTTGCCTTGCCGCTTGCCGACGTCAGCGTTACCGTCGCGCCCGGGACCACCGCATCATCCGGGTCGACGACCAGGCCATGCGCCGTCGCACCGCTTGCCGGAGCAGGGGTCTGCGCCGAGGCGATGAAAGGAACTGCGGCAAGCAAAAAAAGCAATACAACCAGCAAACGTGATCGAAAAGACATCCTGACTCCTCAGATAAAAAATTCACTCATCCATCAAATCGTAACGAAAATCGGGAACCCGCTACTCCGTACCGCCCCCACCGCCGCTCATGTTCCATCCAGATAGGTTCATGCCTCCGGTCGGGTTCGCTGTCAAAATCGGTTCAACCCCCGAAAGAACGGTGCTTGCGGTCACCGTGGTCGCTCCGGCAGTCTGCCCGGACGCCACAATCATCACCGCATCCCCGGTCTTCAGGTCGGCGAGAGTGCCCGTGGGGAAACGCGCCATCATCTGCGCGAGATCTCCGCCGGCGGAGCGTCTTCCCGCTCCGGCATCTCCACTCGCATCGCCACTCGCCGCTGCGCCGCCGCGTCCTCCGGCAGCCTGTCCACCCGCCTGCCCTCCGTTCGTGCGTGCAGCGAACATCGTCGCCATCTGCAAAGGCATCTCGCGAATATCGGTGTTCGCCGTCACCTCGACCGTCATCATCTTCTTGGTCGCGAGGTCCTTCAGCGTAATCTTTCCCGCGGCAGGGTCGATGCTTGTAATCAGGCCGGAGAGATTGTCGAAGGAGCCGCTCACTACCTCGCTCGCCTGCACCGTCGATCCATCGTCCGACTTGGTCCCCCGCGCCTGCACCTGGTCCTTAACCCGAATCTGCGCAAGGGTGCCCGGCTTGGCATCCTGATACTTCACCGAATCGCCCGCAAAGCGCATAAAGCTGGTCTTGCTCGACGTGGTAACGGCGACCTTCTTCGCCCCGGCAGCCACGGTAATCGTCCCCGTAGCGGGATCGACTGCGCTCACAATGCCCGCCGTGCCGTTCTTTCTCCAGTCCGCCTGCTCGGCCGCGTTCTTCTGCGCGATGTCGGCGGACTTCATCAGCACCACCCGGCTGGACGTGAAGTGTTCCGGAGCGTTGCCCGGCTTCACCGAAGCCAGAACGCGGTCGCCGACCGCGACATCCGACATCTGGCTCTCCGTCGCAGTCTTCAGGTCGGTGCTGCCCACTGCAAGCTTCTGCACCTTGGCGCCATCCACCACGGAGATCGTTACCGTCTGGCTGTCCGGCGCATCCGTGACCAGCGTAATCGAATTTCCGGAGACCGCCTTCACCGTGCCACGCTTCGGGGCCACCGCCGCGGCAGTGGCTGGAGCCTGCGCCTGCGCTGCCGTCGAATATCCCGCCATCGCCGCAGCAGCAACAAGAAGGGTGAGGCCGAACGCCAGTTTGCACAGAGATTTGATCTTAGAAGTAACCATATTCATATTCATTCGGAACCCTCTCCGGAGACGCCTCCCAGCCAAGGCTCCCATCGCGAGCCACGCGCTGGATTCGCGTTCCTTTCGTAAGCGGTACGTCTCCCTATAGATACGATGCCGCCCCAAAAAAGTTTCGCGAAATAGGAACAATTCAGGCGCGAATGGGCGAACAACAAGAGAAGATATTTTGTCTTGAGGGATCAATCCAGAAGGACTCGTGGCGCCACGTTCTAAATCTGATTCTGCCAAGGATTACAGTTTACACCGATTTGCGCATCTCCTCCTCTGAAATCATTCCTCCGACTCGCTCGACAACACCGCAAGCGTATCCGGCGGCAACAATACCTTCCCTTCGACAACACCGATCCCATCGCGCGAAGCCAGTGCCACGCGGAACCCCTCCGGCACATCAAAACTCGACGCCTCCTCGCCGAGATTCAGGAACACCTGCACTCCTCCGCGATCCATCGCCAGCCATCGCTTTCCCTCGTCATATCGCACCGTCGTGTGCCCCAGGTCGCCGTCGTTCAACGAGATCGACCTGCGCCGAAAGTGAATCAGCGCCCGAACCCATGCCAGCATGTTGGCATGCTGGCCCTCCTCCACCTCCGCCCAGTTCAGCTTGGAGCGCTCAAACGTCTCACGCGCCTCCGGGTCCGGAACCTGCTGCTCCCCAAAGCCAAACGCCGCAAAGTCCTTCTTCCGTCCCTCCGAAACCGTTCGCGCCATCTCCGGATCTTCGTGATCCGCAAAATAAAGAAATGGAGTGGCCGCCGCATACTCCTCGCCCTGAAACAGCAAAGGCACAAACGGAGCGGTCAGCACCAGCCCCACCGCCAGCTTCGCGCGGTCCATCCCAACAATCCGCTCCAGCCGGTCTCCCGTCGCGCGATTGCCCACCTGGTCATGGTTCTGGATAAACGCAATGAAATGGTGCGCCGAAAGCCCGTCCACCGGTCGCCCATGCCGCCGCCTCCGATACTGCGAGTAAATCCCATCGAAGATAAAGACATGCTTAAGCGACTTCGCCAGCTTCTCCATCGTCCCAAAGTCCGCGTAGTAGCCGCCCTCTTCCACATGCAGCAGCGTAAACAGCGCATGATGAAAGTCATCGCTCCACTGCGCGTCGATCCCATACCCGCCCGCCTCGCGCGGCGTCACCACCCGCGGATCGTTCAGGTCGCTCTCCGCGATCAGCACCAGCCGCCCGCCGAGCGTTGACGCCAGCACCTCAATCTCCGCCGCCAACTGCTCCAGAATATGGATCGCCGACCGATCCACAAACTCATGGATCGCATCCAACCTCAGCCCATCGATGTGGAAGTCGCGCATCCACAGGATCGCGTTGTCGCAGAAGAAGCGCCGCACCTCCTCGCTTCCAGGTCCCTCGAAGTTCACCGCGTCGCCCCACGGCGTGCAATGGCGATCCGTCAGGTACGGCCCAAACCTCCCGGCATAGTTCCCCACCGGGCCAAAGTGGTTGTAGACCACGTCGAGCACCACGCCAAGCCCGCGCACATGGCACGCATTCACAAAGCGCTTCAGCCCATCCGGCCCGCCATAATTCTCCGTCACGGCAAACAGTTGAACGCCGTCGTACCCCCAGCCGCGATCGCCGGCATAGGCCGCCACCGGCATCAGTTCCAGGTGCGTCACGCCCAGCTCAAACAGAAAATCCAGCCGCGAAATCGCCGCGTCGAATGTCCCCTCCGGCGTAAACGTCCCAATGTGCATCTCGTACATCACCGCACTCGCCAGCGGAGGTGCCTGCCAGTGCCCATCCTGCCACTCAAACCCTTTGTGGTTGTACAGCCGCGACATCCCATGCACGCCGTTCGGCTGCCATTGGCTGCGAGGATCGGGATAGACCGTCGCATCGTCGTCCAGCAGAAAACCATAGTCCGATCCAGACCCCGCGCTCTCGATAGCCGCCTTCCACCACCCGCGCTCATCCGGCCCACCCATTGCGCGCGCGCTGTCGCCCACCTTCACCGCAACCTTCTTCGCCCTCGGCGCCCACACCGTAAACTCATGCATCGGGCCTGCTCCTCACCAGCAACGCCACCGGAAAATCCTTGAGAAGCTCCGCCATCTTCGTCTTCCCGCCACCCACTGCCGCCCCCGTCAACCGATTCACCCACGGCCCCTTCGGCAACACAACAGCCGTATTCCCCCACGCGCCGCCAAGCGTTGCCGTCCATCTCGGCACAATGGTCGCAACCTCACTCCCACGCAGATACGCAATCCCATGCGCCGCCTTCGCCCCTTCAACGGCAAGCGGCTTGTACCCAGCCTCCGCGCCAAAGCTCTCTGGCCGTTCGCGCCGCAGCGTCAGCGCTTGATGAATCGTCCACAACTTCGGCAGTCCTTCTTCCGCGCGCCGCATCGCCTCTGCCGCCGCCTTCGCAGCAGGCATCGCACGAATCTCATTTAGCAATTTCGCGCGAAGCTCATAGTCCACCGGCCGCCGGTTGTCCGGATCGACCAGGCTCAAATCCCACAGCTCCGCACCCTGATACAGATCCGGCACCCCAGGCGCAGTATGCTTCATCAGCGTCTGAGCCAGCGAATTCACCCGCCCCGCCTCCTTCACCTTCGCGACAAACTGCTGAAGCTCAGACACGAACCCGGCATCCAGCAGCACCGCCTCAATAAACCGGCGCAGCGCATCCTCAAACTCGGCATTGTTCAACGTCCACGAAGTTTTCTGCTTCGCCTCTCGCGTCGCCTTCAGCATGTACTCCTGCGCGCGCTCGATCGTGATCGGCCACGCCCCAATCAGCGTCTGGTAGAGCATGTATTCCGTGTTGCGATCGGGAAACTCGCCGATCTTTTTGTCCACCCGCAACTCGTTATTCCTGCGCGACCACCGGTTCAGCGCCTCGCCGAACTCCGTCGGCATCTCCGACAACACGGCAAGCCGGGCCCGCACGTCATCGCTGCGCTTCGTATCGTGCGTCGAAAGCGTCACCATCGTGTGTGGATGCGTCGCCTGCATCTTCGCGCTGTATGCGTGAAACTCCTCGACGCCGATCCCATCCGACCCAGGATCGCCGCCCACCTCGCTCATCGCCACCAGCCGGTTGTAGCAATAGAACGCTGTATCTTCGACGCCCTTCGCCATCACCGGAGGCGTGAATTGCTGAAACCGCATCAGAAACTCAGCCTCCTGCTTGCCCTTCACCTCCAGCGTCAGGATCCCGCGCAGAAAATCGAACAGCCCCGGCGCAATGTCCTGCCGCTTGCTCTTCGCGCACTCCACCGCACGCCCAATCGCATCGCGGTCTTCCTCCGTAATCTCTCCGCGCGTCGGCTCGACGTAGCTGCGATAGACGGAGAAACACGCAGCCACCTCGCGAATCGCGCGCCGCATCTCCGCCCGCGTGTAGTCGCGCTGATCGCGGTTCGACTCGCAAATTTCAACCAGCAGCGTAGTCAGCCGGTTCACATCGCTCCCCAGCGTCTCCTGCGTTACGTTGATCTTCTTGTCATGTGCAATCGCAGGAAAATTCGCCGGCTCCGCCGTGAAGTCCTCGTAGATCTCGTTCAGTTCCGCCATGCCCTCGGGCAACACCAGCACATTCAGCGCCACGTTGAGAAAGTCGTATCCGCTGGTCCCTTCGATCGGCCACTCTTCTCGCAGAAACTCGCCCGGCTCAAGAATCTTCTCGCCCACGATCCACGCATCCGGCGCACGCTCCCTCAGCCTGCGAAAATACTGCAGCGGATCGCGCAGCCCATCCGGATGATCGACGCGCACGCCATCCAATACCCCACGCCGCAGCCAGTCCAGCACCAGCGCATGCGTCTCCTCGAAGACATGCTCCCGCTCAACGCGCAGCCCAATCAGCGTATTCACATCGAAGAATCGCCGGTACCCAAGCTGCTGATCGGCAGTCTTCCAATACGCCAGCCGATAGTTCTGCTGATTCAAAAAGTCGTCCAGCACATCCTTATCCGCATTCAACTCCGCGACCGCACGATCCAGCCCCTCGCCCACTCCGGGCTCCTCGAGGCACAGCCGCGCCAGCAATCCCTTCAACACTGTCTTATCGCGATGCCGCGCCAGAATCGTCTGCCGATCTACATACTCCGGAGCCGGCAGCCGTCCAAACGACGCGGCCAGAAAACTCAGCGTATCCGACTTCGCATGCTCCGCCGCCTTCATCAGCACCGGAGCAAGCGTCTGCGGCGCAACCGGCAGTGCCTGCCCCGCGCACTCAATCTGAAACATCGTGCCATGGCGAATGATCTTGATTCCGCCCGCCTGCAGCACGCGCCCATACTGGTCCGCAAGCACCGGCACCAGCACCTTATTCCGCAGCCGCTCTTCATAAGGCTGCCAGTCGATATCGAAGAACGAGGCATACCGGCTCGAAGCGCCGTTCTCCAGCACATCCCACCAGAAGCGATTCTCCCTGCCCAGCGACATGTGGTTGGGCACGATATCCAGCACCTGTCCCAGATTTGCCTCGCCCAGCCGCTTGCAGAAACGCTTGTGCGCCTTCGCGCCGCCGAGCTCCTCATTCACCTTCTGATGATCGACCACGTCATAGCCGTGCATGCTGCCCGGAGCCGCTTGCAGATAAGGCGAACAGTACACATGCGAGATGCCCAGGTCGCATAGGTACTCGGCGATGGCCGCGGCATCGTCGAAGGTAAATCCCTTATGCAGTTGCAGGCGGTACGTGGAAGTTGGAATTCGCAGCATGGTCGTCGTTCGCCGATCGGGAGGTCTCTGGTTAAAAGTGCGATCTGGGCAGGAGGGGATGCCGATCGAAGTCTCAGCAGGGTATCTGCCTGTTAGGTGCGTTTCGCGCGGCCTCGGGTTGTACCCTTCGCGGTCTCGCCCGCAGGTTGCGGCTTCCAGTCGCCCGACATCGTAAACGCCGCATGGATCAGCGTGATATGCGACAGCGCCTGGGGAAAATTTCCCACCATGCGCTTTGCATCCGAGTCGTACTCCTCCGCCAGGAGCCCCATATCGTTACGCAGCGCCAGCAGCCGTTCGAACATCGCCTTCGCATCATGCCTGCGCCCGATCAGCCAAAGACACGCAACCATCCAGAAGCTGCAAGCGAGAAACTCGCCCTCGCCACCCGTCAGGCCATCGTCCGTCCTGCGCGGCTTGTAGCGCTGCACGAACCCGCCGTTCATCAGCCGCTTCTCGATCGCCTCCACCGTCCCTCGAATCCGCGGATCGCTGGCCGGCAGAAACCCCACCAGCGCAATCCGCAGGCACGAAGCATCCAACGCCCTGGGAGTGGAACCAGCCCCATACGACTGCACAAAACTGTTCAGCCTCTTGTTGAAGCCCTTCTCGCAAACTTCCTCGTGAATCTCCGCCCGAACCTTCTTCCACCGCCGCAAATTCTTATCCAACGCCTTGTTGACCACCTTGTTATGTTCCTCGCCCCGAGTGCTCTCAATAAACTGAATCGCGCGATCCACCGCCACCCAGGCCATCACCTTCGAGTGCGTAAAGTGCTTCGGCCTGCCGCGCACCTCCCATATCCCCTGGTCGGGCTGCCGCCACACATCGCATAGATGATTCACCAGCGCGACCTCCAGATCGCGCGACGAGACCCGAATGTCGTCCTCCGCCTCCGGCATCCGCGCCAACGCCGACGCCACCTCGCCATACACATCCAGTTGAAATTGCCCCACCGCTCCGTTCCCAATCCGCACCGGGAGCGAATGCTCATAGCCCGGCAGCCATCCCGCCTCCCACTCCACCATGTCGCGCTCGCCGGAGAGCCCATAGATCGTCTGCACCTGGTCCGGCGCTCCCGCTACCGCACGCAGAAGCCAGCGCCTCCACTCCAGCGCCTCGCCGCGATATCCCGCGCGCAGCAGCACCAGAAGCGTAAACGCCGTATCGCGCAACCAGCAGTAGCGATAGTCCCAGTTACGCGCCCCGCCAATCTGCTCCGGCAGCGAGGTCGTCACCGCCGCCACAATTCCGCCAGTCGGCCTGTAGGTCATCGCCTTCAGCGTCATCAGCGACCGCGTCACCGCCGCTGCGTACTCCCCGCGATACGTTCCCTGCTTCAGCCATCGCGTCCAGAACGCCTGCGTATCCGCCAGCGCCTTCTTCGTCGAAATCGCCTTCGGCACCTTCTCCAGCGACGAACAGTAGGTCAGCGTAAACGACATCGCCTCCCCCTTGCGCAGCGTGAACTCGCTGGAAGTAGTGTGGTCTTCGCCGATCAGCTTTGCCTTCGTCTGCAGCACCACCATGTCCGAACCGGCCACTGCGCGCAGTTCGCACACACCCTTCCGCATGCTCGACGTGACCCACGGCACCGTCCGCCCATAGTCGAAGCGAATCGAAAGGTCCATCCGCATCGCCACCCGCCCACGCTCACACCGCACCGTCCGTACCAGTTGCGAGTGCTTCAGCCGCGGAGGCATAAAGTCCGTAACGCACACCTCGCCCGTCGCCGTCTCAAACACTGTCTCGACAATCAGCGTCCCCTCGCGATACTGCCTCCGTTTCGCCTTGATCTTCCCCTTCGGGGCAATCTTCCAGAAGCCATGATCCCGCGTCCCCAGCAGCGCCGCAAAACACGCCCCTGAAGAAAACGTCGGCCAGCACAGCCAGTCGATCGAGCCCTCCCGCGAGACCAGCGCCGCCGTCTCGCAGTCCCCAATCAACGCATAGTCTTCAATCGCCGAACCGTGCAAGGGAGGTTGCCTCTCTTTGCCTCGCCGGTTTACCGTCTTACCTCGTGCCATCGATCTGCACCTCCTGGATCTGGTTCCTACCTGTTGCGCACCCTCGGCCCGAAATCGACAACCGCGCAACGCCAACTTTGCATCTCTTTATCGAGTTCTCGCCTATGACTCCTCAACAACTCTTCAGTAAGATGCAACGAGCGGCAGCAGCCGCGATGGATCGCTTCGAATCAATGAAATACTGCAAAGCATGGGTGAACCGGACAAAATGAAACCCGCAGAAGGCCGTAAGCGCGTCCTCATCGAAGAGATTCAGCCCCAGGTCGATTGTGGCCGCTATCCTGCCCGCCGCATCCTTGGCGATACAGTCGACATCTCCGCTGCCATCTTCTCCGACGGCCACGACCATGTTGCCGCCCGCCTCCTCTACAAACACGCCGGCGACCCCGACTGGCAATCCACCCCCATGACCGCGCTGCCCAATGACCTATGGTCCGCAGCCTTCACCGTCGACAAGCTGGGCGCATGGAGCTTTACCATCCAGGCCTGGGTCGACCACTTCGATACCTGGTGTCACGACCTCAAGAAGCGCCTCGCCGCCCAGCCCACCCCCAGCGATCCCGATCTCGACAGCACCGTCGAGCGCGACCCCGCAATCTCCGACAACGCCAATCCCGACGCCGCCAACCCCAGCACCACCCCGCAGGACATCCCGCTCGCCCTCTTCACCGGAGCTCTTCTGCTGGAACAGGCCGCCTCCCGCGCCTCCGGCAGCGACGCCCAGCAGTTGACGGAAATCGTCAAATCCCTGCGCTGGATGGCCGGCAAAAACTCACCCTGGTACGAATACCCCCTGTCCCCCGAGATCGAAGAACTCGCCGCCCGTTATCCCGATCTTAGCTTCGCCACCATGGCCGCGCACGAGCTCCCACTCTGGGTCGACCGCGAGCGCGCCCGCTTCTCCAGTTGGTACGAGCTCTTCCCCCGCTCCACCTCTCCAGACCCCGCGCGCCACGGCACCCTCCGCGACGTCGAGCTCCGCCTCCCCGAGATCGCCGCCATGGGCTTCGACATCCTCTACCTGCCTCCCATCCACCCCATCGGCAAGGCCTTTCGCAAAGGCCCTAACAACAACGTCGTCGCCGGCCCTGACGACGAAGGCAGTCCTTGGGCAATCGGAGATATGCACATCGGCACCTCCGAAGGCGGCCACAAGTCCATCCATCCCAAACTCGGTACCCTCGCCGACTTCGTCCACCTCGTCGCCGCCACCCACGCCAACGGCATGGAGCTCGCCATGGACGTCGCCTTCCAGTGCTCGCCCGACCATCCCTGGGTCAAGGAGCATCCCGACTGGTTCATCCATCGCCCCGACGGCACCATCCAGTACGCCGAGAACCCGCCGAAAAAATACCAGGACATCTATCCGCTCAACTTCGAATCCCCCGATTGGAAGGGCCTGTGGGATGGACTCCGCGATATCTTCCAGTTCTGGATCGACCGCGGCGTCCGCGTCTTCCGCGTCGACAACCCGCACACCAAGGCCCTCCCCTTCTGGGAGTGGTGCATCGCCGACCTGCATAAAGACGCCCCCGACGTCCTCTTCCTCGCCGAGGCCTTCACCCGCCCGCACATCATGTACTCGCTCGCCAAAGGCGGCTTCTCGCAGTCGTACACCTACTTCACCTGGCGCACGCAAAAGGCCGAATTGCAGGCCTACTTTGAAGAGATCACCAAGCCGCCTGTCAGCGATTTCTTCACCCCCAACGTCTGGCCCAACACGCCCGACATCCTCCACGCCTCGCTCCAGGAGGGCGGCCGTCCCGCCTTCATGCAGCGCCTGATCCTCGCCACTACGCTCGCCGCGAGCTACGGCATCTACGGCCCCGCCTACGAACTCGGCGAAAACCTTCCCGCCAAGCCCGGCAGCGAAGAGTACCTCAACAGCGAGAAGTACCAGATCCGCCAATGGGACCGCTCCGCCCCACGCACGCTCGCGCCCCTCGTCACGCGCCTCAACCAGATTCGCCGCACCAACCCGGCTTTGCAGAGCGACCTCTCCCTCCACTTCCACAACGTCGATAACCCGCAGATCCTCTGCTACTCGAAGATCGCCCCGGGAGTCTCGCCCGCGGACTCCGCCGACGACGATGCACCATTCGACATCTCGCACGCGGACACCATGACCTTCGCCCCCCCCCAGCCCAACATCATCCTCACCGTCGTCAACCTCGACCCCCACAACGAGCAAGCGGGCTGGGTCGACCTCGACCTCAAGCAACTAGGCATCGCCCACAATGAGCCCTTCGACGTAGAAGACCTCCTTACCGGAGCCCACTACCAATGGCACGACCGCTCGAACTACGTCGCCCTGCGCCCCCACGTCATGCCCGCCCACATCTTCCGCGTCACGAGAACGGCGTAAATGCGCCGCTCAACCCTGACCCATCTGGCTCCCCAAGGGCTGGTGAATCGACGACACAAGCTCTTGAAGTAGCGCCACCGCCTCGCTTCAACGCCCATCCCCACACCGCCATGCTCGCCTCGTTGCGCGAAAAGAATCACGAGTGCTATCTTTATTGCCAATAATTCTGGATACAAAAAATCTAGCGCTAAACCACGAGGAACCATGACGTCCAGAACGACATCGCAACTCTCCAAAGCGCTCCTCGGCCCTGCCGCCTGCCTCGCCCTCATCGCGAGCATTACCGCGCAAACCCCAGCGCAAACCCCAGCGCAAACCCCAGCCCCCGCAGCCCCAGCAGGCTTCCCTTCCGCCACCGACCGCGCCGCGCTTGGCGCAGCCTCCACCGCGGAGCGCGAACGAGAGATGAAGCTCCTCGGAATCACTGCCATGCAACCCGGCGTATCGGCCTACGACATCGGCAAGCCCGGCAACGCCAACTACGACGAGGCCAAGGCCAACCCTTATCCCAAACTCCCCGCCCTCCTCGTTATGAACGACGGCACCAAAGTCAAGACGCCCGCGCAGTGGAAGAAGCGCCGCGAAGAGATCAAGGCGCTCTTCGCCGAAAACGTCTACGGCAAATATCCCGCCCACATCCCCTCCGTCACATGGAAGGTCGACAGCGTCGAAGAGATCACCCTCCAGGGCGTCCCCGTCATCGTCAAACACATCATCGGCCACACAGATAATTCCGGCTACCCCGCGATCACTGTCGACATGCACGCCGACGTAGTCACTCCAGCCAGCCTGAAAGGCACCAGGGTTCCCGTCATCATCGGCGGAGGCTCGGCCCGCCCACGCACAGCCTTCGCGCGTCCGGCTGGCCCGCGCCCCGCTCCGCCTGCCGGCACGGTCGTCCACGGACTCTCATCGCCGCCCGATGCAGTCGACTCCGGCAAGCTGCTCCTCGAACATGGCTGGGGCTTCGTCAGCCGCAACAGCGGTGAAGTCCAGGCCGACAACGGCGCAGGCCTCAACAAAGGCATCATCGGCCTGGTCAACAAAGGCCAGCCACGCTCGCTCGACGATTGGGGCGTCCTCCGCGCCTGGGCCTGGGGCGACAGCAAGTTGCTCGACTACCTGCAGACCGACCCTGACGTCGACGGCAAGAAAGTCGGCGTGATGGGCCACTCACGCGGCGGCAAAGCCGCACTCGTAGCGGAAGTAGACGACCCACGCTTCGCCATCGGCTTCATCTCCTCGTCAGGAGCAGGCGGTGCCGATCTCTTCCGCCGCAACTACGGCGAGACCACCAGCAGCATCACCTCCACCACCGAGTTCCACTGGTTCGCCGGGAACTTCCTGCGCTACGCCGCGGTCGGCCACACCGCCAACGAGATGCCCGTAGACAGCCACGAGTTCATCGCCCTCATCGCGCCGCGCGCCGTGTTCATCGGCGGAGGGGCACTCATCACCGACCCGCAATACGTCCCCGGCGACGCCTGGCAGGACGCGCAGGGTATGTTCATCGCCGCGGCAGACGCCAGTCCCGCCTGGGACCTGCTCGGAGCCAAAGGCCTTGGCACCTCCACCTTCCCGCCGATGGGCACGCTCATCGACACTGGCGACGTGGCCTTCCGCCAGCACCAGTACGGCCACACCCCCGCGCCCAACTGGCCCGCCTTCATCGAATTCGCCGACAAGGAGTTCAAGAAGATCAAGTAACTCTCTAAAACCCGGTGGCGTCTGCCCCTCGGTCGCTAAAATCGCATCCTATAGATTCGGATAGATTGCGGAGAAAGTACGAGTGAAGAAAGCCGGCAGCGCCACAGACCCCCTCTGGTACAAAGACGCCGTCATCTATGAGATCCACGTCCGCGCGTTCCAGGACTCCAACGGCGACGGCATCGGCGATTTTCCCGGCCTGCTCTCCCGCCTCGACTACCTGCAAGACCTTGGCGTCACCTGCATCTGGCTCCTGCCCTTCTTCCCCTCGCCTGGCCGCGACGATGGCTACGACATCGCCAACTACGTCGACGTCAATCCCGCCTACGGCACCCTCGACGACTTCAAGCAGTTCCTCGACGCCGCCCACCAGCGCAACATGCAGGTCATGATCGAGCTGGTCATCAACCACACCTCCGACCAGCACCCCTGGTTCCAGGCCGCGCTCAAATCGCCCAAAGGCTCGCCCGAGCGCGCCATGTACGTCTGGAGCGACACCGATAAATACTACGAAGGCGTCCGCATCATCTTCACCGACACCGAAAAATCCAACTGGACCTGGGATGAGACCGCCCAGCAGTTCTACTGGCACCGCTTCTTCTCGCACCAGCCTGACCTCAACTTCGACAACCCCCGCGTCATGGAAGAAGTCCTCAACGCGATGCGCTTCTGGATGGACCTCGGCGTGGACGGCCTGCGCCTCGACGCCATCCCCTACCTGATCGAACGCGACGGCACCAGTTGCGAGAACGTCCCTGAGACCCACGTCAAGATCAAGGAGATTCGCGCCGTCATCGACGCCGAGTACGACAATCGCCTCATCCTCGCCGAAGCCAACATGTGGCCCGCCGACGTCCGACCCTACTTCGGCGACGGCGACGAGTGCCACATGGCCTTCCACTTCCCCCTGATGCCGCGCATCTACATGGCCCTGCGCCAGGAAGACCGCCTCCCCATCACCGACATCATGGCGCAGACCCCCGCCATCCCCGATCTCTGCCAGTGGGGTCTCTTCCTGCGCAACCACGACGAGCTCACCCTCGAGATGGTCACCAACGATGAGCGCGACTACATGTACCTCGCCTACTCCGCCGACCCGCGCATGCGCATCAACGTAGGCATCCGCCGCCGCCTCGCGCCCTTGCTCGACAACAACCGCCGCCGCATCGAGCTCCTCAACTCGCTCCTCTTCAGCTTCCCCGGCACGCCCATCCTCTACTACGGCGACGAGATCGGCATGGGCGACAACATCTACCTCGGCGACCGCAACGGCGTCCGCACCCCCATGCAGTGGACCTCCGACCGCAACGCCGGCTTCTCCAAGGCCGTCCCCGCGCGCCTCTACGCGCCCGTCATCATGGACCCCATCTGGGGCTACGAAGCCATCAACGTCGAGGCGCAGCTCACCGACCAGTCGTCGCTGCTGCACTGGACGCGCAACATGATTGCCCTGCGCAAGCTCTTCAAAGTCTTTGGCCGCGGCACGCAGGAGTTCCTCAACCCCGACAACCGAAAGATCCTCGCCTACACCCGCGAGTACACCGGCGACGACGGCACATCCGAAATCGTCCTCTGCGTCGCCAATCTCAGCCGCTTCGCCCAGCCCGTCTCGCTCGATCTCACCCGCTTCACCGGCATGGTCCCAGTCGAGATGCTCGGCTACGTCCCCTTCCCGCAGATCACTGCACAGCCCTACCCACTCACTCTTGCGCCCTACTCCTTCCTCTGGCTCGAACTCCAGCCCGCTCCCGAAGTCCCCGAAGCCCCCACCGTCGCAGAGGAAGAGTCCACCCTCAATCTCATCACCGGCTCCTGGCGCGACATCCTCGCCGCGCCCGGACTCAGCCTGCTGCAGGAGCTGCTCCCCGCATACCTCCTCCGCCAGCGCTGGTTCGGCGCAAAGTCACGCACCATCTCCAGCGTCCGCATCCTCGATTGGGTCGAGCTCCCCAACATCCCCGCCGCCATCGTCTTCCTCGAAATCACCTACGCAGAGGGCGCAGCCGATACTTATCAACTCCCCCTCGCCCTGACCACCGGCCCCGATGCCGACGCGATCCGCGCCAGCGCCCCCGCCTCTATCCTCGCCTCGCTCACCACCGCCAAAGGCCCCGCAATCCTCCACGACGCCACCGCCCGCGAAGACGTCCGCCAGGCCCTCCTCGCTCTCATCGAGTCAAATAGCACCCTCACCGCAACCTCAAACGCGTCCCCTAAAAATGACGCCGTCATCCTGAGCGCAGCCCCTGAGCGAGCCGGAGGCGAGTCGAACGGGGCGGAATCGAAGGACCCCAATACACTCGACCCCGCCACCACCGCGGAAAACCTTTCAGCCTCAACTCCATCCATCACCGGCCACAAATCCAACGCCTTCGACGCAGCCCGAGGCACCGGCCCCCTCCCAGCCCGCACCGGCTCCGCCGAGCAGTCCAACACCTCCATCCTCTACGACCAGAAGCTCATCCTCAAACTCTTCCGCCGCCTCCAGCCCGGAGAAAACCCCGACACCGAGATCGGCCGCTTCCTCACCGAGGTCGCCCACTTTCCGCGCATCGCACCGTTCCTCGGCGAAATCCGCGGTAGCCGCGCAGGCAACCAAACCCCCGAAGACCAGAAGGCCACCCTCGCCATGCTCCAGGGCCTCGTCGAAAACGAAGGCGACGGCTGGTCCTTCACCCTCGAAGAGCTCGCCCGCTACTACGAAGGCTGCGTCACCTGCCCGGCACCCGAAGACGTAGGCACACCCGCATCTTTTCTCGACGATCCAAAAATCCCCACCCTCGCCCGCGAGCACGCCGGCCTCTACCTCGACGCCGCTGCCCTCCTCGGCCGCCGAACCGCCGAGATGCACCTCGCCCTTGCCACCCCTTCCAACAACCCCGCCTTCCAACCCGAGCCCTTCACCCCGGAAGCCCTCGCCGCCGACGCCGACCGCATCGAGTCCCAGATCACCCGCACCCTCGACGCCCTCAAGCGCGCCTTCACCACCCTCCCCGATTCCGAAGCCCTCACCACCGACTCCGCCGCCCTCATCCTCAGCCGCCGCATCGAGCTACTCACCCGCGCCCGCGCTCTCACGCAATCCCCCGCCGCTGACTCCGGCCAGCGCATCCGCATCCACGGCGACTATCACCTCGGCCAGGTCCTCCGCGCCCGCGGCGACTACGTCATCCTCGACTTCGAAGGCGAGCCCGCCCGCTCGCTCGCCGAACGCCGCGCCAAACAATCCCCGCTCAAAGATGTCGCCGGAATGCTCCGCTCCTTCAGCTACGCCGCCTTCTCCGCGCTCGACCATTTCGCCCAGCGCCACCCCAACACCGCCAAATCCCTGGAACCCTGGGCGCATCTGTGGCAAAATACCGTCTCCACCGAATTCCTCAACGCCTGGCGCGCAACAATGGCATCGAATCCGCAACTCATCCCGAAACCTCGGCAGGCACACCTCCTGCTCAACGCCTATCTACTCGAAAAAGCCCTCTACGAGCTCCTCTACGAGCTCAATAACCGCCCCGCGTGGGTCCGCATCCCCCTCGCCGGCATCCTCGCCCTCCCATAACATTGGGTGCCCCATAGCCTGCCTGAGCTTATCGAAGGGATCACCGAGCCGTCAGGCGAGGTTATCGTGGGGTCAGTCTCTTACTTAGCCACCAAACACCACGACCCGCCCCAACCCGGCATCCAACCCTGAAGAAAGACCCCGATGGCCGCCACCCAAACCCTCCCGGAATCCGTCGCCACCCCTCCCGCCGCCCCCGGCCTGCTCATCAGCCTCGGCCCGCTCGCGCCCGACGCGCTGACGGCAACCCTCGCGAACCTCGCCGCCGCCTTCCCCGATCGGCAAACGCTCATCGCCACCCCCGACCCAGCCCCCCCGGCCTCCCCCGAATCCCCGCATCTCCAGATCATCACCTACACCCCCGCCATCCCCACTCCCGGCGGCTGGATCCTCACCGCCGCCGATTTCCTCAACACCTGGAAGCTGATGCAGGACAACAAAGCCACCGCCTGCCTCCTCCTCGGCGCCGAAGCACAGTCCCTCCACCCCGAAGTCCTCCGCGCCCTCGCCGACTCCGCCCGCGGCAGCTCCGGGCTACCGGGAGCCGACCTCACCAGCCCGCGCTACGACCTCAGCCCCCGCGACGGCCTCGTCAACTCCGCCATCCTGTACCCCACCACCCGAGCCCTCTTCGGCACGCGCCCGCGTTACCCCCTCGCCATCGATCTCGCCCTCTCCGCCCGCATGGCCGAGCGCCTCGCCGCCTGCGCCCAGAAGTACACCGCCGCCAACCAGAACGCCGCCATCGTCTGGCCCGTCTCCGAAGCCGCCTTCGCAGGCTTCAGCGTCGCCGAAGTTCCCGCCGGCCCTCGCGCCCTGCCCCCGCCCGACGCCCTCGACCTCAACACCCTGCTCGCCCAGGTCGCCGGCTCCTTCTTCACCGACATCGACGCCAAGGCCAGCTTCTGGCAGCGCGCCCGCCTCGCCTACTCGCCCCGCAGTTCTGCCTCCGGCTCCGCCGCAGCCCGCACCGAGACCGCCCCTCCCAATACCCCGGCTGAAGCCCCAAACGTCCAGCCCATGCTTGACTCCTTCCGCCTCGCCTACACCAATCTCCACGAGATCTGGTCGCTCGTCCTGCCACCCAACTCGCTCCTCGGCCTCAAAAAACTCTCGCTCATGCCGCCCGATGCCTTCCGCATGCCCGACGCGCTCTGGGCCCGCATTGTCTACGACTTCATCCTCGCCTACCGCCTGCGCACCATCAACCGCGGCCACCTGCTCGGCGCGCTCACGCCGCTCTACCTCGCCTGGGTCGCCTCGCACCTCCTGCTCACCAACGCCGCCATCGGAGCCGAAACCATGCCCCCCGACAAACACATCGAAGCCCTCGCCGCCGCATTCGAGGCCGACAAGCCATACCTCGTCTCCCGCTGGCGCTGGCCCGATCGCTTCAACCCATAGCAAGAAAGGCTTAACACCGATGACACCGATTGGATCGATTTGAAGACAAGTTCTTGAGAATTTGATCCACCTTGTCGGTGTTCATCGGTGTTAAGCCTCTTACAGACATCAAGGAGTTCCACCATGTGGCAACAAGTAGAAGTCGCCCTGAGAGATTCGATGAGAAGCGTCCTGGTCAAGCTGGTCAGCTTCCTGCCCGGCCTGCTCGCCCTGATCGTCGCCGTCGCCATCCTCACCGCAGTCGGGGCGCTGGTCGCCTTCGCTCTCCGCCGCATCCTCACCGCCGCGAAGTTCGACGAGCGCTTCGCCCGCAATCAATCCGCCAACGTAGCCGACTGGGCCCCCGACCACTCCCCCACCCTGCTCGCCGCGCGCACCGCCTTCTGGGCCTGCGTGCTGCTCGGCTTCATCATCGGCATCTCCGCCTTCGACGCGTCCTACCCCGGCCAATCGCAGATGTCGATCCTCCTCATCCCCTATCTCACCCACTCGGTCGGAGCGTTCCTCATCCTGCTCGCCGGCACCATCATCGCCCGCTTCCTCGCCCGCTCGGTGCTCATCGGCGCGGTCAACCTGCAGATGCAGTACGCGCGCTTCCTCTCGCTCGGTATCAAGTGGCTGGTCCTGGTCCTCACCGGCGCGATGGTCCTCGACCACCTCGAGATCGGCGGCACCATCGTCGCCCTCGCCTTCGGAATCCTCTTCGGCGGCATCGTCCTCACGCTCGCGCTCGCCATTGGCCTCGGCTCCCGCGACCTGGTCAGCCGCTCCCTCGAAAAAAACGTCGACTCGATGACCGCCCCGCGCACCCCCGAAGACGACTTCGAAGCCATCCTCCCCCGCACCCCACCCGCCAAGCCCGCCGAAACTCTGCGTCACTTCTAAAATTAGAGACAAGGACGACCGCGGATTTACGCGGATGAGCGCGGATCAAAAGAGAATCAAAATTAAAAAACAATATCCACGAACGTGACATAGAAAATATTCGCGGGTCTCTGTCTTTCATCCGCGCAAATCCGCGGTCAGCTTTTTGCCAGCTATAATCGGTCCTGCCCATGCAGTCCCAAGACATCTACGCCCAGCTCACCGCCATCTTCCACGACCTCTTCGACGACGACACCCTCGTCCTCACCCCCGGTCTCACCGCGGCCGACGTCCCCGAGTGGGACTCCTTCAACCACATCAACCTCATCGTCGCCGTCGAGTCGCGCTTCAAAATCAAGTTCCAGACCGCCGAGCTAGAGCAACTCCACACCGTAGGCCACCTCGCCGATCTCATCGCCACCAAACTAGAGCATTTTGCGTTGGGGTATAGCTTTTGATTCTTTCCAGATCGTAGTGTGTTGTTTGAGCCTATAGGAACGATGGCTAAAGCGTACAG
>OLLV01000306.1_pt1 | contig 20934 bp, 20 predicted proteins | sample 1604641 | NCBI WGS metagenome assembly OLLV01 (sample SAMEA104055725, study PRJEB20765) | soil metagenome | biome: Arctic tundra; feature: Polygonal ground; material: soil | place: USA | collected 2011-09 | depth 0-0.5 m
AGCAAAGAGCAAAGAGCAACAGCAAGAGCAACAGCAAGAGCAAGAGCAACACAAGAGCAAGAGCAACAGCAAGAGCAAGAGCAAGAGCAACAGCAAGAGCAAGAGCAAGAGCAACAGCAACAGCAAGAGCAAAGAGCAACAGCAACAGCAAACCGGCATACGCTGCCAAGTTTCCGGACAGGTTCTGAGACACCTCACTAGCGGGCGGTGGGGAGGGTGAAGGTGAAGACGGAGCCGTGGCCGAGCTGGCTGGTGACGGAGATGGCTCCGCCGTGGGCGTTGACGATGGCTCGGGAGATGGCGAGGCCCATGCCGGTGCCGCTGACTCGTTCGCGCTGGCCCTGCCCGCGGTAGAACTTGTCGAAGATCATCTCCTGCTCCATGGGGTCGATTCCGGCTCCTCGGTCGGCTACGTTGATGGCGAGCATCGTTGACGGTGGAGCGGACTGGGTGGACTGGCCGGCGGACTGGCGGGCGGATTCGCGGGCTTGTTCTCGGGCTGATTCCCTGTCGGCGGAGACGAAGATGGGCTGCGTGGGCGGCGAGTATTTGACGGCGTTCTCGAGGAGGTTGGTAAGGACTTTGTGGATCCATGCGGGGTCGGCCAGGACGCTGGGGAGGTTGGCGGAGAGGGTGACGCGAATCTCGCGGGAGGGATGCGTGGCGCGGCACTCTTCGACCGCCGCGTCGATTAGGGTGGCGATAGGTTGCGGGCTGAGTTCGAGGTGGACCTTGTTGGCATCGAGCTGGGCCATCTCGACGGCCTGCTCGATGAGGTGGTTGAGGCGGTCGGACTCTTCGTCGATGACAGTGAGGAGCTCGGTGCGGGATTCGGCGTTGAGGCTCTGCTGGGAGAGGAGTGAGCTGACGGAGACTTTGATGGAGGTGAGTGGAGTGCGTAGCTCGTGGGTGACGGAGTCGAGCAGCGCGGTGCGCAGGCGCTCGCTTTCTTTTGCGGCTTCGGAGCGAGCGGAGTTTTCCAGGGCCTGGGCACGCTCGATCGACATGGAGACGAGGCCGCTGAGAGCTTCCATGGTTTCGCGGGAGATGGTGGTGGCTTCGATGAGGAGCGAGCCGGAGGGGCGGACACCGATGTGCAATGGGATGGCGGTGGGGACGTCTTCCGTGGTTGTGGGGACGATGGGTAGCGACATGGCTGCGCGGGAATCGTGGAGGAGGCTGGCGCGCGAGGGGTCGGAGGTGGAGCTGCCGACGGAGACGGTGTAGGTGGTGCGGAGCGGGCTGGGGAGACGCTTGGGGTCGGAGAGGTAGATGCGGTCGCCTTCGGCGATGTAGAGCGAGACGGCGGGGGAGTTGAAGGCGATGGCCACGCTGGAGGGGATGAAGTTGAGGAGCTCGGCGACGCTTTCGGGCTGGAGGAGCTGGCGACCGAGGTGGTAGAGCATCTCGGACTCGCGGCGGCGGGCGTTGGCTTCGTCGGTCTCTTCGCGGATTCGGTTGGAGAGATGGCTGGCGAAGATGGCGGTGGAGAGGAAGGCGAGGAGGGCCACCCAGTTTTGCGTGTCGGCGATGGTGAAGGTGTAGAGCGGCGGGAGGAAGAAATAATTGAGAAGAACCGCGGCTGCGACGGAGGCGACGACCGCGTAACGGAGGCCCCAGTAGGCGGCGAGGGCGAGGATGAGAAGAAGCAGTGTGAGCGCAACGGTGGTGGGATTGGCGCGGAAGACGTGACGGTAGAGAGCTACAATACCGGCTAGCACCCCGGCGATGAGGAGCCAGCGGCCAGCATCGACGATTCGCTTCGTGTACACAGGACGGATTGTACAGAGCATTTTGTTCGGCGATCCTCCATGCTTACGACCTTTTAATGTCTTCTGCGCTTTGATAAAGAGAACGATGCAGATATTCCTGCCCTGCACATCCGCAGCGGGAGAGAGAGCCAGATGAGCCAGGAGCAGCCTCGTACAAAGACACCCGAAGAGTGGCTGGATGCGGCGGAGGGGCAGAAGCGCGGGCGCTTCAAGGTGTTCCTTGGCTATGCGCCGGGGGTTGGCAAGACGTTCAGCATGTTGAGCGAGGCTGTGCGGCGAAAGAGCCGCGGCGAAGATGTCGTAGTCGGCGTGGTGGAAACGCATGGACGGGCGCGGACGGCGGAGCTTGCGGGACAGCTGGAACAGGTGCCGCGGCGGCAGATCGAATACAAGGGCACGCTGTTCGAAGAGATGGATGTGGATGCGATCCTGGCGCGGCGGCCGGAGGTGGTGCTGGTGGATGAGCTGGCGCACACCAATGTCGGGTTTGAGTTAGAGACGGGCGGCAGCTTCCACGTAAAAAGGTATCAGGATGTGTTACAGATTCTGGAAGCGGAGATCGACGTGCTGTCGACGATCAATATCCAGCATGTGGAGAGCATTACGCCGCGGGTGCAGAGCCTGACGGGGATCACGGTGAGAGAGACGGTTCCGGACTGGGTGCTTGACCGGGCGGACGAGATTGTGCTGAGCGACCTGACGCCGGAGGCTCTGGCGCAGAGGATGAGCCGAGGCGATATCTATCCGCAGGAACGGGTGGAGCGGGCGCTGGGGAATTTCTTCCGGCGAGGGAATCTGATTGCGCTGCGCGAGATGGCGCTGCAGCGGGTGACGCGAGCGGTCGATCGGACGCTGGACGACTATGTGCAGCGGAAGAAGCTGAGCGGAAACTGGACGATTGCGGAGCGGGTTGCGGTGTGTATCAGCGCGAATCCGGAGTCGCGGGATCTGATTGCGCGCGGGGCTCGGATGGCCGAGGCGATGGGCGGCGAGCTGTTTGTGCTGCATGTGGAGGCCGAGCGGGAGGAGACGGAGAAGCGGCGACGGTCGCTGGAGGCGAATATTGCGTTTGCCGAAAATGTTGGGGCGACTGTCGTTCGGCTGAAGGGCAAGAGCGTGCCGGAGGTGACGGCGGAGTATGTTTCGCGGAACCGGATTACGCAGGCGATCTTTGGGCGCTCGGCGGTGAAGGGGTGGAGGAAGTATCTTTATTATCGGGCGCTGCAGCAGTTTATGACGGATGCGCCGCATGTGGATTTGCATGTGGTGACACAGGATGCGGAGTGAAGAACAAGCTAGGAACAGCTAGGAACAGCGAAGGACAGCTAGAAGCAGTAAGAACAGCAACAGCAACAGCGACAGCAAGGGCAACGACAACCCCAACGACAAAGGCCAATACGGGGGTTCTTCGCTGTGCTCAGAATGACAAGAATTTGTGTCGGTTGATCCAGAATGGCAAGAGCTTGTGGCGAGGCTGAAGGGACTGAGGGATGCGGATTTTGATTGTGGATGATGAGCCGCAGATTACGCGGGTGCTGCGGACTTCGCTGCAGAGCAATGGGTATGAGGTGACGGTGGCGCGGGATGGGGTGGAGGCGCTGGAACTTTTTCTGAAGACGCGACCGGAACTGGTGATTACGGATTTGGCGATGCCAAGGATGGATGGGATCGAATTGACGCGGGAGATTCGCGAGCGGTCGCAGGTGCCGATCATTGTGCTGAGCGTCCGCAATCAGGATGCGGCGAAGGTGGCCGCTCTGGATGAAGGCGCGGACGATTACATGACGAAGCCGTTCAGCATTCAGGAGCTGATGGCGCGGGTGCGCGTGCAGTCGCGGCGGGCGGTGGCGGAGGCGCCCGAGAGTGTGATTGCGGTGGGAGATTTTCGCATCGATGTGGAGCGGCACCAAGTGGTGGTGCGCGATGCGGAGGTGCATCTGACGCCGAAGGAGTTCGACCTGATGGTGTACTTCGCGCGCAATGTGGACCGGGTGCTGACGCACAAGGTGCTGCTGCGGGCGATCTGGGGCGCGGCGGGGGCGAACCAGCCGGAGTATCTGCGGGTGCTGGTGGCGCAGTTGCGGAAGAAGGTGGAGACGGGGAGCGAGCCTGGATATATTTTGAGCGAGCCGTGGGTGGGGTATCGGTTCAGCCCGTTGCCCGCGGGACATGACGAGACCCTTATAACTTCTTAACGTTCTTTCTATGGATTCCCTACGCTGCCCGCTGTTCCACTAGCGGAGTGGCGATGGTGCGCAAAGACGATATGCGCTGCCGACGCAGGGAGTCGCGTATGAGTGATCTCGTCTTTACGGCCGCTTCGGTGGCGTTTTTTGTTGTCTCCGTTCTGTATGCGTCGGGGTGCCAGGCGCTGAAGGGTGGGCGGGACGATGCTTGAAAACATTCTTTTACTTGTGCTGACCGGCGCGCTGCTGGTGTACCTGGTGTTCGCGCTGCTGCGTCCGGAGAAGTTCTAATGACTGCGAATGGATGGGTACAGATTTCGGTGTTCTTTGCGCTGGTGCTGCTCTGTGCGAAGCCGATGGGCTTGTACATGGCGAAGGTTTACGAGCGCGAGACGACGTGGCTCGATCCGGTGATGGGGCCGGTGGAGCGGCTGCTTTATCGGATGACGGGGGTAGATCCCAACGAAGAGATGCGCTGGACGCAATATGCGACGGCGATGCTGATCTTCAGTTTAGCGACGCTGCTGTTGACCTATGCGGTCGAACGCATGCAGGGATGGCTGGGTGGGAGCTTGTTCAACCCACAGCATCTTGCTGCGGTCGAGCCGTATCTTGCGTGGAATACAGCGGCTTCGTTTACAACAAATACGAACTGGCAGTCGTATGTTCCCGAGACCACGATGAGCTACTTCACGCAGATGTTCGGTCTGGCGACACACAATTTCTGGTCGGCGGCGACGGGGATGGCCCTGGCGATTGCGTTCATCCGCGGGATTGCGCGGCGCGAGATGAAGACGCTGGGGAACTTCTGGGTTGACCTGACGCGCGGGACGTTGTGGGTGCTGGCGCCGCTGTGCCTGGTGTACGCGCTGGCGCTGGTGTCGCAGGGTGTGGTGCAGAATCTGAAGCCTTACGACACGGTGACACTGGTTGAGCCGCAACATGTAACGGCTACTGGCACAGATGGAAAGACGACTACGACGCTGGTGACGACGCAGACGATCGCGCAGGGGCCGGTGGCCTCGCAGGAGGCGATCAAGATGCTGGGGACGAATGGAGGCGGGTTCTTCAATGCGAACTCAGCGCACCCGTTTGAGAACCCGACGCCGCTGACGAACCTGCTGGAGATGTTTTCGATCTTTCTTATTCCGGCGGGGCTCGCAATCACGCTGGGCAAGATGGTGCTGTCGCCGGGGCATGGGTGGGCAGTGTTCGCGGCGATGAGCGTGCTGTGGTTTGCCGGCGTGCTGACTTGCTATTGGGCGGAGGCGCAGCCGAATCCGCTGCTGCATGGAGTGGATCAGCATGTGTCGATGACTTCGCCGGGCGGAAACATGGAGGGCAAGGAGGTGCGGTTCGGAGTTGTGAACTCGGCGCTGTTTGCCACGGTGACCACGGATGCGAGTTGCGGTGCGGTGAATGCGATGCACGACTCGTTCATGCCGCTGGGCGGGATGGTGGCGATGGTGAACATCCTGCTGGGCGAGATTGTGTTTGGCGGGGTTGGCGCGGGGATGTACGGGATGCTGATCTTCGTGGTGGTGACGGTATTTCTGGCGGGACTGATGGTGGGGCGGACGCCTGAGTATCTGGGGAAAAAGATACAGGCGTTCGACGTGCAGATGTCGATGCTTTATCTGTTGATCTTTCCGGTGATTATTTTGGGGTTTGCGGCGGTGTCGGTGCTGTCGTCTAGCTTTGGGACTTCGAGTCTTGCGAACCATGGGCCACATGGGCTCTCGGAGATCTTGTATGCATATACGTCGGCGACGGGGAATAACGGCTCGGCGTTTGCGGGGCTGAATGCGAATACGCACTGGTACAACGTGACGCTGGGGATTGCGATGCTGGCAGGACGGTTTTTGATGATCGTGCCGATGCTGGCGGTCGCGGGAAACCTGGCGACGAAGAAGATTGCGCCTCCGAGTGCGGGTGCGTTTCCGGTGACGTCGACTTTATTTACCGTGCTGCTGGCCAGCGTGATCTTGATTGTTGGTGCACTGACTTTCTTTCCGGCTTTGAGCCTGGGACCGGTGTTGGAGCATTTGTTGTTGAGGGCGGGAACTAGTTTTTGAGGTGTGTTCGTGGAGATGCGGAGACCATATCCCGGGGGCTAAAGCCCGGGACCTGGGAGGCCGCTAATGTCCGGGCTGAAGCCCGGACCTATCTCAGAAGCAAAGGCAACGACTAATGCGGAGATTCCGGCTTCGCCGGAATGACGATTGAAGTGAAGAAGGTTGGGTATAGAGATGAGTGCAGCACAGACGGGGACTTCGAAGAAGCGGGTTTTGTTTGAATCGGCCATTGTGCAGCGGGCGGCGGTGGATTCGCTGAAGAAGCTGAACCCGATGCTGATGGCGAAGAACCCAGTGATGTTTGTGGTGGAGGTGGGGAGTGTTGTGACGACGGCGCTGCTGTTGCTGCCGGGTGGGAAGATTCACTTTGCGTTCAATCTACAGATCACCTTGTGGCTCTGGTTCACGGTGCTGTTTGCGAATTTTGCGGAGGCGATGGCGGAGGGGCGCGGGAAGGCGCAGGCGGATGCGTTACGTAAAGCGAAGTCCGAGACGACTGCTTATCGGCTGCGCGCGGATGGCGAGATTGAGGAGGTGCCGAGCTCGCACCTGCGGGTGAATGACAAGGTACGGGTGGTGGCGGGGCAGATGATCCCGGGCGACGGCGAGGTGATCGAGGGCGTTGCTTCGGTGGATGAGTCGGCGATTACGGGGGAGAGCGCGCCGGTGATTCGCGAGGCCGGCGGCGACAGGTCGGCGGTGACAGGTGGGACGCGGGTTTTGAGCGATGTGATTGTGGTTTCCATCACGGCGAACCCTGGCGAGACATTTCTCGATCGCATGATTGCGCTGGTTGAGGGGGCGGAGCGGCAGAAGACTCCGAATGAGATTGCGCTGAATATCCTGCTGGCCGGGCTGACGATTATTTTTCTGCTGGCGGTGGTAACGTTGGAGCCGTTCGCGGTGTATTCGGGTGCGCCGCAGACGGCGTTTGTCCTGATCTCGCTGCTGGTGTGTTTGATTCCGACGACGATCGGCGGGCTGCTGTCGGCGATCGGGATTGCGGGGATGGACCGGCTGGTGCAGCACAATGTGCTGGCCGTGTCGGGGCGCGCGGTGGAGGCGGCGGGCGATGTGGATACGCTGCTGCTCGACAAGACGGGGACGATCACGATTGGGAACCGGCAGGCCTCGGAGTTTATTACTGCTGCCGGTGTGACGAGCGAGGAGCTGGCGGATGCGGCGCAGCTTTCGTCGCTGCCGGATGAGACGCCGGAGGGGCGTTCGATCGTTGTGCTGGCGAAGGAGCTGTATGGGTTGCGCGGGCGCGAGCTGGCGAATTTGAAGGTGGAATATATTCCGTTCAGCGCGCTGACGCGGATGTCTGGCGTGGATATGGAAGGGCGGAGCATTCGCAAAGGCGCGGTGGATGCGATTGCGAATTATCTGAAGGAGAATGGGTCGGGATTGCCGGATGAGGTGCGGGCTTCGGTCGAGGTCGTGGCGCGGAGTGGTGGGACGCCGCTGGTGGTGGCGGAGAATGGGCGCGCGCTGGGCGTGATCCACCTGAAGGATATTGTGAAGGGCGGGATGAAGGAGCGGTTCGAGCAACTGCGGGCGATGGGGATCAAGACGATCATGATTACGGGCGACAATCCGCTGACAGCGGCGGCGATTGCGCGCGAGGCGGGCGTCGACGATTTTCTCGCGGAGGCAAAGCCGAAGGACAAGATGGACCTGATCAAGCGCGAGCAGGCGCAGGGCAAGCTGGTGGCGATGACGGGCGATGGCACGAACGATGCGCCGGCTCTGGCGCAGGCGGATGTAGGCGTAGCGATGAACTCGGGCACGCAGGCTGCGAAGGAGGCGGGGAACATGGTCGACCTCGACTCGAACCCGACCAAGCTGATTGAGATTGTCGGGATTGGGAAGCAGTTGCTGATGACACGCGGGGCGCTGACTACGTTCTCGATTGCGAACGATGTGGCGAAGTACTTTGCGATTATTCCGGCGATGTTCGCTGGGGTGTTTCCGGTGCTGACTGCGGTGAATATCATGCGGCTGCAGACGCCGGAGTCGGCGATTCTTTCGGCGGTGATTTTTAATGCCCTGATTATTGTTGGGCTGATTCCGCTGGCTCTGCGCGGGGTAAGTTACAAGCCGATGTCGGCGGCAGCGCTGCTGCAGCGGAACATGCTGGTGTATGGGCTGGGCGGGATTGTGGCGCCGTTTCTCGGGATCAAGTTGATTGATATGGCGATTACGGCAGTACATCTGGTTTAGGTGCAGCGTGGGACAGCTAAGGACAGTGAAGGACAGGTGAGAGCAGTGAAGAGCAGGTAAGGGCAGTAAGAACAGGTAGTACAAGAGCAAGAACCAATACAGGGGTCCTTCACTGCGTTCAGGATGACGACGGTGGAGGGGGAGAGACAACGATGAAGAAGATAATTGTTACTTCGATTTTGTATACGGTGGTTACGGCGGTGTTGCTGGGGATTGTTTATCCGCTGGTGGTGACGGGTTTGGCGCATGTGATGTTTGCGAGACAGGCGAGCGGGCAGTTGATCGAGCGCAATGGGGTGGTGGTGGGCTCGCACCTGATCGGACAGACGTTCAGTGGGCCCGGGTATTTCTGGTCGCGGCCTTCGGCGGCGGGGACGGGGTATGACGCGGGAAATTCTTCGGGGTCGAACCTGGGGCCGACGAACAGCGCTTTGGTGACGCGTGTGGCGGCGTCGGTCGCGACGGTGAATCCGAAGGGGGATGGCGGCGCGGTGCCGATCGACCTGGTGACGGCTTCGGGGTCTGGGCTGGACCCGGATATTTCGCCTGCTGCGGCGCTTTATCAGGTGGGGCGGGTTACGGCGGAGCGGCATGTGAGCGAGGATGCGGTACGGAGTCTGGTGGAGGCGCATGTGACGCCGCGGCAGTTTGGAGTGCTGGGCGAGCCTCGGGTGAATGTGCTGGGGCTGAATCTCGACCTGGACAAGATGGTGCCGGTGGCGGCGAAGTAGGCCGGAGATCCGGCGAAGGTTGCGGCTTCGGGGATTGTCCGGTTGGGTTGCCGGGCAATTTCGAGCGCATAAAATTATCGCAACCGGGTCCAAATGATTTATCGTCGGAACTGAACCACCTAGACCATTTTGCGTTGTTGTCAAACACCCTCCCGGGTGCATCGGCGCATTCCCCATTTGTGTTGCAACTTGCTTAACTCACCTACTCGTCGGACGAAGATCTTCTGTATTGTTCGAGTTTTTCAACGGCACACAGAAGCTAAACCTTGACGACGAGCGTGTAGCTGGTTCCGGGTCCCCATCACCACCCCCACCCCCTCTGGAGGCATCCTGTATGTCCAGGCATTCGTGCATCTTCCGCGTGATGTGTCTCTCGCGCACGGCAATCGGATTTTTTCTGAGCCTTGCGCTTTTTTGCGGATTCGCTTCGGCGCAGCAGACACTTGGAGGCATCACCGGGCTGGTGACGGATGCACAGGGCGGCCTGCTGACCGGGGCAACGGTGACCGTGGTCGGGGATCAGACGGGACTGACGCGGACGCAGGTTTCGGGGAGCAATGGCTACTACGGTTTTGTGAATCTGCCGATCGGGACATATGGGCTGACGGTGACGCATGAAGGGTTTCAGACGCAGGTGTTTCCCGGGATCGCGGTGCAGGCGGATCGTACCGGGACCGTGAACGCGACTCTCACGGTGGGGGCGGTGAGCACCTCGGTGACGGTGAATGCGTCGCCGCTGATGAATGCGGTGGATACGACGAATGGGTATGTCATGGATAAGGGGCAGATCGAAACGATCCCTCTGCCGACGGGGAGCTTTACCGGAGTGGCGATTCTTTCGCCGGGGGTGAATGCGGAGTTGTCGGGCGGTACGGGGGCGAACAGTGGGCTGGGGAATGCTCCGATCTGGGCGAATGGACAGCGCGACACGAGCAACAGCTTCTCGCTGAACGGGGTGGAAGCGAGCAACCTTTTCAACGGCAAGAGTACAAGCCAGGTGGGATCGGCGCGTGTGGTCAATAGCACGGGTGTCCCGACCAGCCTGGGCGGCGGGGGAGTGATTCAGTCGTCGGCTTCGGTCTACATCTCGATCGGCAATGCAATTCCTACGCCGGCTCCGGAGACGATCGAGGAGGTGCGGGTGAACGCCTCGATGTATGACGCGGAGCAGGGATCGACCTCCGGCGCGCACATCGATATGAGTACGTCTTCGGGCACGAACGACTTGCACGGCTCGGTCTACGCGCATCGCGGCACGAACTGGATCAATGCAGCGCCGTTCTTCTTCAATAACGATCCCGTGATTCCGGCGAACATGAAAAATCCGCAGCTTCACCGGTATATCGTTGGCGGCGCGGTGGGCGGTCCGCTGATCCGGAATAAGCTGTTCGGGTTTGTCTCGTATCAACACCTGCATGTGTCGGACCAGGAGATCGGCGACTCGTTCCTGAATGTGCCGGTGGGGCTCTCGGACAGCACACGTACGGCGTCCGGTTTCGCAGGCATCGTGAATAAAGAATTCGATGGGCCCTATTTTCTGGGTTCGGATATCCCTACGTCGTCGATCAGTCCTACGGCGCTGGCGCTGTTCAATCTTCCCGCGGTTCCGGGCGAGCCGGGCAAGTGGCTGATCCCCAATGACACGGGCTCGTCCTCATTGACAATTGCGCATCAGTTTGACGCATTCCTGCCTGGGACGGGGCGGTTCAAGGCGGATCAGGCCGTGGCGGATCTGGACTATAACGCCACCGGCAAAGACACGGTTGCGCTGAAGTACTACTACCAGCACGACCCGACTCAGGCGCCGTATGCGTACTCGAGCGTGCCGGGTTTTACCCAGCACCTTGACTCGGGCGCGCAGGTTTTCTCGATCAACAACACATATCTCATCAAACCGAATCTGAGCACTACGGAGACCATCGGAGTGCTTCGCGAGAAGACGTACTCCAACAATGAACAGCCGTTTGGCCCGGCGAACGTTCCGGGGTGCCAGAACCCATGCTTCAATATGTTTGGGTCGAGCTACTTTCCGGGGGTCTCGATTGTCAATGTGCTGGGTGAGAAGTATCGAGACGCAGGCTTGGACAACAGCGGCGGCATTCTGAATATTGGGCCGAACTCCGAGAGCCAGTCTTCCAATACCGGGGTCTTCCAGAACCGGCTGCAGCCCTCCGGGAACGCGATCTGGACGCTGGGCAAGCATACTGTCAGCTTCGGAACGAGCTACAACTACACGCAACTGAATACGATCGACAAGCGCACGGGGAACGGGACCATCGCCACCGACGACCTGAGCGCCTTTGCGCAGGGATATGTCACTCCGGGGAGTTCGGCGACGCAGTTTTATGTGAGCTCCTTTTTGCAGGGCAATGCGAGCCGCTACTATCGGGCGAACCAGGTGGGGAGCTACGTGCAGGACAAGTTCCAGGTAACGCCGACGCTCTCGCTGACGGCGGGCTTGCGCTATGACTGGGACGGCGGGCTTACGGAGAAGCAGGGGCGCATCTTCAACTTCGATCCCTCGCGGTATAACTACACTCCGGCCTCGGGCGAGGGTGCAGGAAATCTTCCCTCCACCAACGGCTTCATCATTGCAGGCAACAATGCCAACGGCACGCCGGGAGCGAGCGCCACGACGCTGACCGGACGCCAGTGGGGAATCGCACCGCGCTTAGGGATTGCATGGCAGCCTGAGATGTTTCACGGCAAGGCTGTGATTCGCGCCGGGGCCGGGATGTACTACGACCGCGGCGAACTGTTCAGCTACTTCTCGCCCGGCTATGCGATCGGCACGGTGACCGGAGGTCCCTTCGGGGTGAACCAGCAGCTCCCGTTCGTGAATGCGTCGAGCTGCGCGATCGTGAGCCTGTATGAGTTTTACATTCCTACGTGCGGCGGGAACGGCAATTTCGGGCCGCCCACTACGCTTGCCACCGCGGCGGAGGGCAACCTGGGGAATCCGTATGGCACGCAACTTCTGAAGGCTCCCACCAATCCCAAGTCCTCCGACCTGAGCTCGTATCTGCCTAATCTTGCAAGCATCGGCGAGGGCGGCCAACCGATCTCGCTGGGTGTGTACGACCCCGCCAATAAACTTCCGTACACGTATAACTACACGCTGGATGTGCAGTGGCAGCCGCGGAACGATCTGGCGATCGAAGTGGGGTATGCCGGCAATCTGGGGCGGCACCAGGTGATTCCGGTTCCCTTCAACCAGCCGGGAATCGCTTCGCCCAGCCATCCTATCCACGGCGAAAATTATTCGTATGGGTATAACGTCGGGGGCGCTCTTCTGCCCAACGGCCACGGGTATGACGCGGACTACGAGGGCGGCAACGTCGATCATCGGGTTCCGTACATTGGGTATGCGGCGGAGTCGATCGACTACAAGGCTGCGGGCGTCGATGCTTACAACGCGCTGACGGCGCATATCGAGAAGCGCATGAGCCATGGGCTGCAGGTTGCGGCTTCTTACACTTATTCTCATGCGCTGGATGAGCAGAGCGGGCTGGGGCTCTTCTATAACGGCGGCAATCCGCTGAATCTCCGCGATGGCTACGCCTCCGCAGACTTTGACCGCACCCATGTGATCAACTTCAACTACGTTTACAACCTGCCGGATTTTGTGAATAAACATAGCGTGGAGGGCCGCTTTGTCGATGGCTGGACGCTGGTGGGGCTGACGGTGCTGCAGAGCGGCCAGCCATATAGCGTGATTGATTTTTCGGGGGCCGTCGGCAGCGTGTACTACAGCACGGCTGATGGAATCACCAACCCGATTGTGCCTCTGGCTCCGGGCTGCACTCCGCAGAATGCGAAGACGGGTCACTCCGGTGCCTTTGTCGGCGCTAATGCCTCGTACACTGCGCTCAAGGCCTCGTGCTTCACGCTCCCGCTGCTATCGGCTGGAGGGCTGGATGGCGCGATTCCAACGTCGGACCCCTACGAGACGGGGTTCAGCAGCGGGGAGAGGAATATCTTCCGGCAGGCGTTTCAGAAACGCGCGGACGCGGCGGTGGTGAAGATGATCAACTTTACGGAGCGCTACTCGTTGAAGTACACGTTCGATGTCTACAACCTGACGAACACGAGCAGCTTCGATGTTCCGGGGAATGAGGTCGCGCAGAATGCGAGCTACAACCCTTTCCCCTCGGCGGGTACGCCGGCGCTGCCGGGCACTTGCAATGCGTCGGGGGCAGGGACTGTCAGTGGCAGCTTTTATAGCTGCCCCGCGGGGCTTGGGGTGGTGACGCATACGATTGGGAGTCCGCGGCAGATTCAGATGTCGCTGAGCCTGAAGTTCTAGGCGAGTTGTTTTGAGCAAAACAATCCGTGCGGGGCTTGCCTGTTTGGCAGCTCCCGCACGGATTTGTTTGCCGGGAAAATGAACGGCGCGTCATCCTGGTTGCGGGGCGGGTAGAATCGTCGAGATGATTGCTTTTTTGCGCGGCAAGCTGCTGACGAAGACGCCGAACCAGGCTGTTGTGGAGTGTGGCGGGGTGGGGTACGACGCGACCATCAGCGTGGCGACGTTTACTGCGTTGCCGGCGGAGGGCACGGAGGCGCGGCTGCACATCTACACGCATGTTCGGGAAGACCAGATTGCGCTGTTCGGGTTTGCGGAGGTGGCGGAGAAGCGGCTGTTCGAGAAGCTGCTGACGATCTCGGGGATTGGGCCGAAGCTGGCGATTACGGTGCTGAGCGGGATCGATTCGAGCAGGCTGGTGACGGCGATTCGCGCGAGCGACCATGGAACGCTGACGCGGATTCCGGGGATTGGGAAGAAGACCGCCGAGCGCGTGGTGCTGGAGCTGAAGGACAAGCTGGAGGATATGGCGGTGGCGCCGGTGGCGGGTGGGGTTCAGTTGGGCGCGGCGGGGGATGATGCGCTTTCGGCGCTGGTGAACCTGGGGTATCCGCGGCCGGTGGCGCAGAGGGCGATCGAGGCGGCGATTGCGAAGGACGGGTCGGTGGCGGGGGATTTCGAAGGGCTGTTCCGGGCGGCGATGGCGGCGATTCGGTAGGATTCGGAGTTCGGAGTTGAACCTATGATCGCTTATGTTGTCGAGAGTGCAGGCGGACCGTTTCGCGCAATTGAGATACTCAACCAGCAACCCAAAAGTTCAAAGGAGGAGCCTATGGCTGACGTTCCAAATATTCCGTTGACATCGCACCATCGCATCGAAGCTGACGGGGTCCATGTTTTCTACCGCGAGGCCGGCCCTGCGGATGCTCCGGTCATTCTGTTGCTCCATGGATTTCCTACGTCATCGTTTCAGTATCGGGAGCTGATTCCGCGTCTTGCGGACCGCTATCGGGTGATTGCTCCCGACCTGCCGGGTTTTGGCTTTACCGAGGTTCCGGCGGAGCGCGGCTACAAATATACGTTCGACTCGCTGGCGAAGACGATCTTCGCGTTCACCCAGGCTTTGAAACTTACCCACTACGCGATGTACGTTTTCGACTACGGAGCGCCAACAGGCTTCCGCCTGGCGTTGATGGCTCCTGAGCGTGTGACCGCGATTGTGTCGCAGAACGGCAACGCCTATGAAGAGGGTCTGGGAGATGCGTGGCAGCCGATTCAACGCTACTGGCGAGAGCCCACACTGGAGCATCGCAATGCGATTCGCACGGGTCTGACGCTTGAAGGAATGCGCCACGAATATTCAGTCGGGATCCCGGACCCGGCGTTGATCAAGCCGGAGGGCTACACGCTGGATGCTGCCCTGCTGGCGCGTCCTGGGAACGTCGATATTCAACTCGATCTTTTTCTGGACTATGCCGACAATGTGAAGTTGTACCCGAAGTTCCAGGAGTACTTTAGGAGCGCGAAGCCTCCACTGCTGGCAATATGGGGCAAGTTCGATCCGTACTTTATTCCCGCGGGAGCAGAGGCGTTCAAGAGAGACATTCCGGCAGCTACGGTTAAATTTCTGCCGACAGGGCATTTTGCGCTGGAGACTCACTTGCAGGAGATTGCCACAGCGATGCGTGAGTTTTTGAGGCACTGATAGCTAACGGCCAGGCGGCCATTCGGCAAAAGGGTCGCTTTCTCCCACCCATCGCAATGGGACTGCGATGGAGGGGGCACGGTTGATTAGGGGGATGATGGCAGACACGAAGGCGATGCTTGAGCAGGCGTACTCGGCGTTCAACAGGCGGGACATTGACGGCGCCCTGGCGCTGATGAGGGAGGATGTGAGCTGGCCTAAGGCTTCGGAGGGCGGCAAGGTTGTGGGGAAAGAAGAGATTCGCGGCTATTGGACTCGTCAATGGGGCGCGTTCGATCCCCATGTGGAACCGCTTGCGATGACTGAGGAAGACGCAGGCAGGATTCGCGTCCGGGTGCACCAGGTCGTTAAGAGTCTTGAAGGGGAGGTTCTTGCGGATAGCGAAGTGGTTCACGTCTTCACTGTGAAGGGCGGACTGATCGCAGGGATGGAGCTTGGGGATGAGGTTGATACGCCTGCTGGCCCGTCTGCGGCGTTCGCGCATCGATCCTAACTGGCTCTTCGCGGTGGATTACTCGTCGGCCCGTTCTTTCGGTTTGTAGGCGCGTCGTACTGCGCCGTTTTCAGCGACGCATTTTTCAGAGACACGGACCGGGGTTCCGCACTTGCCTGTCGCGGCGCGGGTGAAGGTGCGAAGCATGCGCCCGGCATCCACCTGTCCGTTGCGGACTTCGCGCTCGATGGCGAAGTGCATGGCGGAGAGCAGTTCTGCGCGCAGCTCATTGAAGACCTTGTCGAGGTAGATGTATGGCATTCACGACTCCGCAACTATAGGAACGATACAGGGTGGATGTTCGATAGGCCTAACGATTGGGGATGCGTCCATGAGGGGATCGAAGGCGGTTCGCTTCGCGAATGCCACTTTGGGACGCAGGTGAAGTGCTTCTCTCAATGAGTGGTTTTTCCTTCGCGGCAACCCCCACGGACTTCACGGCCTCTCATTGCATTACCGAGGGTGTTATGGAAAAGGCGGCGGTTGAAGTGCAGAACCGAGCGACGAACGACTGGTTTGGACGCTTCGCGGCGAATGCTTCGGGCTGGCTTGGGTCGAAGTTGGCGTTTGCCGGGGCGGGTTTGATCATTGTCGTCTGGGGACTGACCGGGCCGGTCTTTCACTATTCGGATACGTGGCAGCTCGTGATCAATACGGGGACGACGATCGTTACATTCCTGATGGTGTTCCTGATTCAGAACACGCAGAACCGCGATGCGCGGGCGATCAATCTGAAGCTCAATGAGCTGATCCGGGCGATCGATAAGGCTCGGGACAATATGATCGATATTGAGAATTTGAGCGATCTGGAGTTGGATGAACTACAGGCGAAGTACGAGAAGGTGAAGGAAGCTTGTGTAAGACGCGAGGCGTTGGCGAAGGGATCTGTCGATGGATAAAGACCGCCATCCCTGTGGCTGATGGAGTGAGTGCGGTCGAGCTTCGCTCGATGCCCACCTTAGGCGCGATGAAACTGCGCCGAAGATGGGGCACCCCGGTTTTTGTGGCGCTCCACCCACCTTAGCGACGATGAGACCGTCGCGAAGATGGGGCGCCCGGTTGGGACCGGGTTATGGGTGGGTGATCTGGACGGGGATGGGCTCGTTCAGGGTGTAGTGGCGATAGCTGGAGTGGGGCCAGTCCTGTGGGGCTTTGACTAAACCGCGAGCTACAGGGTTGTGGTGGATGTAGTGGAGCTTGTCGATGAGTTTGTTGTGAGTGAATACGTTGAGGTCGAAGTAACGGGTAAGCCAGAAAGGTCTCGGAGTTGAAAGCTTGGAGACGGAGAGCTTCAGGGCCTGAATGGCTGTGGCGAGGGATTTTTCGGGTAGCTCGCTGAGGATGAGATGGACGTGCTCAGGCATTACGACGTAGCCGAGGACTTCGAACTTGTACTTCTTGCGGGTGGATTCGAGAGAGTGGAGGAAGATGTCCCTTGCCGATGCCGTGTTGAGGAATGGATTGCGGTTGTGACAACTGAAGGTGATGAAGTGGTCGTCGCCTTCTTGCTGGTAACGCTTCAGGTGGAGCGGCATGGATGGATTGTAGTTGGTGGGCCGACCGGTGGGATTTTTGTGGTGGGTGGAGTGAAGGCGGTCGAGCTTCGCTCGATGCCCACCTTAGGCGCGATGAAACTGCGCCGAAGATGGGGCACCCCGGTTTGGTGGCGCTTCACCCACCTTAGCGACGATGAGACCGTCGCGAAGATGGGGCACCCAGCGGTTGTTGGCTAGGGGCGGCGGCGATATCTGATGGCGAAGTCATAGGTGGGGTTCGGGGGGAAGAGGCGAGCGATGAGGCGGAGGCGTTCGGCGAGGGGTTGCGGGGCGAGGAGGGGATACTCGCGCTCGCGGAGCTCGGAGTAGTCGAAGTCGAGGGCCAGGGAGAGCAGGTAGATGGCGATGGCGTCGGCGAAGGCGGCTTCGAGGAACTCGAATTTGGCTTTTTCGTCGATGCGGGGTTTGCTGGTGGAAAAGGCTGTGGGAGAGGATGGGATGTCGCCAGTGAGCGCCTGGGCGCGCGTCTCCCAGGCATCGTGGCTGGTCTCGCCACGAACGTCGGCGACGGCCTGGTTCCAGGCGAGCTCGCTGAAGGCGTCGGGAACGCCGGCGATATCGACGAAGGCGTGGCCGACGTTGATGAAGAACTCGAAGGCGAGGGAGAAGCGGTCGGAGAGGAGGCGGGTGGAGATGAAGACGCCTTCGGTGGCTTGCTGTGTCTCAGGCGTGGGTTCGATCTGGACGTTGCGGTGGCAGATGGCCTGGTCGGCGAGCTCGGGGGTGTGGATGGGGGAGATCAGGGTCTCGTCGTTTGCGGTGCGGTGGCCTGGGGATGGAGCGCCGGGTTGCGAGGCGCGGGCTTCGGCGAGGGTGAGCGGGACGAAGTAGTAGACCTTGCGATCGAGCGCCGCGGCGACGGCGGCAGGGACGGCCTGGACCATGCGTTCGAGGTCGACGGAGGCGATGCCGTTGTCGGCGAAGGCAGCGAAGTGGATGCCGTTAGGAGAGAGGCGCGCGGGGGTCTGGCGGGCGACTTCGGTCGCGGGGACGAGGGCGGTGTGGGTGAGTTCTGTCATGGTGCCTGCGACTTCCGCCATAAGACGGTATTCTAACTTGTATGACGCAGATTTCCAGTACGGGTGTGGGCGCGAGGCCGAAGGGTTTGGGCGCGGGTTATGTGTTTGGGGTGCCGCTGGGCGAGCTGGGGTGGTTCGCAATGCTGTTGATGGGAACGGCGGCGGGGTTTGCGGGGTTCTTTGCGGCGACGTTCTGCGGGATCTTCGGGATCATGATCTGGAATGCGGCGACGCACGCGGCGGTGGATTATGCGATGAGCTATCTGCGGGTGGGACTGCCGGTGGGGTTGGTGGTGCTGGTGGGGGCTTATGGATTTTTGGGGACGATGTGGGTGCGGCGGATTTTGCGGAAGAGGTAAGTGGCCCGGGGCTGCGGTAAAAGGCTTAACACCGATTTACACCGACAAGGCTGATTTTAATTCATAAAATGCTGGCTGAGAATGACGGCGCCTTTTTTGATGGTGACGCTTTTGGGGTTAGAGCCAGGCGCTGACCAGGCGGCCGGCGGAGCCTATGAGGCGGAGTGTGTCGGTGCGGTGGTCGAAGTGACGGGCGTTGAGCTCGGGGGAGCCGAGGTCTTCGAGGTCGTAGAAGGCGGCTAGCTCGGCGGCGGCTTCGCGTGGGGTGAAGAAGAGACGGAAGGGTTCGCCGGCTTGCTGGACACGGGCGGAGAGAGAGTCGTGGGCCAGCTGCTCGCGGAGAGTGAGGGCTGCGCGGGGTTGGGCGTAGTCGAAGACGAGGCCGCTGCCGGGGGGTTGCGCGGCGATGAAGGCGAGAGTAGCGCGGAAGGCTTCGAGGGTGAGGTAGGGGACGACTCCGAGCCAGGCGAAGAAGGTGGGGTGGGCGGGGTTGTGGCCGGCGGCGGCGAGTTGGGTGGGGAGGGATCGGGCTTCGAAGTCCGCGCTCTCAAAATCGACGGGGACGCAGGTGAGGTTTGGCGGCGTTGGCAGGGTGGTGGTGGCGAGGAGCTCGCGCTTCCACTGCTGGGTGGCGGGGTGATCCACCTCGAAGATGCGGAGGTGCGGGTGGTGGTTGCGGTGGGCAAAGGTGTCGAGGCCCGCGCCGAGGAGGACGTACTGGGTGATGGCTTGATCCGATTTGCGCACGACTGCCTGGGCGAGGAGGTCTTCGGCGTAGCGGCTGCGGGCGACCAGAAAGGCGCGGAGGGCGATGGAGAAGGGGCGGGATTTAAGGGCTGGATTGAGTCCGGGAGTGCGGGTAAGTTCTTCCGCATGAGCGCCGAGGATGGGGACGGCGATGGGGTCTTCGAGGACGAGGGGGCGTGCATCGTAGAGCTGGTGGGCGGCTCGGCGAAGGGCCACGCGAAGAGCGGTGCGGGAGGGGCGCGATTCCTGCATCTTAGTTAGAGTTTAGTGGAGGCGCGGGTTGCCTGAGGCAGCGGCGCGGACATACAGGAGAGTGCAATGGGTTTAAGGGTTTCGTTTTTTTTGCTCGCGGTGTGCGGGCCGGGCATGGTGATGGTTGCACAGACCCCGCAGGGCGCGCTGCCCTCGGCGACGATGCAGCCGTCGCTGGATGTGCTGAAGACGGCGTTGGGCGAGGTGCGGACGGACAAGTGGAAGGGCTCTGGCGCGATGCGGAGCGAGGCAGAGACGAATGTCGCGTCGATCCGGCGGGATATGGAGGCGACGCTGCCTCCGCTGCTGGCGGCTGCGGACGCTGCGCCTGGGTCCGCGTCCAAGGTGCTTCCGGCGTATCGCAATGTCGAGGCGCTGTACGATGTGGTGCTTCGGGTGGACGCGGCGGGACGGATCGGGGCTCCGGTGGACCAGGTTTCAGCGCTGGATCAGGCGCTGGTGCGGCTCGATGAAGGGCGTCGGGCTTTGGCGGATCGGGTTGCAGGGAATGCTGCGGCGACCGAGAAGCGGGCAAGCGATTTGCAGGCGAAGCTGGCGGCGATTCCGCCACCTGCGCCGCCACCCCCTGCGCCGGTGTGTCCAACTCCTGCTCCGACTAAGAAGAAGAGCAGGGCTGCGACGAAGCCGAATGCCGCGACCTCACACTAAGCGATTAATTTTGGGCAGCGCTTTATTTGGTGAGCACAGTGCGATACAGGGCTTTGTCGTCGTGGCTGAAGCAGCAAAAGACGACTTCGGTGAGGTTTGAGGAAGAGTCTTCGTGTTGCGCGATCCAGGCGCGGACTGTATCTACGGCGATCTTTGCGGCGCGTGGCTTGGGGAAGCCGTAGATGCCGGTTGAGATGGCGGGGAAGGCGATGCATGCGCAGGCGTGTTCGCGGGCCAGGTCGAGACATCGGGAGTAGCAACTCGCGAGCAGCGCGTCTTCGTTGTATTGGCCGCTTCGCCAGACCGGGCCGACGGCGTGGAAGATCCACTTTGCGGGGAGATTGAAGCCGCGCGTGGCTTTGGCATCGCCAGTATCGCAGCCTCCGAGGAGGCGGCAGGCGTGAATCAGATCAGGGCCGGCTGCGCGGTGGATGGCGCCGTCAACACCTCCTCCGCCGAGCAGGGAGCTGTTGGCGGCGTTGACGACGGCGTCAACCCGGAGGGTGGTGATGTCGGCCTGAACTGCGCGGAGGGTGACCATGGGCTTATGAAGCTCGATGCCGAGTGGTCGGCGGTAGTTGCTTCCGAAGCTGTCCAGAAACTTCACCCTATGATGGATGCAATGTTCGAGGCATCGGGAGAAATGCCTGTCCCAGGGGCTAAAGCCCCGAATTTGTGGTCGCTTTAGATGTCCGGGATAAATCCCGGACCTATCTCAGAAGCAAGAGCAAGAGCAAGAGCAAGAGCAAGAGCAACAGCAACAGCAACAGCAACAGCAACAGCAACAGCAACAGCAACAGCAACAGCAACAGCAACAGCAACAGCAACAGCAACAGCAACA
>OLLV01000153.1_pt1 | contig 19721 bp, 16 predicted proteins | sample 1604641 | NCBI WGS metagenome assembly OLLV01 (sample SAMEA104055725, study PRJEB20765) | soil metagenome | biome: Arctic tundra; feature: Polygonal ground; material: soil | place: USA | collected 2011-09 | depth 0-0.5 m
GCATTTGTTTTCTTATACATAGCGAGGCAATAGACCATAAAAGTCAGCTTCATAGGATAAAACATCCGTCAACTATTTCTGGCAGTCCAAGATGCAATCGTTCCCAAAATGCCGTCATTTGTTCAACTTGCAAGAGGCCGGCAGGGGACTGTACACCTTCGACCGGAGTATCGCAGTCTCATCCTGAGTGCAGTCTGCGTTCTGCTTGAGCCAAGCCTGAATTTCCGAGTCTTTCTGAGCACGTTCCTCTAAGCCGGACGAGCCACCCAGATAGCGAAGTTTTGATATCTGGGTGAGTACGAGCTGCTTGTTCAGGGCCACAGCGAGGTTGATCTGTTTTAGATCGAAGATCGTGTCTGCCTCGGCCTTGGACTGTGCCTCAACGTTTGCATCGCTGATGTGCCGCTTGATTACCGCGTCAGACTCATCACCAATCGCCAACAGCCCCTCAAGGCGCTCTTGCTGAACTCAGTTGACATAAGCGCGCCGGGTCCGGGGCCGCTGACGGCGTGCTGGGCGACTGTAGAAAGCCCGGTATGAAGAGCAGAAGAGAGATCAACACGAACGGCAGCATAATGGCTCCTCTGGGACGTGTAGGAAAGGCTCGCATCCCGGCACCCGGCCCATGGACCGGGAGAGGCACCGCATCTCCGAGCGTGAATGGGTTGAGCTTTGGGAGCAATGTTGCCCTCTAGCTAGGCGTCGTGACCCCACGGTGCGACTCCTACGCAAAAACAGTAACAGGCCAAAGCCAAACCTAAGCATCGTAGCGGAACCTGTACCAACCACCGGCCTAGACCTTACCCGCGTCGTCGCCTACTGCACGAAATGGGCAACTTGCGCCGTGAGAGCGCCAGAGCGCGGTCGGCCCTTGAGCTAGACTAAGCACACGGAGAATCCTCTTCATGAAGTCGAGCCCCCGAAGCTCAAGAGATGAGTTCCTATAAGCACGCTTCTCGCGAGCAATGATCCCTCAAGAGAATCCGACATCTCGGTACGAGTAGCTTTGCTGGCGAAACGAAGCCGCATTCTCATCGGCTCACTGTTTGAGGGGAATAGGAGACCGTCCGAGAATTCGCTGCACGTCGTGCATCACTGCAGCCAGGCGACCTTGTCGAATCGCTCTCCACAACGCAACATGGGCTTCGGTCGCATCGCCCCAGGCAAGTGGCCGGATAGGAGGGGCTGCCCGGCTTAGCGGGTCATGCTGGACATGCCGCGCATGATGTTGAGCGCGGCAGGGCCAAGCAGGACGATGAACATGCTGGGGAAGATGAAAAGGACGAGGGGAAAGATGATTTTGACGGTGGTCTTGGCGGCCATCTCCTCGGCGAGTTGACGGCGTTTCTGACGGATGCCGTCGGCGAAAGCGCTGAGGGCGCGAGCAATAGGGGTGCCAAAGCGCTCGGTTTGAAGAAGCATGTTGGCGAAGCCGTCGATGTCGGCCAGTTCGCTGCGAGCGGCCATGTCGATCCACGCCTGGACGCGGGGCTTGCCGGCGCGCTGCTCACGGTTGATCTGGAGCAGTTCTTCGGTGATCTGGGGATGGCTGATACCTAGCTCCTGGCCGACGCGGAGGAGGGCCTGATCGATGCCGAGCCCGGCGTCGACACAGATGACGAGCAGGTCGATGGCGTCGGGGATGCTCTTGCGAATCCTCTCGCGGCGGCGGCTGACCATACGGGTGAGAACAAAGTTTGGACCGAGATACGCGACGGCGGGGAGAGCGATCATCCAGAAGATGCGTCCGTAAGGAATGCACGACGCGACAAACCAGGCCAACAGAGGGCAGAGGATGCGCGCAGCGACGTAGATATCGGCCGGGAGCGCGCCTTTGTATCCGGCTCGGGCAAGGCGCTCGGGGAGAGCGACGTCTTCAGAGAGCCCAGCCAGAGTGCGGGCTCGATGAACGAAAGCGAAGAGGTGGCGGCCTGCTTCGCGGACCAGCGGGACGCCGCGGTGGAAGCCGCGGCCGCGGTGCGTCACCTCCCGGATGCGCCGCACCGTGGCGCGCGAGGTCCGGCTGGAGAAGAAAGAGCCGACGAGCGCGACCGCAACGAAGATGGTGCAGGCGAAGGTCAGGTAGAAGAAGTGCGTCATCTCGCATGGCCTTTCACCCTCTGAATCAATTGTTCGCTAGACTTCGACATCGACAACCTTTCGGATCACCAGGCCGCCTATGAGGATGAGTACGCCGCCGGCGTAGAGCAGCTTCTGGCCGGTGGGGTCGTGAAAGAGAAGGCTCGAGTAGCCAGGGCTGACGATGTTGATGAGCGCGAGCATGATGACGGGAAGCAGGCCGAGAATCCAACCGGTGAGGCGTCCCTGGGCGGTGTGGGTGCGGACTTCTCCTTCGATGCGCACGCGTTCGCGGATGACGTGCGAGGTGCGGTCGAGAATTTCGGTGAGATCGCCTCCGGTTTCTTTCTGGACGAGGATGGCGGTGATGAGAAATTGCAGGTCGCGCGAGGGGACACGGCCGGACATCTGGAGCAGAGCGTCGCGAAGACGCATGCCGAACTTCTGCTGCTGGAAGACCAGGAAGAACTCGCCGGCAACGGGCTGGGCGGACTGCTCGGCGATGACTTCGATGGCGGAGCTCATGGAGTGGCCGGCGCGAAGGGCGCGGGCCATGAGGTCGATGGCGTCGGGGAGCGCGGTGTTGAATGCCTTGAGACGGCGAGCGATCTTTACTTTGAGCACAATATAGGGAACGAGCAGTCCAACGCTCATTGCAGCCACGATCAGCAAGAGCGTGCGCAGAAAGAGGAAGACTGCGAAGGCGCAGCCGAGCGCGGAGCCGATGCCGACCAATGCAGCGGCGCCTACATCCATGCTGCTGTCGGCGTGGATAAGGAGGATTTGCAACTGCCTGGAGAATGCGTAGTGCTGGAGGAATTTCCCCAGACGCACGATGTAGTCGCGCTGCTCCAACTTCTCGAGTTCCGCGCCCACGGTGTCCTCCCTTTGCGAGCGCGCGGGCTCGCGGATGATAGTGAGGCGCTCCTGCATCGACTTGCTTGGGGGAGCGTTGCGCGTGGCGAGCAGAAGGATGGGGAGGCTGAGGCCAAGCGTGAGCGCGAAGATGAAGAGGAGCAGGCCCATAATTTTTAGACCTCGACGGAATGGTCGAGAAGATTGAGGCCAAGCGGAATGCCGGCGGCCTTGAGGCGTTCGGCGAACTTGGGCACGATGCCGGTGGAGTAGAAGCGGCCTTTCACATTTCCGCCGGGGCCGAGACCCAGCTTTTCGAAGAGGTAGATGTCCTGGAGGCTGATCGTCTCGCCGCTTGTGCCGGTGATCTCGCTGATGTGAGTGATGCGGCGTGTGCCGTCGGACATGCGCGAGACCTGGACGATGAGGTCGACGGCGGAGGCGATCTGCGCGCGGATGGCCTTCTCGGGCAGGGCAATGCTGCCCATCATGGCCATCGTCTCGATGCGGGCGATGGCGTCGCGTGGATTGTTGGCGTGGATGGTTGTAATCGAGCCGTCGTGACCGGTGTTCATGGCCTGAAGCATGTCGAGCGCCTCTTCGCCGCGGACCTCGCCCAGAATGATGCGGTCGGGGCGCATCCGCAGCGCGTTGATGACGAGCTCGCGCTGGCGGATGGCGCCCTTGCCTTCGAGATTCGGAAGGCGGCATTCAAGGCGGGCGACGTGCTCCTGCTTGATCTGGAGTTCGGCTGAGTCTTCGATGGTGACGATGCGCTCCGCCGCGGAGATGTAACCGGAAAGAACGTTGAGTAGCGTCGTTTTACCCGAGCCGGTGCCGCCGGAGACGACGATGTTGAGGCGGGCGCGAACGGCACTGCGCAGGATTTCGAGCATCTGCGGCGTGAGCGCGCGGTGGCGCAACAGGTCGTCCGCGTTGAGCGGCGTGGCGCCGAAGCGGCGGATGGAGAGCAAGGGTCCGTCGACAGCGAGCGGCGGAATGACGATGTTGACACGGGAGCCGTCGAGCAGACGCGCATCGACCATGGGCGAGGATTCGTCGATGCGGCGGCCAACCGCGGAGACGATCTTGTCGATGATGTGCATGAGGTGTGCTTCGTCCTTGAAGACGACGGCGGTCCTCTCGATGACGCCGCGGCGTTCAACGTAGACGGTCTTGTAGGTGTTGACGAGGATGTCGCTGACGGTGGGATCGTGCAGCAGGGGTTCGAGCGGGCCGAGGCCAAAGACTTCGTCGAGAATGTCCTGCGCGAGATGGTCGCGGTCGGCGGTGGAGAGCGGTGTGCTCTGCTCGCCGATGAGTTGGAGGATGACGGCGAGCAGGCGCTGGCGTCCGCCGGTCTCGTCGGCCTGGATGGCGGCGAGCTTTTCGAGGTCCATGCGGCGGATCAGTTCGTGATGGACTGCGGTCTTGAGTGCATTGCGCGCGCCTTCGCCGAGGACGGCGGTGAGGCGCACCTCGGTTGCGGTGACGGGCCGAGCCGGCGGAGTCATGTACATCGAAACTTCGGGCATTGCGGGTTCCTCGGTACTCGCGAAAGATTTAGATCGGCGCGGAGTTCAGCGCTTGCGTCAGCGCAGGAAGGACAGGAGTTTCTTCTTCGCCGGCGGAGGTTCAGGGCCGGCCATTCCGCTGACGATCTGGTTGGCCCATCGGGCCATGCGCTGGTTGAACTCGGAGCGGCGTTGTGGCAGGATGGGCTCGCCGTCGTTGATGGCGCGCAGCAGTTCGAAGTAGTTGTTCGGGATTGAGATGGAGATGGGGAAGCGGACTGCCTTCTCGATCTGCTCGGCGGTGACGGAGTCGGTGGCCGTCGAGCGATTGACGACGAGACGAAGCTTGCCGGTTGCGGACTCGTTGAGCGAAAGGTTTTCGACGAGGCGGGCGAGGTCGCGCAGCGAGGCTACGTCGGGCGTGGAGACGATGTAGACCTCGTCGGCCTGATCGATGATGGGAGCGGAATCCTGGTAGGCGACGGACGAGTCGATGAGGACGAAGTCGTATTCGCGGCGCAGGAAGTCCATGACGCGCTCGAATGCTTCGGGCTTGGCCTCATGCGGGCCTCCGGCGAGTTCCGGGGAGGCGATGACGTCGAGCCCACTGCGGTGACGGGCGACGAAGCCGTTGAGCAGCTCTGCATCGAGCCTGTCGGCATTGCGAAGGAGCTCGTCGAAGTGGTATTGCGTATCTTTGAGCCCGAGGTAGAGAGCGACGTGGCCAAGCTGCTGCTTGTGGTCGATGATCAGCGTTTTCTTACCGTGTTGGCGCACGAGATGCGTGGCAAGATGGACCGCGAGCATGGTGCTTCCGACACCGCCTTTGGAGCCGAAAAAAGCGAGGACGCGGCCCGTCCCGGCTTGTTCGTGCGCATGGATGGCGATGGATGCGTGGAAGCGCTGGAGCGAGGTAGTGAGATCCGCTGCGTCTACGGGTTTGGTGAGGAACTCGGAGCACCCGTTGCGCACCGCGCGCAGGAGAAGGCCCGCTTCAAGTTGCGTGCCGATGCCGACAATGCTGATCTTCTTGAGAAATATCTGATGCAGCCGTTCCGTGGTCTTGAGGGCCAGTTCGGGGTCGCGATCGAAATCAATGAGGGCAACACAGGATTGGGCGGTCTTGAGCAGAGGCGAGAATTGCGGGCGACGGTCCGCGGTAATGTAGTCGCGAAACTCGCCGGCGAAGATGGCGCCGGGAATTTTCGATGCGGCTGCTGTCGCGACGCTGACGGCTGCTTCCTCCGCGCAGACGCTGAAGATTGCCTGGCTAATTTGTTCGATGTGGTTTTCGCGGCTCATCGAAGCTCCGGTCCAGGCTGGTTCGCCGGTTGCGGCTGCGGCATGGGTGCGGATTCTCTGGATCTTGTCTTGTCCTGAGTTGACGCGTCGAAGGTATCGGTATCGAGATTGGGGACGACGAACTTTGGCTCGTTCATGCCGGACTGCATGGGAGTCGCCAGTGGATCGACGACGGTTGCGGTGACGAGGATGACGAGCTCAACGACAGAGTGATTGAAATTTTTCGAGCGGAAGAGCTGACCGAGGATTGGCACGTTGGCGATGCCGGGAACCTTGCTCATAATCTCCGTAGTGCGGTGATCCAGCAGGCCGGAGACGACGAAGCTCTGGCCGTCCTTGATCTCGACTTCAGTCTCGGCGCGGCGCGTGGAGAGCGCGGGCACGGTGAAGCCGGAGATGGTGACCGAGTTGCTGTAGTCGAGGGTGCTGACCTCGGGCGAAAGCTTGAGCCGGATGGAGCCATCGGGATTGACGGTTGGGGTGAACTCCACTTTGACGCCGTAGGGACGGAACTGGATGCTGATTGCAGCCGTGGAACCTGGGCCGCCGCCGCTGCCCTGGACGACGGGAAAGGGAAACTCGCCGCCAGAGAGGAAGCGCGCAGTCAGGCCGCTGAGGGTGGTAAGCGTGGGTTCGGCGAGGACCTGGAGGATCTGTTTCTCTTCGAGGTCCTTGACCGTTACGCCGAGGTTGAGCTTGTTGTTGAAGAGGAAGATATTAAGCGGGTCGCTGACGGTGACGGAGGAGCCTCCGCCGGAGCCGCCCGTGGCGACGCTGCTTGTGAACTGCTGGGTCGAGGTGGAGGCAGACGTGCGTCCGCCGGTGAAAAAGTTGATGCCGAATTGTTCAAGACGCGTGCGGTCCACTTCGACGATGCGGAGTTTGAGTTGCACCTGCTTGCCGTGAATCGGGACGACCTGTAGCGAGTTGACGACATCTTTGGCGTACAGGGACGCCATCTTGGCGACCGCATCGGAGGTGGCGTCGGTGGCGACAGAGCCGGTGAGGTTGATCCTGCCTTCGGCTGCTTCGACGTGGATCGACGAAGCGGGAAAGGCTTCGGAAAGCGACGCGCGCAGGGCCTCGGGGTCGAGGTCCGCGGAGACGGTGTAGAGGCGGTGGCCTCCTGCCTCGTCCCATACCACCATGCTGCTGACTCCGGCGGTCTTTGCGGTGAGGACGATTTCTTCGGAGCCGGAGGTGAAGGTTTGCAGCACGGCTGGATTGCCCACGTAGACACGGCGCAGAGGGCTGGCGGAGGTAAGGACGACCGAACGGCCGACCGTCATGTGCAGCATCTCGCTCGTGGAGGCGGAGCGAATGTCGATAGGCGCATTGCTTGCTTCGGCCAGGGTTTGACTGGTTTGCGCAACGGCTTGCTCCCACGGAGCCGCGGATGCCAACAGCAGCAGGGCGAGAAGGGGGAGTCGCGCAGCATTGTTTGCCGTGGGCCTTCCGGTTAATTCACGCCGAGATGAAGTCTGGATGGTCACTGCCGGGCGCCTCCGTCCGGCTTTGGCGTGGACTGCATGTCGCCGGATGAACCGCCGCCAAGGACAGTTTCGATCTCGTGATGCTTCGGCGCTGCCGGAGCTGGCCCGGCGATACGGTCTACTCTGTGCTCGACGACGGGCGCTTCTCCGGAGAGTTGAGAGAGCAGCATGGGCGTGTCGTGCGTGCGACCGGCATCTCCGCCGTTGCGGAGAATAAAGTGAATCGCACCCTGGGTGCTGGCGAGGACAGCGCGCTGCGCCTCGTCGGGCGTAAGCAGGAGCGTCACCACGGTGACGGCTGAGGGCTTTCCGGTGGGATCGGGTTCGATCTGCTGACCTGTGGCGATGACGACCACGTCCTGCAGTACGGTCGCGGTGACTGGTTCGGGCACACGGTCGGAGCGGTAGGTGACGAGGACATCGAGGTGCGAGCCGGGCGCCAGGAAGCCCGCGACGCCGACAATCTCATCCGAACGCAGCGCGACGGCGCGCATGCCATCGGGAATCTTCCCTGCGAGCCCTGTGCCCGAGCCGGGCGCGGAGAGATCGCGATCGAGGATAGGCTGTCCCTTGCTGAGGGGAAATAGCGCAGCGCGTCCGAGCGCGCTGGTGGTGTCCGTGAAGGCTCCCTCGATGGGATCGGAGCCCTCCCATGCGACCACTTCGATGTCGCCGGGCTTGAGAACTTCTCCGGCCTGCAAGGCGCGGGCAGGCGTGGCGTAACGGATTCCCGCCTTATTCTGCGTTGTGGACTGCGCGCTCAACTTTCGCGCGGCGAGCCATGTGCACGCGCCGGAGACGAAGAGCGCGAGCGTGAGTGCGAGCATGACGCGCTTCGGACTCATGAACTCGCTCCCCAAACCGACACGCAGAGAGCGAAGAGGCACCCTGCCGCGATCGGCAATGCGAAGGGAAGGCGCAGCGTCCGCGCATTGGTAAGGTTGAGATCGGGATGGGGCTTGAGGCCTTGACGGCTGTGATGCGAGAGCAGCATGCCAACGTTGCGCAGCGTCTCGCGCATGCGTCCGTTGTAGAGGCTGACGGCGAGCGCGAAGATTGCGCCGGCGATGACGGTGGAGATCATGACCGCGCCGAGCGACGAGAGACCGGCGAAGCATCCAACGGCAGCCATCAGCTTCACGTCGCCCGCTCCCATGCCTCCGGCGAGGAAGAAGACGAGAAAGATGCCGCCCGCGATGAGTCCCGCAAGCGCGGAGCCGCCAAGGCCGCTCCAACCGCCATAAATCCCATGAAGCAGGAGAGCGGCGAGAACCGCGGGACCGGTGATGCGATTCGGGATTCTGCGTTCGCGAATGTCATGTAGAGAGCCGATGCTCGCGCACACAAGGGCGCTTCCGGTAAAGATTAGTTGCTGCGGGGGAGCATGCATTCGGCATCCGTTCGGAGTTGCGACGTGAAGGAATCAGCGAGATGGAGAGACGTCGGTTGAACGGAGATCGGCTGTAAGCGGTGAGACAGGATGGTGCCTCACCGCTTACAGTTCTTCCGGTATCCGGAGCGCCTGCCGGAAAAGGTTAACTAGACCGCGCTGGTGAGTGAGTTTCCAACGGAGCCGAAGGCGGACCCGATCTTGGTGGCGAGACCGGACATGGCGACGACCGCGCCGAGGCCGATCAAACCCGCAACCAGCGCGTATTCGATCAGGTCCTGACCCGACTCGTCGTTCACAAAGGCGGCAAACAAGTGCTTGATATTCTTCATTGATTTCTCCTGTGTAGTTCGTGTGGGCCCTGGAGTCCGCGAGTGTTGTTCGACCACCCTCGAGCGATTTGAGCTTTGATTGGCTTATCGGAAGTGCCTTGACAAACGTGAGGCTGCCACGCGATTTCTCAAACTCTGGTAACGGTTACTGGAGAAGCCCCACCTTCAGAACGGAGGTCGCGGGAACGGGATTGAGAGCCAGCTTGATGAGCCCGCTGCCACTCATGTTCAACTGGTCGACTACGATCTGCCCCAGAAAGTAAGAGCCGCTGCTGGACCCTCCGCTGAGGTTGAGCACGTCCTGATAGCTGGTGGAGTGAAAGTAGAGAGAGCCCGAAGTGACGAGATTTCCGGAGCCGGAAAACTGAGGCATAGTCGTGTTGCTGTGGTCCTGAAAGATCAGCAGGCCGCGCACGCCGGCAGTACCGCGGGCATCGGTTGTGTCCCCGCCGTTGTCCCAGTAGGTGCCGCCGGAAGTACACTGCGCCACCAGCACGTTGCCGGAGAGAGTGGCCGGCGCACCGAGGGCTGCGGTGGGCGCGCTCCCATCGCAGCTAAGGTCGGTGGCGTTGACGCTATCGACATTGGACTTCGCGCAGCCGGAACAGCCAGAGAGATTAAGCGAGCCCGTGAGGAAGTACAGCATGATGCCGTCGGTCTGCTGATAGCCCGCGGGCTTGGCCATGCGCAGCAGAGTGCTGCCCGATGCGTTAAGCGAGCCGTTGAGGTAGTAGATGCCGGGCAGAAAGGTCGCGGTGGAGTAGCTATCCGGCAGAGCGAGGCCGGAGGGATAGTAGCCCGGCGAGAACTCGATGCAGTCGTCGGTGGTGGGGTAGTGAGCGTTGGTGTTGTCGGGGCATCCATCCACGCCGTAGCTGACCCACTTGCCGCTGGTGGTGTTCGCCGGTGGGATGAGCTTGATGCTGGCTGGAGAGGCGACGCTTCCGAAGGGGTCGGCGACGGGCAGCACGCTGCTCTTCCAGGAGCCCGTCGAGCCGCCGTTGTAGGCGGAGCTGGAGCCGTTGGTTGGGTTGGTGGAGGGACCGCCGACGACGGCCATGTCCGAACCTGTCTGGTTGGGACCGCCCGCGCTGAGGTTGACGATGCCGGAGGCGGACCAGTTCACCGCAGTAGCGCTGCTGGAGTTGACTTGCAGGCCACGCGATGGCCCTCCAACGATCGTTACCGTCGCTCCTCCGCTGTAGTTGAACGATCCCGACATGGTTGGATTCAGGATGAGCATGGGCGCCGCGGACTTCACGCCGACCAGGCCACAGGTGGAGATGACATTGACCTGCTGGACCGCCGAAAGCTTGAGCAGGGAGACGAAGAAGGTGCGGACGTTTTCGGAGATGGTGACAGTAAGGAAGGGATGCGCGGACATGGAAGCGGAAGGTGTGGTGACGCCAGTGACAGATGCGGGGAATGTCCACGAGACAGCGTTCGACGCAGCACCCGCGGTCAGGCCGGCGCCGTTGTATCCGTTGGCGTTTGCATAAGTGCATATCGTCGCGCTGGGGCTGGAGACGCAGTTGCTCGCGGTACCGGCGGTGAAGCCCATCGCGGGGAGCGACATGCCTCCGGCGGAGGCGAGGAGGTCCATTGCGCCTGCCTGGCAGGCGGCATCGGCGGCGGCCTGCTCGGCCTGGCGGTGGAACCAGATGTTGGTGAAGTCGACTGCGAGAGCGAGCGTGCCAAGGAGGAAGAAGGAGAGCACGATCAGGAGAGATACAGCAGCCTGGCCGGACTCGCGGCTGTTTTCTATGGATGGATGGAGGTCGCTGGGCATGGGATTAATAGGAGATCCTTCCCTGCTCGGCGACATGGAAGACATGACCGAGCGCCGAGATCCCGAAGAGCGGCCGATAGGTGTAGGTGACAGCGACCTGCACGCGCGAGGGTGCCGCAGAGCCGCTGGCGTCCGGGTAGGCAACGGTGACAGTTATCGGAGTGGCGCTGCTGGTAAAGGTGGCCGTGAATGCAGTGACCTGAGTGACCACATTCGCGCCGGTTGGATCGCCGCAGCCGGTGGTTGGGCCGCTGCAGTTGGAGCTATCCGCGCCGTGGATGCTGGCGTAGTGGACGCCTGCGCGCGCGGCCTCGCTGACGACGCCGAAGGTGTAGCACATGGTGGCGAGCTCGATGATGCCGAGCACCATCGCCATACCCAGCATGTAGGCGATGGAGGTCTCGATCAGGACTGAGCCTGATGAGTCGGCGAAGAAGCTGCGATAGGGTCGCATCAATCCATTCCCCGCATCGAAACCTGCCGGTGGAACTTCATCACCGGGATCAACGGGACGTTGAAGAAGCTGAGCGGCACCGGCGGCGTAACCGTGTAGGTGACGTCGACGCGTTGGAGGACGAAGGTGGGGGCTTCGGGGTCGGTTGCCGGCGTGTAGGAGGTTCCGGCCGGACCGTAGCTGGCGCATACGGGAAGCTTGCCAGTCATGCCGAGCGACTTCGAGCAGACCTGAACGGTGGTCGTCGTCGAGGCGTTGAGGAGGTTCACTTCAGCGACCGCGAGCGATGCGACCGAGGTGTTGGTTGCGATGGGGCCAGCGGCAGGAAGGGAGATTTGGGCGGGTCCCTGGTAGCCCTGGACGGAGTACTCTGCCGCGCTGTGCGCCGCGGAGGTGAGGTCCGCGGCCACGAGGAAGAAGTAGCCGTAATCGACTGCATAGGCCATCACCAACGCGAGGAGCGGCAGGAAGAGCGCTGTCTCGAGAAGGCTCTGTCCGGAACCATCCTGACGCAGGCGGCACGCGATGATAACCGACGATATACGCATTGAGTTGCTTATCGGCCGAAGATGCCCATACGATGAGCAAAGGAGAGGAAGACTTCATGCGCGGTCGATGAGCAATCCCGTGGAAGCTGTCTCCGATCCTTCGCTGGAAGGCACTGGCAAAGCGACCCGGCTTGGGCGGCTGCTGAGCTTTCCCGCGGTCGTCGCCGCGGCGTTTGCAGCGCTGGTCTACTGCATGGCGCCGAGTTCTATGGCGGACCCGGACATCTGGTGGCATCTGCGCGATGCGGAGTCGCTGTTCCGCCTTCACGCGTTTCTGGTGAAGGATAGCTACGCGTTTACCACGATGGGCGCGCCGTGGATCAACCACGAGTGGCTGGCTGAGATACCCTTCTACCTTGGATGGCGCGCGATGGGCGAGCGCGGCGTGGTGCTGGTGACGGTGCTGGCGATCGAGGCTGTGCTGCTGGGCGTCTTCTACCTTGCTTACCGGAGGTCGGGGAGCATCAAGGCAACGGTGCTGGTATCGGCGATCGCGGCGCTGTTTGCGACGATCTCGTTCGGACCGCGCACGCTGTTGTTCGGCTGGCTTTGCCTGGTGGTGGAGCTGATTGTGTTGGAGCGGTTTCGCTCGGACGAGCGCGCGGCCTGGGCGCTCCCGGCATTGTTTGCGTTGTGGGTGAATACGCATGGCTCGTGGATGATTGGGATGGTCGTGCTGTGCGTGTTCATCGCCTGCGGCAGCGTGCACGTGGATGCGGGCTCGATCGAGAATATCGCGTGGACTCCGGCGCAACTGCGGAAGCTGCTGGTTGCTGCGTGCCTCAGCGTGGGCGCACTGTTCGCCAATCCTTATGGCTGGCGGCTGGTAACTTATCCGTTCAACCTTGCGTTCCATCAGCAACTCAACGTCGGGAATGTCGACGAGTGGCGCGAGCTGGACTTCCACTCGATGCGCGGACGGCTGTTGCTGGCTTGTCTGGCGTCGCTTTTTCTGCTGCAGGTGGTTCGGCGGCGGCGATGGGCGCTGGATGAGATTGCGTTTCTCTTCCTTGGCGTGTACTCGGCGATGAGCTATTCGCGATTCCTGTTCCTTGCGGCGATCCTCGCGATGCCTCTGATGGCGAAGGATCTTCCCGGGCTCGGGCCGTCCCCGGCGCGGCGCGAGCGGCCTTTGTTCAACGCGGCGCTGCTGCTGGCGCTTGTGCTGCTGGCCGCGCTTCACTCGCCTGCGCGAACCAATGCAGCGGAGGGCAAGTTCCCGATTCGGGCACTTCCCTACCTGCGCGGCTTCCAGCCCGAGGGAAATGTGTTTAACGAATACATCTGGGGCGGCTTTCTGGAGTGGCATGCGCGGCAGATTCCGGTGATGATCGACTCGCGCGCGGATATTTTTGAGTACAACGGGACGTTCAAGGACTATCTCGATGCGATTGCTTTGAAGGACACGAACGGAACTCTGAATAAGTACAAAATTCGTTACGTATTGTTCGAGCGGGAGACACCGCTGGTTGCTTTCCTGAAGCAGACGCCCGCATGGAAGGTCGACTACGAGGATGAGACAACGATCCTGCTGGAGCGGGTTGGCCCATTGCCTCCTTCGTTCCGATGAGGCATCCTGCTTCGCGCGGATGAGGCTCGAGGCTTAGCGGTTTCTTCAGTTCCTGTGCGGTCATGGTTGGCCTCTCGCGTATGCTGTACTGAATCCGTTCATTCCTCTTCAAAACCTACCGCGAGCCTGCATCCATCATGCGCATCCGTCTGGAACGATACTTCGGCTTTGCCGCCCACGGGACGACGTGGCGGACCGAATTGCTGGCCGGACTGACGACGTTCATCACGATGGCTTACATCATCTTCGTGAACCCGGCGATTCTTTCGCAGACCGGAATGCCTCTGGCCGCGGTGACGACCGCGACCTGCCTGTGCGCGGGCATTGCCTCGATCCTGATGGGCGCGTTGGCCAATTATCCGCTGGCGCTCGCGCCGGGAATGGGACTGAACGCGTACTTTACGTACACCGTCGTAAAAGGCATGGGTGTGCCGTGGCAGACAGCGCTGGGCGCTGTGTTCCTCTCCGGCGTTCTGTTTCTCCTCCTTACGTTCGGCGGGATTCGCCAGAGATTGCTGGCAGCGATTCCCTACCAGCTTCATGCGGCGGTCGCTGGCGGCATTGGGCTGTTCATCGCGTATTGGGCTGCGCAATGCGAAGATCATCGTGCCCAGCGCGGCGACGACGGTGACACTGGGCAACCTGCATGCCCACGATACGCAACTGGCGATCTTCGGCATCGTGCTGATCGCGGTGCTGCAGGCGTATCGCGTGAAGGCGGCGATGCTGATCGGCGTGCTGGCGACGCTGGCCGTGGGCATTCTGCTGCATCAGGTGCAATACGCTCCTTCGACGTTCAGTCCGATGGCGATCCGGGAGACGGCGTTTCATCTCGACCTCCGCGGCGCGCTGAAGATGAATGCGCTGGAGATCATCTTCGTGTTTCTGTTCGTCGATCTGTTCGACAACATCGGGACGCTGGTGGCGGTGACGGAGCGAGCGGGGCTGATTGCGGACGACCATACGATTCCGCGGCTCGACAAGATCTTTTTTGCCGATGCAACGGCTACCGTTCTCGGCTCGCTCGCTGGGACTTCGACGGTGACGAGTTACATCGAGTCATCTGCGGGCGTTTCGGCTGGCGGGCGGACAGGAGTCACTGCGATTACGACCGGCGTGCTCTTCCTGCTGGCGCTCTTCGTCGCGCCGGGGGTGGGGGCGATTCCGGACTTTGCGACGGCGCCGGCGCTGATCCTGGTGGGGGCGCTGATGCTGGGAGGGGCGGCGAGGATCGACTGGGAGGAGCCTCGGATTGCGATCCCCAGTTTCCTGACGATCGTGACGATTCCGCTGACCTACTCGATTGCGACGGGGCTCTCGTTCGGAATGATCAGCTATGCGGTACTGGAGCTCGCAACCGGACGCGGGCGGAGGCAGCACTGGATGCTTTATCTGCTGGCGACGCTGTTCCTGCTGCGGTTTATCTATGTTGCTGAGGCCTAGCTTTCGGTCGAGAGCTAATCACAGAGAACACAGAGGTAAAAGAGAGGGCACAGAGGATAAGCGTCCGGGCTGGGCTGCTTCGCCTGTACCCCCCCACCCCCCGGGGGGGTGGTGTTGCTAACCATTTTATCTGCAATGAGATGCGGTTTTGACCCCTCCGTAAATATTTGATTCCAAGTGGTTTACGTGCAAATATAAGATGAATAAGGACTTGGCCGGATGTTAAGCCTATATCCCCTTTGCCTGCAATGAGATAGCTTTTCTATCCCCCCTCCGTAAATCCTTGATTCCTGGTTGTTTACGGGTAAATATGAGAAAATAAACGGCTTCATTGGGAGCTTTTGGCCCGGGCCTGTCTTTTATCTGCTGGTTTAATTGTAGGCCTTTGAGGGAAACTAAACGGCCAAGTATTTTTTGGGTGGAAGTTATTGGAGGGATGGGGGTTGTGGGTTTTTTGGGTGGGTTGGGGGGTTGACAACGGATTTTGGGTGGTCAAGAGCCAATCACAGAGGACATAGAGGGAAAGAGAGAACACGGAGGCAGGCAATGGCTTAGAAGCTGTCCAAAAACTTCGCCCGCGTGATGGATGCGATTTCGAGGTACAGGGAGAAATGCCTGTCCCAGGGGCTAAAGCCCCAAATTTGTGGTCGCTTTGATGTCCGGGATGAATCCCGGACCTATCTCAGAAGCAAGAGCAACAGCATACCGGCGCACACCCTGCCAGGTTTCTGGACAGCTTCTAAGAACAACAGCAGTGACAAAGACGAAATACGGGGGTTCTTCGCTGCGCTCAGAATGACAAGCGTACAAGGGCCGGGATGACGTGGGAGAGTTAGCCGCGGGAGCCGGCGGCTGGGCGGAGGAAATCGAGGGGGTCGAAGCGCGGCTTGTCGACCGGCTCAGGTGCCGGGGTGCGGGGAGACATCGGGATTCTCGTGACCGAGCCTAAAGCGCGGGCAGGACGTTCGATTTCGATTGGGAAGGCGGTTGCTTCAGCGAATGCGGGGACCGGAATGGGATCTTCCGCGACGGCCGGGAATGGCTCCTCTGGAGCGATGGAGGTTTCAGATTCCGGGGCGACCACGTTGAGCCATACAGGGGTTTCGGCAGCGGCCGAGGCGGAGGGTTGGAGGTCTACGGATGAGGCATCCACCTGAGTGAATGCGGGGACCGGCATGGGCTGGCCCGCGGGAATGGGGGGCTCGGCTGCGGAGGTGATTTTGCGAAGCCAGGTATGGATCTCGTCGTGTGCCTCAACCTGAGTCTCGTCTAAATCTGGTTGGCCCGGATCTGGTTCGCGGGGGAGTTGAGGGGTGGCGTCGAAACGCCTGGTCCGGGCGGACACGGCGGCAGGGATCGCGTCTTCCGCGGCGGCTTGCGCATTGGCCTCCGAAGCAATTTTGCGGAGCCATGCGTGGATTGCGTCGTCGGTTTCGTCGGTGGTTGGTTGGCTGGCCGTTGCATCCTCTTCCTGAGCGAATGCGACGGCGGTGGGGAGAGATTCTTCTACCGCCACGACGAGCGGTTCGGGTTCCGGGGAGACTTCTTGGCGCAGTGCGGGAGTTTCGGCGATCGCTTCGGTTGGAGCCGGGAGGCTGAGGGCTGAGGGCTCCAGAGTCTCCGAGGCTTCGAAGATGGCCGGCGCTGGGGTGGGTTCGGCGGGTGGAGATACGGCCTGAATTCTTGCGGCGATTTCGACGACCGGGGTCGAAACAGCGGGCGTGGCGGGGGGAGTTGGGGCAGAAATCCCTGCGGCGATTTCTGCTTCCGCGGCGGATGCGACGACGGTGGGAACAGCGGCCGGGGTTGGGGCCAGGCCTCGGATTCTGGTGAAGATATCGACTTCCGGAACAGAGGCTGCGACCGCAGCGGCTGGGGCTGGAGCGGCTGGGATTGGGGCGGCCGGGGCCGGCGCCGGGGTTAGGGCGGCTGAAGCTTTGACCGGGGTAGCTGCGGTGCGGACGACTGGGGCGGGCGAGGAGTTGGCGAGTTCCTTGCGGAGGTTGGCGCAGCGGTCGCGGTCGAAGTCGCCGGCTCCGAACTGGGGGAGCTTTTGGGCGAGGGCGTCGGCTTTTTGCCATGCTTCTTCGGCTTGCTCGGGCTGGCCTTCGGTCCAGAGGAGTGCGGCCTGGGCGAGGAAGTAGTCTACATTCTGGCGAACCGAACCTTTGTCCTCCATGCGGTCCCACCAGAGGCGGGCGGCGGTCGCGTCGCGGTTCAGCCAGGCGTGGCCGATCACGAAGGCGAGATGGTCGGACACGGGAAGGCTGGGGGAAGAGTTGTCGTAGATGGCCTCGGCGGCGGCGAGGGCTGCGCGCGCTTCGGGGAGTTGGCCGGAGTCCTGGTAGACGTTGACGGCCCAAAGGCGGAGGTGAAGGCCCTGGAACTCCCGGGGGAAGCGGGCGGCGGCCTGCTCGATGGCATGGGCGTCGAGATCGCGGTAGCGGCGGTTGGTGACCAGCGTTGCGGCGATGCTGTTGACGGTGCGGTGGTAGTCGTTGAGCGGGCTTTTGGTGAGGATCTGCAGGATGCGCGCGCCGTCGGAGTAGCCGCCGCCTTCGGTCATGAAGGGGAGCAGGTTGGTGATGGCCGCTATGTAGCAGAATGATGCGGTGAAGGCGGCGAGCTTCCACGTGTGGGCGTAGAGCGGCAGGGTGTGGTCGAGGACCATCCAGATGAGGATCTGGCCGGCGATGACGTTGGCGAGCGGGCCGGCGGCGAGCGTCCAGAACTCGTGGGCAGGCGGCTGCCGCGAATTGGTGGGGATGACCTGGACCGCTCCGCCGAGCGAGAGGAAACCGACGGGGTCGAATTTGAGTTGCCAATGCTCGTCGCGCTTGCGCCACTTCAAAGGGCCGGCGTTGAAGCTGAGCAGCTTCATGTAGCAGCCCCAGGCGAAGAAGGCGTGGCCACACTCATGCACGAAGGTGGAGATGAGGATGGCGAAGGTAAAGAGGAGGAACCAGGGAAGGCCGCCTGCGTGGGCGAGAGCGTGGCCGCGAGCCCAGATGGACCAGTAGAAGATGGCGGTGCCTTCGGCGAAGAGGGCGAAGGCCGCGGCCAGGAGATTGACGCCGGGGTGGGTGCGGTCTCCGGGGACGGAGGTTGGCTGGGGGGGGGACTTCTTGGCTGCGACTCGTTCGCGGGGAGTTTCGGAGAGGGAGATGTAGGTGGGGCTTTCGTCGGATTGTGCGAAGAGGTAGAGGCCTGCGGCGCCGATGGCGGCTACGAGCAGTCCGGTGCCGGCGAATTCCAGCTTCGAGTGCTGCATCCAAAGATAAAAGAGGCCGGTGACGAGGGCGGTGAGGCTGGCCACAATGGCCCATGGGTTGCGTTGCGCGGAGGGCTTGCGCGTGGTCCACCAGGCCATTGCGGAGACTACGGAGAGCAGGAGATAGGCCGCGAGGATGCCGTAGTGGCGGAGCGGGGGGATAGGACGCAGGGTGTGAATCGGCCTGAGGACCGTGTCGAGGCCGATCAGGAGCAAAAGGACCCCCTGGAGGGCGAAAAAGCTGCGAATTCGTCTCCGGAGAACTTGCATACTGGATGCAAGGGTAGAGCCCGCGCAAGTCACCGTCCATGCCCCTTTCGGGGTAACGGATGGGCGACTGCAGCGCGTAAGTTGGAGCGTTTATTTAGGCAGGGTGGTGAGCGTGGGCTTGGGAGTGAGGATGTCGGCGGCAGCGCCGGTGGGGACACCATCCACGCCAGCCTGGTAGACGATGATCTGCTTGAGCGTCTCGTAGGGGACGCCGGTGACGGGGAGGAGACGGCCGTTGACGGAGAGCAGAGGGGTCTGGTCGACGGAGGCGTCCTGGGCGAGCTTGATGTCGGCGTCGACGATGGCTTTGGTTTCGGGGGTGGCGGCGCAGGTGGCAATGGCAGCGGAATCGAGGCCGGCGCGCTTGACCGCAGCGCCGAGGACGGCGTCTTCGGTGGCCGGGGTGAGGGCGTCCTGGGTGTCAAAGACACCGTCGGCGTATTTGAAGAAGGCGTCGTTGGACTGCTTCTGCACGCAGACGCCGTAGGCCGCGGCTTTGAAGGCGGAGGGGTGAATCTCGACCAGCGGGAAGAGCTGGAAGACGACGCGCGCGCCGGGGAAGTCCTTGACGATATTGGTCATGGTCTCCTGGGCTTCCTTGCAGTGGGGGCACTGGAGGTCGGCGAACTCGACCAGCAGAAGGCCCTTGCCGGCAGCTCCGCGGGTAGCTCCGTTGGCCTTTGCCTGGAGCAAGGCGCGGTTCTCGGCGTAGGGGGTCGCGCCGAAGGGGATGACGCCTGCGCCTTCCGCGATGGCGTGTTTGCCGTCGGGGGTGACGTAGAAGACGGGGGCGCTGATCTTGGCGCCGGGGGACTTTTCGGTGACGAAGACCGTAACCTTGGCGACGCCTGGCGCGGTGGTGGTCTGGATGGCCATTACGCGCCAGAGGCGATTGGCGTCATAGCCCCAGAGAGCCTTGAGGAAGCCGTTGACCGTCTCGACCGAGGGCGAGGTGGCGGTGAAGTACTTGGGGTCCGCGGTAGGGAGGGGGTCCACCGGCGCGGACGGCGTGGGAGTGGGGGCGGCGATCAATGGCGGCACGGCACTCTGGGCGGCGGTCGCGGACGGCGGTGCGGAGGCTGCCGGAGCCTGGCCGAAGGCCATCGAGGCGGTAAGAGGAAGGAGAAATGCTGCGGTGAGGAGGAGACGTGATTTCTTCAATGAGTTCCCTTTGCGGAAGCAGATGTTTTGCGGGTTGGGCGCGTTGGCGAGATGGCCGGGCCAGGTGCGCGTGCAGGACAATCCTATCAATAGACGGAGGCAGGGGCCAAATGAGGAGCGGGCGGGCGGACTTGAATGCGGATGGCAGATGAACAGATGCGCGTTTGAACTAAGCCGCTGGCGCGGCGGATGCTGTAGTGGTGGCGGTCTGGGCGGCGGCTGGGTTTAGCGTTTGGGTCACAAGGAGGAT
>OLLV01000228.1_pt1 | contig 19130 bp, 14 predicted proteins | sample 1604641 | NCBI WGS metagenome assembly OLLV01 (sample SAMEA104055725, study PRJEB20765) | soil metagenome | biome: Arctic tundra; feature: Polygonal ground; material: soil | place: USA | collected 2011-09 | depth 0-0.5 m
GAGTCCGGCCTCATCGGCGAAGTCACCTTCCTCTCCGAATCCCGCCCCTAAACTCACATCCGCTTCAACCCAGAGGCGCGGCTTCGGCCGCGCCTCTGCTGTGTTTACAAGCAACATGCCGGGTGCCCCATTCATGCGGCTTTATCGCATGAGTGGGGTCTTCGCCCTTGCCCAGAAACTATTTCAAATGCAATATTGGTACGCATCGAAACGAGGTCCTTCCGTGGTGCGTCTTAGTTCGGTCCGCTCCAGCCCGACGTGTCTCCTGCTCTCCCTCGCACTCACGCTCCCCGCCGCGGCCCAAACCCGCACCCAGCCCCGCGCCCAGCCCCGCGCCCCGAATCCCGTCCTCGCCCCAGCCGCCCCACCCGCGGCCAGACCTCCCGCCGCAGCCCGCAACGCCGGAGGCCGCCCCGTCCACAACGAAGCCGAGCGCGCCGCCCGCTGGAAGCAAGTCCCCATGCCCTACTCCAAAGCCGGCCTCAGCCCCCGCGAGCAGCAGATGATCGCCAAGCTCGCCGACGCCTGCCGCCTCCTCGACCAGCTCTACCTCCGCCAGTCCGACCTCGGCGGCTACATGATGTTCCACACCACGCAGAGCCCCGACATGCTCCGCCTCTTCCAGATCAACGGCAGCCGCTGGGACCTCGTCGACCGCAACGCACCCTTCTCCGGCGAAGAGCCCCTCGTCCCCGGCCACGAGATCTACCCCTACGGCCTCAAGCTCGCGCAGCTTGAGCAGTACGCCGCCGCCCACCCCGATCAGAAGGCCGCCCTCTACGATCCCCGCACCGTCATCCGCACCGCGCCCCTCACCCTCCCCGCCACCGATAGCCAGCCCGTCGTCTACAACAAAATTCCCGACCACCTCTACACCTACCCCTACCACGAGGCTTACGCCGAGTGGCTCAAGCCCATGGCCGCCGACCTCCACGCCGCCGCCAAGCTCTCGCCCGACCCCGCCTTCGCCCACTACCTCGACCTCCGCGCCGACGCCCTCCTCACCGACGACCTCTACGCCAGTGACATCGCATGGCTCGACCTCAAAGACCCCAAGATCGACCTCATCTTCGGGCCCTACGAGACCTACCTTGATGGCATCCTCGGCGTAAAGACCTCCTACGGAGCCTCCATCCTCATCCGAAACGACGCCGAATCCCGCAAGCTCGCCCTCTACCAGCAGCACGAAGCCGAGATGCAGCAGGCCCTGCCCATCCCCGCCGATCTCGATGCCAAGCCCAGCAAATCCGGCCAGGCCACTCCCATGGAAGTCGCCGACGCCCCACTCCGCGCCGGCGATCTCCGCTACGGCTACCAGGCCGTCGCCGACAACCTCCCCAACGACCCCCGCATCCACGCCGAAAAGGGCTCGAAGAAAATCTTCTTCAAAAACTTCATGGACGCCCGCGTCAACAACGTCATCCTCCCCATCGCGCAAAAAATGCTCACCCCCGCGCAAGCCAAAGACGTCACCGGCGAAGGCTATATGACCGCCGTCATCCTCCACGAGCTCTCCCACGGCCTCGGCCCCGCCTACGCCCATGTCAACGGAAAACAACTCCCCATCAACGAAGCCATCGGCTCCTCCTACAGCGGCCTCGAAGAAGCCAAGGCCGACGTCACTGGCATCTTCCTCGCGCACTGGCTGGCCGACCGGAAACTAATCCCCGCCGCCGAACTCAACACCATCTACGCCTCCTACGTCGCCGGCCTCTTCCGCACCCTCCGCTTCGGCACCGGCGAGGCCCACGGCCGCGCCGAGATGATGGAGTTCAACGTCCTCCTCGAACACAAAGCTCTCACGCAGAATCCAGACGCCACCTACACCATCGACTACGCCATCATGCCCACCGCCATCGCCGCCCTCACCCAACAGCTACTCACCTTCGAAGCCACCGGCGACCGCGCCGCCGCAGAAGCCTGGATGACCCGATACGACATCATGCCCCCTTCCCTAAACAAAGCCCTCGAATCCACCTCCGGCATCCCCATAGACATCACCCCCGACTTCGAGCTCTCCCGAGGAGTCCGCCCATGAACCCACTCCTCACCACTACCTCCTACCCACCTCATGCCTATGAATTGTCATTTCGACCGGAGCGCGCAGCGCGGAGTGGAGAAACCCGCAACTCCCCGGCCACAAAAGCCCAGGTGCCCCATCCATCGCAGCTTCACCGCGATGGGTGGGACGTAAACCATCGAGCTGCCAACGAACACGCCTTTGCCTCTGAGATAGGTCCGGGCTTTAGCCCGGACATCCTACAATCCAAAAAGAGCAGGGGCTTCAGCCCCCGGGACATGGCCTTCGCCCCTCCCCTCGACTCAAACATCATGAGTGCCTTTGCTTCTAGGTACCCCAAGGCTTCAGCCTTGGGTCTCACAGCCGCCACGAAGAGAAGGGGCTTTAGGCCCTGGGGTATGCTCCTCGCACTCCTTCTCGTCCCAACCGCCCACGCCCAACAAAAACTAACCCTCCACCACCACGACGCCGCCCACCAACTCCCCGGCACCATCGTCGTCCCCGCATCCGACTTCTTCTCGACCATCCCCGCAGGCGACTCCAACGACGGCCGCTTCCCCGCCGGCCAGTGGTACTTCAACAGCTCCACCATCAACATGTCCGTCCCCGACGACGTCACCGCAAAGATCCCCGTCAAAGAAGCCGGCACCTATCACCTCTTCGTCCGCGCCATCGGCACCCCCACCAGCAGCTTCAAGGTCTCCATCGACGGCAAGCAGGACCCCAACACCTTCGGCCAGGGCGCACTCCAGTTCCAAAAAGGCGGCGACTTCACCCTCAAGCCCGGCACCGCCGAGATCCGCCTCACCGCCATCACGCCACGCCCCTCCCTCAACGTCCTCGTCTTAACTAAGAACGCCGCGTTCAAAGAAGACGACCTCAAAGCCCTCGAACTGCCGCCCGAAGTGAAGCTCTTCCACGAGTACAAGATCGCCCCCTCCAACATCGTGAAATTCGGCGACGTCGACGGCTCCGGCAAATACGCCATCCTCGACATCACCAGCGACTACTCCTCCATCATGTACGCCAACGACGGCCACGAGCTCTGGCGCTGGCAGGCCCCGGCGCAAGACGCGCGCCTCCGCGGCGAGTTCGAAGCCCCCGGCGTCCTCTGGGACTTCCAGCACAACGGCCGCGACGAAGTCGCCCATTGGCGCATCATCGACAACGTCGAATACCTCGTCCTCGCCGACGGCCGCACCGGCGACATCATCAAGAAGGTCAAATGGCCCGCGCCACCCATGCCGCACGTCTACAACAACTACCGCATGGCCGTCGCAAAATTCCATAAAGACTCCGACGGACCCGACACCCTCCTCGTCTTCTCCGACACCGGCGGTCTCATCTCCCTCACCGCCTACGACTTCAATCTCAACCAGCTCTGGCAGCACGCCGAGCCCCGCCAGAAGGACTACTTCGGCCACTACATCTATCCCTACGACGTCAACGGCGACGGCATCGACGAAGTCTTCATCTCCCACCTCTGCCTCGACGCCAACGGCAAGGTCGTCTGGAGCAATGCCAAGTACTTCGAGAAGAACAACGACCACATGGACGCCATGGAGTTCTTCGACATCAACGGCGACGGCAAGCCGGAGCTCCTAGTCGGCCAGTCCGACGTGGGCACCCTCGCCTACAACGCGCAGAACGGCGACATGCTCTGGCAGAATCTTTCCGACCACTCGCAACAAGTCACCGCCGGCTACATCCTCGCCGACACCAAAACCCCGCAGGTCGTCACCAACGGCCGCACCTACGCCACCCGCCCCGCAGGCGGCGGTGGCCGCAACGCCGCCCCCACCGACCCCAACGCCGCACCGCAGATCAACGTCGGCGGAGGCCTCGGCGCCCAGCTCTACTGGTTCGACAACGTTGGCCGCCTGCTCGAACGCTGGCCCGCGCACCCACTCTCCGGCAACCCCAACTTCGTCCGCGGCGACTGGTTCGGCACCGGCAAGCGTACCTATTTCTGGTTCCGCTTCAAGCTCGAACCCGACGGCGCCTCCACCCTCTACTTCAAAGGCGAGGCCTACCACATGTTCGACTTCGACCACACCGGCGCCGACCAGGTCATCACCCTCGACGGCGGTGGCGGAGGCAACGGCGGAGGAGGCACCCAGATGCTCCGCGTCTACGGCTACTCCGGCATCGTCCCCCACCCCAAACCATGCAACGCAGACTGCCGCAAACTAATCGCCAACCACACCCACTACTAACCACTCAATCGGGTGCCCCATGATCACCGAGCCGCAGGCGAGGTTATCGTGGGGTTACTCACTCCCGGTCCACCCACACCGCCCGAGGAAACAAATGCCCACCAAGACCGCCCTCTCCCGCCGCAAGTTCCTAGCCCTCACCGGCGCAACCACCGCTGCCGCTGCCGCAAACACCACCTTCCTCTTCGCCGCCCCCACCCCGCCCGTCCCCCCGCGCCCCGGCGTCGAATCCCTCGCCGGCGAATGGCGCTTCTCCCTCGACCGCGACAACAAGGGCGTCACCGAGGGCTGGTTCTCCAAAAATCTCCCCGTCACCACCCACATCGCCCTCCCCGGAATCCTCCAGACCCAGGGCTACGGCGACGACATCACCGCCGAAACCAAATTCATCGCCGCCCTCCCCCGCGACATGGCCTGGTACAAGCTCCCCCAATACGCCGCCTACACCAAACCCGGCCACGTCGAAGTCCCGTACCTCTCGCAACCCGTCAAGCACTACCTCGGCGTCGCGTGGTATCAGCGTGACATCACCATCCCCGCCACCTGGTCCAAAAAACGCGTCGGCCTCATCCTCGAGCGCACTCGCTGGATGACCACCTGCTACCTCGACGACAAGGAGATCGGCTCCAACCGCTCCCTCGTCGCGCCGCACGACTTCGATCTCGGCATCCTCACCCCCGGCAAGCACCGCCTCTCCATCCGCATCGACAACTCCATGCAGAAGCCGGACTACCGCTTCGACGGCCACTCCGTCTCCGATGCCGAAGGCAGCACCTGGAACGGCATCGTCGGACGCATCGAACTCGCCGCCACCACCCCCGTCTGGATCGAAGACGCGCAGGTCTTCCCCAACGTCGCCAGCAAATCCGCGCAGATCAAAGTCAAGATCGGCAACCTCACCGGCGCATCCGGCTCCGGCACCCTCTCCGTCGGCGCCCACACCGCGCCCGTCACCTGGGACGCAGCCGGCGGCGACGCCACCATCGACGTCCCACTTCCCAACGCAACCCCATGGTCGGAGTTCACCCCCGTCCTCCAGCACCTCACGCTAAAACTCACAGGCCCCTCCGCCGATTCCAACGACCACCACGACGTCACCTTCGGCCTCCGCGAAATTAAATCCGAAGGCAAGCACATCCTCCTCAACGGCGAGGTCCTCAGCTTCCGCGCCACCCACGACGGCGGCGGCTTCCCCCTCACCGGCTATCCCGCCACCGACGTCGCCACCTGGAAGCGCATCCTCGGCATCTGCAAGGCCTGGGGCCTCAACGGAATGCGCTTCCACTCCTGGTGCCCGCCCGACGCCGCCTTCACCGCCGCCGACGAGCTCGGCTTCTACTTCCAGCCCGAGTGCGGCATGTGGAACTCCTTCGACGCCGAAGGCAAGATGCTAGCCGTCCTCAACGACGAGACCGCCCGCCTCCTCAAGGCCTACGGCAATCACCCCTCGTTCACCTTCCTCGACGCCTCCAACGAGCCCGCCGGCAACTACCAGGCGCAGCTCCCCGGCTGGGATGCGAAGTGGCGCGACGCCGACCCCCGCCACCTCTACGGCGACGGCACCGGTCGCCCCGCCGGCCCTCCCTTCCGCCGCCCCGGCGCGCCCGAACCCGCAACCGCCCCACCCCCCTTCGTCTACACCGCCGGCTACAACGTCACCGGAGGCCGCGGCCCCAGCGGCTGGTTCGGCAGCGACTACGAGCGCTCCCTCGAGCGCTTCCCCATCCCCGTCTTCGGCCACGAGGTCGGCCAGTGGTGCGCCTATCCCGACTTCAACATCATCGCCAAATTCGGCAAGACCACCTTCACCCCGCAAACCCTCTCCTTCGCCGGTGCGCCCGTCACCGTCAAAATGCCCTACATGGTCCCCGGCAACTACGAGATCATGCGCGACTCCGCGCGAGAGCACGGCCTGCTCCCCCGCAACAAGGAACTCGCCCACGCCTCCGGCCGCTTCCAGGTCGCCTGCTACAAGGAAGAAATCGAAGCCAGCCTCCGCACCGCCAGCTTCTCCGGCTACGAGCTCCTCGACCTCCACGACTACCTCGGCCAGGGCGGAGCCCTCATCGGCGTCCTCGACGCCTTCTGGGAGTCCAAAGGCTACGTAGCCCCCGCCGAGTTCCGCCAGTACAACAACACCACCGTCCCCCTCACCCGCTTCAAGGAGCGCGTCTACACCTCCGACCAGACCTTCACCTCCGACGTCGAGCTCGCCCACTTCGGCCCCAAACCGCTCCCCTCCACCACCCCCACATGGCGCATCGTCAACACTGCCGGCACAGCCGTAGCCTCCGGCAAACTCCCCGCCCGCGAGATCCCTCGCGGCAAAAACATCGCCCTCGGCAAGATCGCCGCCGACCTCTCCAAGCTCCACTCCCCCGCCCAGTACAAGCTCATCATCGAGCTCCAGGGCACCACCTTCCACAACTCCTGGGACTTCTGGGTCTATCCCGCCAAGGTAGACGCCGCCGTTCCCTCCGGCATCCTCGTCACCTCCTCGTGGGACGAGGCCAAAGCCAGCCTCGCCACCGGCGGCAAGGTCCTCTTCCTGCCCGACACCACCAACGACTCCAAAGAACTCGCCCTCTCCAACGTCCCCATCTTCTGGAACCGCCTCATGAACCCCGGCCGCACCTGGATGCTCGGCCTCTGGTGCGACGCGAAACACCCCGCCCTCGCCGGCTTCCCCACCGAGTCCAACTGCGACTGGCAATGGACCGACCTGCTCGCCAAAACCCACGCCCTCAAGATCGACGCGCTCCCCCACGCCATCACTCCCATCGTCCAGGCCATCGACGACTGGAACCGCAACTTCCGCCTCGCCATGCTCTACGAGTGCTCCGTCGGCCGGGGCAAGCTCATGGTCTCCTCGCTCGACCTCAACAACACCACCCACCCCGGCGCCATCAGCCTGCGCCGCTCCGTCCTCGACCACATGGCCTCACCCAGCTTCAAACCCGCCACCGCGGTCACCGAAGCCGAGATGAAGAACTGGCTCGAAGTCCGCAACAACGTCGACGAAGGCTTCAAAAAAGTAGAGTCCCCCACCTCCCCCGACCTCGTAGACCCCGGCCAAATCCGCCGCCCCGCCAACCGCACCAACTAACCACAACCCCAAAACCGGGTGCCCCACCCATCGCAGCCTTATCGCGATGGGTGGGATGAACACTGCCCACCAGCCAACCGCTCTCAGCCGTTGCCTGTCCTTTTGCTTGTCATCCTGAAAGGACCTGCTGTTTGCCCTGACCCGCTATCATCAAACTCAACCCAATGCTCACCGAGTCCACCATCCGCGAAGCCCTCCGCGACTGCTACGACCCCGAACTCCCCTGCAACATCGTCGACCTCGGCCTCATCCACACCATCTCACTCACCCCCGACCCCGAAGCCCCCGGCGCCGGCATCCCCGGCGTCCCACCCCGCCACCGCATCCACATCGCCCTCACCCTCACCACACCGCAAGACCCCACGTCCCCGGCAGCCACTCAACTCATCGCCCAAATCCAAAACCGTCTCTCCGCCTTCGAAACCATCAGCCGCACCGAAGTCACCCTCCTCCAGCAACCACCCTGGACCCCCGACCGCATCTCACCCGAAGGCCGCCAGCGTCTAGCCCTTCAACAAACTCCAAAGCATCCCCAACTGGTCCAGATCAAGTCGGCGCGATGAATACCCAGCCCAAATCCAAACCCCACCTCGTCCCCTCGCGCCCTCGCCCCCGCGACCTCCTGAAGCTCACCAGCTTCCCCATCCATCCCTTCGACCAGGTCCACGGCGTCGACACCTCCGGCCTCGTCCCCGCCGCCCATCTCCTCACCGGCCACCCCAACGACGAGCACGTCACCGCCTACTACGGCGTAGCCCCCAGCATCCTGCGGCAACTCATCGCGCAGTGGCGCGAGACCATCCCGCCCCACCCCATCCACCGCTACACCTTCCTCGACATCGGCTCCGGCAAAGGCCGCGCCCTTCTCGTCGCCAGCCAGTACCACTTCAAAAAAATCCTCGGCATCGAGCTCAACCCAACCCTCGCCGCTACCGCCCGCCAGAACGTCCTCCAATGGAACGCCGCGCATGCCGCGGACACCACCGCCCCCCGCATCGCCCCCATCGAAGTCCTCGAGCAGGACGCCCTGGACTTCGACTTCCCCCGCACCCCCACGCTCCTCTTCCTCTTCCACCCCTTCGAAGCCCCCGTCCTCACGCAACTCCTCAACAACATCACCGCACAACTAACGCCCTCCACCAAAAGCCCGCGCGCCCCATCTCAGGCGCAGCTTTACGCGACTGAGGTGGGAAGTAAGAAATTAAACCGGCCACCCGCCCCTAAACCAGCTTTAGACATCCTCTACGTCAACGCCGAGTGCGCCTCCGTCCTCGACAAGCACCCCGCCTTCACCCGCCTCTTCCTCGGCAACGTCCTCATGACCCCCGAAGACCACGCCGCCGACCTCGAAGCCATCGCCCGCCAAAAAGAATACGGCTCCACCGGCGACGAAGAGTGCGCCATCTACCGCTTCACCCCTGTTGCCACGTAAATGGGTGCCCCACATCTCGCTTCTGAGATGTGGGTATCGCGCCACGAATGCACGGTGTCAGAAACTTCATTCCTCGCAACTGACAACCTGCAACTACTCCTTCAACCGCACAATCAACCCTCGCTCATCCCCCTCGCCCCCGTCGTTGGAAAGATGCTCCATATAAATCTCCCCCCCGGCCATCTTCACCACACTCTCAAACCGCTCCCCCCACTCCACCAGCACCAGCGCATTCTCATACCCAGCCATCTCCTCCAACCCCAGCACCGCAATCTGCTCCTCAGTCTCCAACCGATAAAGGTCCAGATGAAACAACCGTACTGCCCTCCCCTGATACATCCCCTCGTACTCATGCACGATCGTGAACGTAGGACTCGTCACCTCATCCTCCGCCGCTGCCCCCAGCGCCGCGGCAATCCCCTTCACCAGCGTAGTCTTACCCGCCCCCACCTCTCCGCGCAGAACCACCACCAGCCCATGCGGTTGCTGCGAAAGCCCAGACGTCAACATCTCTGCAACTCTCTCCCCCAGCGCCAGCGTCCCCTCCACCGACCGCGTCCGAAACCGCCGCTCCCTCATCGTTTCCACATCCCTTTCCTCTTGTCATCCTGAGCGCAGCGAAGGACCCCGTATTGGCTTTTGCCTTTGCTTTTGCCTTTGCTTTTGCTTTTGCCTTTGCTTTTGCCTTTGCTTTTGCCTTTGCCTTTGCCTTTGCTTTTGCCTTTGCTTTTGCCTTTGCCTTTGCCTTTGCTTTTGCCTTTGCTTTTGCCTGTCCTTTTGCCTTTGCTTTTGCCGTTGCCGTTGCTTTTGCCTGTCCTTTTGCTTGTCATCCTGTAAGGACCTGCTTCTCGCACTACAGATGCACCCCACAAATCCAAGTCAACCCATCCTCATCCATCATCCGATACCGAAAAGCCTCCCACAAACAAGCAACCGTATCGGTAGCAAGCACGCAATGCTCCTCCATCTTCAACGCAGCAAAATCCCCCGCCAGCCCATGCAGAAAAACCGCAGCCTCCACCGCTCCCGCAACATCATCCCCATACTGTGCCAGCATTGCCGCCACGATTCCCGTCAAAATATCCCCACTCCCACCCTTCGCCATCGCCGGATTCCCCGTCGTATTCACCGCCACCCGCCCATCCGGATGCGCCACCAGCGTCCTCCACCCCTTCAACACCAGCGTCACCCCATGCTCCATCGCAAACCGCCGCCCCAGCCCCACGCGATCCTTCTCCACCTCCGCCACCGTCATCCCCGCCAGCCGCGCCATCTCCCCCGGATGCGGCGTCAGCACCATCACCCGCCCCTCACCCTTCAGCAACTCCGCCTTCCCCGCAAAAGCATTCAACCCGTCCGCATCGATCACCATCGGCAACTTGCAATCTGCAACCAAACCACGCACAAACTCCGGCGTCGTCCCCGCCTGCCCCAACCCCGGCCCAATCGCCACCACGGAAATTCCCTTCATCAACTTCGCCAGCGCCTCGTTCCCAAGCTGCTCCAGCGATAGCCCCCCACTACCGTCTTTGTCCTCTATTCCCTGTTCCCTATTCCTCATTCCCTGTTCTAACGCCTTCACCATCAACTCCGGCGAGAACCCTCCCACCACTCCCACAATCGTTCCCGGCACCGCCGCCGTCACCAGCCCCGCGCCCGCCCTCAACGCCGCCAGACTAGCCATCGCCGGAGCACCCGCCGTCCCATAACTCCCACCCACCACCAGCACATGCCCAAACTTCCCCTTATTCGAATTCACCCCACGCGGCGCCTCCGCAATCCCCTTCGAACTTCCCGCCCACGTCAACCCACTCTCTGGACTCACCGCCGCATCCGGCGACCCAATCCCCGCCACCACCACCGGCCCAAACGTCCCACGCGTCAGATGCCCAAACACATGCGCCATCTTCGGAGCCGTAAACGTCACCACCGCATCCGCAGGAAACGCCCCCACCATCTCCTGCTCCATCGAATCCGCATCCCACCCGCTCGGCAGATCCACCGCCACTACCGGCGTCTTCACCCGCGCCAGAATCCCCTGCAACTGACTCGCAATCCCACGCAGCGGAGGCTTGAACCCCGTCCCCACCACCGCATCCACAATTAAATCCGCGACCCCCAGCGTCTCCATCACCCCCGCAAGCCCAGCCTCATCCAGGGGCTCCATCACCGCAACCACGGGCATCACCTCACATAGCGCCGCGAGCGCCCCCGCCGCCTCGCCCTTCACTTCACCCTCGCGCCCCAGCAGCAACACCGACACCTGCATCCCCGCCCGCGCCATCAGCCGCGCCGCCACCAGCCCATCCCCGCCGTTATTCCCCTTCCCGCAAAACACCACCACCCGCTTCGCCTTTGGATACTGCCGCAGACAAAACCGAGCCACCGCCGCCCCGGCATTCTCCATCAGCGCACTCACCGGAACGCCAAACTCCTCCGCCGTCCGCCGGTCCACCGCCGCCATCTCCGTCGCCGTCAAAATCTCCATCCGTCCGTTCTACGCGAATCCCCACAATCGCGCCACAAAGGTGGGCATCGAGCGAAGCTCGACCGCCTTCTTCAAAGCAGCTCACAAAAATAGAGGGAAATCACACAACCGCAGTGCAGGTGGCGACCACCGGCTCCGTCTTAGTTCGCCGAACCCACCCGCCGTCCACCCGATACCGCCATCTGCGGAGTCTTCGGCGAAAAATAGTTCCTATCCGAAAGCGCCCGATAAAACTGCCCAGTCATCTCCGCGGCCTTCGGCCCAAACGTCGGCCGCCCACCTTCGATAAAGATCACCGTAACGATCCGCCCCGTCGGCGTATCCGCATAGCTCGCAAACCACCCAAACCGCGTCCCGTTATTCGAGCAGGTCCCCGTCTTCCCCAGCACCGGAAACTCCTTGAAGTTCGCTCGCAAACTCCGCGCCGTCCCATAGTCCACCGCGCCCTCCATGCCGTCCCGCATCTCCGGAATCAGCGGCGCGATATCCAGAATCCGCTTCACCTTCGGCACAAAGTTCGCAATCTCCTCCGGCGTCTGCGGATGCTGCAGGTAATACAGCGTCCCGCCATTCGCAATCGCCGACACCAGCGCCCCCAGTTGCAGCGGCGTCATCGAAATGCTCTCCCCAAACGAGCACATCCGTCCCACCCCGCCCTGCGCCGCCGGAAGCTCCGTGTCCGGATAAACTCCCAGTTGCTCGCCCTCGATATTCCATCCCGCCAGCTCGCCCAGCCCGAACTGGTTCGCGTAATACTTCACCCGGTCGAATCCCAGCGAACGCCCCAGCGTCTCAAAGTACGGATTGATCGAGAGCGCCAGCGCCTTCGTCAGCGTCATCGTGTAATGCCCGCCCAGGTTTACCGGAGTATCCCGCGTAATCAGCCCTTCATCCAGCGCCGCCAGCGCCACCGCCAGCTTGATCGTCGAGCAAGGCTCCGCGCCGCTCGAAAGCGCCAGCTTCTGGTTCACCATCGCCAGAATCCGCCCGCTCGAAGGATCGATCGCCAGCGCCGTCCCATTCATATTCCCCAAAGCTTCAATCGCAGCCGCGCGCACCACCGGGTCTTCGCCCGCGGTCGCATCGCCCAGCGACACATTGTCCGCAAACGAGTTCGCCGTAAACCGCTCCGTCATCACATGACGTCGCGTCCGCCGCACCGCCACCACCGGCCTAACCTTGCCCGTAGTCTTCCGCCCCACCGCGGTGCTCCGGCTCGAAGTCGCCCTTGCCGCCGCCGAACTCCTGTGCGAAGCCGTCCCCGTCGTGCGCGGCCTCACCACAGCCGGCTTATGGACCCCAGTCCTCGCCTTGGCCTTCGCAGCGCTCGTCGTCTGCGCCACCGCAACGCCACCCATCGGCGTCGCGATCATCCCCACTCCAAGGCAAAAAAGGGATACAAGATTCCAATAAAATTTCCGGGCCATCTACAAAACACTCCAGGGTTATTCCGTAGTACCGTTCTGTTCTTCTCTGTTCCAGGCTGCTCTAAGCTGTTCCTATCTGCTCTAAGCTGCTCCTGATCATTGGACAGCCGGGGACCCTAAAAGTTTGCACCCCGAAAACAGCAAAGCCTATGGCGCAGAAGCGGTATATCCGCCCCAAATTCATCGCAGTACGATGACAGGGCGACCCGAATAGAGGCCACCCTCCATTTTACGGTTTCGGTGCCTCAATTTTACAGGACACCACGGGTACCTCAACGACTCCGCCGCAGAAACGCTGGGATATCCAGCTCATCCGTCTCCGGATGCTCCGCCACGGAACCGCTCGCTCCCGCAAACAGCGCCGCCGGCTCCTGCGCTCCGTAGTCATGCGCCACGGCCCGAGACTCCCCTGCCGTCGCATAGCCGCCAAACGTAAACTCCCGCGCCGGCTCCCGAACCTCGGCCACCTCGCTCACCCGGGCTGGCTCCGTCGCCAGCGCAACCCCGCCGGCCATCTCCGCTGCCTCTCGCCGTCCGCGCACACGTTCAGCCCGGAAAAAATCATCGTCGAACACCGAAGCCGCCACCGGAACCAGCTCCGCCTCGTGCTCCGCGAAGGGATCGCCGCCGGAAAAATCCTCCGGATCCTGCACGCCGCCCTCACCCGCGTCATGCCTGGGCGCCGCTTCACCCTCAAGCTCCATCAGGTCTGCCACGCCCACCCGCGCCCGTCCCACCGGAGAAGCCTCAGCCTCCAGCACCTTCCGCGCGGACTCCACCTGCTCCGCCGAATACGCCTCGCGCACCTCGCTCGCAAACCGCGGCGTCTCCCCCGCGCCAAACCCGCGCTGCCGAATCGGGACCTCATGCGAAGGCATCACCGCCTCCGACAACATCCGCGCCCGCCGCTCCGGCATATCCTGCTTGAAGCCCGTCGCGATCACGGTAATCTTCACCTCATCGCCCATCCGCTCATCCATCACCGCGCCGAAGATGATGTTGCAATCCTCATGCGCCGCGTTCTGGATAATCGTCGCCGCCTCACTCACCTCGCTCAGCTTCAGGCTGGTCGAACCCGTAATGTTGATCAGAATCCCGCGCGCCCCATCGATCGCGCCATCCTCCAGCAACGGGCTCGCCATCGCCGCCATCGCCGCCTCGACCGCACGGTTCGGCCCTCCGCGCGAAGCCGTCCCCATCACCGCATAACCCATCCCCGCCATCGTCGTCTTCACATCGGCAAAGTCGCGGTTGATGATCCCCGTAATCGTAATAATGTCCGAGATCCCCTGTACGCCCTGCCGCAGCACATCGTCCGCAATCTGGAAGCTCTCAAAGAACCCCGCATCCTTCGCCACCGCCAGCAGCTTCTCATTCGGAATCACGATCAGCGTATCCACCGACTCCAGCAGCTCCTGCATCCCGCGCTCGGCCTGCTGCATTCTCCGCTTGCCTTCAAACGCAAACGGCCGCGTCACCACAGCGACAGTCAACGCGCCCATCTCACTCGCCAGCGACGCAATCACCGGAGCGGCGCCCGTGCCCGTGCCACCACCCAGCCCGGCCGTCACAAACACCATGTCCGCGCCTTCAAGCGCCTCAATAATCTTGTCGGAATCTTCGAGCGCCGCCCGCCGCCCCACATCCGGATTCGCGCCAGCGCCCAGCCCGCTCGTCAGCTTCACCCCAAGCTGCAGCTTGATCGGCGCATTCGAAACCTGCAGCGCCTGCACATCCGTATTCGCCGAAATAAACTCGACGCCCTCCACACCGGCAGCGATCATGCGGTTCACCGCATTGTTCCCGCCGCCACCCACGCCGATCACTTTAATCCGAGCACCCTGCGGCGCATCATCCTGGTACTGAATACGAAGTTCATCGGGCAGATTTGGCATGGTCTCAGACTCCCTGGGCATCGCGAAGCGCAAATCACAATCGCCTTCGCGGATTTCGTTAGCCCAATTCTGACACCCCATTCCCCCACGGAAAACCCACACCACCCCAAATGAACCACACTAGATACTTCAATCTCTCCCACCACATCTTTTTTCCTGACACAAAAGGCGGGTGCCCCACATCTCGCTTCTGAGATGTGGGTTTCGAATCGCCACGACCCCTCGGGTGCCCCATCTTCGCGACGGCTTCATCGTCGCTAAGGTGGGCATCGCGCAAAGCGCGACCGCACTCCGTTCGCAGCCCACAAAGCCCGTGTGCCCCATCCATCGCAGCATCATCGCGATGGGTGGGACGTAAACCTCTGAAGCGGTCCCTTCCTCCACTCCCACTACATCTCGCGCCCCTCAAACACAAACATCTCCACATCCCCCTCGCCCCCCGCAAACACCTGCACATCCGCCGCTGCGGCCTGTCCCTCAGCACTGAAGCCCCTCGATTCCCCGCAACGTCATTCTGGTAGCGACCCGGGCTCAAACTCCGAACGTGGTTGCGCGTAGGGGGGTTGGACTTGCGAACGAAATTGCATGGAGCGGGGGGTACAGGATGGCGGCGTAAGACCGATGAATACTCTCTATTGCTATTTGCGCCCACAGATGCCACGTCATCATTTGTCAGTTGCGAGTGATTGGGTGATAGCATCATTGGACTCGCAAGGAGATCAGGAATGGCTGGAAGGCATTCGGCGCCCCGCACCGATTTTGGTCCGCACTGGTTGCACGGGGGTATTCCTCGTGGCTTCGCCATTCTGGCGATTGGACTGGCGGCGATAGTTGGAGGCGCGAGGGGGCAGGGAGTAGTCAACGCTCAGCCGGAGCTTTTGAATGCGGTGAATGCGTGCGACAAAGATGCGTGATCGCTGTTGGAACGGACGGTTGCGATCGACAGTGGGGACGGCGACGCGGAGGGCCTGGCTGCGGTGGCGGCCATCGACGCGGCGGAGCTGAAGGCGCTGGGTGCGACCGTTAGGATGGTGCCTCCGCCAGCGGGCGCGCCTGCGGGCGATAACGTGGTGGCGACGCTGACGGGAACCGGCAAGGGCCGGATTCTGCTGATTTCGCATATGGATACGGTGTTCCGGCGCGGCGATGTGGCGCGTGTGAGGCCGCACTGGGAAGGCAATAACTATTTCGGGCCCGGAGCGGGAGATGACAAATCGGGCGCGGTGACGGCAATTTGTGCGCTGCAGGCGCTGAAGGCGATCGGGTTTCATGATTTCGCGCGAGTCGACGTCCTGCTGAACGCTAGTGAGGAAATGGGATCGCCAGGGTCCAAGGACCTGATACGTGCCATGTCGAAGGAGAGCGATCTGGTGCTCAATTTGGAGCGAGGAGTTCCGAGCGACCGGATCCTGGTGGCGCGAAAGGGCGGGGGCACGCTGACAATGGAGTTCACGGGGAGGGCGGCCCACTCGGGGCTGGAACCGGAAAAGGGAAGGAATGCGGTGCTGGAGGCGTCGCGGGTGGCGCTGGAACTGGGAAAGCTGGCGGATCTGAAGCTGCAGACCACGGTGACGGTGACGATTCTACAGGGCGGTGAGAGAATCAATATCGTTCCCGTACATGCGGAGCTGAAGGCGGATGTCCGCGCGTATACGCAAGCGGAGTGGGATCGTGTGGGTCGCGCAGCGGCGGAGCTGGCCGCGCACCCGGGGATCGATGGAGTAACGATCACGAGTAACCTCGTCCAATTGTTTCCTCCGTGGGGGCGAAGCGCTGCGGAGGATGCAATCGTGGCGCAGGCGCAACGGATTTATGCGGAGCTGGGCCGGTCGCTGAGGACGACGGAGGTTGGGTCGTCGGCGGATATCAGCTTTGCGGTGCAGGACGGTACTCCGGGGCTCGACGGCTTTGCCATGGAAGGCGCTGACGCGCACACCGATCAAGACCACGCAGACTTCAATACGCTGACGCCGCGGGCGTACCTGCTGGCTCGCATGGTGATGGAGACCGGACACGATCCGAACGGGAAGTGAAGCAGGTCTGGTTGCTAATTTGTCCAGTTGTCAGTGGTGGCTGCTAGAAGATCAAGAAAAGCACCTGAGATGTGGGCATTCGCGCCACGCGCGAACGGCCTTCCTCCACCAGCCACAACAGCCTCCGTGCCCCATCCATCGGAGCCTCATCGCGATGGGTGGGACGTAAGCACCCCACACCGCCACACTCACAACTCACAACTGTTTTCTGAACACCACCACCCCATTCGCCGGAATCACCACACTCGCGCTAGCCGCCAGCCCATGCATCCCCGGCCCATCCGCCTCTACCCCACCCGCATTCCCCGCCACCATCGGGTTCACCCAGTTATCGTAAACATCGCTATTGAACACCTCAGTCCATCGACCCGCGCTCGGAAAGCCCACCCGATATCCCCACCATGTCGTCTCACTCAAAGTAGCCACCACAACAACATCCTGCCCACTCCCCTCCACCCATCGCTGATACGCAATCACCCGGTCCGCATCGCTCGTATAAAAGACATTCAACCCCTCGCCCCGCAACCCAGGCAGCCGCATCCGCAGCGCCACCGCATCCTGCGTAAACTTCAGATGGTTCGCCATCGCCTGATCTACGGCCTGCCCGACCGCCCCACCGCCCGCCGCCTCCGCCAACCCACCCCACCAAATCAAATGATCCGGCGTCCGCGGGTCCGGACACCACTGCTTGTCCTCCAGAAACTCCTGCCCCATAAAAATCTGCGGAATCCCCGGCGCCGTCAGCAGCAACCCCATCGCCACCCGCGTCCGCGACCGCGCATACCAACTCCGCGCATTCGAACCATCCGCCAGCGCCGGCACCCGAGGCCTCTCCCCTGCCTTCACAATGTCGTGGTTCTCCACGCAAGGAATCGTCTGCCAAGCCGCCCCAAACCCCGCCGGCCACAAGCTCATCGCGATCCCCGTCATCCCCACATAAGCACCCGCACCCCCCGCCGCCTGCCCCACCGCCGTCCGAATCGCCTCCCTCAACCCATCATGCTGCACCGCATCGAACCCCAGCCCGCCGCTCCCCACACCCGCCACCATCTCCGGAGCAGGCACCCCATACTCGCTCGGCCAGTACTCCGCATTCTGCAAACATCGCGGATTCTCCCCCCGCACCGCCCCCGTCAGCTCCCGGCAGAACTCCCACCCATTCGTCGTATTCATCGCCAGCAGCATCGAGATCTCGTCATACCGAAAACCATCCGCGTGCAACTCCTGCAGATGAAACCGCGCATTGTTCAGCAGAAACCCGCGCACATCCTCGTTCCACAGCGCAAACGACAACCCACCCACAAACCCCTGGCTCGAAAAATAAAGGCTCTGATTATTGTCGTAGCTCCCATCCGGCCCCGCGGTCTTCGCCCGGTCCCAGAAGTACAGGCTGAAATCGTCCCCATGCAAAACGCCATTGGGCATCTGATACGTCCCGCCCCACCCACCCGCATGGTTGTACACCACGTCGAACGCCACCGCGATCCCATACACATGCAGCAGGTCCACCATCGCCTTCATCTGCGCATACCCCGGCGAAATATCTGTAACCGACATCGGCGCAAATCCCTTCGCCGCCAGCAGCCGGTTGATCGTCGCCAGATATCCCGCCAGCCTCTCCGCGTCGTACACCGAGCAGCCCATCGCAGGCGAAAATAAATCCGCTCCCTGGTACCCCAGCCCCGGATACCCCAGCGAGGGCGAGTCCTCCATCTCATACACCGGCAGCGGCTGCACCACGTTCACCCCCAGCGCCGCCAGGTACTCCACCTTCTCCACCACATCCAGATACGTCCCCACCCACCCAGCGCTCGCCGGCGCATACGTCCCAATGTGCAGCTGGTACACCACCATGTCCGAATACTCCGGCGCGCGAAAGCCCCCGTCTTTCCCGATGTCGTGCCACGGATACTCCTTCGCCCCGCGCACCACCGCCGCGCAAACCGGAAACGGCATCGCCGGATCGTTCGCCATCTCCCGCGCATACGGATCGCGCTTGTACCCGCTCGACCCCTCCCCCACCACGAAGAACCGGTACGTATCCCCCTCCCGCGCGCTCGCGCAGAAGCCCGACCAGTACCCATTCGCATCCTTCGCCATCAGCAGCTCATCCGCCTGCCCCCTGCTGGGGATGCCATCGAAGATGCCATTCAAATAAACCGCCGTCGCCCGCGGAGCCCACGCCCGAAACGTCGCCCCGCCCCCCGCCAGCCCCTGGTCCCCCAGCAGCGTAGCCCCCATCGGCGTCCCCGCCGAACAATTCGCCTGAGAGATCATCTACCCCTTCCACGGTTGCCGTCGCTTTTGCCGTTGCCGTCGCTTTTGCTGTTGCCGTCGCTTTTGCTGTTGCCGTCGCTTTTGTTGTTGCTTGTCCTTTTGTCTTTGTCATCCTGTAAGGACCTGCTTTTGCCGTTGCTTTTGCGGTTGCTTTTGCCGTTGCTTTTGCCGTTGCTTTTGCCGTTGCTTTTGCCGTTGCTTTTGCCGTTGCTTTTGCCGTTGCTTTTGCCGTTGCT
>OLLV01000003.1_pt1 | contig 18772 bp, 14 predicted proteins | sample 1604641 | NCBI WGS metagenome assembly OLLV01 (sample SAMEA104055725, study PRJEB20765) | soil metagenome | biome: Arctic tundra; feature: Polygonal ground; material: soil | place: USA | collected 2011-09 | depth 0-0.5 m
CCCCCCACCATCCCCGCGAGCGTCCCCACAATCTTCCCTGCCTGCACCCGCCCGGTAAGGTCCTTCGTCACCCCCACAATCAACGAAACCTTGCCTGTAGCAGAATCACCAGCCCCAAGCACCACCACGCCCGACCCCAGCTTCCCCCGCATCTGATCGACGAGATCCCGCATCGGCCCACGCTCCAACCCATCCACCCGCTGCACCATCACCTTCACGCCCTTGACTTCAATCGCTGAAGCATCCCCGGCCGCCGCCGAAGCCGACTTCATCCGCACCGCATCCAGCTCCCGCCGCAGCTTCTTCATCTCCTCTTCCTGCGCCGCAAACTTCGCCCGCAGAGCATCCGCCGTCCCCGCATCCGAAGCGCCGCCCCCAACCATCTGCCCCACCACCCGGGCCACCTCAAAGTCACGCCGGAACTCACCCAGCGCCCCCATGCCACTCACCGCCTCAACCCGTCGCACCCCCGACGAGACACTACCCTCGCCCACCAGCTTGATCAGCCCAATCTCCCCCGTAGCCGCCGTATGCGTACCGCCGCAAAGCTCCGTCGAGAATTCGCCAATCTTCACCACGCGCACCCGGTCGCCATACTTCTCGCCGAACAGAGCCATCGCGCCGTAGTCGTTCACGGCCACATCGATCGGAACATCCACCAGCGTCTCCACCTTCGCATTCGCCAGCACCTGCGCGTTGACGATATTCTCTACCTCGCGCAGCTCCTCCTCCGCCACGCCCGCAAAGTGCGAAAAATCAAATCGCAGCCGCGTCGCATCGTTCAAACTACCCGCCTGCTTCACATGCTTGCCCAGAACCTCGCGCAGCGCCGCATGAAGCAGATGCGTCCCCGTATGGTTCCGCTCCGTCGCCCGCCGATTGTCGGCATCGACCACCGTGTCCACGGTATCGCCCACTGCAATCGTCTGGTTCGCCCGCACCTTGTGGGCGAACACGCCCTGCACCGGCTTCGTGCAGCCCTTCACCTCGGCCACAACCGAGTTGTGATCGCCAGAGTACAACCACCCCATGTCCCCCACCTGTCCGCCCGAGTCCGCATAGAAACTCGTGGCGTCGAGGACGACCTCGCCCTCCTCGCCACCCTTCAACTCCGGCACCCCCACGCCGTCGCGCACCAGCGCCAGTACCTTCGCCCCATCCACCCGCAGCGCCGAATACCCCTCAAACTCCGTCTTCGCCAACTCCCGATAAACCGGTGCCGCCGACTTCTGCGACCCACCCTTCCACGAAGCGCGAGCGCGTTGCTGCTCCTCCTCCTTCGCAGCATCGAACCCAGCCATATCGAATTCAATGCCCGCATCCCGTGCAGCGTCGACCATGAAATCCAGCGGCATTCCATAAGTCTCGTAAAGCGTGAACGCTTCGCGGCCCGATAGCTCCTTTTTCCTTAATCGAATGATGGCTTCGGCATCGGATTCATTAGCATTCTTTTCGAAGTGTCTAAGCAAGAAATCATCTTCAAGGACTTCTCGGCTGAAGCGATTTTCAATAACCATTTGCAATCGCTGACTGCCAGCGTGCATAACCCTTGCAAACTGCAACTCCTCCGCCAACACCACCTTCGCAACCCGCTCCGCAGTTTCCTTCAACTCCGGATAAGCCACCCCCATCTCATCCAGCACCGCCAAAACCATCTCATGCATAAACGGCTTCTCCTGCCCCAGCAGCCGTCCATGCCGAATCCCACGCCGCAGAATCTTCCGCAGCACATACCCACGGCCCTCATTCGCCGGAACCACGCCATCCGAGATCAAAAACGTAGCCGCCCGAGCATGGTCGGCGATAATCCGCAACGAAGCTGCACCTTTTGCGTCGCTCACACTTGCATCGGCAACAGTCATGCCGGTAAAGCCCGTCAACTCCGCAGCCCGCGCAATCAGCGGCGTAAATAAATCCGTCTGATAGTTCGAGAGCGTTCCCTGCAAAACGCAAGCCACCCGCTCCAACCCCATCCCCGTATCGATCGAAGGCTTAGGCAGCGGCGTCAACACCCCATCACTCCCACGATCGAACTGCATGAACACCAGGTTCCAGATCTCCATATACCGTTGGTCATCTTCCCCAAACGGTTTATCTTCACCCGTCTCCGAAGCCTCCACACCCAGGTCGTAATAAATCTCCGAGCAAGGCCCGCAAGGCCCCGTATCCCCCATCGCCCAGAAATTGTCCTTCGCCCCCAACTCAAAGATCCGCTCCGCCGGGACCCCAACCTCCAGCCAGAACCCATAAGCCTCCGCATCCCGAGGCACCGCCGCGTCGCCCTCAAAAATGGTTACATAGAGCCGCGCCGGATCGATCCCAAACCAAGCCGGACTCGTCAGCAGCTCCCACGCATACGCAATCGCCTCGCGCTTGAAGTAGTCTCCAAACGAAAAGTTCCCCAGCATCTCAAAAAACGTATGATGCCGCCGCGTAAACCCGACGTTCTCCAGATCGTTATGCTTTCCGCCCGCCCGCACGCACTTCTGCGAGCTCGTCGCCCGCGAGTAATCCCGCTTCTCCGCGCCGAGAAACACATCCTTGAACTGGTTCATCCCCGCGTTCGTAAACAGCAGCGTAGGATCGTTCACCGGCACCAGCGACGACGAATGCACCCGCCGATGCCCCTGTCCCGCAGCCGAAGCTTTCCCTTCAAAAAACCGCAGAAAATCTTCCCTGATTTGGCTTCCTGAAAAAAAACGCTGGCTTCCCGATCGAAATTCCATAGAAGAGAAGTTTAGCAGCGCCACGCTTGGACTACGCATCCCCGAGGTCTACAATCGATCCAGAGGAGGATGCCATGCGTCAGGTCCAATTGCACGAAGAAGAGCAGCAATTTGCCGCCCTCGTCTCCGAAGCCGAGGCAGGCGAGAGCCTCACCATCCTCCGTGGCGACAAGCCCGTAGCCCAGATCATCCCTTTTCCCACAGAAGCTACGCAGAGCGAGCGAGCCGCTGCACGCAATCGCCTCATTGCCCTGATGGATCGTGGCGTGGATATGGGCGTATGGAATGGTCGAGACGAGCTCTACGACCGTGACTAAGATCACCCTCGATACGAATATCCTCTTCTATGCCTTCGACTCCAAAGAGGTCGGAAAGCATCTCCTTGCAAAAAGAATTCTCGCGGCCTGCTACGACATGGCGGTCCCGATTTCGCTTCAATGTCTCGGCGAATTCTATAGGTCAGCAACGAAGAAGCATCTGGTCAGCCCAGCAGAAGCTTCCACAATTGTGGAAGACGTCCGGAAAGGCATGCCAATTATTCAACCTGGAGAAATCGACTTGGTCGCCGCAATGCGTATCCATCAACAGCATGGTCTTCAATTCTTTGATTGTCTTCTCATCGCCACAACCGCGCGTGCCGGATGCACTACTCTTTTTTTCGAAGATCTCCAGCACAATCAGGTTATCGAGGGCCTCACAATCGTCAACCCATTTAAGCTATCTCATCAGGAACTCGAAGCACTCCTCGCCTAAAACCGCACTCCCACCACATCCCCCCGCATCGCCCGCCCTACCGGCCTCACCCTCGCACCATCCGCCGCGAACGCCTCATCCGTAAAGTTCCACCCCGAATGGATCAGCATAAAAATATGCTCCCCCGGCATCTCGCGCACCATCTCATACGGCGCCGTGCGCAGCCCCGTGAAGTGCTGAAGATGCATCGCCGTCAGCGCCATCGTGTCGTGCTTGTCCCAGCGCAACTCCTCCGCGCTCGAGTACACCAGCGCCAGCCGCGCCCGCACCGCCGGATCCGGCTCATACTCGCTCGCCGTCAAAAACCAGCCCATATCCTGGATATAAAACGTCCCATCGCCATTCGTATCGAGCGCCTTCTGCACATCCACCGGAAGCACCAGGTCCGCCATCGTCTCCGCCGCCGCCCTCCGCTCGCCAATCACCCGCGCCGCGCCCGACCCAATCAGCGCCACCAGCAGCCCCGCCACCACGCCCGAAAACACCGCATCGCGCTTCAGCCAGTCGCGCATCGCCACTGCCACCATTGCGCCGATCGCCACCACCGCGCCCAGCACATACCGCACCTCGATCGAGTGCGTCACAAACCGCGCCATCAAATATCCGAAGAAGGGAAGCGCCGCCAGCGTCCCCAGCAACACCCACTCCGCCGCCGGAATCTCCCGCGCCCGCATCGCGCGCACGCAAGCCCACACCAGCGCAATCGCAAACACCACCAGCACCCCCATCGCAAGATGCTGCACGTTCAAGCTCATCCGCGTGTAGTCCACAAAAATCGATCGGTACGCTCGCGTAATGTCATGCAGGCTCACACCACCGCCGTTGTAGTAGTTCTTCTTGAACTCCGCCGCCGCCTTCAAAAACGGCATCGTCCCCACAAACCCCGCCATCCCTACGCAGATCGCACCCACCACCGGCCAATCCACTCGCCGCCGCGCCACCGTGCGAAACAACTCCGCCGCACAAACCGGCGCCAACAACAGCACCCCAAAATAATGTGCATTGATCGTCAGCGCAATCGCCGCCGCCAACCCCACCAGCGCCCACCCTCGCCCCGATTCTGGGTGCCCCACAACCTGCCCTGAGCCTGTCGAAGGGTCTCGATTCTGAGATGTGGGTTTCCGCGCACAAATCTGCCAGCACCACAACGCCAGCGCATACAACCCCAGCATCAACCCATAGGGCCGCCCCTCAGCCGAGTAATACAGCGTAGCCGTCAATGCCGGAAACGCCGCAGCCACCGCACCAGCCCGCTCCCCTGCCAGATTCCGCACGAAGAAAAACAAACAAACCTGCATCAGCAGAAATCCCACAAACGCCGGAAGCCGCAGCGCAAACGCGCCCACCCCAAACACCTTCATTCCCGCATGGCTCAGCAGATGAACCAGCAGGGGATCGAGCGAGATCGGCCACGTCTTCTGCACCTGCACCAGCTCCGCCACCGACCCCACGCTGTCCGTGTGGAACGCATACAGCTCATCCTGCGTCATCAATTTGTTATGCGACCACGCCAGCGATACCACCGCCGTCAGGCACACAAACACCACCACCATCGCCCGAGCAAACCCGCACCGCGCAATCGCCGGTCTGGCGTCCATCAGTTCGATCCCGTCGCCGGCTGCACCATCTGCTGCGTCGGCGTAAAGCCCGCCTCCAGCCACGGCAGCCGCACAAACAGCAGCATCACCATCACCACCACCGTCGCCGTAAACCACAGCATCAGCCCCGGCTCGCGATACAGCTTCTCCGGATTCTGCACCGCCGAATGCGGCTGGAACGCCAGCTTGAAATAAATCGCCATCACCAGCGCCACCAGCGGAAATCCCAGCAGCAACTCAATCCTGTACCGGATCACAAACGCCCCAAAGAACAGCATCGCCGTCGAAGCATAGAACACCACGCTCACCAGCAGGCTCTCCGGCGTATACCGCTTGAAGCTCGCGCGATACGCCCCCGCCACGCCACGATCCCCAATCTCCTTCAACTCGCTGAACCGCTTCAGCGCCATAAAGTAGCAGCCAATCATCCAGTAGCACATCAGCAGACTCAGCGGCGGCACCAGCCACGCCGCCACCGCATACCACCCCAGCAGCATCCGTAGCGGATTGTTCACGCTCTCCGTCAGCACATCGAGATAGGGCACATCCTTCGTCCGCAATGGCTTGATGTTGTACACGCACCCCATCAGCCAAAGCACCAGCGCCGTCACTGCAAACGGCTTCGAGATCGTCCACCCAATCCCCACGCCCACCAGCATCATCACAATCCACTGGACGTAAGCCAACGGTATGTTGACCAGTCCGCGAGCCGCGGGCCGATTCTTCTTCGTCGGATGCAGCCGGTCGAACGGCGCATCCAGCACCTCATTGATCACATAGTTGCTGCAAGCCACCAGCGTAATGGAGACAAACGCCCAAACCAGCGTCAGTACAAGCTGCCGATTCAGCAGCTTCGGATAGATGCTGAGCGGAACAATAATCCCCGGCAGCACAAACAGGTTTTTAATCGAATGGTCCAGCCGCGCAATCGCCAGGTGCGCCTTCAACCGCTCTGAGATCGAAACCTTCGCCTGCGTTGAACCCATCATTCCCGGCTATTTCCCCGGCGTCGCAGGCATTCCACTCCGCCCGCTGCGCGCATCCACAAATCGCATCGCTTTTAGAACAAGCCTTAGTATATCGGCGAATCCCTGCACGCCAGATTAAGGTCGTCCTGCCCGCGCGCATTCCGCCGATTACCCGCGAGCCATATCCCGCATCTCAATCGATAGATCGCAGGCGAGCCACGCGCTCGCGAAAGGCCTTCCCATGCACTCACTCAAAATCGCCACTACCGTCCTCGCCGCGGCGTTTCTCGCCGCAGTTCCGCAGCTTTCCGCGCAGGAACCGAACCCCATCCCGCTCAAATTCCATGCCATTTACCCGCAGCCGTCGCAGGCCCGCGCCCAGGTCGACCAGGCCATGCAACTCGCCGTGCAGCAGCACAAGCGCGTCCTCCTCGCATTCGGCAACGACCAGTCCCCGGACTGCCAGGTCCTCGACGACCTCCTCCATGAACCGCCCAACCAGGGCCAGATCGCCGAGCACTTCCTCGTCGTCCACATCAACGTAGGCCCCAAGCTCGACCAGAACCTCGATCTCGCCCGCCGCTTCGGCATCCCGCTCGAAAAAGGAGTGCCCGCGCTCTCAGTGATCGACGGCAGTGGCCAGGTCATCCACGCTCAGACCGACGGCGAGTTCACCCACGCCCGCAACATGGGCCCCGCCGACGTCACCGAGTTCCTCAACAAATGGCGAAGCTGATCGCCGTCGATCGATACCCGGAGCCCACGTCCAACCCTCAACCCGATGCGCCGCATCCCTCGGAGTTTTCAGTGCCGCAAACTCCCCGCGCCGCGCCGTCATCACCATGCAGCTCACCAGCGCGTCGAAAGCGTCCTCACTCCCGCGCGCCTTCTCCATCACACCCCGCGGCAGCGCCGCATAAGCCGCATCCTCCTTCCGCTTCTTTAATAGATAAGCCGCCCGCGCCTCCGCGTTCGACTTATGCACCGCCCCGGTATTCAGCCGCGAATACATCTCCACCACCAGCGGCCTATCTTCTTTCAGCGCTGGCCGATCGAAAGGCCACACCGCAAACCCCACCTCGCGCAGCCGCAGCAATATCGGCATCCCACGCAGCGACGCCGTCCCCACGCTCCCCGACCCGCCGATCTGAAACACACTCTTCGGCGTGATCCCCCTGATCCGCGCCGCACGCTCGGCCTCCGGAATCTCCGCTGCCAGTTTGCAATCGATATCCGTCGCCCGCAGCATCCGGTGCAGCCGCTCGCCCGAAAACTCCTCCGGCCTCTTGCCGTTCCCCGTCACGCCGGGCCTTCCCCAGAACCGCCGATCCTCGCACTCCGCTCCCAGCCACCGCTCCCCATGCTCCCGAGCCACCAACTCCCAGAAAGCCGGCGCATCCCCACACCCCATCTCGCCCTTCACAAACCACTCCGGAAAGCTGAAACAAAAATCGAACCCCACCACCATCCGCGGAGTCTTCCGCGCCCTCTCAATCAACCACTCCCCAACCTCCACCCGAGTCCGCCCACCCTCCAGCCGAACGCCGCCGCTATCCACCCGCCCCGCACCCGCCGTCCAAACTCCCGCCCAGATCTTCTTCCTCTGCCCCGGCCCCTTGTCCCCCGACCAATCCACTGCCACCACCCGCTGCACATTCATCGTGCCTTCGGCTTCACCCTTGCCATCGCCATCGCCGTTGCCGTTGCCGTTGCCATCGCCCTTGCCGTTGCCGTTGCCATCGCCCTTGCCGTTGCCCGCTCTTTTGCTTGTCATCCTGTAAGGACCTGCTGTTCGCTCCGCCGCCACAACCACTACTCCTCCACCTCAAACTCCTCCACCTCAACCCCCCACTGCCTTAGCACCTTAAAAACCGTCCCCGCCGAAAACCCAGCTCGCAACAACCTCCCCATCACCCGCGTCGATTCCTTTTGAGCGTTCACCCCACTCGGCTGCTTCATCCGCTTGCGCGCGCAATACTCCCGCGCCAGCGCCACCTCATCCACGCCTTCATACGCCGCGCCTACCGCCGCCCCCACCAACTCCGAACTGACCCCCTTGCCCATCAAATCCTGCTGCACCCTCCGCCGCCCAAACTTCTGCCCCTCCTTGCGCAGCCGCGTATAGTCCGCCGCAAACCGCGTATCGCTCAAATAGTTCAGCTCCACCAGTCGCCGCACCACCGCATCCATAGCGGCCTCACCCTCCGCACCCTCGAAGGCGCGCCCCTTCATCAGCCGCCGCAAATCGCGCTCCGTCCGCATCCGTCGAGCCAGCATGCCCACGGCATACTCAAACAGCCCCGCCTCCCCCACCGGCTCCCTCCTCTTCGCCTTCTTGAACGCCATCTATCGCCCCGCCCCTAACTCCGCATACTTCCCCGTCTTGGTCCATCGATCGCACCAGTCCCCCACCGTCTCATACCAAAGCTCACTGTTCTTCGGCTTCAGCACCCAATGCCCCTCATCCGGAAAATATAAAAACTTCGAAGCCACACCCAGCCGCTGCAGCGCCGTAAACAATTCGAACCCCTGCGACACATCCAGCCGATAGTCCTTCTGCGAATGAATCACCAGCGTAGGCGTCTTCGCATTCGCAATGTACTGCGAAGGCGACCACTTGCGAAACGGGTCCTGCTCCGCCGGCAGCGAGCTATACCGCCAAGGCTCCGCCGGATGACCAGCCCCAACTCCCGGGTGCCCCATGTCTCGATTCTGAGACATGGGTTTACCGTCGATACCGCTCAATCCGGGTGCCCCGGCAATCTTCGATTGCTGCGATGTAAACCCATCCCACCCCGCCGGAAAATCCTCAGGCCGCCGAAACTCCCACTCGTTGAACCAAAGCTCCTCGGTAGCCCCATACGCGCTCACCGCGTCGAACATCCCGTCATGCGTCACAATGCATTTGAACCGATTCGTATGCGTCAGCACCCAGTCCGCCATATACCCGCCATAGCTCGCCCCCAGCGCGCACTCCCGCGTCTTGTCGATAAAAGGGAAGTGCTGCTCCGCATAATCCAGCCCCTTCATCAGGTCGACATAGGCCCTCCCACCCCAGTCCCCGCTCACCTCATCCACAAACTTCTGCCCATACCCCGTCGACCCCCGCCGATTCACCCCAATCACCACATACCCACTCGCCGCCATCAGCTCCCAGTTCCACCGATAGCTCCAGCTATCTCCCCACGCCGTCTGAGGCCCACCATGCATCAGGAACTTCACCGGATACTTCTTAGCCGGATCAAAGCCCGGCGGCCGCAGAATGAACCCCTGCACCTCCGTCGCACCAGCCCCTTTGAACGTGAACGACTCCATCCTCTGCAGGTCAAGTCCACTGAGAATTGGATCGTTGATTCGAGTGATGCGCCGCACTGCAAAGAGAACATTTCGGGTTCGCCCCGCAATTGATCCGTCGAATGCATGGCGTGGCACTTTCTGCATCGTGTCATCGATCTCTTCGCGATCGTCGACAGTCAGTGCAACCAACTCGCTGGGCGCTCGCACGGTCATCATCACCGCAACCAGCGTCTTTCCATCCGCAGACAAGTGAATATCTGAATACTCCGCAAGGCGATTCTCTGATCGGAATATCTGAGAGTCCTCAGAATTATCGAATGCGATAACGCCTTCAGTTCGAGTGCTGAGACTGCGGTCGGTTATACGGTAGTCAAGGATATCCTCTGCTCCCGAATGCCCAGAAGCAAAGTAAATATCTTTCCCGTTCGCCGCCCAGGCGAGTTCGTCCACCCACCCATCGAACTTGGGCAACACTTCCTTGGCCGTCTTTTTCTCCCGATCAAACAACACCAACCGAAACCGATCCGACTCAAACCCCGCCGTCTTCTGCGACCGAAAAGCCAACCACTTCCCATCCGGAGAATAAGCCGGCCCATCATCACTCCCCAGGCTCGTACTCACTTTGACAGCCTTAGCACCCACCTCATCCAGTCGCAGCGTAAACACATCATTATTCGTACTCGCCGCCGGAACCTTATCCAGGTTCGTGACATAGGCAATCTCCTTCGAATCCGGAGCCCACGCATATCCCAGCGGCCCACCCAGCGTCCACGTCGGCGTCTCCGCATCCCCCACCACACTCGCCGGAGTCAGGTCGCGAGGATTCGCTCCATCCATCGAGAAGTCCGCCTCAACCACATGCGTCCGCTTCTTCCCCGTAAACGCATTCCAATGCCGATACAACAGCGCATCCCAAATCTGCGCCTTCACAGGATTCTTATCCGCCGCCTCATCCTTCGCCTTATCGCAGGCATCCTCCTCCGCCCACGAAGCTGGCTCACCACCAAAACCGAGTGCCCCATTCATCGCAGTCTCATCGCGATGAGTGGGAGCAGCGCCACTGCTTCTCACGGAGCATTCCGGATACACCTGCGTGGTAAACAAGAAATGCTTGCTGTCAGGCGACCAGATCGCCCCATCCGCATCCCCGCTCACTGCATTCAGTGTCCTTCCAACGCCAATCGTGCCCGTCGCCTCATCCCATGTTGCAATCGTGATCCGCGCCACCGGATCGTCCTTGGTCGGCTCGCCTGTATAAGACACAAACTGACCGTTCGGCGAGAACCGTCCAAACGATTCCCCGGTGTTTGATGTCACCTGCCGCTCCGGCCCACCCCCGATTGGCACCACCCAAAGATGATTCACCTTCGTATTCTTCTCCAGCGACACCTCCGTCACCGAAAACATCACCCACTTACCACTCGGCGAGATCTGTGGATCGCTCACCCGCTTCATCGCCATCAAATCCGCAAACGTCATCGCCCGCTTGCCGGACAGCCCCGACACTGGGTGCGCCATATCTCGATTTTGAGATATGGGTTCCTGCGCCACCAACATTCCCGCCAATACCACCCCAACCCCAGCCACTTTCACCAGAAGACGCATCATCGCGCCAGTCTACATCCGCAACGAAACCGGGTGGGGGGCGAAGCCCACCCCTTCTCTTCCAGAAACGCCGAAATCCCTCTGTCAAGCCCCCCAAACCTTGAAAATCGCACTAACCCAAACCCTCCCAACAACTTCCGCTGCAAAAATACTTGGCCGTTTAGTTTCTCCAAGCTCCTATAATTAATCCAGAGGCCAAAAAGGAGAACCTCCAGACAATCCAGTAACCCCTTTAGAATCAAATTTTTGACCCCTAACTACCGTGATATCAAATATTTGCGGGGATTGCTCCCCGTAAACCAAGCCATATCTGATATTTAGCAAAAAGAGGGGGGGAGGGGGGGCACCCCCGGCACGCAAACATCGGGCAGACTCAGAACTTCTTTCTCCTCCGCGTCTATTACCATAGGTTCTGTCGACTCCGCGCCGGAACCGTACCTCCCTGGGAGCTCTGAAAACCATGAAACCGCTCGCTCATCCCCGCGCCCGTCTCCTTTCGATCCTCCTCGCGGCTGCCCTCTTCCCCATGGCCGCCCCCGCGCAGGACTCCGGCTTCGGCAAGCTCGACCCCACGCCCCCCTCGAACCTCACCCCGGACGAGATCATCAAGAAATTCGCCGCCCGCGAGACGGACTTCGCCGCCGCCCGCGACAACTACACCTTCCGCCAGACCGTCAAAGTCGACACCATCGACGACGACTCCGGCAAAGTCGACGGCGAGTACCAGCAGGTCACCGACATCACCTTCGACAAGGACGGCCGCCGCGAAGAGCACGTCGTCTTCGCTCCGCAGAACACCCTCGAACGCGTCATGATGTCGCCTGTCGACTTTGACGAGATCGAACACCGCCTCCCCTTCATCCTCACCACCGCCGACCTCCCGCAGTACACCGTCACCTACGTCGGCCGCCAGAAGGTCGACGAGCTTGACACCTACGTCTTCGAAGCCGGCCCGAAGAACATTGAAAAAGGCCACCACTACTTCCAGGGCAAGGTCTGGGTCGATCAGCAGGACTTCCAGATCGTCCTCATCAACGGCAAGACCGTTCCCCAGGACACGCGCAAAGGCCACGAAGACCTGCAGCCGCCCTTCACCACCTACTACGAGCAGGTCGACGGCAAATACTGGTTCCCCACCTACACCAAGGCGGAAGGCACCCTCCACTTCGCCGCGCAGGAGGGCGCAATCAGCCAGGACGTCCACATGCGCAACGTCGTCAAATTCACCGACTACAAACTGTTCCACGTGACCGCGAAGATCATCTACAACGGCGAAGACATCACCGACAAAAAAGACGACTCCAACGATCCCCAAAAGACCAAGCCGAACCAGCCACCCAAATGAAGGGATCGCGCAGCCGCTGGTTCCTAGCCGCGCTGTTCCTCCTGGCGCTGCTCGTCCAGATCGTCGTAATGCGCCGCCAGATCACCTACTACGATGAAGCGCTCGAACTCTATTGCGCCGAGCGTGTCCTCCACGGCCAGCTCCCCTACCGGGACTTCTGGACCCTCTACGGCCCCGCGCAGTTCTACTTCCTCGCATTTTTTTTGAAGCTCTTCGGCATCACCGTTCTCGTCGGACGCTTCTACGACGCGCTCGTCAAAGCCGGAATCGCCTGCATGGTCTTCGTCCTCGTCTCGCGTCTCGCAAGCCGCCGTTCCGCTCTCTTCGCCTTCGCCGCAAGCCTGCTTTGCCTCACCTGCAACACTTCGGCGATCTACAACTTTCCCATCTTTCCTGCGCTGCTCTGCTCTTTGCTCAGTGTCTACTTTCTCTCCCGCTTCCTCACCGAACCAAAGCTCTCGCTGCTCTGCATCGCAGGCTTGTTCACTGGTCTCACGACAACCTTCCGTCACGACTCCGGCTTCTACATCTGCTTCACCGTCTGCGCAACACTCATCTGGTCGCAACGCCGCACAGAACCATCATCCTCAAGCCTGTTGCAACGACTCGCGATCTATCTCATTGGAGTCCTCGCGATCTTCCTTCCCGTTCTCGCGTGGCTGCTCTGGAAGATCCCCGCTCACGACCTCTACTTCGACCTCATCTACGTTCCCGGCAAAGTCTACCCAAAGGTCCGCGGTCTTCCATTCCCAACCTTCGCCGCGCTTCGTCCCTATCTTCATCACCTCGGCAAAAGCACGCTCTACGCTCTGGAAGAGTGGATCGTCTATCTCCCGATCCTCGTCGCCGCAACCGCACTCGCAACCCTTCTGCTCACACGCAGATCGTCTCGTCCGCTCTGGGAAGCTTCGTGGCAACGCTTCACCTTCGGCGCGCTGGCGCTGCTCACCGCGCTGCTCTACCTCAAAGGCCTGATTCGCGTCACCGAAGTGCATCAACTGCCGACGATCGTGCTCGCCATCGCCCTCACGGCAATCCTGCTCTCACGCCGCGCACGCATGTCCGGAACCCTTCGCATCCCAGCATTCACCTGCGGAGCATTTTTGGCGATTTATGTTCTGCTCCTGCTGTCGAACGCCGCAACCTTCCTGCGCTGGAACGTTCGCGACATTGTGCGGAGAAGCTATCGCGAGTCGATCGCCAACACCTGTCATCCGCCCGCGGGACTCGAACGCGCACGCTGTCTCGTCGTCGATCGTTTTACCATCGCAGTGGTTCAGGATGTCGAACATCTCACCAATCCAGGCGATCCGATCTACGTCGGAGCGGGAAGGCACGACAAGCTGTCCTCGAACGACGTTCGCCTGCAGTTCCTCACTGCGCGCCCGTCGATCACCAAGTGGTACGATCTGCATCCTGGCGTCCAGACCACTCTTCCCATCCAGAACGAGATGATCGAGTCGATCCGCAGCCGGTCGCCGAAGGTGATTGTGCTGAGCGATGCATTCGACGACATCGAGGAGCCGAACGCAAGCCGCTACTCCAGCGGCGTCACCGTCCTCGATGACTACATTCGCAGCCACTACATCGAGCAGGCGTCGATCGGGCCGTATTCGATTCTCGTGCCTCGAACAATAGCCGCAGCTCAGGCCGCAGGCTCGGACTCGAAGTAGAGATATCGCCGCCAGCTCGGATCGGCCGAGCCAATCATGCGCATGATGTGCCGCGAAGTGTGCAGGCTGAAGGGACGCGGCTCGCGCTGCAGCTTCATCTCGGTCAGCTCATGCAGGAGCTGGTTTCCCTTGCGCCGATTGCAGTTGTGGCAGCACGCGACGAGGTTCTCCCACGTCGAAAGGCCTCCGCGAGAGCGCGGAACCACATGGTCAAGCGTGAGTTCGCCCGCGGTCAGCACGATGCTGCAATACTGGCAGGCGTTGCGATCGCGCAGCAGGATGTTCTTGCGCGAGAGAGCGCGCGTCTGGTGCGGAATCCTGCGGTACTCGAGCAGCCGGATGACACTTGGCATCGCGACCTTCACCCGCGCCGCATGCAGCACCGCGCCTTGCTCCTCCTCGGTGCGCGCAACGCCCTTCAGCACCAGAACCAGAGCGCGCCGCGCGCCGCAGATATTGATCGGCTCATACGATGCGTTCAGCACAAGCACAGGCGTCTGCATCGCCGGCTGGCGAAAGACGCCAATCCGGACATCCAGTTCCGTGGTCAACCGCGGCGAGCTATGTCCGCTGGCGTGACGGTTTCCGCTGATCCGCTGTTTCCGCATCTTGGATGCTGCGTTGGATGCTGCGTGAGACGCTTGCATTGCTCAAACCCTCCCGTTCCGATCCGCTTCTCCTCTTGTTCCTACCCAAATCCCTGCGGGGTCTGCCGCAGAGCTTCGTCCCACATTGCGACGCGCGGCGTCTGTGCGCGGGACAGCGTCGCAACCCAAACCTTGCGCGCTCCAGCGCGGCGCAGTACGCGGGCGCACTCGCGGGCAGTCGCGCCGGTCGTGTAGATGTCGTCGACCAGCAGCACCTCGCAGTCGAGAGGCAGTTTGCCGGCATCGACGGCGAACGCGCCTTGCAGATTGCGTCTGCGTCCGCGAGGAGTCAGCTCGAACTGACTCTGCGTGTCGCGATGCCGCGCGAGGATCGACGGCGCTCGCTGGAGGCGCCAATCGGGACGGAGCTTCCGCAACTCGGCGATGGCTGCGTCGGCAAGCAGGTCCGACTGGTTGTAGCCGCGCTGGCGCTGCTTGGCCGGGAAGAGCGGCACGGCGACTACGAGCAACTCTCGTGCTGCTTCGGCTTCAAGCGTCAGGATCGACTCGGCGAGCATTCCGCCGAGCAAGTTCGCGACGGCGCGCATCCGCTCGTACTTGAGCAGATGGATCATCTCGCGTAACTCACTCTGGTAGACCGCGTGAGCGACCGCGCGCTCGAACATTGGCGGAGCCAATCGGCAGGCGTAGCAGAGCAGGCCTTCGGCAGGGAACTGGCCGGCGAAGCGCGCGCTCTCCATGTCGAGGGCTTCGCCGCAGCGATAACACATCGTCATCGTCTGGCGCTCGATGCGCGAGCGGCAGGGATCGCAGACTGGAACGGAGTTTTTGCGCACCAGAGGGCTTCCGCAGGTGCGGCAGTCGCCGGGAAACAGGGTGGTTACGAGGTCGTCGGCGAAGGAACGAAAGAGCGCGGCGGCCAATAACGGCGGGCTCTTTCGAGCGCGGCTCTCTGGCGATCCGGCGCTGGAAACAGGCGGGGTGCCGGGGGAGACATGGAGCGTACTCTCATTCAGGCTTTCGCTGAAGATGCACCTCAACCACTCGGGGCTCCAGGCCGCTCCGGCCGCGCCGATGACCGCAGTATAGCGCTTCGCTGTTTTGGATACCAGCATGAAGTTACGAGGTCGTCTGCGCTGTTACACTCCCATCCAAGCTCGACGACACTTGTTTCGCGCGGGAGATCTGGAACTTATGGCTGTATCGACACCTGTCAAACCTGCGTTCAAGCCTTTCGTTCCCGCGACTGAAACGAGGCCGGAACTCACCATCCGGGCGTTGTTGCTGGGCGCGTTCTTTGGTGTGGTCTTTGGCGCGGTGACTGTATACGTCGGCATCAAGGCGGGGCTGACGGTCGCTGCGAGCATTCCAATCTCGGTGTTGTCGATCACGATCCTGCGGGCATTCGGCAAGGCCAGCATTCTCGAGAACAACATCGTGCAGACGACGGGGAACGCGGGGCAGTCGATCGCTTCGGGTGTCATCTTTACGCTGCCTGCACTGGTCTTTCTCGGGTTCGACCTGGAATCGTCGCGCATCTTTGCGCTGGCGCTGTTCGGCGGGTGGCTGGGCGTTCTCTTCATGATTCCGCTGCGGCGGCAGTTGATTGTCGAGGAGCATGGAGAGCTGATCTATCCCGAGGGCACGGCCTGCGCGGACGTCCTGATTGCGGGAGAGCGCGGCGGCAGCTTTGCCTCGCGAATATTCTTTGGGCTGGGACTTGGCGCCCTCTACACGCTCTTTCAGAACGAAGATCTTTTTCATCTCTGGCCGGACACTCCGAAGATCGATCCAGACATCGGCACGCAGCATTTGCTGAAGGGCTCCTCGGTCCGGGCGAACTGCACCGCGGAGTACCTGGGCGTGGGGTACATCATCGGCGCACGCGTTTCGGCAGTCATGTTTGCCGGGGGAGTGTTTTCGTGGCTGGTCGTGATGCCGGCGATCCACTTCTTTGGAGCGGGACTCACGCATCCTCTATATCCCTCTACATCGTTGATCCAGGATATGTCTCCTTCGGAACTCTGGAGTGCGTATGTGCGGCCGATGGGGGCCGGGGCGGTGGCGGCGGCGGGTTTGATCACGCTGGTCCGGACGCTGCCTACGATTGTGAGCGCGTTGACGCAGGGGTTGAAGAAGGGCGGGAGCAAGATTGCGGCGGCGCTGCCTTCGCGGACGGAGCACGATCTTCCGCCGGTGGTGGTGTTTGGCGGGAGCGCGTTGCTGATCGTCTGCATGTTTCTGTTTCTGCAGTTCAAGCCGGTTCCGGGAGCGTATGTCGGGCCGCTGGCGAATGCGGCGGCGGCGTTGCTGATTGTGGTGTTCGGGTTTCTGTTCGTTACGGTTTCGGCGCGGATTGTGGGCATTGTCGGCTCTTCGGCTTCGCCGGTTTCGGGGATGACGATCGCTACGCTGATGGCGACGACGGCGATCTTTCTGGTGAAGGGGTGGACTGCGCCGGCGTTTGGCGCGCTGGCGATTACGATCGGCGGCGTGGTCTGCATTGCGGCCTCGAACGCGGGCGATACGAGCCAGGATCTGAAGACGGGGTATCTGATTGGCGCTACTCCGTGGAAGCAGCAACTGGCGCTGATGATCGGCGTCATTGTCTGCATCTTCTCGGTCGGTGCGACGCTGAATGCGATGAACATTGGGCTGGAGCAGTTCCAGCGGATGCAGAAGCCGGTTGCGATTTCACTCGACCATCTGCCGGATGGGGTGCTGAGCAAGGGGAACTTCTCTCGCGACAGCGTCCTGCTGAGCTCGCATAACGCGGACGACCACAGCAAGGAGTTGCTGGGCGGCACGCGGCAGTATGTGCTGCTGAATGCAATTGGGTCGACCACGGTGGGAGACGGGAAGTATCTGTACAACCCGGCGACCGGGGAGATCGAGGTGCAGTGGATCCAGGGGATCGGGAGCGAAAAGGCCGCTGCGCCGCAGGGACGGTTGATGGCTACGGTGATCAATGGAATCCTTTCGCGGAAGCTGCCGTGGACGCTGGTGCTGCTTGGAGTGGCGCTGGTGATTGTGGTCGAGTTGCTGGGCGTGCGGTCGTTGACGTTCGCCGTCGGAGCCTACCTTTCGATTGCTACTACGCTGGCCATTTTTGTGGGCGGCGTGATGCGGTGGATGGTGGACCGCACGCTGGCGAAGCGGGCGGAGGGCGATGCGGATTCCGAGATCAGTCCGGGGAGTTTGTACGCCTCCGGATTGATTGCGGCAGGTGGCATCGTTGGGCTGCTGGGGGTTTGCGCGCGGCTGGCGGAGGGTGTCTCCGAGCAGCATGGCGGGCACTGGCAGTTGTTCCGGTTCAGCTCGGCGAACCCTTTTTATAAGGATTGGGTGAGCGTGGTGATGTTCGCGCTGCTGGCGGGGAGTCTGTATTACTTTGCACGGAAGCCTCTGGGTGGCGAGAAGGGGTAGCTGGTTTCCTGCATACCCCCCACCCCCCCCCGGGGGGTGGGGGGTAAAAGTGGCTTTGTTTGCAGCGAGATAACCAAAATGCCCCCTTGTAAGTGACTGAATTAAAGACTGTTACGGGCAAATATAAGAAAATAAATGGGTTGCGAGGTTAAAACGTGCAATTCGACCGATTATCGAACAATCCACCCTATTCTCCAAACGCCCATCCTTTCTTCCTTGCTTTGAGTCCCTACTTTAAGACTAGCAGGATGGGGAAACTAAACGGACAGCGTTGTTTTCGTTTGGATTCAATGAGTTAGGCCGGAATGGGGCTTGACACGCGGTTTTGCTGGTGTTTTGGAGGGATTTCGTGCGGAAGATTCCAAAAGCGAATCACAGAGGACACAGAGGAGAGGAGTGAGCACAGAGAGTGGGTCTATTTTGGGGAATGGGATGGGGCTCAATTTAGCACGGGCCTTCAGCCCGTCCGGGGTGGGGTGGTCCGGTTTCCTGGGGCTGCGCCCCAGGCTACGATAGCTCGCGCCTTCAGCGCGGGTTTTGGGGCGTTCTCGGGCTTCGGGGAGGGCAAAGCCCCCTATTGTTTTGTGGTGGCGTTGCGGGCGGCGGCCCTGGCGTCGCGGATGAGGTCGGGGAGGCCTACTCCGTGGAGGGCGTTGCCGAGGAGGGTTAAGCCGGGGAGGTTTTTCAGGTGGGATTCGAATGCGGCGGCGCGGTCGAGGTGCCCTACGGCGTATTGGGGGAGGCTTCGCGGCCAGCGGCGGACTACGGTGAGG
>OLLV01000273.1_pt1 | contig 17498 bp, 10 predicted proteins | sample 1604641 | NCBI WGS metagenome assembly OLLV01 (sample SAMEA104055725, study PRJEB20765) | soil metagenome | biome: Arctic tundra; feature: Polygonal ground; material: soil | place: USA | collected 2011-09 | depth 0-0.5 m
GTATGCCTCCTACTGGCAGTTCTGCGCGGTCTACCTCAGAGAGCGTTTCGCAACGCAATGGTGCCTCTCCCCGGAGCAATCTCTATCGCTCCATGCCGGTAGCTGGAGTGTGCCGCGTCAACTGATGGTGAGGGCACCCAAAGCTCGCAATGCCGTCACCAAGCTCCCGCATGGCACTTCCCTGTTGGATCTTCGCTCGGCCCTGCCCGTAGCCGCTGACCGGCAGATTGTGGACGGCCTGCAAGTCTTCTCGCCAGAGTCCGCCCTTATCGAATGCTCGGTCAATTTCTTTATCCACAACTCGACGGATGTTCGAGCTGTCCTACTGACGGTTCGTGACGCCTCCGGGCTCCTGGCTCGACTCCTAGCGGGAGGTCACACCATCATTGCGGGGCGTCTGGCCGGAGCCTTCCGCAACATCGGGCGCGATCGCATTGCGGATGACATTTTGAAAACGATGACTGCTGCCGGTTACGCTGTTCGGGAAAATGACCCATTCACCGATAGGCCGAATCTCGTCCTCCGCACCCGTGAAACATCCCCGTATGTAAACCGAATACGGCTGCTTTGGCAGAAGATGCGGGAGCCGATTATTGAGCGATTTCCCAAAGCGCCAGGGACGCCGCGCAATATAGCGGCCTACTTGAAGCGCGTAAACGAAACCTATGTCACTGACGCTTACCATTCGCTGTCTATCGAAGGCTACCGCGTTACACGCGAGTTGATCGAGCGTGTCCGCACTGGCTCATGGAACCCTGAGACGAACGAGGGCGACCGGGAGCAGCGGAATGCTATGGCAGCTCGTGGATACTGGCTGGCGTTCCAGGCCGTGCAGGAAGGCGTTGGACGGGTTCTGCGTGGCGATAATCCGGGACAGGTCACGGACGAAGAACACGGCGCTTGGTATCGGGAACTCTTCGCGCCGAGCGTTGCATCTGGCATCTTGAAACCCGCAGACCTTGCCGGGTATCGCAACAGCCAGGTCTATATTCGGAAGTCGATGCACGTTCCTCTTAATCGCGATGCCGTGAGGGATGCCATGCCAGTATTCTTCGATCTCCTCCGCGAAGAGACTCATCCAGCCGTGCGTGTCGTGCTGGGGCATTTCCTCTTCGTCTACATTCATCCCTACATGGATGGAAACGGTCGCATCGGACGTTTCCTGATGAATGTCATGCTGGCATCTGGTGGCTACCCCTGGACGGTCATACCTGTCAGTGATCGCAACGCTTACATGAATGCCCTCGAACGGGCGAGTGTCGGAGAAGACATTGTTCCCTTCTCCGACTTCATTGCGGGGCTGGTGCGTAAAGGGCTCGCGGGCGAACCGTTGCCGGCTGTGCCGAAGTCTTCCTTATGACTACCCCACCGCAACCGGACGCTCGCTCTGTCAATAATAGTTCCATTATTTGAATGGTACTGACATACTCGGATCGCTCAGTGAGTGACTCGGCGATAATGCGCTCAGTGTGCGCAGCATAATTGCGGTGGAAGTCCCTGCGATGGGCGGATGGATTTAAGCGTGCCGCTGGCGACGGCGGGGAGTCCGATGGAGTCGCTGACGGGGCCGAACCCGACGAAGGCCGCGGTGGATGCGATCGACCCAGTGAAGCATGTGTCGGCGGATACGCCTCCGACGTTTATCTACTCGACGACGGCGGACCAGACGGTGGATTCGCGGAATGCTTCGGACTACTACAACGCGCTGAAGGCTGCGGGGGTGAAGGCGGAGCTGCATATCTTCGAGCTGGGCGCGCATGGGACGCACATGGGCGAAGCTCTGCCGGCGGCGCAGAAAGAGCTGACGGTGACTCCGATTTTGATTGCGAACTGGATGCAGCAGAATGGGTGGATGCCGGCGGGGGTGGTGGAGGCGGAGACTTCGAAAGAGCGGGTGTTGCCGGCGAAGTAGTTCGTTCGGGAGTGTGGGGGTTTGATTTTGAACGCCAGGGGCCTGCGGGTCTCTGGCGTTTCGCTTTGGTGGTATCCAAACCTACCCGAATGGGGGATTTCCGGCACGGGCGATTGAGTTGATCCTGCTTGGAGGTGTCCGCGTATTCCATTGAGCAGACGCCGGTTGATCCTCTGAGGAGTTGTTGCTATGCACAAGGTGTATCTTCTGCTGTTTGCTATTCCGGTTGTCTCGATCGTCGTGATCGGTCTCTACCAGATTCTGGATGAGACGTTCAAGAAGGAGTTCATTCTCGAGCGGCGTGGGGCGGGATCGGCGGATGCGGCTCCCGGGGAGTTGAAGCGCAGATACCTGGATTCGGTGGCTGATGAGGCGAATTCGACGGCTGAGACGGAGAAGGATGCGCCGGTGGCGCAGGTAAGCTAAATCGCAGCTGTCGAAAGGGACGGGGCTGCTTCGCGTGCTGTTGCCGGTTCGGCTATACCCCCACCCCCCTAGGGGTAGGTGTGCTTAAGCCGTTTAGATGCAGCAGATACCGATTTTACTCCCTGTAAATATTTGATTCGAAGGTGGTTACGGGTAAAAATTTGGAAACAAATGAGTTATGGGGAGAAAAAGTAGTGCCCTATCTAGAATCAGGTACTTAGGCGATCTATATCATCCGTAAATATTTGATTCTAAGGAGTTTATATATCAAATATTTGAAAATAAACGACTTATAACTCTTGGCAATGAAAAAGCCCCGGCATGTGCCAGGGCTTCTCTGCTTAACTCTTACTACCTTAATTGTAGCAGGTTGATCATAACTAGTTGCCCATCTGTTTTTTGGGGGGATTCGGTTTGGTTTGTTTGGGTTAGGGGGATTTTTGAGGGTTTGGGGGCTTGACACGTCGTTTTGCTGGTGTTTTTGAGGGTGTTTGGGAGAGATAAGTTTGGGATGCGGGGAGGAGGGCGAATTTGGGTCGTTGGGGCTGCGCCTTCACTCCTGCCTCCGGCAGGGCGGAAGCGCCTTTGGCGCGCTATTTTACGGCACGCGTGAACGCGTGCCCTTCCGTTTTGGGTTCCGTTTGAGTGGGGGACGGGAAGGAAGGCGGATTCGGGTAGAGTGGGGGTATGTTTGCTGAGTTGACTAACGAATCCCGAGAGCCGATGGACGGCGACTGGTGCCTGGTGTGTTTGTCCGACAAGATTACTGAAGAGGCGACCAAGGCGGCTCATGCGCTTGGCATGGATTTTCATGCTTTCATGTGCGTCGCTCTGGAAGAGAAGCTTGCTCGCTTGCGCTGCGACGAGGAGTTGGGGCGTTCTCTCAGCAACGTGCGTTGGATGCCGTCGCTCAAATAGGCTTGCTACGATCCTGAAGTGAATGGACTTGGCTGTTCGGAAACCCACGTCTCAGAAACGAGACGTGGGGCACCCGCTTTTGTGGTTAGTTCAGACCTGATCCACCCGCCATGGAATAGAATGACTTGCGAGATCCACAGTGCGAAGGCGGAAACCGGATGCAGACAGGAAGGAAGAGGACATCGTGGGGGCTGGGGCTGATCGTGCTGCTGACACTCGCGGGCGGCGCGAACAGGATTGATGGCCAGGATCGCCGCGTTACATCGGAGCCTGCAATTACCGCCATTGACAGGTCATGGCCTGACGTCAATCTCAACGTAGTTGTGCTGGACAAGAGCGGGGTTCCGCAGAAGATCGACGAACAGACGTTTCAGTTTTTCGAAGACCGCACTGAGCGCCCGCTCCGTTTTCCGGCTTCAGTGGACTCGCCGGTATCGCTTGCGCTTCTTATCGATTCTTCGGGCTCGACGTATAAACGGAAGCCGGAGATCGTTTCTGCAGTCGCCGCTATCATCCAGGCGCTGCCGACTGATAGCGAGGTGATGGCTGCTTCCTTTTCAGACAAAGCGTACATAGAGTTTCCCTTCATCCCGGTTTCCAAAGTCGACTTCTCATTCCTGGACCGCGTGCCGGCTGTCGGCCCAACGGCACTCTATGATGGCGTCGCCGCGACAGAGGAATATTTCATCGCGAACGCAAAGTATCCTCGGAGGGCCTTGGTGATTTTGAGCGACGGTGAAAACAACGCTTCACAGATTCCAGTTGGAATCGCTTATGGAATGATGGAGCGGCCAGGCGCGCCGATGGTCTATCCGTGTCTTATCACCAAGGCAAGATTTCTACAGCCCGAGACGGAGTATGGGCTTACCAATATGAAGTTTCTCGCTAAGAGGAGCGGTGGACTGACATTCAATCTTGATCCTGACCCCGCAGCCGCTGTTGCCCAGATCGTGGCCGCCATTCGCAGTCAATATGTATTGCAATTCACGGCGGCTGACCCAGCGCGCAATCAGAAGGCGCACAAGCTCGAGGTGCGACTCCCGGTTAAGGACGTGAGGATCTACGTTCTTCCGGCCTATTTCGCTCCCGTGAAATGACGGTTAGAGTAGCCTTGGGATCGGCTATTGACCAACAGGCCGTCGATTTTGCTCCATTGCGATGCGACTTCTCGAAGCCATGCCGTTTGTTTTGTGCCGCTGCTGCGAAGCAGATTCCTCCGCTTCGCTGCGGAATGACAAATCAAAAAGAAAACGGCAGAGCCTGAGATCTACCGCTTTGTTTTTACGAAGCTATAGGCGAAGGCGGTCGCGCGTGGCGCGATAACCCACCCTTTGTGATGAAGCCACAAAGGATGGGCCACCCGGTTTGAGTGGCGGCTTTTCCAAGTTTGTGGCGAGTCATGGGATGAATCGCCAGCTTCTGTGGCGGCTCATAGGTCCGGACGTGCGGCTTCTGTGGCTGGTTTATTTGGTGATTTGGATGGGGTGAGGGTCGTTGGTGGCGTAGGCGCGGTAACTGCTCCATGGCCAGTCTTCAGGACGATCGACCAGGCCTGCCTTGATTGGATTGCGGTGCATGTAGCGGAGTTTTTCGATTCGCTTGTCGTCGGTAAAGACGTTGAAATCATGGTAACGAGGTTCCCACACGTACTCTTCCGTGCGGGTGCGGGAGAAGCGTTGTTTGAGGACTTGAATTGCGGTGGCGAGAGGGCTTTCTTCGGGTTCGGTTACTAGGAGATGGATATGATTCGACATGAAGACGTAGCCGAGGATTTTGAAGCCATATTTTTGGCGGGTTTGTTCGAGGATTTGCTGGAGGGTGTTGCAGGCTTCGGGGGATTTGAGGATGTGGGTGTGGCGGTGGCAGCTGATGGTGATGAAGTGGAGGTCTCCGGTGTCGTGGCGACGGATAAGACCTTTTGGCATGGGATGAGTTATGGGAATAGAGGTGATGTGGGGAATGTGGAGTAAAAAAGGCAACCCACCCTTTGTGAAAATCCACAAAGGATGGGCCACCCGGTTTTCGTGGTAACTGTGAAACTCAGCTACCCGGTTAGTTATGGCTGCGAAGTTATTCGGCGGCCATTTCTTCTTGTTCGCCTTCCATGCGCATCTGTTCGAGTTCGCGCTCTTCGGCTTCGATGGCTGCGGCTACTTCGTTCTGGACCTGGGCTGCCGCTTCTTCGAGCTCTGGGGAGAGCTGGACGTTGCGGTAGTACTCCATGCCGGTGCCGGCGGGAATGAGGCGGCCGACGATGACGTTTTCCTTGAGGCCGCGCAGCGTGTCGATGGAGCCGTTGATGCTGGCTTCAGTGAGCACGCGAGTGGTCTCCTGGAAGGACGCCGCCGAGATGAAGCTGTCGGTGGAGAGCGAGGCCTTGGTGATGCCGAGGAGGAGCGAGCGTCCGATTGCAGGACGCCCGCCGGCCATCAGGACGCGGTTGTTCTCTTCGTTGAAGCGGAAGCGGTCCGTCTGCTGCTCGAGCAGGAAGGCGGTGTCGCCGACTTCTTCGATCTTGACCCAGCGAAGCATCTGGCGAACGATGGTTTCAATGTGCTTGTCGGAGATGGTGACGCCCTGGAGGCGGTAGACCTCCTGGATCTCGTTGACGAGGTACATCTGGACGGCGCGTTCGCCGAGGACTTCGAGGACATCGTGCGGGCTGCGTGGTCCGTCGATGAGCGGGTCGCCAGCGCGGAGGCGCTCGCCTTCCTGCACGTTGACGTAGACGCCGCGGGGCACGCTGTACTCTTCTTCCTGGCCGTTGTCGGCGGTGACGTATACCTTGCGCTGGCCTTTGCTGACCTCGCCGAAGCGGACGACGCCGTCGATTTTGCTGATGATTGCCGGGTCGCGGGGCTTGCGGGCTTCAAACAGTTCCACAACTCGGGGCAATCCACCTGTGATGTCCTTGGTGCGCGTGGTTTCGCGCGGGATCTTGGCAAGGATGTCGCCGGGGTAGAGCTCGTCACCGTCGGCGACCATGAGGTGGGCGCGCGATGGCATGAGGTAGCGCTTGTTGCCGGAGGCAGCTTTGATGATGATTGCGGGCTGACGCTTCTCGTCGGTGGAGTCGGCGACGACGAGGCGGCTGAGGCCGGTGACTTCGTCGACTTCTTCGTTGAGGGTGACGCCTTCCTGGAGGTCCTTGAACTGGACGGTTCCGGCGATCTCGGTGAGGAGGGAGAAGGTGTAGGGGTCCCACTCGCCGAGGGTGGTGCCCTGGACGACGGCTGCGCCTTCTTCGACCTTGAGCTTGGCGCCGTAGACGATGGCGTAACGCTCCTTCTCGCGGCCCTTGTCGTCGATGATGGCGACGGAGCCGTTGCGATTCATCGCGACCAGGTCGCCGGACTTTGCGCGAACGGTGACGAGGTTGATGAAGCGCACGGTGCCGGCGTTCTTGGCCTCGAGGTGCGAGGCGTCGGAGACGCGACTGGCGGTTCCGCCGATGTGGAAGGTGCGCATGGTGAGCTGGGTGCCGGGCTCGCCGATGGACTGAGCGGCGATGACGCCGACGGCTTCGCCCATCTCCACCATCTTGCCGGAACCGAGGTTACGGCCGTAGCAGAGGATGCAGACGCCACGCTTGGATTCGCAGGTGAGGACGGAGCGAATCTTGACGCGTTCGATGCCGGCTGCCTGAACCGCGGAGGCGAGGTCTTCGTCGATCTCCTGGTTGATCTCGACGATGGTCTTGCCTTCGTAGTCTTTGAGCTTCTCGAGCGAGACGCGGCCGATGATGCGGTCGCGGAGGGGCTCGATGGTCTCGCCGGCTTCGATGATGGGGGTGACGTAGATGCCTTCGACGGTGCCGCAATCGTTGTGCGAGATGATGACATCCTGCGCAACGTCGACGAGACGGCGTGTGAGGTAGCCCGAGTCGGCGGTCTTGAGTGCGGTGTCGGCGAGGCCCTTGCGCGCGCCGTGGGTGGAGATGAAGTACTGGAGGACGGTGAGGCCTTCACGGAAGTTGGCCGTGATGGGGGTCTCGATGATTTCGCCGGAGGGCTTGGCCATCAGGCCGCGCATGCCGGAGAGCTGGCGGATCTGCTGTTTGGATCCGCGGGCTCCGGAGTCGGCCATGATGTAGATGGGGTTCATGGCACCGTCCTTGTCGGCCTGCTTCATGTTGTTGAACATCTCATCGGCGACGCGCTCGGTGACGGTCGACCACATCTGGATGACCTTGTTGGAGCGTTCGCCGTTGGTGATGGCTCCATCGAGATACTGCTGCTGCATGGCGAGGACGGTCTTCTCGGCATCGCCGACGAGCGTGTACTTGCTGTCGGGGATGACCATGTCGTCGAGGCCGACGGAGAGGCCGGACTGAGTGGCATAGCGGAAGCCAAGGTCCTTGATCTTGTCGAGGGTCTTGACGGTGACTTCGAGGCCCAGGTTCAGGTAGCAGTAGTTGATGAGCTGGCCCATTCCCTTTTTCTTGAGCAGTCCGTTGACGTAGGGCATGCCGTCGGGGAGGGAGTCGTTGAGGATGGCGCGGCCGACGGTGGTGGAGATGAACTGCTTGTTGAAGTGGACCGGCTCGGTGTGGGTGAGGTCCTGGTCGTCGTAGGCCGTGGTCATGTCGAGCACGGGGCCGGTGTAACGCAGGCGGATGGGGGTGAGCGTCTCGACCTGCTTGGCCTCGAGGGCCATGAAGACCTCTTCGATGTTGGCGAAGACGCGGCCTTCGCCGATCGCGTTGACCTTGGCCTTGGTGAGGTAGTAGATGCCGAGGACAAGATCCTGCGTGGGGACCGTGATGGGCTGGCCGGACGCGGGAGACAGAATATTGTGGCTGGCCAACATCAGGACCGAGGCTTCGATCTGGGCTTCGGGCGAGAGCGGGATGTGGACGGCCATCTGGTCGCCATCGAAGTCGGCGTTGAAGGCGGTGCAGACCAGCGGGTGAATCTTGATGGCCTTGCCTTCGACGAGCACCGGCTCAAACGCCTGGATGCCGAGGCGGTGGAGGGTCGGGGCGCGGTTGAGCAGGATCGGGTGGTCCTTGATGACCTCTTCGAGGATGTCCCAGACGATGGGCTCCTGCATCTCGACCATCTCTTTGGCCTGCTTGATGGTGGTGCAGTGGCCGGTCTGCTCGAGGCGGTGGTAGATGAAGGGCTTGAAGAGTTCGAGCGCCATCTTCTTGGGGAGTCCGCACTGGTGCAGCTTCAGCTCGGGGCCGACTACGATGACCGAACGGCCAGAGTAGTCGACGCGCTTGCCGAGGAGGTTCTGGCGGAAGCGGCCCTGCTTGCCCTTGAGGGTATCGGAGAGCGACTTGAGCGGACGGTTGTTCGCGCCACGCAGCACGCGGCCACGGCGGCCGTTGTCGAAGAGTGCGTCGACGGCTTCCTGCAACATGCGCTTTTCATTGCGGACGATGACCTCAGGCGCGTGGAGATCCATCAGCTTCTTGAGGCGGTTGTTGCGGTTGATGACGCGGCGATAGAGATCGTTGAGATCGGACGTGGCAAAGCGGCCGCCGTCGAGCGGAACCAGGGGGCGGAGCTCGGGCGGGATGACCGGGATGACGTCGAGGATCATCCACTGTGGCTTGTTGTCGGACTTACGAAAGGCCTCGACGATCTTGAGGCGCTTGGAGTACTTGAGCTTCTTCTGGAGCGAGGTTTCGGTCTTCATGCGCTCGCGGAGTTCGATCGAAAGCTCCTGGATTTCGACGCGCTTGAGGAGTTCCTTGATGGCTTCGGCACCCATCATTGCCTTGAAGCCGGTGGGGCGATACTGGGCGTCCAACTCGCGGAACTTGGTCTCATCCTTGATGACTTCGCGCTCTTTTACGGGCGCGTCGCCTGGGTCTACCACTACGTACGATTCGAAATACAGCACGGCTTCGAGCTCACGCAGGGAGATGTCGAGCAGGTGGCCGATGCGGCTGGGCAGGCCCTTGAAGAACCAGACGTGCGAGCAGGGGCTGGCGAGCTCGATGTGGCCGAGGCGCTCGCGGCGGACCTTGGAGAGGGTGACTTCGACACCGCACTTGTCGCAGATGACGCCGCGGTGCTTCATGCGCTTGTATTTGCCGCAGAGGCACTCCCAGTCGGTGATGGGTCCAAAGATGCGCGCGCAGAAGAGGCCGTCGCGTTCGGGCTTGAACGTGCGGTAGTTGATGGTCTCGGGCTTGGTGACCTCGCCGTGCGACCACGAGCGGATCTTCTCGGGGGAGGCGAGCTGGATCTTGATGGCGTCAAAGTCGGCGATGGGGCCGGTCAGTTCGAAGGGGCTGGAGCGGAACATAGTTTGCTCTCCGTTTGGCAGCGTGGCGGCTGCGGTTGTGTTACTTGTCTCGCGATGACTCTCGGCGCATCGTGATGCCGGTGGTTCTGGTGCAGGTGCTTTTATTCGATTGTGGTGTTGCGCGGGCTTTGTGTCGGGCTTTCAGCCCTTTTTGCTTCCCTGTTCTTGCTACCTAGGCCTTCGGCCTAGGCTGGTATGTGACGGGCCTTCGGCCCTTAGTGCTTTGACTCTATTTACTTATTTCTTTGGCCCTGAATGCCCGGACTGAAGTCCGGGCCTATCTCAGAAGCAAGTGCAAATTCATTCGGTGCAAGTGCAAATTCAAAACCTGAGAAGCTGAAAGTGGGCGGCGGAATGAACCGCCCACTTCCCTGTTGCGTTAGTCGGCTGCCGCGATTGCGGGGAGCGGTACCTTCTTCTGGTCGGCGAGCTTGATCAGCTCGACGTCGAGGCAGAGGGACTGCAGTTCGCGGATGAGCACATTGAACGATTCGGGCACGCCGGGTTCGATCGCGGCCTCGCCCTTGACGATGGCTTCGTAGATCTTGGTGCGACCGAAGACGTCGTCGGACTTGGCGGTGAGCAGCTCCTGCAGGATGTAGGCGGCGCCGTAGGCTTCGAGTGCCCAGACTTCCATCTCGCCGAAGCGCTGTCCGCCGAACTGGGCCTTGCCACCGAGCGGCTGCTGGGTGATGAGGGAGTACGGCCCGATGGAGCGTGCGTGGATCTTGTCGTCGACAAGATGCGAGAGCTTGAGCATGTAGATGTAGCCGACGGTAGCGGGCTGCTCGAACTCTTCGCCGAGCATTCCATCGTGCAGCATCGTCTTGCCCGAGCTGGGGAGGCCAGCGGATTTGAGAAGCGCCTTGATCTCCGTCTCGCGCGCGCCGTCGAAGACCGCGGTGCCGAACCAGATGCCGCGCTTCATGCCGGCGGCGATGCGGATGGTCTGCTCGTCGTCGAGGTCAAGAAGCTGGGTGAGGGCGGCGGTTCCGGCGAAGCGCGCCTTGAAGAGCTCGCGAACTTCGGAGGCTTCGGTCATAGTTGCGGCGGCGGCGGCGATCTGAGCGCCCAGGGTGTGAGCGGCCCAGCCGAGATGGGTTTCGAGGATCTGACCGACGTTCATACGAGATGGCACGCCAAGCGGGTTGAGGACGATCTCGACCGGCGTTCCGTCGGGGAGGTAGGGCATGTCCTCTTCCGGCAGAATGCGGGCGATGACGCCCTTGTTGCCGTGGCGGCCGGCCATCTTGTCGCCGACCGACAGCTTGCGCTTCATGGCGATGTAGACCTTGACCATCTTGATGACGCCGGGCGAGAGTTCGTCGCCCTTCTGCATCTTGCCGATCTTGTCGTTGGTGATCTTGCGCAGGACATCGATCTGGCGCGAGGTCATCTCCTCGATCTCGTCGATCTGCTCATTCACGCGAGGATCTTTGTCCGCGTAGCGAATGCGCTTGAGGTTACGGGTGGAGATCAGTTCGATGGTGTCGCGGTCGAGGATGTCGCCCTTGTTGAGGAGCTTCTTGTTGGTGCGCTCGTCGTGCAGGTCGGCGAGGACTTCCTTCTTGCCGAGGATGCCTTCGAGGCGCTTCAAACGCTCGTCGGTGAGAATGCGGATCTCGTCGGCGAGGTTGCGTTCGAGTTTTTCGATCTGTTCGAGCTCGATCTGCTTGGCGCGCTCGTCCTTCTCCTGACCCTTGCGGGAGAAGATGCGGACGTCGACGACGGTGCCTTCGATGCCTGGAGGGCACGTGAGCGAGGCGTCGCGAACGTCGCCGGCCTTCTCGCCGAAGATGGCGCGGAGGAGCTTCTCTTCGGGGGTGAGCTGGGTTTCGCCCTTGGGGGTGACCTTGCCGACGAGGATGTCGTTGTGGCCGACCTTGGCGCCGATGCGGATGATGCCCGACTCGTCTAGGTCACGCAGGGCGTGTTCGGAGACGTTGGGAATATCGCGCGTGATCTCTTCCGGCCCAAGCTTGGTGTCGCGGGCTTCGATCTCGAACTCCTCGATGTGGATCGAGGTGTAGTAGTCCTCGCGGACGAGCTTTTCGGAGATCAGGATGGCATCTTCGAAGTTGTATCCGCGCCAGGGCATGAAGGCGACCAGGACGTTGCGTCCGAGGCCGAGCTCACCCTGTTCGGTGCATGGGCCGTCGGCGATGACCTGGCCCTTGAGGACGCGGTCGCCGTGGCGGACGATGGGCTTCTGATTGATGCAGGTGTTCTGGTTGGAGCGCTTGAACTTGGTGAGCTGGTAGATGTCCGAGCCGACCTCGCGCGAGAGTTGCGTGGGGTGATGCTCGCCTTCGACGCGGACGATGATGCGTTCGGAGTCGACCGAATCGATGATGCCGTTGCGCTTGGCCAGGATGACGGCGCCGGAGTCGCGGGCGGTGACGCCCTCCATGCCAGTGCCGACGTAGGGAGCCTCGGCGACGAGCAGAGGAACGGACTGGCGCTGCATGTTCGCGCCCATCAGAGCGCGGTTGGCGTCGTCATGCTCGAGGAAGGGGACGAGCGAGGCGGCTACCGAGACGAGCTGCTTGGGCGAGACGTCGACGTAGTCCACGTCGGCCTTGTTGACGAGGACGAAGTTGCCCTGGCGGCGGGCGTCGACGATGGTCTGGACGATCTTGAGGTCCTTGTCGAGCTCGATGTTGGCCTGCGCGATGGTGTGACGGTCTTCTTCCCAGGCGGACAAGTAGAAGGAGAACGGATCGAGCTCCATCGTGCGCTTCTTGTCCTTCTTCAGCTGCGCGTTCATCTTGTTGGCTTCGGTGATCTCGAGATGGTCCCCCTGACGGAGCGAGCTTTCGCCGGCGTTCGAGACGGAGACGTAGTCGAGCACCTTGCCGTCCTTGACGCGGCGGTAGGGCGATTCGATGAAGCCATACTCGTTGATGCGGGCAAAGCACGAGAGAGAGGAGATGAGGCCGATGTTCGGGCCTTCAGGGGTCTCGATCGGGCAGATGCGTCCGTAGTGGGTCGGGTGTACGTCGCGGACTTCGAAGCCGGCGCGCTCACGGGAGAGGCCCCCTGGTCCAAGGGCCGAGAGGCGGCGCTTGTGGGTGATCTCGGAGAGCGGGTTGGTCTGGTCCATGAACTGCGAGAGTTGGGAGGAGCCGAAGAACTCGCGGATCGCGGCCATGACGGGCTTGGCGTTGATGAGGTCGTGCGGCATGGCCGTCGACATCTCCTGATAGACCGACATCTTTTCCTTGATGGCGCGTTCCATACGGACGAGGCCGATGCGGAACTGGTTCTCCATCAACTCGCCGACGGCGCGGACGCGGCGGTTGCCGAGATGGTCGATGTCGTCGACGTTGCCGATGTTCTTGCGCAGCTTGAGCAGATAACGGATGGTGCCGTAGAAGTCCTCGGGCGTGAGGGTGCGCTTGTCGAGGCCGGAGGGATCCTGGTTCTCGTAGAGCTTGATGTTGAACTTGAGACGGCCTACGCGCGAGAAGTCGTACTTGCGCGGGTCGAAGAACATGCCTTCGAAGAGGGCCGAGGCGGTGTCGAGGGTCGGCGGGTCGCCTGGACGCAGCTTGCGGTAGATCTCGATGAGCGCTTCTTCCGGCTTACGCACGGAGTCGCGGCGAAGGGTGTTGGTGATGATGTTGCCTACATCGTCGCGCTCGGGGAAGAAGACCTCGAAGCTGGCGACGCCGGACTGGAGGACCTTGTGCAGCTTGTCGGCAGTGAGCTCCTGGTTGGACTCGTAGAGCAGCTCGCCGGTGGTGAGATCGACGATGTCGGAGGCGGTCATGGCGCCGTCGAACTCGGAGGCCTCGACCTCGACTGCGTGGATCTTCGCGCCGCGGAGGAGCTTGAGGGAGTGGGCGGAGATCTTGCGGGTTGCGGGGGCGAGTTCCTCGCCCTTGTGGGCGACGGAGTGCGCGGGGCGGGTGCCCTGCAGGTTGGTGTGCTGGCCATCGGGCGTGATAGCCCATGCCAGCTTGCCGCCGGCAACCTGGATGGTGTCGACGGTGTAGAAGGTCTTGAGGATCTCCTCGTCGGTCCGCAGGCCGAGCGCGCGCAGGAAGATGGTACCGAGGAACTTGCGCTTGCGGTCGATGCGGACGTAGAGGGTGTTCTTCTGGTCGTACTCGAACTCGACCCAACTGCCGCGGTAGGGGATGATCTTGCCGAGGAAGTAGGTGCGGTTGTTGGCGGTCTCGAAGAAGACGCCGGGCGAGCGGTGGAGTTGGCTAACGATGACGCGCTCGGTGCCGTTGACGATGAAGGTGCCATTCTGCGACATGAGCGGGATGTCGCCGAAGAAGACTTCCTGCTCCTTCATGTCGCGGAGGCTCTTGACGCCGGTCTCGGGGTCCTTGTCGTAGATCTTGAGGCGGATGGTGACCTTCAAGGGGGCGGAGTAGGTCATGCCGCGCTCTTCGCACTCGGCCTGGTCGTACTTGAGCTGGAGGCCGACGGGGTCGCCGCACTTGGTGCAGAAGTCAGGGGTGTTCTTGTTATAGGTGCCGCAGAACGAGCAGAGAACGTCGCCCGGATGGAAGGGGTCGGTGATGACCATGTGGCCGCAGTTGGAGCAGGCGGTGCGCAGATGGTTGAGGCCCTTGAGGTAGCCGCACTTGCACTCCCAGTTGCCGATGGAGAAGTCGACGAACTCGAGCTCCGAGACGTTGCGGAAGTCCGTGATCGGGAAGACGGAGGTGAAGACGGACTGGAGGCCGTTGTCTTCGCGCTCCTGGGGGAGCTTGTCCATCTGAAGGAAGCGCTCGTAGCTGCGGCGCTGGACTTCGATCAGGTTGGGAATCTGGATGCTGGTGGGGATCTTGGAAAAATCGAGGCGGCTGCGGATGGCGCGCATTTCAGTGGACATTATGCTTCTCCTAAACTTCAGTTCGAGGCCTTTGGGTTTCGCGTACGGCGGGGGCTGGGCCGATCGCATCCAAAGGTGGAGAGCTTGGTTTGAGCTCTCCGGGGTTTGTTTCCAATTGCGCTTCTGTTGGACTCGCCGCCCTCGATGCGGTCTATCCTTGCGCTGCGTTTCGATCGATTGCGTGGCCTGCCTGAGGAAAGATTTCTCTTTCAACCGGCTTCGGGAACTGCTATAAAGTGCGCGGGCGAGAGATTGCGGGTATCTCTTGCGGGTGGAGGCGGAAGTTCGCGGTAAAACGCGAAGAGGGGCGTGAAACGCCAAAAGCGCCACAAGGGACAGCATGTCCCATGAGCGCAAAGACCGACTTGTGCACTATTTCCGTTCTGAAATGGATGCCTGCCACCCTTTGAAGCTTGTCCCGCTTCAAGGTTTTGCTGCTTTTTCTTGTGTCACCCTGAGAGGCCGCCGCCAGACTCGCAGGATGGCCGGCCCCGTAGCCCGCGCAGGCGGGATGGACCGGAAGAATTGCTGTGGTTGCCGAAAATTTTGTATGTCCGGAAGCGCTGTCTGCCTACTAGCACACCAAGGCAGAGGCGGTTCTCCAAAGAAAAGGATACCGCTTTCTGCCTTAAAATGCAAGCGGGAGGGGTATACTGGGTGATTCCTGGCCAAAAGCCCTGGAAATTCCCCAATATACCCCGCTTCCGCGGTACTTACTTGATCTCGACCGTCGCGACGCCGTCGAACTTCTTGGCGATTGCGGCTGCGTCTTCCTTGGAGATGTTCTCCTTGAGAGGCTTGGGCGCGCCATCGACCAGGTCCTTGGCTTCCTTGAGGCCGAGGGCTGTGACTTCGCGAACCGCCTTGATGGTCGCGATCTTGTTCGCGCCGCCGTCCTTGAGGATGACGGTGAACTCGGTCTTCTCTTCGGCCGGCGCGGCGGCTGCCGCACCGCCGCCGGCTGCGGGAGCCGCAACGGCTGCTGCTGCCGAGACGCCGAGGCGCTCTTCGAGCTTCTTCACCAACGCCGAGGCCTCGAGCAGGCTGAGCGAAACGATCTGATCTTCCAACTGCTGAATGTCTGCCATTTTATTTCTCCTAAAAGTCGATTCCGATCTTGTGGTGCATGGTGCCGATTTGTGTCTCCGAAGCTGAGGTGCGGCTTCGGCTGCCTCGATCATCCCGGGTTTCCGTTGCGCCCAGACAAGCGCACCCGAAAGGAGGAGGCGAAAGTTTTATGCGCCTTCCACCGGCTCGGTGGAGGCGGCTTCCCCGCCCTGCGATGCGGTGGAGTTTTCAGGCTGGGCTGCGCCGGAGGGCTGCTCGCTTGCGGCGGACTCTTCGACGTGGGCGGCTTCAATCTCAGCGACAGGAGCTTCGGCTACTGCAACTTCAGCGGCTGCAGCTGCGGGAGCCTCGGCGGCTTGGGCTGCGGGAGCCTCGGCTGCCGGCGCGGGGGCCACTTCAGGGGCGCCGAACTTGCCCTTTTCGGCGGCCTGGTTGATGACGACGGCGAGATCGCGGCCGGTGGCGTTGATGACCGTGGCCAGGCGCTGCGCGGGAGACTGGATGAGGAAGAGGAGCTTCGAGAAGAGTTCTTCCTTGCCCGGCATGGTGGCGAGGGCGGTGATTTCCTGCACCGAGATGACCTTGCCATCGACGATGCCGAGCTTGAAGGTGAACTCGGAGTTGTCCTTGACCCAGATGGCGAGGGCTTTGGCGAGGGCGACGGGGTCGCCGGAGGTGTAGGCGACGGACGAGACGCCCTTGAGGCCCTGGAGCGCGGCTTCAATCTGGGTGCCCTTGCTGGCGCGCGCGGCGAGCTTGTTCTTGACGACGTGGTAGCTGCCGCCGGCGGCGCGGATGGTCTTGCGCAGGTCGTAATCCTTGGAGGCGGTGAGGGCCTTGAAGGTGCCGATAATTGCCGACGTCGAATGCTCGAGTTCGCTCGCGAGCGTGGTCACTTTCTCCGTCTTTTTTGCTCTGGTCAATGCCATAAAAACCTAGCCTTTAGCTGCTAGCTTTTAGCTGCTAGCTCTTTCAGTTGTTGCGCGGGCGACCTGGCCTTGCGCGAAATCTTTTTGTTCGGCTGCTTTAGCTAAAAGCTAACGGCTAATAGCTAGTGGCTGCTTTACGCCTTGCCGGCGGCTTCCATGACGGCGGCGTCGAGTTGAATGCCGGGGCCCATGGTGGAGCTGAGAGTGATGCCCTTGACGTACCGGCCCTTGGCGGCGGACGGCTTGGCCTTGAGGACCGAGATGATGACGGTCATGGCGTTGTCGACCAGCTTCTGCGGGTCGAACGAGAGCTTGCCGACGGGGACGTGGACGAGCGCGGTCTTGTCGGTGCGGAACTCGACTTTACCGGCCTTGATCTCCTTGATGGCGGAGACGACGTCGGTGGTGACGGTGCCGGTCTTGGGGTTGGGCATGAGGCCCTTGGGGCCGAGCACCTTGCCAAGACGGCCGACCGACTTCATCATGTCGGGGGTGGAGATGAGTGCGTCGAAGGCGGTCCAGTTTTCTTTCTGGATCTTCTCAACGAGCTCTTCGCCGCCGTAGAACTCGGCTCCGGCTGCCTTGGCGTCGGCGATCTTGTCGCCCGAGGCGATGACGGCGACGATCTTCGACTTGCCGAGGCCGTGGGGAAGGACGACCGTGCCGCGGACCATCTGGTCGGCGTGCTTGGGGTCGACGCCCAGACGCATGGTGAGGTCGACGGTCTCGTCGAACTTCGCATACTTGGCTTTGATGAGGAGTGGGACTGCGTCGATCAGGGTGTACGGACGGGGCTCAACGAGCGCGCGCGCCTTCACCAGATTCTTAGAGAGCTTCCTTGCCATTCTTCCCTCGTCTCCCACCGCACGAACCAGGCAGCGACTGTTGCGCGCTGAACTCATCCGGAATTGCGTTGTTGACAACTGCTGGCTGGATGAGCCGTTCGGCCGTGGTGATGTGACTGGCCTCAGCTTTTGGGCTGAGGCACTCTTATTAGTATGCAGGAAAGTCGCTTTTCATGCAAGAAGGTGATGGTAGGTTTGTCATACCACAATAGAAGTGTCCCCATGTTCACCTCGATAGAAATGTCCCCTGGGTAGAAGTTGGCAAGCCGGCAGGAGGAGTTGGTTGC
>OLLV01000117.1_pt1 | contig 17317 bp, 14 predicted proteins | sample 1604641 | NCBI WGS metagenome assembly OLLV01 (sample SAMEA104055725, study PRJEB20765) | soil metagenome | biome: Arctic tundra; feature: Polygonal ground; material: soil | place: USA | collected 2011-09 | depth 0-0.5 m
CCAGCATGCTAGCCTCAACCACAACACGCCAGCATCACGCGCAGCCTTGAATCGGAACAACCTATTGAGCCTCCACACCTAGGCTGGTATGGAGCGGGCCTTTGGCCCTTGAAAACCCTCCCGTCCGGCAGATTGCTTGTCGCTACCGAGCCACGCCACCGAGCCTGGCCACCAAGTCACGCCACCGACCCTAGCCACCGAGCCACGCTACTGACCTGCTCTGTCTAGCCACTGAGTGACCCTTCGGCTCCTCGGTTATAGGCTGGGCGAGCTTCAAAGTCCTTGCCCGAAGATGCATTGCTCTACGAGCATGCAGAAGATGTGTTCCAGGGCCAGGTGGGACTCCTGGATGTTCATGGTTACGGTGGAGGGGATGGCGATGTGGAGGTCGCAGAGATCGCGCATCTTGCCGCCGCCGGCTCCGGTGAGGCCGATGGTGGTGAGGCCTTGTTTTCTGGCGGCTTCGAGGGCGGCGAGGATGTTGGGTGAGTTGCCGGAGGTGGAGATGCCGAGGAAGATGTCGCCGGGTTGGCCGAGGGCTTCGATCTGGCGGGAGAAGATGCGGTCGAAGTGCCAGTCGTTGGCGGCGGCGGTGAGGATGGACGAGTCCGTGGTGAGGGCGATGGCGCGCAGGGCAGGGCGGTTGGCGGAGAGGCGGACGACGAACTCGGCGACGAGGTGCTGAGCGTCGGCGGCGGAGCCTCCGTTGCCGGCGACGAGGAGCTTGCCCGAGCCCTGCATGGCCTGAGCGGTGAGCTCGGCGGCGCGGACCAGGGTGGCGTGAAGCTGCCGGTCGGCGAGGACGGCCTGGAGGGTGGCGATGGATTGGGCGAGTTGTCGGCGGACGATGTCTTCCATGAAGGAGCCAGATTTCATTCTATAGGGGGTGGGTGATAGAGGAGCGATCGCGGATTGGCGCGGATGAGCGCGGATTTTAAAACGGAGATTATGACGCTTAGGGTGTTTTTGGGAAACGTGAGTTTTTATCCGCATTAATTCGCGGTTTGTATTTTTTGCTATGCCTTGATGCCGAAGGTGGCCAGGGTTTCGGGGGTGAGGGATTGAGTGGTGGTGGTGATGGTCTTCCAGGGGTCTTTGGTTAGGCGGGTGCGCCAGTCGGCGAAGTTGGCGACGCGATAGGCGGGGCGGGTGGGGGTGTCGAGCTCAGACCAGGCGAGAGGCATGGAGACGGCGGCTCCGGCGCGGGCTCGGGGGGAGTAGGGGGCGACGGAGGTGGCACCGCGCTCGTTGCGGAGATAGTCGAGGTAGAGCTTGCCGGTGCGGGCGGCTTTGGACATCTTGGTGAGGTAGAGGCGCGGGTTGGATTTCTCCATGGCGAGGACGAAGGCGTGGGCGAAGGCCTTTGCGGTTGTCCAGTCGAGTGTGGGTTTGATGGGGATGACGACGTGGAGGCCCTTGCCGCCGGTGGTTTTGAGGAAGCTGGTGAGGCCGAGTTTTTTGAGGCGGGTGCGGACCTCGGCGGCGGCTTCGGTGATGGTGGGCCAGGGGAGGGATTTGTCGGGGTCGAGGTCGAAGATGAGGCGGTCGGGGTGCTCGAGGTCCTGGTTGCGGGAGCCCCAGGGGTGGATCTCGAGGACGCCGAGTTGCGCGAGAGAGGCGAGGACCTCGGGATTGGTGCGGTCGTCGTTGAGGGTGATGTAGGGTTCGAGTGCGCCGGTCTTTTTATCGGGGACCTGGATGGTGCCGATGCCTTTGGGGAGGGTGGCGTTGACGTGCTTCTGGAAGAAGCAGGGTTTGGTTGCGCCCTCGGGGCAGCGGACGAGGGAGAGTGGGCGGTCCGCGATGTGCGGGAGCATGTGTGGGGCTATGGCGTAGTAGTAGTCGGCGAGTTGCTGCTTGGTGAGTTGGGATTCGGGGTCGAGGATCTTTTGGGGGTGGGTTAGGCGGATGGGGGGAGTTGTGGGTTGCAGGTTGCGGGTTGCAGGTTGAGGACGCTTCGCGGCGGGTAAAGTGTTTACGTCCCACCCATCCCACCCCACCAGCAAAGCTGGCGGGGACCCCGGATCGCGATGATGCTGCGATGGATGGGGCACCCGGGCTTTGGTGGCGGTATCCCACGTCTCAGAATCGAGACGTGGGGCACCCGATTTTGTGGTTGAGGATCTTGGGGTGGGGGCGGAGGTTTCGCGGGTTACTTCGGAGGCGGGCTTGTCTTCGCGGAGGCCGAGGAAGGCGGCCTGGCGGACGAGGTTGTCGGCGGTCCATGTGGCGAAGCGGACCTGGGCTACGAGGGTGGGGGTGACCCAGTGTGCGCTGGTAAATGCTCCGGCGGGGGGCTGGATGGATTTATCGAAGGGCGTGGTGGCGCGGGCTAGGGCGTCGAGCTTGTCGCGGAGGAGCTTGTGGGTCTTTTGCGTGAAGCCGGTGCCGGTGCGACCGGCGTAGATGAGTTTGCCATGATCGTAGTAGCCGAGAAGGAGCGCGCCGATGCCATGCATGCCGGTGTGGCCGGCGGCGGGGAGGGTGAAGCCGCCGATGACGAGCTCCTGCTCGTGGAGGCATTTGGATTTGAGCCAGGTGGAGGTGCGGCCGGAGATGTATTTTGCGGAGGCGAGCTTCGAGATGATGCCTTCGGCGTGCATCTTGCATGCTTCGCGGAAGAGGGTGGGGCCGTCGGATTCGAGGTGGTCGCTGAGGTGGAGGGTGTGCGGATCGGCGGAGGCGAGGAGGGAGGCGAGGAGGGCTTTGCGTTCGCGGAGTGGGAGATTGCGCGGGTTGTGGCCGTCGAGGTGGAGTAGGTCGAAGGCGAAGTAGGTGAGGTGATGCTTTGCGTCGTTTTGGAAGGCGGCCTGGAGGTTGGCGAAGCTGGTGGTGCCGTCGGGGGAGAGGACGACGACTTCGCCATCGAGGGTGGCGGAGGTGATGGGGAGGCGCGCGATCTCGGCGGCGACGGAGGGCATGCGGTGGGTCCAGTCGAGGCCGGTGCGGGTGAGGAGCTGGACTTGCTTTGCGGACTTGCGGGCCTGGATGCGGTAGCCGTCGAGCTTGAGCTCGTGCAGCCAATCGCCGGTGGAGGGTGGGGTATCGGCTTGCTGGGCTAGTTGGGGGGGGAGGAAGGTGGGTTGGGATTCTTTGGGGAGAGATGTGAGGCGGGAGATGAGTTGCTGTGGCGCGAGTGGAGGGCTTCGGGTTTCGTGGCTCGATGGGGATCCTGCGAAGGTCGAGCTTCGCTCGATGCCCACCTTAGCTTCGCGAAGATGGGGCACCCGGGTTTGTGGCGGAGACTTGCTGTCCTGGCGGTACCACGGCTGGCCGGGTTTGGCCGTCTCTTTGGAGTTCCAGACGTGGTCTTCGCTGGCGGCGATCTGCTCCATGGTGCGGCCGGTGACGACGGAGTTTGTTTCCGTTTCGGTTACAGATGGGTCGGACGGGGTGCGCTCGAAGGGGTCGTGCTCCTTGATGAGGAGCCATGTGGGTTTTGTCTCTTTGGGGCGCGGCTTCATGCGGATGAGGACCCATTTGCCCTTCATCTTTTCGCCGTGGAGGATGAATTTGAGTGAGCCGTTTTTGAGGCCGGCGTCGACGTCGGGGTAAGCGGGCTGCGGCTCCCAGGTACCCTGGTCCCAGAGCATGACGGTGCCGCCGCCGTATTGGCCCTTGGGGATGATGCCCTCGAAGCCGCCGTACTCCATGGGGTGATCTTCGACTTGGACGGCGAGGCGCTTGTCGGCGGTGACGTAGCTGGGGCCTTTGGCGACGGCCCAGGATTTCAGGACGCCGTTCCAGCCGAGGCGGAAGTCATAGTGGAGGTGGGAGGCGGCGTGCTTCTGAATGCAGAACGGGTACTGCTTTGTAGGGACGTCTTTGGAGGGTTTTGCGGTTTTGGGTGCGCCGGAGGGTTCGGCGGTGACGTGGAAGTCGCGCATGGAGCGGTAGCGCGCGAGCTGATCGTCTACGGCGTTTGAGGCATTCGAGGCAGAGGAGGTTTTTGCAGGCTTCGCGGCTGGGGATTTTGCGGTTTTCTTCGCGGCTTTTTTGGCTGGGGCTTTCTTCGCGGTCGCTGCGGCCATCGGTTACTCCGGTATGCGAGTTCGATTGGTTGGATGCGGCGCGTGGTTACGCGGATTTGCGCCTGGCCGGAGCTTTTGCCTTCTTGTCTGCGTCGATCGCGACGGTCTTCGAGGATTTTGGGGCGCGGGCGGCGGGTGGAGTCTTCTTCTTTGCGGAGGAGACTTCGCCGTCGGCTGCGATGTGGTCCGCGGGGACGCTGGCGACGGACTTGCGCAGGGCATCCATGAGGTTGATGACTTTGCCGCGTTCGGGTTTGGGGGCTTCGTCCTGCGGGATGGGCATGTGGTTGACCTTGGCTTCGACGAGTTCCTTTAGGGCGGTTTCGTAGCCGTCGGTGAACTTGCTGGGATCGAACTTTGCGGTGCGCTTTTTGATGAGGGACTCGGCGAGTTCGAGGGAGTCTTCGTCGATCTTTACTTTTTTGATGTCGGCGAAGTACTCGGCGGGCTTGCGGAGTTCGTCCTCGTAGCGCATGGTGTAGGCCATCATGCCGACCTCGCCGGGGGCGGCGGTGATGGCGAGAATGTGCTCGCGGCCGCTGAAGGCGATCTTGCCGAGGGCGGCTTTTTTTGATTTGTCGAGCGCGGCGCGGACGACGGCGAAGGCTTCGGCCTGGATGTCGTTTTCGGGGACGACGAAGTAGGGCTTTTCGAGGTACTCGGGGGTGAGCTCGTCGAGGGAGACGAACTGCTGGATCTCGACGGTGTGCTTGGAGGGGACGCGGAGGTTGGCGATCTCGGAGGGCTCGATGAGGACATACTCGCCCTTGCGGTATTCGTAACCTTTGACGATCTCATCCTTCTGGACGGGCGCGGCGGCTTCGTCGGGCGCCTGTTCGAGCGCGGAGGAGAGGACCTTCTGGTGACGGACGCGCTCGCCGGTGGAGCGGCTGATTTGGTGGAAGCGGATCTCGCTCTTGGCTTCGGTGGCGACGAATAGCTTGACGCCGAAGGAGACGAGCGAGATTTGGATGTGACCGGACCAATAAGGACGTGGCACTGAGCTACCTCGCAGAACTTACAAAGTTACAACAAAATCATTAAGATCCGTGTGGGTGGTGTCAAGATGTATGTGGTTGAGTATTGACGAGGATGCAACTAGGCTCGGGCCGTCGAAGCCGCAAAGCTTAAGCTTTTGTGTTGATCTCGAAGACCGGGTGCTGCGGGTTCCAGTATGGTTCCACGATGGCGATGTATTCGACGGGGACTTCAGGGATGAAGGTCTTGAGCCACTCGGCGCAATACTTCATGCCGCCTTGCTGCGCCTTGGATTCTCCAAGCAGGATGAGGGCCTTCTTCCGGCCAGAGGCGACCATGTCCTGCGCGTATTCGACGGCCTCCCATTCGAAGGTATAGCCCACCAGCACGACGTCGACGGGGCTATTGAGGAGATGGAAGGTGGGGACCTGGACAGCGTTGCCCCACTTTGCCGCGACGCTGGTGACGGGCAGGGCCGGGTCGCCCACGATACGCATGGTGCGATCGTTTAGCTTGGAGCTGAGCTCTTTCGCCAAGCCGAGCAGGGTTGTGGGCGGCAACTTGAAGGTGGTGGGATTTGCCGGATCGGCGATGTAGCTGTCCCAGCCTAGCTCTTTGGCCATGCCGGTTGCGATACCGTTGGGCCCTTTGGCTGGCCAGTGATCGTGCAGGTGGAAGCATACGAGATTATTGGCGCGGATGAAGTCGCGCTTGGCCTTGAAGACGGCGTTGCCTTCCAGGCGGTCCAGATTGTCATTGTCCGACCAAAAGGTGGACTCAAGCGTAACGATGAGATTTCTGCCAGCGGCGGCGGCCGACTTCAGGCAATCGAAGGTTGCCATCGGAGTGGTGGCGATGCCGGTGATCGCCGTGGTTGGATCGCCGGCGACGATGTCGTCGACGGTATCGAGTCCAGCAGGCGGAGTGGCCCGGGCGCGGATGCGATCGATCAACTGAAGCGCGGTCACCGGGCCGGTGTGCACGGGTTGCCGGGCGAACCCGCGGGGAGGCGCCTGCGCGGGTGCCGGAGCAGCGGGCGCAGGTTTCTGCACCTGCGATGGGGTCTGGGATGGGAGCTGGGATGGGAGCAGAGTTGAGGGAGCGGCCACGGGAGTCCTCTATACCTTTGTGTTGATTTCGAAGACTGGATGATCGATTGTCCAGTAGGGTTCGATGGTTGGGATGAACTTGACGGGGACTTCGGGGATGAAGGTCTTGAGCCACTCGGCGCAATATTTCATGCCGAACATCTCGGAGCGAACGTGTCCGAGGAGGATGAGGGCCTTCTTCTGACCGGATGAGATGAGATCCTGGGCGTACTCGACGAGGTTCCAGTCCTGAGCCTCGCCGATGACGAGGACGTCGGCGTCGCTGTCGAGAAAATTTACTCCTGGGAACTCGCTGGAGTTGCCCCAGCTCTCATAGACCCGCCGGACGGGCAGACTGGGATCGCCGACCACGCGCAGGGTGCGATCGCCGAGCTTCTGCTGAAACTCTTTCGCGAGGGCGAGGAGCGTGGTGGGAGGGAGGGTGAACATCCTCTGGTTGGCGGGATCCATATAACCGGTCCAGCCCATCTGCTGTTGCATGCCGTAGTTGATCCCATCGACAGGGAGCAGAGCGTGCCAGTGATCGTGGAAGTGGAAGGAGATGAGATTGTGCGCGCGGATGTATTCGAGCTTGTCCTTATAGAGAGGATCGTCGACCAGTACGGTCAGCGTGTCGGGATGCGACCAGTAAGTGGGCTCGTGGGTGATAACGAAGTTTGTGCCAGCCTTGACCGCGTCCTTGAGCGCGTCGAAGGTCGCCATCATTGTGGTAGCGATGCCTTTGACCTCCATATCCGCGGAGCCGGCGATGATGCGGTCGACGCCGCCGCCCTCGCGCCATGGGCCGCCGACGCGAAGCTTCATGCGATCGAGGACCTGCTGGACGGTGAGCGGTGTGGCGGCCCGCGCTGAACGGGGTAAGCCGATAGCTGCGACCGCAACCGCGGCGGCTCCGGTGGCTAGCATGTCGCGTCGCGAGATTTCAAAACTGCGCATCAGTATGTGTCTCCCATAAAAGAACTGTTTGGGACGCAACCATGATAGCCGGGATCCAGACAGCGCGTTTTATCTATCGCTCGACGAAGGAAGCCACCGACGCGCTCGCCATTGACCTGTCGAGAGGTCTCCCGAAAACTACTCGCCGTTCGGGGAAGGCCTTGACTAATCAGGTTCCCGCTACGGAAGAGGAAAAGTCGCCTGTGGGCTGCCCATACACTTGGCACTCCAGCCGGTGATGAATGCCGTGTGGAGGTGATGGGATGATGAAGCGTCTGATGTTTGCGCTCTGGGTTATGGGTGGGTGCGGCAGTGTGAGCGGGCAGATGTCTGTGTGGCAACCCTCAGCGGGGCATACGCAGGTGGCTATATGGCCGGGGAAGGCGCCGGATGCGCGGCCTGTAATGGGGCCGGAGACGATGAAGTCGGATGCGAAGGAACTGATCGCTGGCAAGCCATACCTCTATATCAACAACGTGTCGCGGCCGACGATGACGCTCTACGCGCCCAAGGGAAGGAATACGGGCGCATCGGTGGTCGTATTTCCCGGTGGCGGATATCAGATTCTCGCGATCGATCTGGAAGGGACCGAGGTCTGCGACTGGCTGACGGCGAAAGGAATTACTTGCGTGCTGTTGAAGTACCGCGTGCCGGGGGAGGGGAAGTTTCCAAGATCGGGACCATACCCGGATTCGCCGGTTGCGTTGGAAGATGCGCAGAGGACCCTGGGACTGGTGCGATTTCACGCTGCGGAATGGCACATCGATCCGCACAAGATTGGCGTGCTGGGGTTTTCGGCGGGCGGGCATCTGGTGGCCGCGATGAGTAGTGAGTTTTCCAGGCGGGTGTATGGTGCGGTGGATGCCGCGGACCGAGTGAGCTGCCGTCCGGATTTTGCCGTCGCGGTTTATCCGGGGCATATGACGCTGGCTGGCGCGGAGGCGGAGGCCAAGGAAGTCTCCAGAAAATTGATTGTGTCGCCGGAGGCGGAGAGGGGCGACAAGCATCTGGAATTGAACCCGGATATCCATTTTACGAAGGAGACGCCGCCGACGTTTCTGGTGCAGAACGAGGATGATAATGTCGACGGAGTGGAGCAATCGCTGAACTACTACATTGCGCTGAAGAAGGCTGGGGTTCCGGTAGAGATGCATCTGTACGCGCAGGGCGGGCATGCGTTTGGGTTGCGGCGGACGAAGCTGCCGGTGACGCGGTGGCCGGAGTTGGTGGAGACGTGGCTGGGGACGATTGGGATGATTGCGGAGTAGAAGCTTTGGTGCGTGGAGTGTCTAAGCTTCCTCGAACTGTTCTTTTGCCAGTACCTCGGTGTAGGCGGCGAGCGTAAGGAAGTCGGGGAATTTTTCGGACTCGACGAGCTGGCGCATAAGGATGGCGGCGCGCTCGTAGGCGGAAAAGCGGGTGTCGTCGACTTTAGGGCGAGTGGCGGTGAGTTCATCCGCGATGACTTGTTCCACGAGGGCGGTGGTGATTGATTTCCCTGCGTTGGGGCCGTCGGTGATCTTTGCGTTATGGTGGACCCATTGCCAGAGTTGCGCACGGCTGATCTCAGCGGTGGCGGCGTCTTCCATGAGGTTGAAGAGGGGGACGCAGCCGATGCCGCGAAGCCATGCCTCGACGTAGCCGAGGCCGACGGCGACGTTCTGGCGCAGGCCGGCTTCGGTGATGGAGCCGGTGGGGACCTGGAGCAGGTCGGCGGCGGTGCAAGTGTAGTCGGGGAGCTGCTTGGAGATCTGGTTCGGCTGCGGCATGACGCGGTTGAAGACTTCGAGTGCGATGGGGACGAGCCCGGGGTGTGCGACCCAGGTGCCGTCGTGGCCGTCGGTAGCTTCGCGTTCTTTGTCGGCGCGGACGCCGGCGATGGCGCGCTCGTTCGCCTCGGGATCGGACTTGATGGGGATGAGCGCGGACATGCCGCCCATAGCGGGCGCGTTGCGGCGATGGCAGGTCTTGATGCAAAGCTTCGAGTAGCTGCGCATGAAGTGCGTGGTCATGGTGATCTGCGCGCGGTCGGGCAGAAGCATGGATGTGTCGCCGGCAAATTTTTTGATGAAGGAGAAGATGTAGTCCCAGCGGCCGCAGTTGAGGCCGGCGGAGTGGTCGCGGAGCTCGTAGAGGATCTCGTCCATCTCGAAGGTGGCGAGGATGGTCTCGATGAGGACGGTGCCCTTGATGGATTTGGGCGGGACGCCGAGCTCGGCTTCGGCCTGCACGAAGATGTCGTTCCAGAGGCGGGCTTCGAGGTGCGACTCCATCTTGGGGAGGTAGAAGTAGGGGCCGGAACCTCGGGCGAGGAGCTCTTTGGCGTTGTGGAAGACGTAGAGGCCGAAGTCGAAGAGGGAGCCGGACATTGGCTCCCCCGCTGCTCCCGGCTCAGGGCTGACCAGCATGTGACGCTCTTCGAGGTGCCAGCCGCGGGCGCGGACGAAGAGGACGGCGGGCTTGTCGATCAATTTGTAACTCTTTTTGGTGGTTGGGTCTTCGAAGGTGATCGTGCGGCGGACGGCGTCGCGGAGGTTGAGCTGGCCGTCGAGGACGTTGTCCCAGGTGGGGGTGGTGGAGTCTTCGAAGTCGGCCATGAAGACTTTGGCGCCGGAGTTGAGGGCGTTGATGATCATCTTGCGGTCGACGGGACCGGTGATCTCGACGCGGCGGTCGAGGAGATCGGTGGGGAGGGGAGCGATGGTCCATTCGGCGCTACGGATGGAGGCGGTTTCGAGGAGGAAGTCGGGCTTCTGGCCGGCGTCGAGCGCGGCCTGGCGGGTGATGCGGGCGGCGAGGAGCTCCTTGCGGCGGGCGTTGTGGGCGCGCTGGAGGCGGGCGAGGAAGGCTACGGCTTCGGGGGTGAGGATTTCGGCGTGGTGGGGGGTGATGGGGGCGGTGAATTCGACGCCGAGGGCGTATTGCGGCATTTGTAACTCCAATCGGTACGAACTAAAGCAAGAACAAGCAAAGACGAAATGCGGGGGTTCTTCACTGCGTTCAGAATGACAAGCGGTAGTGAAGGGCTCGAAGTTTATTCGAAGCGCAGGGTGACTCGGCCGGCGCGGCTGAAGCAGACTTCGACTTGCGCTCCGGCGATGGCGGGAGTGTTGCCGGTCCAGGAGCCGGTGGTGATCCACTGGCCTGCCTTGAGGCCACCGGTGCGGGCTGCGCCTTCGTTGGCGAGGTAGGGCAGAAGGCGCATGAGGTCGCCGGAGGTGTTGGAGCCGGTGCGATCGACGCGGACGGTCCCGTCGATGTCCAAGGTGACGTGCTCCGTGGAGAAGTCGATCGACTGCCAGCCGGGACAGGCAAGACCGTGGATGAAGCCGCCATGCGTCTGCAAGTCGGCGAGCGTGGAGAAGTGGCTGGCCTCTTTTGGATCGATGAAGGCGCTTTCGAGCTCCTCGATGGCGGGGTGGCAACTGGCGATAGCGGCGATGACCTCTTCGCGCGTGTAGGGCTTGGCGCGCGGCGGGAGGTCCGAGCCAAGGAGGAAGGCGATCTCGGCCTCGAGGACGCGGTAGCGATAGCGTGGGCCGCTGAGGTGTGCGCCGGAGGGGGCCATCCAGGCGAGCGGCATGGGAGCGAAGAAGGGAATTGCATCGGGCGTGGCGGCACCGATCTTCCAGCCGCCGACGGTCTCGTAGGCGATGGCCATCGTCTCGTGGATGATGGCGGCCTCTTCGAGCGAGGTGGGCTGGAGGTTGGCGGGCAGGTCGGCGAGGGGGGTGTGGGTGCGGCGGGCGTCGATCAGGAGGTTCGCCGCTTCCATCAACTCTTGTGTGCGGGCTGCGGATGTCATGTAGACCAGTTTCGCTCAAAGGGGTGGTCCATGTCATGCGTGGGGCGGGGCGCGGTAGACTCGGTGCATCGAGACGATGCCTACTGACGCGCCTGTGTTGCATCGCAGCCTGAACCTGCGGGGCGCGGTGGCGCTGAATATGCTGGACATGATCGGCGTGGGGCCGTTCATTACGCTGCCGCTGATTCTGGCGGCGATGGGCGGGCCGCAGGCGATGCTGGGGTGGATTCTGGGCGCGGTGCTGGCGCTTTGCGATGGGCTGGTGTGGGCGGAGTTGGGCGCGGCGATGCCGGAGGCCGGGGGATCGTATGCGTTTCTGCGAAAAATTTACTCCGGGCGCGACGGCAAGGGGAAGCTGGGGCGGTTTCTGGCGTTTCTGTTTGTGTTTCAACTGACGTTTTCGGCGCCGCTGTCGGTGGCTTCGGGGTGCATTGGGCTGAGTCAGTATGCGGCTTATCTTTTTCCGGCGCTGGGTGGGCATGCGGCTTCGCATGTGCTGCATGTGGGGGCTTATAGCGCAGGAGTGAGTGCTGGGGCAGGGACACTGGTGGCGATTGGGGCGGTGGTGGTCGCGGTATTTCTGCTGTATCGCGGGCTGGCGGATATGCGCGTGCTGACGGTGACGATGTGGTGCGCGGTGATGGTGCTGGTGGCGTGGATTCTGGTGACGGGGGTGATGCATGGTGAGTTGCGACGCGCGTTCGATTTTCCCGTGGGGGCGTTCCGGCTGACGCCGGCGTTCTTTCTGGGGCTTGGGTCGGCGATGTTGATTGCTACGTACGACTACTGGGGGTACTACAACATTACGTTTCTTGGCGGGGAGGTGAAGGACCCGGCGAGGACGGTGCCGCGGGCGATTTTGATTTCGATTGCGCTGGTGGCGGCGATTTATCTGGCGATGAATGTGTCGGTGATTGCGGTGCTGCCGTGGCAGAGGCTGGTGGGGGTTGGGGATTTGAATGCGCGGCGCGCGGTGATCTCGACGTTTATGGAGACCGCGTACGGGGCGGCGTGGGGACCGATGCTGGGCAAGGTGGCGGCGGTGCTGGTGATGGTGACGGCGTTTGCGAGTGTGTTCTCGCTGCTGCTGGGCTATTCGCGGATTCCGTATGCGGCGGCGCGGGATGGGAACTACTTTCGCGCATTCGGGCGGCTGCATAAGGGAGGGTTTCCGCATGTGTCGCTGCTGGCGCTGGGCGCGATGGCGGTGGTGTTCTGCTTCTTCTCGCTGGCGGATGTGATTGCGGCGCTGGTGGTGATTCGGATCCTGGTGCAGTTTCTGCTGCAGCATGTGGGGGTGATGTATCTGAGGGCGACGCAGCCGGAGATGAAGCGGCCGTTTCGGATGTGGCTGTATCCGGTGCCGCCGGTGCTGGCGATCTGCGGGTTTGTCTTCATATTGGTGGAGCGGGTAAATTTTCAGCGGGAGATTGTGGGGGCGTTGGTGGTGATTGGGGTGGGGGCTGCGGTTTATGTAGCGCGGGAGCGAATGCGGCTGGCTTCGATAACGGCTTCGATAACATAGGGGTGGAGGGAACTGTGAAGCCTGCGGCTGAATTGATTGAGGATGTGCTGGAGATTCCGGCCGGGAATTTTACGGCTTACCTGTTTGACCTGGATGGGACGATTGCGGACTCGATGCCGCTGCACTACCGGTCGTGGATGCAGGCGGTGGAGGAGGCTGGCGGTAAGTTCCCGGAGGAGATGTTTTATTCGCTGGGCGGGGTGACGCTGCCGCGGACGGTGGAGATTTTGAATGAGCAGCTAGGGTATGCGATGAATCCTGGCGCAGTGGCGCGGCGTAAGGAGATTCTTTACCTGGAACAGTTGCCGGAGCTGAGGCCGGTTGCGGCGGTGAAGGCGGTGATTGAGCGGGAGCGGGGGCGGATGCGGTTTGCGGTGGTTTCGGGGTCGCCGCGGGAGTCAATTGTGCGGACGCTGGAGACGCTGGGGTTGACGGATGCGTTTCCGGTGATCGTGGGGGCGGAGGACTATGCGCATGGCAAGCCGGACCCGGAGCCGTTTCTGACGGCGGCGGCGCGGCTTGGGGTTCGGGCGGCGGAGTGCCTGGTATTTGAGGATGCGGATGCGGGGATCGCCTCGGCGGAGGCAGCGGGGATGGCGTGGGTGCGGATTCCGCATGCGTATGAGCGGGTGAAATAAGCATCCAAAGCTGTATCCATAACGTACTTTCTGTAGTCTAAAGAGTGGATGTTTCCCGCTGTGCATGTGTGGGGAAGGAAGGTACGTGGATGCTCATCAAGGACTCGAAGAGCGTGGAAGGGAAGATTGCTTCGTCGGAGATTACGCCGAAGGAGGCGTTTCTGAGCCGGCGTAACTTTGTTGCGGGCGCGGCGGCGCTGGGGGTTGGCGCGCTGGCGCTGAAGCAGGCGCCGGAGTGGCTGCATCCTGAGGCGGCGCATGCCGACCAGAAGCTGGCGACGGTGCCGAGCAAGTACACGTTGCCGGATACGCAGACGCCGTTTGCGAAGGCGACGACGTACAACAATTTTTATGAGTTTGGGACGGACAAGTCCGATCCCGCAAAGAACGCGCATACGCTGCATACGCGGCCCTGGACGGTGCAGGTTTCGGGGCTGGTGAAGAAGCCGCAGACGATCGACATCGACACGATCATGAAGTACAGGCCGCTGGAGGATCGCGTGTACCGGCACCGCTGCGTGGAGGCGTGGTCGATGGTGATTCCGTGGGTGGGGTACTCGTTCAGCGAGTTCATCTCCGCGATGGAGCCGCTGCCGAGCGCGAAGTTTGTGCAGTTCCTCTCCGACAGCGACAAGAAGGACATGCCGGACAAGGCAGGCGGATACAGCTGGCCGTACTCCGAGGGGTTGCGGATGGATGAGGCGATGAATCCGCTGTGCCTGCTGACGTTTGGGTGCTACGGGCAGGTGCTGCCGAACCAGAATGGCGCGCCGATCCGGATCGTCAGCCCATGGAAGTATGGCTTCAAGAACGGCAAGTCGATCGTGAAGATCGTGTTTACCGACAAGCAGCCGCGGACGTTGTGGAACGATAGCAATGCGCAGGAGTATGGGTTCTATTCGAACGTGAACCCGCAGGTGGACCATCCGCGATGGTCGCAGGCGCATGAGCGACGGATCGATACGAGCTTTCTTGGCAAGACGATTCCTACGCAGATGTTCAATGGGTATGCCGACCAGGTAGCGAGCATGTATGCGGGGATGGACTTGAAGAAGAACTTCTAAAAATTGCAGGTTGCAGGTTGTCAGTTGCAGGTTCAAATCGCTGCGGATTCCTAAACTATGCCTACTCGACTAATGCCTTACGTTAAAGTCGTCGTTCATCTGCTTTGCCTGGCGCCGTTAGGTTATTTGTTGTGGCAGTTTCAGTCGGGCGCGCTGGCTTTGTATGCAGATCCGGTGAAGCTGATTACGCACTTCACGGGGGACTGGGCGGTTTGGATGTTGCTGCTGTCGCTGGCGATGACGCCGGTGCGGAGGCTGCATCCGAAGCTGGGGAATCTGATTCGGTTTCGGCGGATGCTGGGGCTGTATGCGTTTTTTTATGCGACGCTGCACCTGGCGACGTATGTGTTTCTGTTCTCGGGGTACGACCTGCCGACGGTGCTGATGGCAATCAAGGCGGGGCATCCGGGGATGATCGTCGACGAGTGGAAGATGGTTTGGCCGACGATTCTCGGCGACCTGGAGAAGCGGCGGTTTATCCAGGTTGGATTGTTCGCGTGGGCGATTTTGCTGTCGCTGGCGGTGACGTCGCCAGCAGTGGTGATGCGCTGGATGGGCGGGAAGAACTGGCAGCGGCTGCATCGGCTGGTGTATGTGGCGGCGATTGCGGCGGTGATTCATTTCTGGTGGCTGGTGAAGACCGGAGTGCGTGAGCCATGGAAGGATACCGCGGTGTTGACGGTGCTGCTGCTGGCGCGGGTGGGGTGGACGGTGATGAAGCGGCGGCGGAGTCCTGTGATCGCGGCTCCCCCGGTGGTTGCGGGGAGTTGATTGTGGCTCAGGCGCAACTTGCCTGGGGGGTTATGGTTTAAGGAGTGAGAGGCATTCCTATGCATCGACTCCCCGCGGTTATTCTTGCTCTCTTTTCAATCGCTACAATCCCGGCGCTTGCGCAGGATGCGCCTGTGGATGGGAAGCCTCAGATTGTGGCGAAGCCTTTTGCGGTGAGGCCGAAGCGCCCTGCGATGAAGACGGCACCTGCGATTCCTCTGAACGCGCGGGAGCGGGCTTTGCAACTGCTCGATCGTTTTACGTTTGGGGCGCGGCCAGGCGATGTGGACCGCGTGTTGGCGATGGGCGCTGACAAATGGTTCGAGCAGCAGTTGAATCCCGATGCGATCAAGGACCCGGGGTTGGACAGGCGGCTGGCGGATTTTCCCACGCTGAATATGACGCCGGAGCAGGCGTTGATGCAGTTTCCGGATCGCGGGATGATTCAGCAGGTGGCGGATGGAAAGCGGCCGTATCCCGCGGACCCGCTGCTGGCGGCGGTGTACGAGGTGCAGGTCGCGAAGCTACAGAGGCAGATCGATTCCCGCAAGCCGGATGCGAACGGCAATGTGCCGGAGCCGAGCGATGCGGAAAAGGCTACGCGGAAGGCAGAAGGGCAGGCGACCGCGGCGAGGATCGCGGGGGATTTGTTTGCGTTGCCGAGGAACCAGCGGATGACCGCGCTAACGAAGATGACCGTGGATGAGCGCATCGCGTTTACGACTTTCGTTGGGGGCGACCAGAGGAATTTGCTGCTGGGGGAGCTTACGCCGCGAGAGCGGGAGATATTTCAGGCGATGGCGTCCGACGTGGGGGCGTCGTATCAGATTGGGCAAGAGCTGGCGCAGGCGAAGATGGTGCGTGCGATTGTGAGCGAGCGGCAGCTTCAGGAGGTGATGACGGACTTCTGGTTCAATCACTTCAACGTGTACATCGCGAAGGACTCGGACCAGTGGTACACGACGGCTTATGAGCGCGATGCGATTCGCAAGAATGCGCTGGGGAAGTTTGGAGATTTACTTCTCGCGACGGCGCAGAGCCCGGCGATGATGGTGTATCTCGACAACTGGTTGAGCATTGGGCCGGACTCGCTGGCGAATGGGGTGAACCCGGCGAATTCGAGGTCGAAGCCCGGGAACAAGGGGTTGAATGAGAACTACGGGCGCGAGGTGATGGAGCTGCATACGGTGGGGGTGAATGGCGGCTACACGCAGGCGGATGTGACGAATCTTTCGGCGGTGCTGACGGGGTGGTCGGTGAATCAGCCGAACCTGGCGGGGGCGTTTCTGTTCGATCCGAAGAAGCATGAGCCAGGGACGAAGGTCTGGCTGGGACACATGATCGGAAGCGGGCCGCAGTTTGTGATTCAGGGATCGACGCCGGGTGTCGTTGCCGCGAAGCCTGCGATGGGCGACATGTCGATGAGCATGGATGGCATGGCCATGAGCGGTGGAGGCGCGGAGCAGAAGGCGGCGGCGTTGGCGAGCGCTCCGGGCAACGCGGGGATGAAGGAAGGGCTGGAGGCGCTGAATTTGCTGGCGCACAGTCCGCAGACGGCACACTTCATCAGCTGGAAGATTGCGCAGCGTTTTGTTGCGGACGATCCTCCGCCGGCGCTGGTGGATCGGATGGCGAAGACGTTTCTTGCTTCGGATGGTGACATCAAGGCCGTCCTGCGGACGCTGGTAGCGAGTCCGGAGTTCAATTCGCACAAATATTTTCGCAACAAGGTGAAGACGCCGATGGAGTTTCTGGCTTCGGCGTTTCGGACGACGATGACGGATCCGTCGAATCCGGGGGCGCTGGTGGGAACCATGAAGAGTATGGGGATGGAGCTTTATCATGCGCTGCCGCCGACGGGGTACTACATTACGGCAGACCACTGGATGAATACGACGGCGCTGGTCGACCGGCTGAACTTTGCGTATCAGTTGACCAGCAGCAAATTTTCCAATCAGAAATTCGATGCGGCCAAGGTAGTGGCGATGGGGCTGATGAGTGAGCAGGCTGCGCCTGTGCATGTGGCGAGTGCGGGGGCGGTGCGTTCGACTCATGCGGCTTTGACGGATGGGACGATGTGGCCAGCGAGCAGTCCAAAGGCGCAGATGGAGGCTCCTGCGGGGACGGGCATCGCGCTGCGGGTGCTGGAGTCGACGCTGGTGGGTGGCGAGGTGTCGAAGCAGACGAACGAGTCGATTCGCAAGCAGATCGATATGGCGAACACGCAGAACACGACGCCGGGAGACATGCTGAATCTGCTGACGGCGCTGGTGATGGGGTCGCCGGAGTTTCAGGTGCGGTAGGAGCAGCTAAAGGCAGCTAAGAACAGCTAGAGGCAGTGAAGAGCAGTCGGCGTCGAGCGCGGTGATTAGAGCATTTTTCCTATAGGTGTACGCTAGGTCTCAGAACTACACGTCGTTTTTTCCCAAGAAAAACGGCACTCTTGTACATTTCCCGGTT
>OLLV01000119.1_pt1 | contig 17227 bp, 11 predicted proteins | sample 1604641 | NCBI WGS metagenome assembly OLLV01 (sample SAMEA104055725, study PRJEB20765) | soil metagenome | biome: Arctic tundra; feature: Polygonal ground; material: soil | place: USA | collected 2011-09 | depth 0-0.5 m
TTTATGGCCTCCATTCGACTTCGCTCAGGACAGGCTCTGAAGCCGTGCCCTTCCGGTTGGGGAGCGGCGGGTGGGTTTGAGGTATGGGAAATGTTTCGTGCTGCGCTCAGGAGGTGAGCATTTCCCTCCCCTACCTTGGTTATGCATCAACTCGGTCGCTCTATGCCTTTTCCAGCGTGAGATGGGTTGCGTGTTCCGAAGCTTTGCGATCGGTTATGGAATAGCCGAGGGCACGCAGATCCAGGCTGTCGAATAACGACTCTCCTTGACCGAGCAAGACAGGCGCCGACGCGAGATGCAGGGAGTCGATGAGTCCGGCGTTGAGATACTGCCGCACTGTGGAGACGCCTCCTCCAATCTTGACGTCTTTGTGGCCTGCAGCCTGCTTCGCGCGCTCGAGCGCTTCACCGATTCCGCCGGTGACGAAGTAGAAAGTTGTTCCGCCTTCCATGACCAGAGGCTCGCGCTGGTGATGGGTGAGAACGAAGGTTGGCGCGTGATACGGCGGATTGTCGCCCCACCAGCCCTTCCATGCGTCATCCGGCCAGGGGCCGCGCACCGCGCCGAACATGTTGCGGCCGAGGATGAAGGCGCCGAAGTTGTCCATCGCGCGTTGGGCGAATCGATCGTCGATGTCGCCGGCTGATCCGCCCTCTTTGCCAACCATGGAGCAGAAGGTCTGGGTATGAAAGAACCACTGAAAGATCTCGGGCCCACGCTTGCCGAGTGGATCGGTGAGGCTCTGCTCAATCCCAGCGCTGAAACCGTCGAGCGAAACGCCGAATCCTGCGACACGAACTTTTGACATTCTATGTTCTTTCCTTCCCGATTCTTGTGATGACTTTCCTGGATATGGGCGAAGGTGCATCTATCCCGCGGTCTGTTTTCGCCGCTGCTGTTCTGCAAGCTAGCAGACGGGACGGCTCCAGACAAGCGCACTGGCTGGTGAACCTTTGCAAGAGATGAGATGCCAGCCCTTCGGCAAAGCGGGTGCGTGTTATCACCCCGATGTTCCGCGCGGCTGGTTTATGGCGCTGATTTTGTGGCGATCGGCCTAAATTCATCGATTCTGAGATCGGCGAGCTAACGGATCGCTCTGCGAAATGCAGATGAAGAGCGCTGGCAGCGTCAGTCGGAAGGTAAAAAGCGTATCAGCGATCCACCTGCACATCTTTAAATTGCGTTCGAGGAACGTCGCGACTTGGACATACAGAACTTGAGGGAGGAGACGGAAGCCGACCACCTCAATGTCGAAAGCGCCGTTCCCCTGATGCACCAAGGTCTGAACGTCGTCGAGTATGTTCAGTGTCTTCAACGTATTTACGGAGTAGTCGCCGCCTGGGAAGAACGAGCTGCCGAAATCGGGCCGGAATGGCTGCAATCAGCACTGATCGAAGGCGGAGAAGAGGTGCCCGTTTACGGTGCGCTCGGCCAAATATCCCAGGTGATGGCAAATTTGATATCGAATGCGATTCAGGCTGTGCCTGTAGGGGGGCAAATCAGGCTGAGCGCCAGGGAAGATGACGGCATGACGGAGATCAGGGTCCAGGATAACGGGCACGGCATGAATGACGAAGTGTTGCGACATCTCTTCGAGCCGTTCTACAGCACGAAAGGGGACCTTGGAAATGGCCTTGGTCTTACATCTCAAATGAGATTGTGGAGCGTCACGGCGGAAACGTGATCGTAAACAGTCAGGTCGGTATCGGGACTGAGATTCGAGTTCGCTTGCCACGAGGGAGCTGATCTACTCTCTTGGATAAGGCGTAAAGCAACTTATTAGCGGGCTTAATGCTCGTCACCAACCTGTTGCCGAACGTTTGCCAATTAGTATCGAATTCGGCTTGTCGTCACCGATCCTTCGGGTGGTTGGCTGTAAGGCGCATGGTGCGTTCTGTAGAAGCGGTATTTTTCTGAATTTGTATGTAGTGAACTAATGGGAGCAGGCGCCCGGGAACCTGCTCCCAATCCGTGGCTCCGAAGTGTGTGTTTTTATGTAATTTTCTTTTTTCGGCTCCACAGAGCGGCGAAGCTGGATAGCCCGGTTCCGACCAGGAGCAGCGCTCCCGGCTCAGGGGCCGGCGACGTGCTGACATCTACGGCGTAGGCCTGACCATCCATATTGTTGGGTGTGAAGGCTACACCCTTAAGGGAGTCGTTGAGCTGGTATCCGCCCAGGGCGCCATCGCTCCACAGGTCGGCCGTGTAGCCGCCGGCCACGTCGAAGGCCATCCCATACACGTCAAAGTCCCCGCCGAAAAAGATCAGGGCGTCGGTGCATACTGCGGGTGAGTCCCCGGCCGCCCAGAAGAGATTGTCGTAGGAAAACCCGGCGTCAGTGAACGCTGGAGCGCCAAAGGTATTGGGTGCTGCTGGAGGTGAGAGATTGAAGGTTGGGGGAGGAGCAGACTTCAGTCCGGTAATCGCTCCTGAAATGCCGTTCGTGGAATCCGAGAACCAGCCATTGATCCCCGTCACCGTATAGGCCCCCAGGGGGCCGGTGTTCGAGACCTGGATGACCCCCGACGCGTCGATGTTGCTTCCGTTCACTGAAAAGCTGTAGGAATCCGCCCTGGCAGCCCGGGACATCCCGAGCGGCGCCACTAACGCGGCGACTGTTAAAAGGACCTTGGCATGTGACCGGAGCATCCCGAAGAAGTTAGTCCCGGATTGGTAGCATCCGGTATCGAACCAGCAGTTGTTGGATATTGCATTTTTCATATTTACCCCTTCAGGGCCCTCGTCTGAGTGGCCGCTGTGACTTGATTGAGGCGCAGACTAGCATGCGGTTATGCAGACTGCACGGTCTCTTTGCTGGGGTTTTTCTGAAGTTTTTATGATGGTGGCCCAGATCGCCTGATTGCAATGCGATGCAGCCGATACATTTGCCGGAGAAAATACCCTGGCGCGCCAGCGTCGTCCTGGCGGGTGGCCCATACTTCACCTACTCACATCGCACGGTGCGTCATTTATCGCGTCTTCGTCTGACGCAATGAGTGGGCTCTTGCGAAGCCAATCATTTTTCTTCTGGCTCACAACCCTCAGGTCAGCCTCTGCAGAACCGACGTCGTTCTACGCCCACAAGGCCTACCAAGCCAGTGCAGATCAGGACCAGGGCGGAAGGTTCTGGCGTGACAGTTGTGGGTTCCACGGTGAACGTGGTCGCGAGTTGTTCGCTGATCGGCCCGGTCGGCTCCGTATAGATCAGAGACCGCCCGCCCACATTCTGGTAAAGGTTGATCTCGGTTCCGGTCGGAGCACCATTCGGATCAGTGCCGGAAAAGTAGAGGAGAAAGAGGCCAAAATCGTCGAACGGAATTGGAGTCTGCGTGAAAAGGAGGTTGTCGAACTGAATGGCCCCGCTTGCGCCATAGGTGACGCTTCCGGGCAGTCCACCGGTCACGAGATCGTACTGATCGCCATTCGTGGTCGTTGCGGATGCGCTCGTGATGAAGTACTCGCCGGGCGCGCCATACGGCGTTCCAGTCAAGGTTCCGGTGAGTGTTCCGTATCCCGAACTCGTCGCGGTAAAGTCAAATGTGTCGGCGAATGCCCGCGACATCCCAAGCGTCGCCACTAAGGCGACTACTGCTAAAGCGACCTTGGCGCGTGACCAGACAATACGGGAGAAGCTAGGGCTGGATTGGAAGCATCCAGGAGAGAAACGTCGAGTGATATTAAGCATTGCGTTTTTCATGTTTTTACCCCTTTAGGGCCCTCTTTCGAGTGGCCGCAGTGACTTGAATGAAGCGCAGACTAGCACGCAGTATGCAGATTTACACGGCCCATTTTACCGGGTTTTTCTGATGCTTTTACGATGGCGCTCCAAATTGCGTGGGACGCCCAGATTTTCGAGGTCTGCGGATAGAATGGACAGCGGCGTCTCCGTCCAGGCGGAGCCGCAGCCGCGATGGGATCACGCCGAACATTTGGCGTCGGCTTCTGTTCGAAGGCAAAAGGTGCGTTGATGATCTATCGCTTCGGAGACTTCGAGCTTCGCGAGGAGGATTTCTGCCTGTTGCGTCAGGGCTCACGAGTCGCACTGGAGCCGAAGAACCTGCGCGTTCTACTCCAGCTCGTCAGCCATGCGGGCCACCTGGTCCCCAAGAACATTCTTCTCGATACGGTCTGGGCGGATACTTTTGTCGAAGAAAATACTCTGGCGCGTGCAATCGCCGTCCTGCGCCAGGAGCTCGGGGATAGCTCCCGCGACCCAAAATTCATCCAGACGATTCCCACCCGCGGCTATCGTTTCATCGCGCCCGTGGAAGCGTTGCAGGAGACCTCGCAACTGGTCCCCGTGCAGCATGTCGAGGCTCCCGTGCAACCGGCAGAGGCCCCCGTGCAACCGGCAATCGCCGGTGCCGAACGACTGCCATCCCGTTCCTGGCTGCGAACGGTCGCCGTTCTGGCCGTATGCCTCCTGGTGATGGCAACCACTTCCATTCTGCTCTGGCGCCGGCACACGACGATCGCCGTCGTGCATCGAGCACCCATCTCGATCGCTGTGCTCCCTATCCTCAACCAGACCACGGATCCGTCCCTGGATTACGTCTCAGATGGCACGACGCAAAGCATCATCCAGGATCTTGCGGGCGTCCTTGGGCTGCGCGTTATCGGCAGTACGACCGTGTTCCGCTTTCGCGATATGCCACAGGACGCGCAGAGCATAGGGCACCGCCTCGGGACCGATGCCGTGCTTCAGGGACGGCTGCAGCGCAACCAGGACAAACTGGTCCTCAATGTCGAGCTGACCCAGACAAGCGACAACAGCATCCTTTTCAGCCATCAGTACCTCTCCGATACTCCGGATCTACGGAGCGTTCAGGCGGACATTTTGCACGACACGCTGCAGGCGCTTTCCTTCGATACCGGAAAACTCAGCGCACAGTCTCCGCTTGGCCCGCACACGAATAGTCCGGCAGCGTACGAGGAAAACCTTCGCGGGGAGGCGCTGACCCGAACCGATTCGCCACAGGCCTTCCGTGAGGCGGTCCAGCATTTCCAGAGGGCCACGACGCTGGATCCGAACTTCGATCGCGCCTGGTCCGATCTCGCCCAGGCCCATCTCCTTTTAGGGATTTATTACGAATCGCCTCTCGACCACATGCCTGTCGCCCGCGTTGCGGCGCTAAAAGCTTTGCAACTCAATCCTTCACTGCCCGAGGCCCACGGCTCGCTCGGCGTCCTCGACTTGCTCTACGACTGGGACTATGCAAGCGCTGCGTCGGAGCTCGAAAAAGAAGGAGCCACGCGCTCGGCGATGAGTATGCTGGCCTGTACCGCCCATCTGCGTGAGCAGTCCGGGCATCCCCGGCGCGCGGAAGAAGACGTTCGCCGACTTCTGTCCTACGATCCGCAGTCCGAAATGCTGGTTTCTGAGCTTGGATGCGCCGCCTACTACGAGCGTCACTACGAGGATGCCGTCCGCTCTTACCGTTCCGCAATGGAACTCGATCCGGCCTCGCCACTGCCCTATCTTGGCCTTGGAAGGTCCTTGACTGAGCTCGGAAAATATCAGGAGGCTGTCGATGTGCTGGACTCGTTCTCGAAGCGCAACGGTTTTGCTCCTCCAATTCTTCTTGCGGAGGCGGGATATACCTGTGCGCTTTCGGGCGACCGGAAGGATGCGATGCGGCGCATGGAATTGCTGGAAGAGCAGGGGAAATCCGCATATGTCGATCCTTACCTGATCGCGCTGATCTATCACGGGCTCCACGACCACACGGCGACTATCTATTGGCTGCAAAAGGCGGCCGCCGTCCATTCCTCTCTTCTTTTCTCCGTTCTGAGCGATCCGATGTGGGAGGATTCGCAACAGGATCCGCAGTTGATCGCCATCGTCAACAAGATGGAGAGCAAGCCGATCGAGTCAGCCGCGGAGTGATGTTGGGGGTCGCGCTTTTCTACCGAAGGCCTGGCGTGACCCAGTTCCTGTAACCATGGATGCGCGAGCTGGTGACGGACATTCGAGGGGCGATACGCCGGCTTATCGTCGCCGATCCGTTGAGCGGATTGAATGTAGGCGAATTTGTGCGCTCCGTAGAAGCGACATGGGCCGCCGCGTGATCCACCGAAGTGCGTGGATTGGCGGCGGCCCATGCAGTGTTGACCGGCCCGACTGCTTGCTGTCTCCGGGGAGGGCCTACTTTTTGGGCGGCGCGATGGTGTCTTTGGCAACCTTGGCGACGCGGAACTTGACGACGGTCTTGGCCTTGATCTTGATGGTCTCGCCGGTCTGGGGGTTGCGTCCAAGGCGGGCCTTGCGCTCTGCCTTGACCAGTTTGCCGATGCCGGGGATGGTGAACTCGCCGTTCTTCTTGGTCTCTTTGACGGCGGTGTCGGCGAGCAGCTCGAGGCCTGCTGCGGCCTGCTTGTTGGTGATCTCCAGCTTCTCTGCCATGTGGCGAACGAGCGCGGTCTTGGTCATTCCTTTTGCCATTTGTGTTGCTCCTTGTTCGAAAGTTTATGTTCGAAAGTTTGTTGCAAGTTCAAAGTGCGGTTCAAGTTTTGTGGTGCGTGGTGCGTTTGCAATTGCTGCCGGGTAGGTTACTTGCCTGCCCGCTTGAAAACCCGGGAACCCGGGTGAATCGTTGGTGCGAAATCGCCGGTGTTTATGCGGGTGCGAGGAACGTACCGCATTCCACCATCGACCTTTCGGGGCCGGTTGTCAATGGGTTTTATGCGGTTTGAACAGGTTTTTTGCGGGTTTTTCAGGGTTTGTGCGGTTTTTAGGACATTTTGAGGCTTTCTGCGGTTATTTTGCGGGTGGTTTCGAGGATTGGGGTGTTGAGGAAGTGGACCATGGGCGCCGCGAGGGCGAAGCGTGTGGTGATGTCTTTGAGCAGTGTGTTGTGTGTTGCGCGTTCTGCGGGGAGCGTGGCGGAGACGCCCCACTGGCGCGGGAGGATGAGGTCGAGTGCTGGAGAATCGGCGGGAAAGCCGCGCGGCGGACGAGTGAGGCGATGGCCTTCGAACTCGGTGAGTGCGGCGCGGAGTTTTTTGTTGGCGAGGATGGCGCGGAACTCCTGGTGATGGTCGACGAGGTAGCGGCGGATGGCGAGGAGCTGCTCTGGGCCGGGCATGTAGCAGCCGGCGGCGATGGTGAGCTCGGTGGCAGAGAGGTGGAAGTAGAAGCCGGCGCCTGAGGTTTTTTCGAGGCGGTCGCGGGACCACCATGCGGCGACCTGGGTTTTGTAAGGGCGGGCTGTGATGCCTCGCGAGACGTCGAAGCGCGTGTTGCGGTAAATACGCATCAGGGCCTTGTGGGGCGGGCGGATGTGTTCGGGGGCGAAGGTGGCGAAGGCGTGGTTGATCTCCTCGATGAGAGCGAGCATGGGAGCTTTGAGTTCGCGCTCGAAGATGGGCTTGCGGGGATCGAACCAGGCGCGGTCGTTGTTGCGTTTAAGGTTGCGGAGGAATTTGAGGGCTTCGGGGGTGAAGTGGGTGGGCATGTCTTCTTATTTGATTCAGGACTGTTGATTGCCGCTGGCGGCGGTGATGTTGCCGAGTGGAGTGAAGCGCGGCTGCGGCGTGGCTGCGGGCGCGGCGAAGGAGGTTCGGGAGAGCGCCAACGTTGCGGCGGCTTGCGCGCGGAAGGTGCGGCGGGAGGAGTGGGTCACTGGCGGTACCTCAGGACAGACCGGTTTCGACCTACGGTAAGGCGGCGATTGGTGGAAGTCAACGCATCGAGAACCTACCCATCAACCCACCCATCAACCCACCCATCGCGATGAAGCCGCGATGATGGGGCACGCCGTATTGGCGGGCTGGAGAGCTATTGGACTGTGACGGTGAAGGTGGTGGTGTGGGTGAGGGCGCCGCTGGTGGCCGTGACGGTGAGGGGGTAGGTTCCGGGGGCAGTGGTGAGGGTTTGCGGGGTGGTGTTGCTATTGCTGCTGCCGCCTCCGCAGCCGGTGGCGAAGAGGAGGGTTGTGGTGACGGCGAATGCGAGGAGGAGGATCAGGGGCGAGCGGCGATTGCGGCGGCGGTCTGCGAAGAGCGAGAGGAGGCCGAGGGGGAGAGTCGCGGCGAGGGAGATGGTTGCGAGGAGTGAGGTTCGGGGTGTCGAAAGAGAGGCGCTTTGCACGCTGGTCTGGAGGGTGAGGGTTGCGGTGGCGGGAGTGGTTGCGGTTGGAGTGACGCTGGAGGGCGAGATGATGCAGAGGGAGTTGGTGGGGGCTCCCATGCAGGTGAGGGAGGTTGCGGCGGCGAATCCGCCAGACGAGGTGACGGTGATGGTGGCGGTTGCGGGGCTGCCGTGGACGACGGTGGCGGTGGAAGAGGAGAGAGTGGGGGTGAAGTCGGGGCCGATGGGGGCGGTGATGGTGATGGGAAGGCTGTTCGAGGTGGAAGCGGAGAAGGTGGTAACGCCTCCGTAGGCCGCGACGATGGTGTGCGAGCCGACGGCAAGGCTGCTGGTGGTGTAGGTGGCTTTGCCGGTGCCGTCGAGAGTTGCGGTGGTGAGTGTCGTCGCGCCGTCTTTGAAGACGACGGAGCCTGTGGCTGGCGCTGTGCCGGACGCCGGGGTGACGGTTGCCGTGAAGGTGAGGCTGGTTCCGCTGACGGCAGTGTTGGCCGAGGCGGAGAGGCTGGTGGTGGTGGCGATGGTGGGGACAGGGTTAATGGTGATGGCGAGTGCCGAGGAGGTGCTGGTGGCGAAACTGGAGTCGCCTGAATAAATGGCGGTGATGTTATGGGTGCCGGTGGTGAGAGTGGATGTGGTGTAGGTGGCTATGTTGGAAGAGGAGACGGTGCCGGTGCCGAGGGTGGTGGCTCCGTCCATGAAGGTGACGGAGCCGGTTGCGGTGCCGGAGCCGGCGGGGGTGATGGTGGCGGTGAAGGTGATGCTGGCGCCGACGGTGACGGGATTGGCCGAGGCGGTGACGGCGGTGGTGGTGGCGATGGGTTTAACTGTGACGGCGAGCGCGGAAGCGATGCTGCCGGCGAATGTGGAGTCGCCCTGGTAGACGGCGGTGATGTTATGGGTGCCGGTGGCGAGGGTGGATGTGGTGTAGGTGGCCTTGTTGGAGGAGACGGTGCCTGTGCCTAGCGTGATCAGGCCGTCGGTGAAGGTGACGGTGCCGGTGGGGCTTCCGGAGCCTCCCGGAGTGATGGTTGCGGTGATGGTGATACTGGTTCCTACGGTGGGGTTGGTGTCGCTGGCGGTGAGGGCGGTGGTGGTGGTGGTCGATCCGCCGCCGACTGAGACGGCGACGGCGGAGGAGATGCTGCCCGCGTCGACGGTGTTGCCGACATAGTAGGCGGTGATGTTATGGACGCCGGAGGCGAGGGTCGAGATGGGGAGGGTAGCCAAACCTGAGGTGGCCACGGCAGATCCCAAGGTGGTGTTGCCGTCTTTGAAGAGGACGACTCCTGCAGCCCCGGGTGTGATGTGGACGATGAGGTTAAGGGTGGCTCCGACGGGGACGCTGGCGCCGGAGGCGGTGAGTGCGGTGGTCGTGGGAATCAGAGCGGCGTAGTTGTTGAGGAGGACGGTGGAACCGACGAGCAGGTCGGGTCTGCCGGAACCGTTGAGAGAGACGATCGCGGCTGGACCCTGTGCGGAGATGTTGATGAGGTCTTTGGGGACGACGAAGTTTGTGCCGGGGACAGAGGTGAAGGTGCCGTCTCCCTTGCCGTAGAAGATGCCGCTGAAGGCGTTGGGTTCGAGGAGGGCGAGGTCGATTTTGCTGTCGCCGTCGAAGTCGGCGGCGGCGATCGAGGCGGAGCGGATGGAGTCGCCGCCAGTGAGGTTGAGGAGGGTGGCTACGCCGAAGGTGCCGTTGCCATTGCCTTTGGCGATCGCGAGCTGGGCTTGTGAGGAGGATGTTTCGGCGAGGAAGGCGAGGTCCAGCTTGCCATCGTTGTCGAAGTCGGCGAGGACGGGGATTCCGTAGACGTTGGCAGAGATGCCGAAGGTGGACGGGGGTTGGAAGGTGCCGTCGCCGTTGCCGATGTAGGTCAGGAGCTGGGTGGAGGCTCCGGTGGCGATGCTGAAGGTGGGGTTGAGGACGATGAGGTCGGGTATGTTATCGCCGTTGAGGTCGGTGGTGCTGACGACCTTTGGCAGAAGAGCGGTGTTGGGAGCTGTGGAGCTGCTGTAGGTAGAGGTGAGGATGGGCGTGTTGCTGAATGTGCCGTTGCCGTTGCCGGTGAGAACCGCGAAGCCGCGATTGTAGGGGACGGCGCCTGGGCCGCCGGCCGTTTCGTCGTAGGTGAAGATGAGATCGGCTTTGCCGTCGTGGTTGAAGTCGGCGATCTGGATATTGGTTGCGGTGAGGGTGTTATCGAAGCCGGAGGCGGGAGCGATCTGGGGAAAGCTGACCGCGCTGGGCAGGCCAAAGGAGTTGAGGCCTCCATACAACGCCACGAAATAGACGGGAAATGGAAGAGTTATAGCGGAGCCGGTTGGGCTCGTCGCGGGAAGGTTATTGTCGACAAATACAACGTCTGCTCTACTGTCGCCGTTGACGTCGGCGACCGCATAGCTGGAAGGCGTCGTGTTTGGCGCGCTTGTGACCATGTAGTTCCCTCCAAAGCCGGGAACGGTGAAACTGGCAGGCTGACTGAAGGTATTGGAAGTGGCGAAGCCGCCCAGTGCCGTAGTGCCGACCTGCAGGTTAAATCCGATGACAGAGGAGCGCGGATCAAGGCCGTAGGTGACGAGATCGGGTATGCCGTCGCCGGTGACATCGGCCAGGTTGGTGCCGTTGTAGGCGCCGGAGAAGAGGTTTGGCGCGCCTTGAAAGTTCCCATTGCCGAATCCCATAAGGACGTAGGAGGAGGCGAAGCTGGAGTTATCGCCGGAGTAGAGGCCGCCTTCGGCGAGGCCGGTGTAGATATCGAGGTTGCCGTCGCCGTCGAGGTCGGAGAGGGTGATGTAGCCGGTGTTGTTGATCGTGGCGTATTTGCTTCCCCGGGTGAAGGTGCCGTCTCCTTTGCCTTTCCAGGTGGAGATGGAGCTTCCGTCGTTCATGGCGAGGTCGACGATGCCGTCGTTGTCGAGGTCGCCTGCGGCGATGAAGGGGCCTGCACTTGTGAAGCCCTGGGTGTAGGGGAAGGCCGCGGAGGTTACGGCGGTGAAGTTGCCGTGGCCGTCGCCGAGCAGGACGAGGCCGTTGGAGCAGATGAGGTCTCGCTTGCCGTCTCCGTTGACGTCGGCGGTGATGATGTTGGTGATGGGGGTGGAGGATGCGGGCAAGGAAGAGCCGGGCAGCGCGGGTGCGGCGAAGCTCTGGGCGGCATTGAAGGAGCCGTCGCCTTTGCCGGTGAGGATGGAGATCTGCTGGTCGGCGGAGACGGAGACGATGTCGAGCTTGCCATCGCCGTCGATGTCGTCGAGGGTCGCGGTGACGGAGTAGTTGCCGGCGGTGGTGTAGTTGATGGGGGTTTTGAAGCTGCCGTCGGCGTTGCCGAGCATGACGGTGACGTAGGAAGAGGTCGCGTTGTAGGCGTTGACGGCGACGAGATCCCCGGAGCCGTCGCCGTCGAGGTCCGCGGTGACGAGGGCTGTTGCGGAGTTGGTGCCGGGGATGGGTTTGAAGGTGACGCTGGACTGATCGGCGTTTGAGGTGAGGATGAAGACGCTGTTGTTTGCGCCGTTGCTCTCGGCGGTGGCGAGCACGGCGATGTTCGATTTGGTGACTCCGGCATTGACGGCGACGCGGGCGCTGAGGTCGGTGGTTCCCTCTTTGCAGCCATTGGGGAAGACGTCTGGGGTGGTCTTGAGGCCGGCGAGCTGGTGGAGCGTCTGCTCGTAGTTGGTATTTGCCGTGGTGTTCACGGTGAAGGTGCCGTCGAGGGGAGAGGTGGCGGTGACGAGCGCGAGCGAGCAGTCGCTCATTCGGAGCATCGCGAAGTAGGTCGAGGTGGGCTGGGCGATCGAAGTGAGGTTGCCGAGGAAGGCTGCGGCGCCGGTCTGCGAGTTGTCGGTGCCGGTGAATTGGGGACGAAGGGTGGTGTGGTAATGAACTCCCGCCAGGCCGAGCATGTAGTTCATAAGAATCGCTGGACCCGGATTTTTTTGGAGGTCAATTGAAGGGCAGGCACCGCAGCCATTGTCGGCCATGGTGACGAGGGTCATGCATGCGAAGAGAACGATGCCGGTGACGCGGGCGAAGCGGCGGCGGGGCGGTGTTTGGGCCCAGTAGTTTCGGAGGCGGTCTTCGATGCGGGCGATCGGGCGGGCGATGGGTTGCGCGATGCCGTGGAAGAGAAGGCTCAGGCGAAGGATAGTAGACCGGAGAAGAGACCTGGAGGGAATTTGCATGACGACTCCGTGCAGCCCGGATCGGGTTCTATTTGAGAAGCGGCTTGAGAATGTATCGACCATAGTAGCGTGGATTGTGCGAGGTTGCGGTGATTTATTCGGAAATTTTGCGGGCGATGGGGAGTGCGGGCCGGTTTGCTTTCGTGGATTTTTGGAGTGGGGCATGGATTTTGGGTGGGGCACGGATTTTGGGGTGGGGATACTGGTCCGGAGTTTGTGGGGGATGATGGTGTGTGCATGACCTTGGCACTTCGGCGACACTGGTTCGTAGCATGACGATTCTGGAGCAGGACACGATTGTGGCGATTTCAACTCCGGTGGGGCGGGGTGGGATTGGAGTTGTGCGGGTGAGTGGGGGGCGGGCGCGGGAGGTGGTGGGGCCTCTGGTGCGGCTGCGAAATGAGTTGGCTGCGGGGCGGGCTAGGTTTGGGGAGATCCTTGACATCGCGGGCGGTGAAGAGACAGAAGCAGGTCCTTACAGGATGACAAGCAAAAGAGCGGGCAACGACAAAAGAGCGGGCAACGACAAAGGAGCGGGCAACGACAAAGGAATGGGTGCGGTGCTGGATGAGGCGGTGGTGATTTTTTTTGCGGCGCCGAACTCTTATACGGGTGAGGATGTGGTGGAGATTGCGGCGCATGGTGCTCCGGTGCTGCTGGAGTACCTGGTGCGCGCTTGTTGTGCGGGCGGGGCTCGGCTGGCGGAGCCTGGGGAGTTTACGCAGAGGGCGTTTCTGGCGGGGCGGATCGATTTGACGCAGGCGGAGGCGGTGGACGATCTGATCGGGTCGTCGACGCTGGAGCAGGCGCGAGTGGCGGCGCGGCAGATGGGCGGGGCTTTGTCGCGGAAGGTTTCGGGGCCGAAGGAGCTGCTGGTGGGGTTGATTGCGGCGATGGAGGCGGGGATCGATTTCGCCGAGGACGATATCGATGTGATGGCGGCGGAGGCGATCGTTGCGAAGATCGCCGAGGTGCGCGAGCCGCTGGTGGAGCTGGAGCGGAGTTTTGCGTTTGGGCGGGTGGTGCGCGAGGGATTCTCGCTGGCGATCGTTGGGCGGCCGAATGTGGGGAAGTCGAGCTTGTTCAACCGGCTGGTGGAGCGTGAGCGAGCGATTGTGACGGCGATGCCGGGCACGACGCGGGATACGGTTTCGGAGCGGGTGTCGATCGCGGGGATTCCGGTGGAGCTGATCGATACGGCGGGGCTTCGGACTGGCGAGGCTCTGGACTTGGCGGAGCGGATGGGGATTGCGCGGTCGCGGGAGGCGATGGCGGAGGCGGATGTAGTGGTGCTGGTGGTGGATTCCACGGTTGGGATTGGGGAGGAGGAACGTGGGGTGATGGAGGGGGTGGGTGGGGTTGTGGTTTGGAATAAGTGGGATTTGGTGGGGAGCGATGTGGTGGGAACCCATGTCTCAGAAGCGAGACATGGGGCACCCGGGAGTGATGTGGTGGGAACCCACATCTCAGAAGCGAGATGTGGGGCACCCGATTTTGTGGCTGTGCGGACTTCGGCGGTGACGGGGATGGGGATTGAGGAGCTGCGCGGGGCGATTGTGGCGGCGGTTGGGGGCGGGGGCGGAGTGCGCGAGGCGGGGATGCTGACGAATCTGCGGCAGCATCAGGCGGTGGAGGCGGCGGTGCGCGGGTTGGATGCCGGGATGGGTGCGGTGGGGACGGGGATTCCGCATGAGATGGTGCTGCTGGATTTGTATGAGGCGCTGAAGGGGTTGGATGCGCTGACGGGCGCGACGACGAACGAGGACGTGCTGCGGCTGATTTTTTCGCGGTTTTGCATTGGCAAGTAGGGCGGCGAGTGCATAGGATTCGGTATGGCCAAAAACATCGTCATCTGCTGCGACGGGACGGGCAACGACTTCGACAATCCGGATGCGGATTCGAATGTCGTGAAGCTGTACAACACGCTGGCGATTGGGCCGGGGCAGGCTGCTTACTACCATCCTGGCGTGGGGACGATGGGCGCGCCGAATGCGCAGGGGCCGGTCTCGAAGTGGGCGTCGAAGGCCGGGGGGCTGGCGTTTGGGGGTGGGCTGCTGGCGAATGTCGCGGATGCGTATCGCTACCTGATGAATAGGTATGAGGATGGGGATCGCATTTATCTGTTCGGGTTCAGCCGCGGCGCGTATACGGCACGGGCCGTGGGAAGCCTGCTGCATGTGTTTGGGTTGATGGAGCCGGGGAACGAGCAACTGATTCCTTATATTCTTCGGCTGTATTCGGGGATGACCAAGGGCGGGGTTACGGAGAATGCGACGTTTCCAACCGAAGATGCGTTCAAGTATGCGTTCTCGCGCGAGGTGGAGGTTTACTTCTGCGGGTTGTGGGACACGGTGAGTACGTATGGCTGGATCAATTCTCCGATCGAGCTGCCTTTCAGCGGGCAGAATCCGATCATTCGCACGGGACGTCATGCGATTTCGATTCATGAGCGGCGGAGCTGCTTTCAGGACAATTTGTGGGGGCCGTCGCTGCCGGGAAAGGATGGACAGGCGGGGCAGGATATTCGGCAGGTGTGGTTTACGGGCGTACACTCCGACGTTGGCGGAAGCTATACGGAGCGCGAGGCGGGGCTCTCGAAGATTTCGTTCGAGTGGATGCTGGTGGAGGCGGTGAAGAAGGGCCTGCAGGTGGATGTCGGCCGAGCGAAGATTGTGCTGGGCGATGCGGCCGGGCCGGTGTTTCTGCCGAAGTATGTCGGGCCCGATGCTCATGGGATGATGCATGAGTCCCTGTGCAAGAGCTGGTGGTGGCTGGAATTTTTTCCGCGAAAGAAAGATGGGAAGTGGGGTTTGCCGCGGGGCAAATGGATTCGGGTGATTCCCGAAGGATCGTTGATCCACGCGAGCGTAGCGATGACGGGGAAGCCGGTGGTGTGGCCGAAGGCGTATGCGGAGGAACCGTGGGCGAGGTATGCTCCGGAGAATTATTTTGTGGTGGTGCCGCAGGTGCAGGCGGTTGCAGCGCCGGAGACGGCGAAGGTTCCTTTGGTGACCAGCATGGCGCGGCGGTAGATTGCATGCGCGACCGCCGCTACCTTGCATTCATTCCCCTGGCAGCGTTGATCGTTATCTCTCCTCTGATTTTCCGTGGGTCATCGTGTGGCCATGACTTTGAATTCCATTTGCGCAACTGGCTGGAGGTGGGTTCGCAGTGGAGGCAAGGCGTGCTTCTGCCGCGATGGGATTTTACTGCTGCGTGGAATTCCGGTGAGCCTCGATTTGTGTTTTATCCGCCCATTTCGTGGACCGTTGGTGCGCTGCTGGGGCTCGTGCTGCCGTGGATGGCCGTGCCTGCTGTTTTTATCTGGATGGCAGTGACCGGTTGCGGATTCACCATGTACAGGCTGGCCCGCGAGTGGACCTCATCGAGCAACGCCCTGATTGCGGCGAGTCTTTATATGGCTCACCCCTACATGCTTTTTACGTTGTACGAGCGCGCTGCTTATGCCGAGCTTCTTGCAGCTGCATGGATTCCCCTTGTCCTGCTGTCGATTCTGCGTCCGCGCCTGACGCTGCCGGGGATTGCCGTTCCGGTTTGCCTGCTGTGGCTCACGAATGCTCCCGCTGCCGTCATGGGCTGCTATACGCTTGCGCTTCTCGGGTTGGTTCGAGTCGTTTCGAGCTATCGCAATGCGCGGGATTCGAGGCTTGCTCTTCGGGAGGGTATGACCATTGCCGCCGGGACCGCGCTGGGCCTCGGATGCGCGGCTTTCTATATCGTTCCCGCGACCGTTGAACAAGGTTGGGTCAAGATCGACATGCCGTTCCTGCGGGGCGTGCGGTACCAGGACAACTTTCTTTTCGGGCGCCTGGGAGATCCATCTCACGATGCGATTCTTCGCGCGGTGTCGCTTTGCGGTGTGGCTCTGCTTGTATCGGCCTCGGTTTTCCTTGCGATTGCGTACTGGCGAGAGGCGAAGGCGCAACTTGCAGGGCATGAAGGCAGGACGCGCCGCCGGGCCTTGGTTGCGCTCGGCTTGGTCACTTGCTGTCTTGCGTTTCTACTGACGTCACCCAGCGCGGTTTTGTGGCGTCACGTGCCTGAGCTTTTGTTTATGCAATTTCCCTGGCGGTTTTGCGCGGTCCTTGGTGCAACGTCCGCTGCGTTGCTCGCGTTGGCTCTGCACCGAACGAGGCTTCACGATGCGGTTGCGGTGGCGATCGGTTTTGGCCTGGTGCTGGGGTTGACGCTTGGAGGCAACTACTTCTTCCGTCAAATCTGCTTTCCATCCTTTTCGGTCGCCGGAATTGTAGACAGCTTCTACAACGGAGGGCGCTACGACTATACCGATGAGTATCCTCCGGTTGGGGCGGACGGAGAGGTGCTTCAGCATGCGAACCCGAGTTTCTGGTTGGCAGCGAAGCCAAGCGATCCTGCTCCGGCTAGCGCCGAGAGGGATTACACCGTTGCGCTGAGCCGCCGCCTTCATTTCACGGTCACGACAGCAGCGCCGAGTTTTGTCGTGCTCAACCTTCGGGACTATCCGGCGTGGAGGATCACGATCAACGGAGATTTCGTTGGCGCCCGGCCACACCGCGATGACGGCCTTATCGTACTGCCTGTGGGGAGCGGCGTCTCGCGGATTGGAATTGCTTATGTTCACGGGGAGGATGCGGTGGTGGGCTGGATCATTACGGTCCTGTCGGTCGGTTTGCTGGTGCTTGTCTGGCGTCTTCGCATGCGCGGCAATTCGCGCGTCCTTTAATTCTCCCTATGATGGATGCGATTTCGAGGCATAGGGAGAAATGCCTGTCCCGGGGGCTAAAGCCCCGAATTTGTGGTCGCTTTGATGTCCGGGATGAATCCCGGACCTATCTCAGAAGCAAGAGCAAGAGCAAGAGCAAGAGCAAGAGCAAGAGCAAGAGCAAGAGCAAAGAGCAAAGAGCAAAGAGCAACAGCAAGAGCAACAGCAAGAGCAAGAGCAACACAAGAGCA
>OLLV01000102.1_pt1 | contig 16745 bp, 24 predicted proteins | sample 1604641 | NCBI WGS metagenome assembly OLLV01 (sample SAMEA104055725, study PRJEB20765) | soil metagenome | biome: Arctic tundra; feature: Polygonal ground; material: soil | place: USA | collected 2011-09 | depth 0-0.5 m
AACAGCGCTGGGTACTGGCCGGTAGTGAGATTCAAGATCCGCGCTGGGGTACGCAATTCGTCGCGCAATTCGCCGCACTGGCCGCGCCGGAAACGGTAGCCGACCTGGAAGCGTTTCTAACCAGCGGCCTGGTGGATGGCTGGGACTGGCATAGCGCCATGGCTATGAACACGCATTACAAGGCGCACGGACCGACCATGCTCGATGTGTGCGCCAACCGGCCACACGAGTTAGCGCAGATCGACGGCATCACGCCGGAGATGATCGCCAGCTTGCAGGCGGCATGGCGTCGCGGGAGTGGCCTCGCCGCGACATTCGCGCAACTGGGCGAGTGTGGCTGCACCTCGCGGCAGTCAGAGTCGCTGGTCAAATACTATGGCAGCGAGGTGATCGAGAAGCTGCGCGAAAATCCCTACGTCGATATGCTGGAAATCCTCTACTACGGGTGGAAAAGCGCCGACAGCATAGGCCGATGGCTGGGCATCGCCGGCGACGATCCACGCCGGATCGCGGCAGGACTGGAAACCGCGGTACACGAGGACACCTGGAAAGCGGGCCACACCTGGCTCTACCAGGGGCAGGCGATACAAGCAGCCGTCGAGCTGCTCAACCTGCCAATCTCAACGGTAGCCGCGCAGGTTGATACCGCCGTCGCGTCCGCACAGTTGATCCGCGCGGGGGATCGAGTCTGGCCTGAATCGCTGTTTGTGGCGGAACAGGTGATCGCCGCGCAGATTGAGGCGCGGTTGTCGCGGCGCCCGTTGACCAATGTGAAGATAGCCGCGATTGACCCAGGCAGTGGCACATCGCCGGAACAATATCACGCGATAGATATGGCGCTCACCGAGCCGCTTAGTCTGCTCGCCGGCGGACCGGGCACAGGAAAAACTACCACACTGAAAACGCTGATCGTTCAGGCCCGCGCCCAACAATTACCGATCACGCTGATGGCACCTACCGGCAAGGCCGCCGCGCGCATGACCGAAGCTACCGGGCACCCCGCCACAACGATCCACAGCCGGCTGAAAATCGTACCCGGCAACGCGCCTAAGCCGGATTCTATGGAGCCGGTAACAGGCCTGGTGATCGTGGATGAGATCAGCATGTTGGACACCAGCCTTGCCGCCGCCATGCTCTCCCGGATTTCGCCTAACGCGCAAATCCTGCTTGTGGGCGACCCCGATCAGCTTCCCAGCGTGGGGCCGGGCGCCGTGCTCCGTGACCTGCTCACCGCGAACCGTATCCCGCGCGTACACCTGGATCGCGTCTATCGCAATGAGGCCGGGATCGCGGTGAACGCTGCCAGGATGCGCGCCGGGCAAAATATCCTCAGCCTGCCGGACTGCCAAATCCTGGAGTCAAATAGCCCTGACAGCGCGCTCCCGCGCCTCCTGGCACTCGTAACCAACCGGCCCGACGCACTGGTACTTACCCCGACGAACGATGGTCCCTGCGGCCGGTACGCGCTGAACGCGCTGCTACAGCCGATCCTCAACCCCGGCAAACAGGGGACCGGCATCGTGCAGTACGCCGGTAGCACCAAGGACCCCGACGGCACTGTTGAGAAGCAACAGGAAGAATTGTGCCTGGGTGATCGCGTGATGGTGATCCGCAACCATAGCGAACTCGGCGTGTTCAACGGGCAAGTGGGTACCGTGGTCGACGTGATGGTGCCTCGCAGCCTGGACGTTGAGATCGATGGCGAGGTAATCCACTTCGCAGGCGAGGATCGCCGCCTGCTCACCCTCGCCTACGCGATCACCGGGCACAAAGCTCAGGGGTCAGAGGCACCTACGGTGATTGTCCCGGTGTTCCGATCCCGGGTGCTCTCGCGGGAATGGCTGTACACCGTGATCACTCGTGCCCGCGAGCGGTGTTACCTGATCGGGGATGTGCAGGCCATTCAGTCGTGCATCAAAGTGCAACGCGCACAGGAGCGGCGCACCGGGCTGGTAGAGGCAATCGCACGCACTGTGGAGGGGTAGTGGATATTCAGTCAGTTATGACCGCCGTATCTTACCAGCAGCGCCTCGCGGAAAATGATTATGAGGTAGGCGCCGCACTGGCCAGGTGTCAAGCGTCGCTCCAGGCCATCGCCTGGGAACGTTTCAGACTCCGACACGAAGCTGCATGTGCGGCACGGGCAGCATCGAAAAAGCGCATCCTGTTTGTACGTCGGCACAAATCCCACTAAACGCGCATACCATTAGGGTCCCGCCAGGCTGTGAACTGGCGGGACTCTTTTATTATGCGGTAGGGCCACCCGGCTTGGGCCACACAACCGACACGGCCCCATCCCCGCCGGTAGACCGCCCAGGGCGCGGCGGCGCGGCCACCGGCTCCGTAGTGTCGCCCGGTCTGCGATGTGCCGCGATCCGCTGATCGGCTATGGCCGCAATGCGCGGCGTGAGATCACCGTTTAGCTGGCGCTCATGTACCGCCGCTGTGGCAACCACGGCAGCTACAGCCGTGTCGGTTTTGTGCAGCGCCTCGCGAACCGATCCGATCCCCTTAACCAGGGCGATAGCCAGGCCGACCAGCACGCCGATACACACCGTAGCCGCCGAACCCCATGCCAACACCGCGCCCTGAAATTGATTAGCATCCATACCTAAAAGCTTAACCACCCCTGCACACCATTGTAGTTGTGCGTCGCTACCACCGGCGCGCTACCGGTCGGATCGTTCTGCTCAAACACCACCAGGCCCATCACGTTGCTCGCCACCACGATCGCGGTATGGCCGGCCCCGCCACCCCAGGTGGTGTTCCAACAGACGACGGCGCCGGGTGGAGGTGCGTTGGTGGGAATGTTCGCCGTCTTCTTGTAGACCTTGGGATCGGCATTGGCGATCAGATCCGCCGCGTTGCCCCAGACGTGCGGCTTCTTGTTTGCATCAAGCCATACCTCGATCAGCCCGACGCACTGGCCGCGATTCTGCGCTGTGTCGCCGGTATTAGCCTTACCTAAATACTGAGATATGAAGGTTGCCAGATCGATCATGTAACCCGCCTTTGTTTTCCGCTCGTACTCGCTAGCGCTATCGAGTGTACCACGCCCCGCAAATTCATTCACCCGATGAACCAATTAGGTATATACTGCACCGTAGAACGGCACTAGCCGATCATCTAGCTACCCAGGAGGTCGACACCATGGCTCTCAAACCGGTCCGAGTAAGCGCGACGATTGTTGACGAGTGGGGTATCGAGGCGTCTACCGCCATGTACGCCAACGCCGACGATACGGCAACCATCGCGGCAATGGACGTTGAACTCGGTAGCTGGCTGGTCGCGCTCGATGCGATGACCGACGGCTACATCAAAGATGCACGGCTGACCGTGTTCCCGACGTTGCCGGGTGGCATCAAGACGGCAGCGGCTGCCGGCGGGCGCGTGGAGCAAACCGGCCTGCTCGGATTCCTCGCTACCGGCTCACAGAAGCGCTACAGCGCCTCCATCCCCGCGCTGTCGAACGGCGGTACGGTCCTGTCCGGGGATCGCATCGTGCTCACGGCTGCCGATCCCGCCGCGAATCTCATTTTCATCCTCACGACCATCGGTACCGTCCTGCATTGGACCAATGAGCACTATCAGCAAATCGTGGACTTCGTTGACGCGCTGGTGTCGTTCCGCAAGAAGCGGAAGCAATTGCAGCGGTCCAGCTTCGAGGTTTAATCGGCGCACCGGCCACAGTAAGAACCGCCTGCCTGTTGCCAGGCAGGCGGTTTTTCGTTAGGAGCGCAAACCATGGCATTGGATACACAGGTACAACTCAGCTATACCTATGTGGATGGATTAGGCATCGAAACATCTACAGTGTTTTACGCACTGGTGGATAGTACACAGCCGATCTCCGATCTCACGGCAGTATGGCAAAACCTCTGGGACGCACAATTTACGCTGTCCAGCGCCGCCAGTACGCGCGGTAAACTGACCATATCCATGACCCCAATAGGGGGCGGCAGTCCCGCGGCGGTATCTCGTGTCGAACAGTGCGCCTTGTTTGGTTTCGACGCGGCAGGGTCGGACAAACGATGGAGCGCGGTCATACCCGGATCAAACAGTGCGCGTAGCCCACTCGGGCGAATCGATCTAGGATTCTCCGGCGTCACGGATTTCCTACTGCTCCTGACCGGAGGCACGACCGGCGCCGCGTTTACCAATGACCATTTTCAGCTACTCACCACGTTCGATGATGCGTTCCTCGCCTACCGCAAGAAGCGGAAGCAATTGCAGCGCAGCAGCTTTGAGACCGCCTAACCGCGCTATACTGAGGGTGGGTGTACGGCCCCCGGCGGGACGTTCCAACCGTTCCGCCGGTCCTTCGTTGGAGAGGAACGAAAATGCAGGATCAAACCCCAGCCCCTACCATCTGCCTCGCTATGATCGTCCGCGACGAGGCACATATCATCCGCCGTTGCCTGGACTCCGTTGCCCCCTACATTGATCACGCGATCATCTGCGATACCGGCAGCATCGACAATACGTGCATTGTGGCCCGCGCCTACCTCAAGGATCACCAGATACCCGGCGGAGTCTACCATCACCCCTGGATCGACTTCGCACACAACCGCACCCGCGCTATGGAGGCAGCCGCGCTCACCGGGTGCGACTACACGCTGGTCATTGATGCCGACGAAACTCTGATCGTTAACGATCCATTTGTCTTTTCCACGCTCACAGCCGATGCCTACCGGGTTATGATGCAGTTCCCCGGCGTGAGCTACCCACGTGTGAACATCATGCGGTCTGCCCTGGACTGGCGCTATGTCTCCCCGATCCATGAGTACGCGACCTGTACCCCGCCCGCCGTGGAACTGCTGCTCGACCCCGCCGCCGTGCATATGTGGACGGATGGGGCAGGCGCCCGCGGGCAGAGTGGGGACAAAACAGCGCGCGACCTGGCAACCATGCAGCAGTGGGTAGCCGACGAGCCTAGCAGCCCGCGCGCATGGTTCTACCTGGCTCAGGGCTACGAAACAAACAACCGGATCAGCGAGGCTATCGCCGCCTACACCAAGCGCGCGGGCCTAGGTGACTATGTGGAGGAAGTATGGTACAGCCACTACCGGATGGCGAAATTGTGCGACCTGGTAGGCAATTGGCCGGCCGCGCAACTGCACTACCTTGACGCCTACAATTGTCAAACCCACCGGGGGGAGGCGCTGTACTGGCTGGCAATCGGCCACCACAATCGCCAACAGGACCACGCCGCCATGTTGTACCTGGAAGCGTGCGCCAACCTAGACAAGCCCGTGGGCGCGCTATTCGTAGAGGATGCCGTGTACGACTACCTCCGATGGATCGCTTACTGCACCAGCCTCTACAACACCGGTGGCAAAGATGAGGCGAGGGGACTCGCCTCGCGTGTACTCGCCGCGGGGAAAATACCAGCCGATCAGCGCGCTGTTCTAGAACGGATCGCCGCCTTCCCGACGGTAGCGCCATGAAAATAAACCTTGGTTGCGGCGATACCCCGATGGCAGGATGGTACAACGTCGATATCTACCCCGGCCCTGGCGTCGATCAGATCGTTGATCTGCGCGGACGATGGCCATTCGAGAGTAACAGCATTGAGGCTGTGCGCTCCTGGCATACGTTTGAACACCTGCCGGATCGCGTTCACACCATGAATGAACTCTATCGAGTCATGGCGCCCGCAGCCGTCGCGGAAATCCAGGTGCCTACCGTAGACGGTGTAGCCGCGTTCAGCAGCCCCACACATTGCTCCTACTGGCATCGGCAGACTTTCCTACACTTTGAAGCCGGTAAGGTCCATAGAGAACGCTGGGGGGCGCGGGATGGCATTGTCGCGCGGTTCGTCGTGCTGGATGAACGGTATGATCGCCTGCCAGACACCGTAAATCTGACTATCTGGTTACAGGCTGTTAAATGAAAAAACAGGTAGTAGTTATCATCCCCAGCATGGACAATCGCACCTATCTAGAGCCCTGCCTCAATTCGCTGCTCAATTTTACCAACGGTGCGCTACTGCGCGTAGACGTGGTAAACAACGGCAGGCCGGATAGTTGCGACTGGATCAATTACGACAATGTGACAATCGCGCAGGCAGGGGAGAATCTAGGCTGGGAACGAGCATTACAGCGCGGCATGGATCGCAGCTATGAACCGTTCGCGCTGTTTCTGAATGACGACACGCTGTTCCTACCCCGCAAATCTGACTGGCTCATGCGCCTGGTCGCTGACCTGGACGATCCAAACGTTGCCGCCGCGGGGCCCTGCTCCAACCTGGTGGCCGGACCGCAATCCACCACACAACAGCTACCCGCGGCGCGCTACCAGGCGCGCTACCTGATCGGCTTCTGTCTGCTGGTCAGGCGATCTGCCCTGGACGCGGTAGGAGGCATCGATACCACTCTGCCAGGGGGTGATGACATTGATCTCTCCATTCGTTTGCGCCAGGCAGGCTATACGCTGGTCTGTGATCGTCGCGCGTTTGTCTATCACTACGGCTACCGGACCGGTCAACGTGTGCATGGAGATCGTTCGGTACCAGGTGGCTGGAACAGTCCGCAGATGATCGAGGCCACACGCGATACACTGATCGCTAAGCACGGGCAAGTAGCATTTGAGGACACATGGCGGAATGATCCGCTAAGTATTTATGAGGGGGAGAAACAATGCGCGCAAAGTTCTTCGTAGAATACGTAAGCCACCTGGCCTACGGGCAACGTATGGTCAAAATGAGTGCACGATACAGCGACTCCAAAGAGGACAACGAATTTGCAGAGGCTACGCCAAGCGGCAGCCTGGAAATGCATATCAGCAACCCGGGGGCAATGAATTTCCTCGAACCGGGTAAGGCGTATTACCTGGATTTCTCCCCGGCAGACGTGCCAGCCCAAACATGATCCCCATTTTTTGATTTTTCACTGGCCTGGGAGTGGGTGACACCGGACACGCGATGCGCGTTATAGGCATACAGACCGTCTAGGAACCGATGGCCTGATCGGGGTTAGAGCCGGCACCCGCTCACCGTTCAGATGGAGGCATAGACCGACCAATGGCACTCACGTTAGCTGTCCGCATGGAAGCCACGATCATTGATGAGATGGACGTGCAGGCGGAAACGTCTGTCTATGCCCTGGTGGACCCTACCACGTCGTTCGACACCATCCTGACCCAGTTCAACTCATGGTTGACTGACCTGGACGCGTGTACCGATGGTCAGATCATCGGCGCCGAACTTGAGGTACTGCCTGCCCTACCCGGGGGCCTAAAAACTGCCCCACTCGCCCTGTCGCGCGTCGAACAAACCGGGATACTGGCATTTGATGCCGCGGGGGACACCCACCAGTGGGCTACCGCGATCCCTGCCCTGTCGAATGGGATCACCGTGACCGACATGGGAAAAATCGTCACTACGCCCGGCTCACCGGCTCAAACACTGGCAGCTCTCCTAGCGGGAGGAGGTACAGCAGATCTAGCGTGGACTAACGCCAATTCGCAGGCATTGACCGCCGCGACTAGTGCGCTGATCTCGTTTCGGCACTATCCGCATCAATTGGAGCAAATTACCTACGAGCGGGGATAGATAGTAGAAAGTAGGAAGAACATGCGCGCAAAATTTCACGTCAACTCTGTCACACACGACGGATACGGCAGATCGGTGAAAATGCAGGCCGTTGGCGACGGATCGCCGGAAAATAGTCAGTTCGCCAAAGCAACACCAAGCGGCAACCTAGAAATGTATATCAGCAATCCAGACGCGATGGACTTCCTCACACCGAACAAGAGCTACTACCTGGACTTCACGCCCGCCGAGGAGTAATCAGTGTGGGATCCCGAATCGCGCTACAGCCGGAGCAGCTACCGCGAGGCGCTGCCCGATCCAGGCACCGCGCTGATCGATCCTACTATCGTGTGTGCTCAAATTCCAGCTACCGCGATCCCGTATATCGTCGGTTCGCTTCTACAACTTTTGCAGCCGCCCGCCTGGGCTATCACCGATCCCACCCGCATGAGCGAGGTACTGGGACAGGTTACGGATCTCATTCTCGCTATCGGTACCGCCGGTCCGTGCATGTTTAGGCTTACCGACACATGCGGGCTACAATACTCTCTAGATGGGGGAAGCACCTGGACGGATGTGACTGGCTGGGCTACTAATTTCCCGCTTTGTGTGCGCTCCGCTCAGGCCCGCGTAGTCATGCAGGCAGACACGTATCCGCCAATCCCGGAGGAAACGCCGGACGGTATGAACTGGGTGTATAGCCCTGATCCCTAGGAGGTAAACCAATGCCCATCCTTACCACGCTGACCGGCGGCGCTGCCAGCTATTTTTGGCAGGGACTCGCTACCGCGCTGCCCACGGGATTTACGAACACGGCGCCGGATACCGTAATCCTGGCGCGCACCACAGACACGCTCCTATGGTTCGTGTGGGACGGTATCGACTGGCAGCAGATCGAGGGCGAGCCGGATCTCAGACTGGCGGATAACGCCGGAGTATTTGAATTACAGTACTCGCTGGATGGCGTCACCTATACCACGATCAGCGGATGGGATACTAATTTCCCCCTCGCCGTGCAGCACTACGCACCTAAAATCCAAATGGTACCCGGCCTCTCGTACCCGCCGATCCCGTCGATGGCCAGCGGTGGCGCTGACTATATCTATTCGCCGCCGTACAACTAAATGGCTGTTTTGCAGGGTGGGCAGGCGTCCTATTTCTGGCAGGGTATCCACGCCGCGCGCCCCGACCCGACCAATGTTGCACCGGGTACGGTGTGCCGCGCCTATGAAACCGACTCACAGACCTGGTGGAGTTGGGATGTAGGTACCTCCACCTGGATTCTGGAGGATGTACCCGGCACACCGGCCATCGGCACAACGGGTCAACGCGCCTGCAATATCGCCGGGTACCTCGCTATCGACGTGATCAAACAGTCCATGCAGCAGGCCGTGGACGCGATCAACGCCAATAGAGGCGTGCTCGGCTTCACCGCGTTACTCTGGCTCATTCCCGGCGCCGGAATCGTGGCGACGATCGGTACCGCGCTCACGCAATTCTACAACGCGCTTGAGGGCGGCACGCTCAGCGACTATACGGATGCACTCGCCGATCCTAGCCTGTTCTCTCGCATCACCTGTGCCATCTACAGCGCGATTGAGGCAGACGGTCAGGTGATCGAGGGTAATTTCACGGCGCTGTGCAGCAACATTGCCGGCGTCAGCTACAGGCATAGCGACGTAATCCCAGAGATCGTGGATTACGTGCAAAATCTCGGCTATCCCGGCCTGGCCGCGATTCAAGCCACCGGCGCGCTCGCTGATTACGATTGCACGAACTGTAGCGGACCGACCGGCGGAGCCACTGGGGCGAGTGGCGCGACCGCACCCGCGTTCAGCGGATTTACCGGACCAACCGGCACTACAGGCCCGACCGGACCAACCGGAGCCACAGGGGCAACCGGACCGACCGGATCGGGAGCTACCGGACCCACAGGAGCGACAGGAGCGACCGGAGCGACAGGGGCGAGCGCGCCAACCCCTGCCCCGTCGATCACGAACACACAGACCGGCATCAGCGGGCCGGGTACATTTAATGCGTTTCCCGGTCTGTGTGTCACGCCCACGGGGCGGGTGATCGTCGCATATTTCAGCGGATCGTCAGAGACAGACGCAGCAGGCCGGATGCGTCTGATGTACACGGATAACCCGCTCGCCGGTACCCCCACCTGGAGCGCTGTTATCGAGCCGTTCCCATCCCCACCGTCAGGCTACCAGGATGGACCGGGATCGCTGATCTGCACGAAAACGGGACGGGTGATCGTCACGGCCAACTACCAGGATCCAACCACGCTGGCAGGTATTGAGACGTGGTACTGCCACTCCGACGACAACGGCGCTACGTTCAGCACGCCTACGCAATTTACCGCTGGCTTCACAGCTATCAATTATCCGGCCGGAACAGCGCTAGTCATGCCGTCCGGGACCATCCTCATGGGGTGCTACGGTATCGACACGGGCGATGCCCTGGCCGTGGCCAGCTTACGCGCAGGTGTGCTCCGATCCACGGACAACGGCGCGACCTGGAGCCTGGTACGCATCTCCACGGCGGCAAGCGCACAGGGTGAAACGTCGCTCGTGCTCATGCCGGATGGATACGTAAACGCCTACATCCGGCATGATGGAGGCACGTTGATCGATTCGATCTACCAATCAAACGATGGCGGATCGGACGGCGCATCGTTCAGCGCGCCAGTAGCAGGACCGCTCTCCGTAGCGCCTGGGATGCCCGGTCCGGCGCGGTTCACAGAGTCAAACACCATTGTCATGTTCTACCGCCAGGCCACCACGGAAAAATGTTACTGGCGCTACTCATTTGATCTGGGAGCTACCTGGAGCGACGAGCAACTATTTTCAAACGGCATCTATGAGTACGCCGTACTCGCCAATTATGGCATCAACACTGCGGTTGGCATACTGGCTACTGCCGCCAGCGGTACCGCAAGCAGCCTCGTATTTTTCGTGATGAACGGCGGTCTTCCCGTTGGTCCGGTCGGTCCTACAGGGGCCGGACCGACCGGACCAACGGGGCCAACTGGACCTACTGGCCCATCGGGTAGCAGTGGCGGTAGTGCGTTCACACTGACCCTGCCGACTGATTCCACGCTCACGGCATCTACCTGGAATACGCTGATCAGCACCACACCCGCCGCCGGAGAATGGCTGTTTGCCGCTCAGGTTGAACTGAGCGTTGACCCAACCGGCGTCGGCAGTGCTCAGACTATGGCCCTGTTCGCAGGATCGACCATGATCGCCAGTGGGGATATGCTGCCCAGCGCCGCCGCGAAACTCTCCGGCACACTGGCGCCGGTCGCCTACTCGGCAGATGGATCTACCGCGATCAGTCTCCAGGTCTGGACCAATGAATCCGGCATGAGTGCACTCGCCAGTTCAGCAGAGGGTGCCGGACCGGCGATCTACCTCTCAGGGGTGCAGCCAGGATCAGGACCAACGGGACCGTCCGGACCAACCGGCGCGACAGGCGCGACAGGCAGCGGTACTGGCGCCAACATTGTTTTACGCGCTCTGCACACCTGGCGCTATGCTACCGATACCACCGTGCAGAGCGCATCAACCTCATTCGCGGACGCCGATACCACTAACCTGGCGATCACGTTCACAACATCTGCGTCCGGGGATGTGATCATCCGTGTAACCGGCATTTTTTATACGACAGTGTCACTCGATTATGGCTATTTCGACCTGCGCGAAAGCGGATCGGATCTAGCAGCCACGTCGCAGGGAATTAGCAACGCCGGACAGGTGCCCGGAACATTCGTCTGGTACCTGTCCAGCGTGAGTCTGGGTAGTCATACCTATACCCTGGGCTTCAAAACCGGATCGAGCACGACAGCGCCAGGCATCCTATGCGGTCCGAACTGGGGGCCAGTCACGTTGGAGGCATACGAACTAATCTAGCTATCGCAGCTAATAGCCGATTATATGCGATAGTCATCTGTTTTCAGGGGTGCGCTAGGTGTGGGCCGTCGCCGGCGACAGGCTGCCCCACCCTCGCCACGATACGCACGGCTTCGCTTACCCATTATGCTGCTTCCTCCCCGAATACATAGCGCCGATACGGAGGCGCGGCCGGACCATTGTTCCGTAAAAATCTCCAGGACCATCGCGAAGAGTCGCTAAACCAGCGCAACCATGCCGTTGCCGCCTCCACCCCCTTCCGCTCACCCAGGGTCAAGAAATCAGCCCAACCGTCGGCGACATCACGCAGCATCCTATCCTGCAACTTGGATACCGTCATCACTAGGCGCTTACCCGGCTCGTCTTTCGGCTCTGGTACTTCAGACTCACCCGGCGCCGTCGGCTCTGCGTGGGACTCACTGAAGAAGTATCGAACCCGGTTCCTGATCCCCTTCTGGTACTCAATGAACTTGGCATCCGCAAGATCGCGTTGCTCCTGTGGTAAGGACTGATCGGCCCCATCGTCTAAGAGTCCGTAAGGGGAACGCGATCCATTCTTGCCGCGCTTCTCTGCCGCGCCGGTCATCTCGTTTGCCATCTTGGTTATGTAGTCAGCACCAGCGATCACACTCTGATCCGACCCTTTGTGTAGCGTAGGTACCAGGCCGTAGGTCGGGCTAGCCGTGCGTCCGAACTTAACCAGCGCCGACTGCCATATCTTGTAGTGCGCCGCCTGAAACGCCTTCACCCAGGCATCGCGACCCTCTTTTGTCTCTAACTCAGGGTGCGCGGCAATATAGGACGCGACGATCTCATAGATTACGTGTTGATGGGGATGCCATCCATAGAGGACGTTGATCATATCCTCGTTGGCATACATGTACTCTCCGATGCCCCAAAACGCCATAAACCGCTTCCACACGTTGCCGCGTCGCATGGCAGCCAGGGCGCGCTTAAAGACGCGGTTCAAGGCTATATACGGTTCCGCTGCATCGGGATGGCCGAACGTCAACGCAGCCATACAAGACCACGAGCCGCGCTTTACCCACCCCTTCTGAAACTCCATGGACTTGGTACGCGCCTCTGCCGCATGAAGCAACCGGCAGTACACACACCCCATGCAATTGCACCGCTTGTACCCGTGCCTATGCCAGCGTGTGTCGTCTGTCTCCCAAATCTCCACCCCATTGGCCGGGTTAAGCAATTTCTTGAGGCAGAAACGCATGTGATGATCATGCATTAACGCGGCCTGCCGCTCCATGCGCCGGAACAGCAATTTCCGGCCCACCTCCCATACCGATTCCCCTTCTTCTTCGGTAGTTTTATTGTCAAGAACATTGGGAATTACTCTGGTAGGGGGTTGCGTATTCTCTATATAAGAATTTTCATGCCCACCGGGGGTGGAGCATTCACCTTCTTTCCAAGACGTTTGCCGGTTTGCCGGTTCGCTGGGGGGCTGGATCGCCGGTATTTTCGCGCTCTCCGGGGCCCTGGGGGGCGGCGCTTTGGGGGAACCGCCCGCCCACTCTACCACCCCGTCAAGGCACGCTCCTACGTCGCTCTTCGGCCTTGACCTGGGGATGGTAGCGGTCGGGACTGTGGTTCCCTCCCTAGCGCCCTGCCCCCCACCCGGAAAGCGCGGCCTGGCCGGTTTGTCCCCAGGTTTATCAACAGGGTGCGGTGCCCACTCGGGACAATACACACCCTTACCATCTCTGCCAGGACTAATCGCCTTCACGACGGGTCAACCCTGACCCATAGAAGAAAGGCCCGCACATCCCCGAGATCAACAAGTCCGTCCGCAAACCTTTGAGCAGCAAGGCCGATAGGGGGTGGCATCTCTCGGGCTAGTTCCACACGCACAGGAGTTGCCGGGGGAGAGTGGTAGCCAATTGGCGGTATCCACGCCTTGCGCGTGTCGTCAAGTGTCCCATTACTATAGAAGAGGATCACATGAACATCATCACGACAAAACGCATTGCACTCAGAGTGCCCATCCAACAAACTAGGCACCCTCATGCCTGCCAGTCAACCGGGTACAGCGGGGAGCCGTCCGGTTTGATCGTGGTGGGGCGGGTCACGATCCGAAACAATCAGCGCATATCCAGCCATCCCGCCGCGTCCAGTGCCAACCGTTGCGCAGCGCGTCGCGGGTGGGGTTGCCCGTGGCGTGCATCCAGAAATCGCATCGGCCGCACCAAACAGTATACGATCGGGAGATCCTGCCTCGGCCCCGCAAAACCGACTTGATGTGTCCCGGTTGACCACCTATACTACCTGTAGTGGTTGCTTGGTCGCCTACCACATGACGCTCCTTCCGCAAACAAACACCCCGCTGTGCTGGCGGGGTGTTTGTTATTGTACACTTGTTCTAGTCCGAGTGGTGCGCCTCCACGCACATTCACACATTTGCTCCACGTCGATTCACACACGCGGACTGGTCAGTCAAAAAGGGATCGCTGTACGACCTGACCCGCGAACGCTTGCGCTTCCGGCCAATCTGCTATGAACGCCTGCCTGATACCACAGACTATCCAAATGCATACGGGCCCGGCAATCGGCGCCACATCCTGCGTAACCAGCGCGTGACAATCCGCAAGTTCCGCGTTGATGCGACGCGCCAGCGGGCGCAGGCGCTCCCACTCAGTCAAAAACTAGCTCCCGCCCTACCGCGTCGATCTCTTTCTTCAGCCGGGCAATCGCCACCACGTCTGGCCGGTGCGGCTTCTTTTTGACCATGCGCGGTTCGATCCCCGCCAAAACCCGATTAGCACCGGCAACGTCTCCGCCACGAAGACAGCGCAGTCCCGTATTCAATGCGTGGTACAGCGCTTCTTCCTCTGATGCGATTGTCCTAGCCACGGGCACCCCCCAGCAACTCTAATTGCACCCCGCCGCGTTCCTGGCGCTTCCGTTCGCGTGTTTTCTTGGCGCGCGCCAGGTGATCCGGCCTGTCAAAGTTCAGATGGCACCGTTGACACAGCGCCGCTAAGTTCTCTGGCCTGCAATCCGATTTGTCGTGCTTGTCGCCCGGTGTGCCATCGGGATAGGGCACGCCAAGGTGGGCAACAGTGAGCACAATTAAAATCGGCTTGGGGGGCCACACTGTAAAGCAGATCGGCCCAGCGTCCTCGTGAAAACAGTGATTGATTTCCTCGCTACTAAACCACTTCCCGTCCCGATCACGTGCGCCAACCACCCCACCCCGCACCCCGCACCACTCGCAACACCACGTGGCGCGATCACGCCGGATCGCCAGGCTGATCTCCTTCCAGTTCGTCGGGTACCTGCTGTAATACACCCTCTCCCCCCAATCCCAACGCGCTGGCCGGAATCATCCAGATCTCCCTGCTACGCAGCACCCCGCGATACGCGCCTGCCATTTTCCCTGCCAGACAGCGCCGCCGGATCGTGGACTCATCCACTTGCAATATCCGCGCCGCCTCATAGCTGGTGTACGTGATTGGTTCCATAAGCACCTCCACCGACAGCATAGCACGCATATCGTGCAATGTATGGTGCCACTTTACGAGATAATTGCCCCTAATTGGCACTAGGCGGGTGCACGCATCGCGTGTATATTGAGTCCAGTGAGCGGCGCGGGCCGCTCCAGAGTCGGGAGGAAATCAGACCATGACCAAATTCCAGCTAGACATCGCAGCGAAAACCCTCCGCCAGCGCGGCTCGCCGTGCCAGATCGACGAGGCAGCCGGCAGTGTCACCACCCGACCGCAGTACGCCGAGCATGGCGATCAGACTCCGCAGCCGGTCACGTTCGTCGCGCTGGGGGAACTCTCACGGTGGTTGAAAACCCATCCTACCATGGCAGTGCCGGTTCTCCGCGGCTAGTTGAGACAGGCCGGGCCGCGCGGCTAATCGCGGCAGAGGAAAACATGAACCGACCTGGAGATTTCAACCGTCCCGTTTCCCCGCTCTGGAATCCAATCAAAAATCTCGCTCGCGCTGACGCAGACTATGACCGCCTCACCCGCGAGCCGGCGCCGCGGGCCTGTACGTCGTGTGGCGTACTCACCCCACTGGGGGATCTCCACACGACGCGGAACGGCAGTTTTTGCCAACCGTGCGTTGCGAAAATCACTGCCGCCCGCGCGGGGAGGCAGTAGATGGACACACAAGCCGAACTCACGCTACAGGTTGGCATACTCATGCGCGCCGACCGCTACCACCGCCGCAACCCCAGCCCCAGCACCGCCGCCTATCTCCGCCACTGCCGCCGCATCGCAGACCAGACAGCCAAGGCCGCTACCGCAAGCGGTGTTTGCCGCATTAAGTAACCACAGCCAGAAGGAAACAAGACATGCCGTACACACTGGGACCCCGCCAAACGTTCGAAGCACTGCCGACCGCTGAGTACAAGCTCACGCTGAAATCCTGGAAGGAGATCACCGAACAGAACGATACGCAGTTCAGCAAAAAAGGCGATATCCGGATCGAGTGGAACTGGCTCGTAGCCGTGCCGAACGAGGAAGATCAGGACCGCCGCGATTGGACCAGCATCCCGGCCACGTTCAGCGACAAATCCACATTCGTACACATCATCACCGCGCTTGGCATCGTGGATAGCGTTGCCGCGATAGAGGCCGGTGCTACCGTGGACCCCGATCAGGGTATCGGGAAATCCTGCCTGGGGACCATCGTGAAGAGCCTCAAGCCAGACGGCAAGACGTGGGGGGACAAGATCACACAATACGCGCCCCTGCCTGTCACCGCAGCGCCTGCCAAAAGCAAAGCCGACATGGCTACTAAGCTGAGAGAGCGCCTGTCTACACTCATGGCATTTGCAGGCGAGGCAGGCGATCCACCGGCGGATCTCACGCAACAGGCGCTCAAAGACGCGCTCAACGTGATTGGCGCCAAGGCGATCACCCCGCAGGCTCAACAACGCGTCACGGAACAAATCGAACTCGCAAACACGATGGGGATCAATGAGTTTGACAGCTACGACATCCCCCTCACCCTGAAGGAGGGCCTAGTCCTGTACGAAAAGATCACCGCCCGCCTTGATGCCTAAGTCACCCACATAGGAGCTACCGTGAGTAAGTCACCCTCAAAAATGGAACAGATCACCATCCGCGTGGATCGCGTTCGCAACACCTCTGATTCGTTCTCAGTCTACACCGCGAGAGAGGGGGGGACATTGCTCCCCCCTCGCACCGTTAAGCAGTTCCTGGGGCCTGTACGCAACCAACAGCGCTGGGTACTGGCCGGTAGTGAGATTCAAGATCCGCGCTGGGGTACGCAATTCGTCGCGCAATTCGCCGCACTGGCCGCGCCGG
>OLLV01000249.1_pt1 | contig 16158 bp, 11 predicted proteins | sample 1604641 | NCBI WGS metagenome assembly OLLV01 (sample SAMEA104055725, study PRJEB20765) | soil metagenome | biome: Arctic tundra; feature: Polygonal ground; material: soil | place: USA | collected 2011-09 | depth 0-0.5 m
TCCTTGTGACCCAAACGCTAAACCCAGCCGCCGCCCAGACCGCCACCACTACAGCATCCGCCGCGCCAGCGGCTTAGTTCAAACGCTCTTGTATTGACGAGTCGCAGGCGCCAGGGAAAAGCCGCGGAGAATACAACTGCTCGCACTTGACAAATCCCACCCCGTAGAGCCTAGCATTGCTCTCAAAGGTCGCAGATAGACGCGCGCTAAGCACGAGCTAAGCGCGCGCTTATCTTCTATTTCCTGAATAGTTTACGCTAAACAGGGGGAGGGGGATACCCCCTCCGGCACCGCGAATCCACCCCGATCCCAGTGAATCTAATGGTGAGATATGGCATTCAAGTGGGAAAAACTTACAAATAAATCGCAGGAAGCCATTCAAGCCGCCGCTTCCTTGGCCACCGAAAACGGCAACCCGGAAGTCCTTCCGATTCATCTGCTTGCAACGCTCCTGGAAGATCGCGAAGGAGTTGTCCTTCCCGTCCTCGAAGGCGCAGGCGTCCGCGTTCAGGAACTCCTCGCCGGCGCAAACGCAGCCATCTCCAAGCTGCCGAAAGTATCCGGCGGAACTCAGCCTGGAAGCTCTTCCGCGCTCCAAAAGGTCCTCGACCACGCCTCCAAAGAGGCCGAAAACTTCAAGGACGACTACATCTCAACCGAGCATCTGCTCCTCGCATTGACTGAAGCCAAAGGCGATCCAGTCCGCGACGCCCTCGCCGCAATGGGCGCAACCCACGATGCGGTACTGAAGGCGCTCTCAGCAGTCCGAGGCTCGCAGCGCGTCACCGACCAGAACCCCGAAGGCAAGTTCCAGACCCTCGAAAAGTACGCCAAAGACCTCACCGAACTCGCCCGCAAAGGCAAGCTCGACCCCGTCATCGGCCGCGACGAGGAGATTCGCCGCGTCGTGCAAGTCCTCTCGCGCCGCACCAAGAACAACCCAGTCCTGATCGGCGAGCCCGGCGTCGGCAAGACCGCCATCGTCGAAGGTCTCGCTCGCCGCATCGTTCACGGCGATGTGCCGGAGATCCTCAAAGACAAGCGCGTCGTAGCGCTCGACCTCGCGTCGATGATCGCCGGAGCCAAGTTTCGCGGCGAGTTTGAAGACCGCCTCAAAGCGCTGCTCAAGGAGATCGAAGACTCGAACGGAGAAATCATTCTCTTCATCGACGAGCTCCACACGCTCGTCGGCGCAGGCGCAGCCGAAGGCGCGATGGACGCCAGCAACATGCTCAAGCCCGCGCTCGCACGCGGCGGTCTGCGCGCCATCGGCGCAACCACGCTCAACGAATATCGCAAGTACATCGAGAAGGACGCCGCGCTCGAACGCCGCTTTCAGGTCGTCTACGTCGGCGAGCCCAACGTCGAAGACACCATCGCCATTCTGCGCGGCCTGCGCGAGCGCTACGAGTCGCACCACAAAGTCCGCATCAAGGACTCTGCTATCGTCGCCGCCGCAACGCTCTCGCACCGCTATATCTCCGACCGCTTCCTCCCCGACAAGGCGATCGATCTGGTCGACGAAGCCGCCGCGGCACTCGCCATCCAGATTGGCTCTGTGCCCGTCGAGATCGACGACCTCGAACGCCGCGCAACCTCACTTGAGATCGAGCAGGCCGCTCTGAAGCGCGAGAAGGACGAGTCGTCCCGCGAGCGCATGGAAGTAGTACAGAAGGAGCTCGCCGAAGTGCGCGAAAAGGCCACTGGCCTGCGCGCCCGCTGGCAGACCGAGCGCGGCGCAATCGGCCGAATCGCCGAACTCAAGACACACATTGAGGCGCTGCGCTTCGAAGCCGAAGAGCAGACCCGAAAGGGCAATCTCCAGCGCGCAGCCGAGTTGCAATACGGCGAGATTCCCAAAGCGGAAGCCGAACTGCGCACGCTGACTGAAGCCGCCGACGCAGAAGGCTCAAAGCCTTCCAACCGGATGCTCAAAGAAGAGGTTGACGAAGAGGACATCGCCGCAGTGGTGTCGAAGTGGACCGGCATCCCCGTTGCCAAGATGCTCGAAGGCGAGATGCAGAAGCTCGTCCAGATGGAAGACCGCCTGCGCGAGCGCGTCGTCGGCCAGGACAAGGCGCTCAGCGCGGTCGCCAATGCGATCCGCCGATCTAGAGCTGGCCTGAGCGACCCGAAGCGCCCGATTGGCAGCTTTATCTTCCTCGGCCCCACCGGCGTCGGCAAAACCGAAACCGCACGCGCCCTCGCCGAGTTTCTCTTCGACGACGAGGCCGCGATGGTGCGCATCGACATGAGCGAGTACATGGAGAAACACTCCGTGGCCCGCCTGATTGGCGCGCCTCCGGGCTACGTCGGCTACGACGAAGGCGGCCAACTAACCGAAGCTGTTCGTCGCCGCCCTTACGCCGTCGTGCTCTTCGACGAGATCGAGAAGGCGCACGCCGATGTCTTCAACGTGCTCCTGCAAGTGCTTGACGATGGCCGCCTGACCGACTCCAAGGGGCGCACCGTGGACTTCAAGAACACGGTGCTGATCATGACCTCGAACCTTGGCGCTGCACAACTTTCTACCGCGTGGGCTGAGGGCGAAGAGGGCTTCGAAGAGGCGACCGAGCGCGTCATGGGCGTGCTGCGAGAGCACTTCCGCCCGGAGTTCCTCAACCGCGTCGACGACATCGTCGTCTTCCATCCGCTGGGCGAGGAGCAGTTGACGCACATCATCGACCTCCGCCTCGCCGATCTCGCGACGATGCTCGCCGATCGCAAGATCTCCATCGAACTCACGGATGCCGCGCGCAAGGCCATCTTCAAGGCGGGCTACGACCGCGCCTACGGGGCGCGCCCGCTGAAGCGTGCCATCCAACGCATGGTGCAGGATCCGCTTGCGGTCAAGATACTCGACGGCAGCGTGCGCCACGGCGACCATGTTTGTGTGGAGCACAGCAAGGGCGGCCTGGAGTTCCACGTCACAGGCCGCACCTGAACCATGAGGCTCGGCAACGTATAGTTGTAAGCTGGCATGGCGAAACGCGCGATCATCATTGGAGCTGGCCCGGCGGGATTGACTGCCGGGCTTGAACTCCTCCGTCGTACCGACATCCTTCCCATTATTCTTGAAGCCAGCGACGAGATCGGCGGCATCTCGCGCACCATCCGCTACAAGGGCAACCGCATGGACATCGGCGGCCATCGCTTCTTCTCCAAGTCCGACCGCGTCATGCAGTGGTGGATGGAGCTGATGCCGCCCGACGTCCCTGCGACGGAGATCAGCTACCAGGGCAAGCGGCGCGTCGTCGCTGTGCCTGCGCATCTGCAGGAAGAGCCGCCGCTGCGCGGGCTGGGGCCTTTGCAGGCAGAGGGCGTAGTCGACGAGCCGGACGCCGAAGACGAACCTGCGGAAGCCGATGCGATCGAGACGGTCGCGGTCCCCGAGCCCGAGAATCCCGACCTGGTGATGTTGATTCGTCCGCGTCGCAGTCGTATCTATTACCTGCGAAAATTCTTCGACTATCCCATCACGCTGACGGCGAACACGCTGAAGAATCTCGGCGTCCTCCGCATGGTGCGCGTGGGCACGAGCTACGCCTTCTCGCGTGTCAATCAGATCAAACCGGAGAAGAGCCTCGAAGACTTTCTCATCAACCGGTTCGGCCGCGAGCTCTACCTCACCTTCTTCAAGAGCTACACCGAGAAGGTCTGGGGAACGCCCTGCAACGAGATCTCGGCCGAGTGGGGCGCGCAGCGGATCAAGGGACTGAGCCTGACGACAGCGGTGAAGCACTTCGTGAAGAAGATATTTCGCGGCAAGAGCAAGACGGCGGCTTCGGCCGGCGACGTGGCACAAAAGGGCACTGATACCTCGCTGATCGAGCGATTTATGTATCCCAAGTTCGGCCCCGGACAGCTCTGGGAGCATGTGGCCGACCTGATCCGGCAGAAGGGCGGCGAGATCCACATGGGCTGGAAGGTCGATCAGATTAACTTCGCTGAAGGCACGCAGCGCGTCGTCTCGATCTCGGCTGTGCGCGATGACGGCGAGCGCGAGACATTTGCCGGCGACTACTTTTTTTCGACGATGCCGATGCGTGAGCTGGTGCAGGCGATGCGAACCCCGATCCCGGCCAACGTGAAGGAAGTGAGCGACGGCTTGCAGTATCGCGACTTCATTACGGTAGGGCTGTTGGCTGATCGGCTGAAGGTGAAGGAGCCGGATGGCGGTCTGTTGAAAGACACCTGGATCTACATCCAGGAGCCGGATGTGTTACTTGGACGGTTACAGATATTCAATAACTGGTCTCCTTATCTGGTCAGCGATCCGGCGAAGGTGTGGATTGGGCTCGAATATTTTTGCTATGACACCGATCCGTTGTGGAAGATGCCGGATGAAGAGCTGAAGCAGTTCGCAATCGCCGAGGTGGCGAAGATTGGGATTCTCGAAGAGGATTCGGTGAGCGATGCGCATGTCGTGCGTGTGCCAAAGACGTATCCGGCATACTTCGGGACGTATGATCGCTTCGACGAGTTGAAGACGTTTACCGATGGCATCGAAAACCTCTTTCTCGTGGGCCGCAACGGCATGCACAAGTACAACAACCAGGATCACAGCATGTTGACCGCGATGGCGGTTGTCGATGGACTTGTCGCTGGCCACGTAGATAAGGCTTCGCTTTGGCAGATCAACACGGAGCAGGAATATCACGAAGAGAAGAAATAAGGCAGTGGTCAGTGGATAGTGGATAGTGGTCAGTTCGTTTGTGACACGCCGTTGTGTGAGGGTCGTTGTGAAAAGAATTCTGCTGGCAGTATTCCTCGTGGCCTTTGCGTTCATTTGGGTGAACCGGCAGCGGGTCTATGTGCGCGATCCGCTGGCTACCGTTTACAAGAACGATGTGAAACAGAGCGGCGTGCAGGTCTACATCAATTACTCGAACGATGTGCTGCTGGAGCGGGACACCGATGCGGGATCGTATGGAACCCTGGTGCAGGGGTGGAACAAGATGCCGGGGACGCCGAAGGTGCTGACGTGCCTCCGGTGGACCGCCTGCATGACGGACGCGGAACACACGGAGACTTTGCCACTCGCGTGGAGCGGGAAGGGAAAGTATGACCCGCGGGTAGCCATGACGAATCGTGAGGTCTCCTTTGTGGACGGAGACGGTGCGACGGTACGAGTTGCGCTGCGCTAGACGCATGTGCCTACCCCCCTCCCCCTGAGTGCCGCCATCCGCAGAGTCTGCTGGTGACGGAGATGGCGGGCAGGCCGATCGAGCCTTGGCATGGCGCGCCGATGCGTCTGCACATGCCGATCAAATATGGTTACAAACAGATCAAGCGCATCGGGCTGATCGCGTATACCGACGGGAAGCCCGATGATTACTGGACGAAGCTGGGATATGACTGGTACGCGGGTCTCTAGGGTGTGGCGGGCCAGGCGTCGGGCTTGATGGCGTCGGGCGGGAGGTAGGGAACAAAGTATTGGGTCTTCTCGCCTCTAAAAAACTTTCCCAGCCGGAGCCAGTAGTCGTCGTCTGCGAAGCCGATTGTTTTGCCGGATGGAGCGCGATGGACGGGGGTGCGCTGGGGCTTGGACAGGCCCTTTGCCTCGATCCTGGGGACGCCTCCTAAATCCTCGAGTGCGATGCGAGACAGGCGATCGCATTCGCCGTAATCGATGGAGATGGCGAGGGCGTCGCGAATCCATTCGTGGGGGGATATGCCCTGCTGGCTGCTCTCGCGGATGGCCTGATCTTTGATGGCCTGGCTGAACCACCAGTGGCGCGTCTGGTTCTGGGATTTGGCATCCCAGACACGATAGATGAAGCCTTTGCCGGTGAGAGGCGTGGCTTTGGCGCCGTCTTCGACGAGACAATCGAGATCGCGTACGTCCATCAGCATGAGGCGAACCTGGACCTCGGCGGCGGCGTGCAGCCGGCGAAGGTCGTTGGGCTGCAGGTTGCCGGAGGCAGGCATGCCAGAGTTGTCCGTCATGGGTTTGCCTTGATACCAGCCGTTCTGTGCGTTGAAAAATTCGTTACCGACCAGGCGGCCGTCCTGGACACCGCGAAGCGTGGCGAGGCCGGCGCGGGACAGGAGGACGCGATATCCGGCATCACTGTAGACCTTGGGGTAAAGCTGTGCGGACAGAAGATCGACGAGTTCTTTTTCTACGGTTGACCACATGATGACTCTCCTGAGAGTTGGAAGCATGACAGCTGAAGCACATTGGCCCAGGGCGGCGCTACAAAGTGTCTCCATCCTTCGGTGTGGGGATCGTCGGATCGGGCTTGACCGGATACGGGGGGCCTTTGGCGAGAACCTGCTGGAGCTTCTGGTCATAGCCGTAGAGGTCGTCGAAGAAGTGGGTGTGGCCGTCGTCGGCGGCGATGGCGGTGAGGTAGAAGATCACGATGGGGATGGGCGTCTTGAGATTGACCTGGTGATTGTCCTGGCCAGTCGTCATGGTGTCGTGAATCTTTTCAGGGCTCCAATCCCCGGGCGTGCCCGAGTTCGCGAGCACCCAGACGGCGAGGTCTTCCGGCTTCTGCACGCGGATGCAGCCGTGGGAGAAGTCGCGGCGTGTGCGTTCGAAGAGCTCCGGCGCGGGGGTGGAGTGGAGATAGATGTCGTACTGGTTGGGGAACATGAACTTCACGAGGCCAAGCGAATTTTTCGGGCCGGGCTTTTCGCGGATGAGGACGTTGTTGTGGGCGACCTGGTCGGCGGTTGGGGTGAGGACGTTGCCCTTGGAGTCGGTGGCCTCGAAGTTATGGCTCGCGAGATAACCGATGCCGCTGGCGCGGATGTGCGGCATCAGCTCCTTCTGGACGATGTCGGTGGGGACGTTCCAGTAGGGGCGGAAGATGAGGTACTTCATCATGTGCGCGAAGACGGGCGTGTAGTGCTCGCCGACGACTTTGCCGACCACGACCTTCATGGTGAAGTCGAGTTTGTGCTGCGGGTTGTAGCCGCGCAGGACGAACTCAGGCAGGTTTACCATCAGCGGCGCGTTGATGTACTGGTCGGGCAGCCAGCGCCAGCGTTCGAGCGAATCCTGCAACTGGATGACGCGTTCGGTGAGCGGAACATTGAGGCTCTTGATGGTGTCGGGCGTCAGCTTGCCATCTTCGGTTAGGCCGTGGCGATGCTGGTAGAGCTTGACGGCATCGGCCAGCGCGGCCGTGTAGACCGGCGGAAGATGCGGCGGGTTGAACGCCGGCTCTGGCGGAGTCTGAGGCGCGGGAGCGGCTGTCTTTGCGCCGCGTGCAGGGCGGCGCAGAAGGCGGCGCGCGTTCGCGATGGCCTTTGAGGTGCGTGGATGGCGAGGCTTGGCAGGCGCAGTCTGCGGGGCAGGCGGAGTTACTGGAATGGGATGATATGGAAACTCGCCGGAAGCATCTCCTTCGAGTTGGAGCCGGGCCAGCAACTCTCCTGTGGCGCGATATTCACCGCCGGGAGAGACGCCGGGCTTGGCGACCGCGGGAAGGGCGGGCTCCTTGGCATCGACTTGCTTATGGGCGAGATCGAGATAGTGGGCAAGGGCGGTTTCGGTGGCGCGGTACTGGTCCGAGTCGGGCTCGACGCCGCGGATGAGCGCGGGGATATCGGTGGCGTCGACGGCGTTGTCGGAGACGAACTCGGCGAGGTCGTATTTTTTCGTGCGCACGTCGATGTCGAAGTTGAAGTGCTGCGGATTGACGCGACCGATGCGCAGGTCGGAGATGTAGCGCATGACGCAGACGGTCATGAAGGTGTCGAACTGCGCGACGGTGTTCTGGGCGGCGGCGGAGTCGTCCTTCGTAGCGGCGATGCGGGCGATCTGCTGCATGCGGCTGGGCCAGCGCGAGGCATCGTAGTCTTCGGGATTGAGGCCTTTGGCGCCAGCGTCGTGAAAGGCTTTGAGGAAGCCTTCGGTGGCGGCGGTGGGCTTCAGGTCGCGAGTCCAGGCGATCTCATCGTTGCGATCGTCGTAGAACGTCGTCACCGCGGATTTGTAGTCGGAGTAGTCGGGCCAGCGCAGGCCGGGGAGATCTTTTTTTGCGACGACGGCCTGAATGTTATCGGCGTATTGCGTCGTGTTAGGCGCGGAGGTGGTCTTGCGGCGGCGGTGGCAGCCGGCGAGGAGGGTGAGCAGGACAAGAGAGGATGCGGTTATCCGGCGCAGGTTGCGGTGCGAACTGGGGGTCTGCGAACTGAGGGGCAAGGCGAAGTTCCTCTCCAAGGGCGGCGTGGTGGGGTGCAACTGAGCGTCCCATGCCCGGCGAATTTTCGCAAGCGTGGAATGGAACAGCGTGGAATGGAACGCAAGCCTGCCTTCCCCGACTCGCCGAAGAATGTAAACTTTCCCGAGATTGGTGTCGCGGTGCCGGGCCTGCTGGAACTCCCGGCCGCGCGCCGAGCGCAAATCCTGCGCCGGCAACTCCTGGCAATCCCGGCCCAGGTCCTCTATGAAGTCCGCTATAAAGCGGATTGCCGATTGCATTTACGATTGAGGGTGCGGAGGGTTCGATGTCGAAGATGCAGTCAAGCATGGTGGAGTTGGGAAGTGAAGCGCCGGCGTTTGAGCTGGTGGATGTAGTGTCGGGGCGTGCGATCGGGCGCGACGATGTGATGGCTTTGGTGTGGGACGCCGATGCGTCCGACGCAACGAACAGGATGACCGGCGGCGGGACCTCAAAGACGGGGCGTCATGGTCTGCTGGTGATGTTTCTCTGCGTCCACTGCCCCTATGTGCAGTACGTGGAGGCCGAACTGGCGCGGATCGGCGTGGACTATTGTGGCAAGATTGCGATCGCCGCGATTTCGTCGAACGATGTGGCGGCGTATCCCGAGGACGGGCCGGAAGAGATGAAGAAGCAGGCAGAGCGGCTGGGGTTTCGCTTTCCGTATCTGTTCGACGAGACCCAGGAGGTGGCGCGGGCGTATCACGCTGCCTGCACGCCGGACTTCTTTCTCTACGACGCGGAGATGTGCCTGGTGTATCGCGGCCAGCTCGACGACAGCCGTCCTCGGCGCGGCGACTTCGGCAATGACATCCCGATTACAGGCAAGGATCTGCGCGCGGCGATGGACGCGGTGATTGCGGGCAAGCGCCCGGACACGAACCAGCGCTCGAGCATCGGCTGCAACATCAAGTGGCGCGAGTAGGCGTGAGTTACCGGGCCGGATGATGGTGCGCCGGGGCTGGCGTGGTCTGGGTCGCGCGCCAGATCTGCTGGCCTCCCCATGGGCGGGTCGCGGTCAGATCGAAGGAGATTGGCGCAGCGGATGATTCAGCCGGCTGGGCGGCGTCCGACGATGGAGGCGCGATGAGTTGGCGAAGGCCATCGCCAAACTGTGGAATCGCGTCGGCCAGGCCGAGCAGACGCGCAGGAATCGCATTTCCGGAGAGATGGAGCGTATAGCCGGAAGCATCGAAGTGACCTTCGAGGGTTGCAGGCTGCTTTCCGCCAAGAGAAAGCGAGACCGGCTCAAGATAAAAGCCGCTGCCGGCTCCGGCGATTTGCGATGTTGTGGCGGGCGCTGGCATGGAGCGCAGCAGAATATCTCCGAGCGGGATGGGATCCGCACCCAGAGCCGCAGTTTGCAGCGATTCTCCGGAAAGCTCGAGTTCGCCGGACCACGCGGGAGTGGGCTGCGAGGATTTTTGGCCAGGATGAGCTTCGATCTTCACCGGGTCAGACTCCGATCCGTGCCAGACCAGGCTTCCCGCCAGAGCCCCGGAACCGGTGAGGCCGGTGGGCGGGTGTGGAGTTGCGACGCGCAGCCAATCGAGGAAGGTCGAAACTCGAAGCGCCGGAAGGGTGATGCTGGCGGAACTCATCGCCGGGTTGTAGATGTCGGGAACCGCGGCGGTGACGATAAGCACGCTCGGGTTGGGCGAGTCCGGGGGAGGCCAGTGGCATTCAATCGCCGAGAAGTCATGGAAGGCGTTTTCCGCGGTGGCCTGGCAGGAGGCCTCGATCGAAAGCAGGTCCGGCGGAACGAAGTCGGCTCGGCGACCGCGGGCAAGCTGGATGTGGCTGGTGATGACGGCATGACCGAGGTTGCCGAGGGCGTTGACGTCGAGGTTGAGAGTGCCGCGAAGACCGGCGTCGCTGCCAAGCAGGAGACGGCTTAGGCCGGCAAGCTGAGCGTCCTGCCAGTTCCCGTGGAGATCGATGGGGACGCCGGCAAGCGTTGCGGCTCTGGCGTCCCCATTGCCCAGCGTTCCCTCGAGGCGCAGGATACCCGCGTCCGCGGGAGCGATGTCGGTGCGGACCGGCCGAGCCTCCAGGCGGAAGTGCCACTGGTTGGGTTCAGGAAGCCACAACGCAAAGTCCGCTTCGGTGAGCGAATAGGGCGTCTTTTCTTCGCCCAGCTTCAGGTTCAGGCGCGCTCCAGTTGCCTCGATGTACGGAAAGCGCGGAGCCGGGCCCGCTCGGCGCTGATCGGTAGGCGCAGCCTGAATGCGCGAGGCCTGGAGAAGGACGCCCTGCAGGTTCCAAAAGCCGTCCGCGGTATGAACGAGATTGACGCTGGGGTCGGTCAGTGAAATCGTCGAGAACTCGACGCGGCGGCCCCAGAGAGAGCTCAGGCGAACCGTGGCGTGGACTTCATCGGCTTGCAGGACAGGCTCGGAGCCGAAGGCGGGATCTTCTTCCACGACAAAGTCCTCGAGCGTAAAGCCGGGCATCGGGAACATCGAGAGAGTCACGCTTTTGAAGTGGACAGGGCGGCCGAGCGAGGCCCCGATGTTCGAGGCAATGCGCTGCCGGTAACGATTGACGTTGATGAAGGGCGGAAGAAACCCGAGGATCAGCAGCATAAGAACCGCGCCACCCACCCAGAGACGGCGGCGCGTCATGCGGAAGCGCGGCAGCGAGGGCGCCGATGCGTCCAGGTCCTGCTCGTAGCTGGAATCGGAGGGCAGCATGAGGAACCGCCGGCTTAGCGGATGACGTGGAAGGTGCGACTCCAGCGGGTCTGGCCGACGATGTGGAGGAGAATATGGCCCATGAAGGTGATGCGATCGGAGATGGAGGTCTTGTCGATCTGGTCGGCGGGCGTCTCAAAGGACCAGTAGACGAACAAGGGGCGGCCTATGATGTTCTCGCGCGGGACAAAGCCCCAGAAGCGGCCGTCGAGCGACTCCGTGCGGTTGTCTCCCATGGCGAAGACCTTCCCCGGAGGCACGACAAGATCGCCATCCACGATGTGGCTGGGCAATTCGTTCGCCCAGGTGGCGGTCACCTCGTCGCCGGGGCCGGGTTGCACGGTGGGGAAGTCATCGCGGTAGGGATTGTAGGCGTGGTAGGGATTGCCATCGTCGGCAGGCATGCCGGCCTGCGGCTCATTCTGCGCGACGCCGTTGAGGTAGACGATGCCGTGCGAGAGGTGGAGATGGTCGCCGGAGATGGCGATGGCGCGCTTGACCAGGAAGAGGTCGGGCTCGCCAGGCTTCAGGAAGACGATGACGTCGCCGCGCTGCACGGCGCGGAAACGCACAAAGGGCGCCCAGGAGGTAGGCGGAGCCAGCGTGACGCGGTCGACCAGAACGTGATCGCCGATCAACAAGGTCGAGACCATCGAAGCCGACGGAATCTCAAAGTTCTGGAAGACGAAGGTCATGACGAAGAGGCCGACCGCAAGGACGGTGCAGATGGAGGAGAGCGACTCGAGTGCGGTCTCTTTTTCCTCTTGCTCGACTACGGGAGGAGTGGCGGTCTTTTCTTCGAGGGTAGTGGCGGTGGTGTCGGTCAACTTGGTCTCCGCGCTTTTGGCGTGTAAGGGATAGTGTATCGCTGAATGGAAGCGTTGCGGGAGATCCGAACGGAGCGGCGGTGGAATGGTTACGTTCTTACCTCAGTCTGAGATGGGCCCCTCGGGCTTTTTTAGGGATGGGTAAGAAGGGCAGCGGGGCAGGTTAGTTGCCGAGGATTTGATTTCGGGCGTAGGCTTTTGCCGTACGAAAAGCCACGCCCGGAAGGGGTTCAAGAATGCCGCGTAGACAGCCACGACTTGTTGCGCTGCTGATCGGGCTTCTGGCGATCTGCTCTCTGCGGCTGGCGGCACAGCAGCAACCTGCCGATACAACACCCGGGGACAATGGCCCAATAACGACGATCTACGCGACAACACGGCTGGTGGTGCTGGACGTGGTGGTGAATGACAGCCACGCGCATCCAGTGAAGGGACTGCAAGTTTCTGACTTTGCCCTGTCCGAGGACGGCGTTCCGCAGAGCATTGCGAGTTTTACCGAGCACGATACAGCGACTGAGGCGGCGCCTTTGCAGGATCAGCAGGAGCTGCCGCCGAATACGTTTGCGGTGAAACCTCCGGTGACGGGCGACGGCGCGGTGACGGCGATCGTGCTGGGGCACATTGGGTTCGCCGACGCGCCGTTTGTGCGCGACCAGTTGAAGGCGTATCTGAAGACGGCTTCGCCGGCTATGCCGATCGCTATCTTCTCGCTGGATATCCAGGGCATGCGGCTGATCCAGAGTTTTACCAGCGACCCGAAGGTGCTGCAGGAGGCCGCTTCGAGCAAGAGGATTCTGCCGGGGCTGGGTTTCCCGCCTATGGGAGATGTAGTCAGCCACGGAACGCTGCAGTTGTCGCGGTACCTGAATTCGATTCCGGGCCGGATCAACGTGATCTGGTTCTCGTCGGGCGGAGGAGGGCCCCCTGGGTTGATGGGGACTGGTACTGGCGATCCATTTTCGGACATCTCGACCTTTGTGCGCGATTTGAACGGACCGCAGACCGTACTGCGGCTCAGCCGAGTCGCAGTCTACGCAGTGGATGCGAGCGGTCTGGCCGGCGTGGATCTCGGATTTGTATCAGGCGTCTCTGCCCCGACGGGGCCGGATGCGAACGCGATGTTCACGCAGGCTGATTTAGCCAGTGCAGCTGCAAGGACGGGCGGAAGGGCTTTTTACAATACCAACGGCTTCAAAGAAGCGATTGCCCAGGTCGTCGGCAGTGGCTCCCACTACTACACGGTCTCCTATCATCCGACCAACAACAACTGGAACGGCGCCTACCGGCGCATTCACATCAACGTGACTCCACCTTCTGAAAAAAGGTACGCATTTTCCTGGTACGACAGCCTCCTTGGCTTTACGGACTATGGGCCGAGGTTGCTCTATCGCCCCGGTTACATTGCCCGGAACCCAGGGCCGACGCCGAGAAATATGGAGACTGTCGGCTTCTCCGCAGCGACGGGCCGTTCTGTCAGTGCAGCGGGCAGGCCTGTCAGTTCTTCAGATTCACAGCGAACACTGATCTCGGTCTCGCCGAAGGGGCATCCGGGAATCGGGCTCGGCGAGCGGGATGATCCGCTGGCAAAGGCGATGGCGTTTGCAACGCCTACGCCGATCGCTCTGCCCTATCGCATCACCGTTACACCTTCGGCCGAGGTAGACCGGCTGAGGCCCGGGCAGCAGCTGCCGAAGGACAACTTCCTCTCGCAATACTGGAGGAGGACGCCTTATCGGAACTTCAAGGTCGACTACTCGATCGATGTGAAGGATATGTATCTGAACGCCGACACACCGCGCAGGCATCATGGTGTGTTCCGCTTCGTCATCGTGGTGTATCGCGACAATGGCGAACCGGTGAACTCGATTACGAGCACGGTGACGGTGAATGTGAGCGATGCCGAATATGTCAAGATGCTGCGGAACGGGATGAGCTTCGAACAGACGGTGGCGATTCCAACAAAAATCAACACGAATGCCGCTCCGGTGACTGCGAACTTCTTCCTTCGAGCCGCGGTGGATGAGGTGGAGACGGGGCGGATCGGGGCGATCGAGGTTCCGGCCGAGTGGGTGAAGGTGTTGCCGGAGACGGTGGCAATCTCCCCGGGCGCGGGCAAAAACTAATTCGCGTCGGGGAAGAAGACGGCGAAGGTAGTTCCGGAGCGGCCGGGGTTTTGCGAGCTGCGCAGCCGGATGGTGCCCTGGTGGTTGCGAATAATCTCCTCCGACACCCACAGTCCAAGCCCCGTGCCGGTAGCGGGTTTCGTGGTGAAGAAGGGTTCGAAGAGGGCGCGCATTGTCTCGGCGGACATGCCGCAGCCATTGTCGGCGACGAGGACGCGCACGCCGGGCCGCCCGGTCTTCCAGTCGCGCGAGCGCCGAGTACGCACGGCGAGACGCCCCTCCACCGTAATCGCGTCCAGAGCATTGGCGATCAGGTTCGCAAAGACCTGGCGCAGATCGCCGGCGAAGCAGACGACGCTGTCGTTCTCGACATAGTCGCGGCTGACGTCGATCTGGCGCGTGGTCATGCGGCCCTGGAAGAGGCTGATGACCGAGTCGAGCACCTCTGCCATGCGGTTCTCGGTCGCGTCGGCGGCCTGGCGATGGAACTTCAGCGTCTGGGTAACGATGTGCGAGACGCGCGCCAGCTCAGTAGTGGCCAGCGCGGCATACTGCTTCATCTCTTCAATCGTGGACTTTGAGTGCTCGATGAGGTAAAGCAGGTTGACCACTGACTCGAGCGGGTTGTTGATCTCATGGGAGATGGAGGAAGCGAGACGCCCGACAGCAGCCAGCTTCTCCGTCTTGTGCAGCGCGGCTTCGCGCACGCGTCGCTCTGTGACGTCGCGGAAGAAGATGGCGATGCCCGAGCCCACGGGCGAGACGCTGACCGCGACCCAGCGCGCCTGCGGAGCAAGGAAATCTTCAAAGACGACCGGGACACGCTCGTCCATCGCTCTTTGGTAACGCTGGTAGAAGTGTGTGGGGACGATCTCGGGGAAGTCGCGCACCAGGTTGGTGCCGACCATGTCGCGGCCGGAGAAGATGTCTTCGATGGCGCGGCGGTTGATGTAGCGGAAGACCCAGTCGTTGTCGAGGACGATGACGGCGTCGGAGGAGGCTTCGATGATCTCGTGGACGAGGCTGGCCTGTTCAAGGCGAACGGCAGCCTCGATCTTCAAGGTTTTGAGTGCCTGATCGGACCGAAGGGCGGCAGCTTCGTGGACGCCGAGCAACCGGCGAAGCCCGTCCATCTCGGATTGCAGCTGCTCGCGTTCGAGATCGTTCATCGGTACTCCCAGCCGAAACCCGGATCCCAAGTTAAGTCATTGAAACAAATAGGCTAACATGAAGGAAGGGAAGCAAAACCCTACCCAGAACGCTGGCCGCAAAATTCCTGCCCTCCAAATCTATCAGGAACCAGGTTTCGCGAGATGAGCAATAAAGGGATACTTCTTGAACGGGCACTTGTTGCGGAGAGGCGGGAATACACAGGTTCTCCACACTGGCGAGTTGCGCTGGTGGGGCTCGGCTGATACTCTTTGGGAGTTGCAGATGGCCGTGGTTGATGAATGCGGTTCATCGAGTTGCACGAAACAGCGAAGCACGGTATTCTAGATAAGTAGAAGAACCACAGCTTCGCACCTCAGCATCAGTTTGACGGACTTATGCAAACTGCTGGGTGGCTCCGAAACAAGGGGCTGCTCGCTAAGGGATGACGGAGCGCAGTCCAAGTGTTTGATCGCGGTTGAAAGCCCAAGGGCCAGCCGAAATCCAAACCCAAGCCACTGCAGTTGAATAAGAAGTTCAGGAGCTGAGTGCTCCGCGTCCGTGTCTGCGGACGTTTCGATGTTTGGTATTTTGCGCTGTGCGAATGTTTGTAGGGTCCCCTGGGATCGGGAAATTTCTTGCAGAAATCTTCAAGAAAAACGCCCCAAAGGTTGACACACCCTCAAAACTCCGATAGTCTCGGAAAGTTCGCGCAAAACGTCACTCGCTACTGAGTGACTCTCGAAAGTCCGAGTTGAACTCAGCTAAGAACAGAGTTTGACCGAGGCAGGTAGAAGTAATTTCGAGGGTCGGCCGGGTTCAAGGCCATCAGGTAGCACTAAGACGACAACACAGCGCCATCAAGTTCGAGGACACAAATCCGGCTTCGGTTGGGTTAGTCCTTGATCCAAAGCTGCCCGCTCAGGCGGAAGCAGTTAGGATCTTTGACAACATAGTTGAACGTGCCAGTCGTGAGATGATGCGAAATTGGTTTAGTCATTCTCACTAGTTATAAACCTCCAGCTCTTTCGAGCAGCTGGGGGCGCATGATCTACTCCGACCCCTGTCGCGAGTAGCATGCAAACCAAGATTAAACGAGAGTTTGATCCTGGCTCAGAATCAACGCTGGCGGCGTGCCTAACACATGCAAGTCGCACGAGAAAGGGGAGCAATCCCTGAGTAAAGT